>ERZ779643.949-NODE-949-length-21856-cov-4.969359_pt1 | contig 21856 bp, 5 predicted proteins | sample MGYA00511564_ERZ779643 | MGnify/ENA primary metagenome ERZ779643 (study PRJEB29588, sample SAMEA2147114) | human gut metagenome | biome: human gut; feature: human-associated habitat; material: faeces | place: Denmark | collected 2008/2010 ... | reverse complement strand
GGGGGGGGGGGCGGGGGGGGGCGGGCCTTCGTCCTCGAAGACCGGCTCGTCTGCCGTACCGAAGAATCTGAACGGCTTGTCTACAAAGACAAAGTTGACGATAAGCATCAAAAGAGCGCCTATCGCTACAAAGGCTACTAAGTATATGACGGTGGTAAGAAGGACGCACTGACCGAGGTACTTCATTACAGCCGAAAGGTTCTCGCCGGTAAAGGGACTTTGGAACAAAAGTCCTATGCCGATGCCCGCTAATTCAAATCCCGCAAAGTCCAATACATACCAACCTATCATTTTGAGACTTTTCGGGCTTTTTTTCTTAAATATGGCGATACGACGCAAAAAACATATTCCGGTTACCGCAATAAGCGTAAACACGGCAACCATCATCACCATGATGAATCCGGACATATGTCCTTTTATCGGTTCGAAATTCATACCCTGCGCTATTATATTGATAATATTCTTTGTCGGAAAAATCGAGTGAGCGCCGTCTATGCAAGCGCACACAAACACAAGCAACAAAGAATATACGCAGGCAAGACCAATGGTAATCAGCGTCTTTCTCGTGAATAATGTTTTTATCATGTTTCCACCTCTGAGATGTTTTTTACTCTGTTACTCTTCTTGCAAGAAAAGTAAGAAAGAATTTTAAAAGATTTTCTTTTTTCGTTATTCCAAATCAAGCGTTCTCCGTTTTTGGTGCTTGGTTTTCTGCCTCGCTCTTTCTTAGGAAAAGCAAACAAAAGAATTTTAAAAGGTTCCTTTTTGAATTATCCTAATCAAGCGTTCTTACGCCGTAACGCAACCTTATTTTACTCGGTTTCGTTATCCGCATGTTCGGACGGCGGCGGATTATATTTGGCAATTTCGTCGGCGACTTCTTTTGAGATAAAACCGTTATCGTCGAAATGATAAATGAATTTGTCCAGGTAGAGTTTTTCGAAATATTCCGTCCTTACGCCTACGTCGTCGCTTATCTCTTCGGCATCGGCGGAAAGCAGCTCTATAAGCATGTCCTTACGTTTTTGACGAACTTCGCTTATAACGCCTATGCGGTTATCGAACATTATCATGCAGTATATAACGGCAAGAACGGTAGCGATACCCGAATACGACTGGAAAAACAATATAAACAAACCTACCGTCGGGAGATATTTGCCGCTATACTTACCGACTACGTTATCGAAAGACGGGCGCATTTCGTCCACGCCGTTGTTTGCGTCGCCCTTAATCGTGTAAGTTCCGTCCGGATTGACGCTTACGATACGGTGAATAATAATTTTGCCCTCTTTGTTACGATAAGCAATAACGTCGTACTTTTTCAGCTCGTCGGCATTTTTTACCTTTTGCAAAACAATAACGCTGTACGTAGGAAACTGATCGTTGAGATTATTCTCTTCAAGGTACTTATTGTCCTCGTGTTTTTTCTCCATCGAACCCGATGCGACAACCATAAGCATTTTGTTGCCTATAGCCGTAGCGTTGCCGCTGATTCGGTTAACTATGCCGATAATCAAAAAGATGGCGATTATCGCAAAAACTACCGAACCGACAACCCGCTTTATCGAAGAAATAATCTGCTTGCGACGAATTTTCTTTTCCGAATCCGCTTTGGCAAATTCGTCTATAATGTCTACGTCGAACCTACCTGCGTTATACTGCTCGACCGTAATCTTGGTGTACGCTCCGAAAAGTAGCGTAAAAACCACCGAAAAACAAGTTACGGCTAAAATCGTTATTATAAGCGCTATCAGATCGAGTTTGTCCATATTACGTTACATCTAAAAAAGCAAAAATCTCTCTTACTTAAATATCGATTGAACTGAGTTACAAAAACAGCATATTTATTGTCGCTCGGAACAATTTGCAAGCCTCTGAGACGCTATCGAAATTTCGCCTTTTGCGTCTCTGCGCTACGCACTAATCGGCTTTACCGAAAACCGCTTAAAATGCGCATGTTTACTTTAAGATTTGTTGATTGCTATGACGGAAACGTCTTTACACCCGGGCGACAAAAATAAAAATGTCTGCAAGTCCCGCAAAAAACGTCATGCTTTGCGGCTGCGTTCGATTTGCTTAGGGTTTGCTGAAATTTTTGCCCTTTAAAAATACTTTCTGCCGCACGTTAGTCGTAATGCGCCGAAAAAACGGCTGTAAACGGCTGCTGTATTAAATACCAAAAGGACGAAGAAACTTTTTGTCGGTCTCTCCGTCCCACCGAATATTTATTGAAAAATTTTAGTTAAGACTATCACTTAGAAACAGCCTCAACCGTTACCACGAACTTAAGGTTAGCGGCGTCAACATTTTTCGATTCATCCTCGAAAAGGCTACGCAACTCGGTCATAATTTCCTTTTTTTCGTCCACGGTATAAGTCTTATCTGGCAAATGATCGGCTTCTTCTCTGTCAAGATATCTACCGGGGTTGCATCCTTTGAACTTTTCGCCCCAACCAAACGTAACGTCAAAAGTAAACTTCTTTTCGTTTTCGGTTGTGCCGTCTGTAAACATACTATCCCCCGCCGAAATAGTTTTCGGCGCAGTTGTCTTAGACGTATCGGAAGGAAGCGGTAAAAATCTGCCATCCGTATCTACGGCGTATTCCGGCAAAGATATGCAAGCGTTGCCGGCATTATAAGTATACGTTCTGTTCTTCAAGCTGCCTTCGTTTGTTTCGGTCCAAGTATAGCCTGCCGCCGTTAGAGCTTTGTCGCTGATCTTTATCGTTATATTAAACTCTTTGAGTCTGTCATAATTATTTATCGTACCGGTTACGGTTGCGGTAAGAACTTCTCTATCGTCTTTTTCGCCCTCTTTCGGAGCTTCGTACATTATATGGGGAACAGTGTCGTCCGCCTGAGGACCGAAGCAAACGAAGTCTTTACCCTCTGCCATTGCTACCGTAAGACCGAGACGAGCGTCGTCTATAGTCGCAGTGGTAATATTACCCGTGCCTTCGCCGGATGCGCCGCTGCTTATGAGCCAAGCGGCAAAACCGGTAGTAATAAGGGCGAGCGTTACAAACAAACTTGCGGTTATCATAATCGCTTTTTTAGAAAAAGCATGTCTGGTAACTTTTTTCATAACTTTTTTCTCCTCATCTTAATATTGTTTGGACGCGATGTTTCTATGCTTTTCGTATCGTGTATGTACGTCTTGTCGTGTACTTCCGTCACCACAAACATTATACGTAAATAAGATTGCTTTCGTCACGTTTTCGGCGTAACGTTACATCTTTTTAATAACACAAACGCTTATACCGTTTGCTGTGCGTTTGCCTTGGAAGCTATCGTTACTTCGTAACTAATTCCGTTAATTTTCCCTTGCATAGCGTTAAGTTCCAAAGCTTTTTTCGCATTGACGTCATCATAAGGGAGATTGTTAAAGTAATCGTACGGATTAGCGTGAGTACCGTCGGTAAATGCCGTACCCCATGCGAACGTAATGGTTATCGTAAGGGTATACTTATTGTCAGCGCCTTTTGTAAATGCACTCTTTTTTATTTCGATATCAGTGCCGAGAGTTACAGGAGTAGCGGAAACGGTACCATAGCTTATGGTCGGATTCTTGACATGGTTTTTACTAACTGCATGATTAAAATCATCATTGGCGCCAACCGTGGTTTCCTCTCCGCTTCCCGGCTTAGTTGCATTCATAGTAAACGTAAACGTGTCGGGAAGATGACTATTAAAAACCGTTTCATCCAACGCATTACCCTCGGGATCAGTCAGAGTAAGTGTAAGCGTAGCGGTAAGATGCTCGTTATCTACGTCAACGGGTTTAAACCAGTCGCTGTTGTTACCTTTGTAACCGCTCGGCTTACCAAAGACAATACTTTCGTTGGTAATCGCTGCCGTGAGCTTGTATCTTGCGTCCGTTACGCCGGATGCGGTAATCGTGCCGGTCTGCTGCTCTTTTACGTTCGGCGTAGTAATTATCCATGCGGCGAAACCCACGCCGACGAGAACTACGACCGAAAGAATGCTGATTAGCGTCAAACTAAACTTCTTTTTCATAAATATAATTCTCCTAATAAAACATACTGTTTTGACAACGGCAAAATGTCAAGCAACACAAAAACGTATCGACTTCTTACAACGCAAATCGTCATAATTCGTCACGTAAAGCAAAAAAAATTCTCTCCATCTGTCAATTTACAATACCACTTTAACACGACATAACTAAAAAAGCAAGCATTTTTTAACAAATTTCTTAACATTATTGAAAAAACTTTACAGTATTATACATTATTTAATTTCGGCTACCCCCCCCCCCGACCAAAAAAGTCCTATTTTAATTATAAAGTGTCGATAAAAGCCATAAAAAGTCGAATTTTTCTTGACTGCATTACTTTTTTAATGTTATTATACATATACAAAATAGTACAAAACTAATCGCATGCGCCCGCACGCACGAGAATCGCATATACATACTACACAATTTGTACACATTTTGTAACCTGCGCCGGCAAAGCCCGACTTGGCAAAAAACGTTGCTTAGACTCGCTCGTCCGTTTTGCCGTTTTGCCGGCAAAACAGCTGCGCCTCCCTATCTTATGCCGTAGGATTTGTACGAACTTTCTACCCATCGCATAAAACGGGCTGCGGCGCAACGTCAAGTGCGATTACTGCGGCATAAGTCTGCAAAGCAAAATTACGACAGGAAGATTATACGGGACCGAAAATCATGAAAATCTCTCTTCGCAAAAAATTAAATAAATTTTTCGACAAAATCTGCACGCTTCGCAACTCCGCCCTATGCGCCGCTTTGGCAATAGCCGCCGTAATATGCGTGGGGTTTTCGACGTGGGTAATTCGTACTCCCGGCATAACCACGGTGGCGTACGGCAGCGAATTTGCCGTATATTCGGTAACAGACAGTTCGGACTATGTTACGTTTAGCAACGGCGCAAGCGGATTTGCGTACAACGCCGTAGGTTTTTACACTGACGACTATACTATCAGCTCTGTCGGCAAAATCGCCAAAAACATTACTCTTAAGGGTGGCTATATCCAAGGCTTTTTGCAAGGCGCATACAGATTGGACGTTGCTTTTTATCCGCACGGTGACAACGTTTCCGCAAGCGACCTTGCTTTTATGGACGGCAGAATAACGTTTGCCGTTTCTTACGGCGACAAAACGGTTACGCCGAGCGTTACTTATTCGGCGAGCGGCGAAAGCAGCGTCAAAACGGTTGCTTCGGCAGGAATCGACCGCGTCAACTTCGCAAATCTCGGCATAAACCAAACCGACGACATTCTTCTTACCATAACCGTAAAACTTGACTACGCCTCGGACGGCGAAACGTACGCAAAATTATATAATTATCTGCTCGGCGGCGGAGCTTTTGTAATGGACGCTACCGTAAGGCTCAGCGAAGGAGGCGAAGCGTAGTGAAAATTCTTTCGTCCCATTTCGCAGCAATATGCGACAAATACGATTCGCCTGCACCGAACGGCTCTTTCGCACGCAGATGCGAAGCTGCCCGCAGCTCCGAAAAAAATTCGCTGACAGCAAAAATATTCAAGTACGCTCTTACGGCGGCTTTGTTTTTGCTTGCGACGGCGTTTTTGATAGGTGCGGCAGCCGGATATTGGATAATAGTATCGAGGTCGGACGTTCCGACAAGCGGCATTTGCTCGTACGACTCTACAAATTTACTGAGGTATTACCTCGCCGACGAGTCCTCCGACCAATTCGGCAAGGCTTTGAACGGCGACTTAGGTTCTGCAAGCGCAACGTACGACGGCAAATTTCACTTCCCTATCGTAAGCAAAACTCCGATCAAAAAATTCGACGGATATGACAAAGCTCTGCTTCCGCTCCAATTTGCCGATTTCAATTCTGGCGGCGATTTGACTCAGGCGTATTTTGACGATTTCGGATACGAATACGTTTTGCTCACCGGCTTTAGCGCAGGCGCAAAAATTTCTCCCGAAAATATCAAAACTTCGGCGGAAATTTTGAAAAATCAAAGTAATTACACTTGGATAGCGGGCGTTCCGTCCGATGCCGGCGTGTATGCGGTTCGCATTACCTCGCTCGAGGAAGTTACCGTAGTCGGCTCGTCCGCTACTCGCAGTAAATACGGCAGTTACATAGTAATCTACACGATTGCACCCGCCACGGCGACCATAACCGAAGCTGCGCCGCTTGGCGGAAGTTTTATCGTCGAAAACGCTTCGTCGGCGCAGAGTGCGGCGACTATGGCTGACGATAGCATAGAAGGCGGCGACGGCACGTTTATATACGGCGTGGACGAAAGCGGCAAGCCGCTTAATCAAGGCGTAAAGGTAACTTCGCTTACTTTGGGCGGTTCGAGCCACTCGGTAAGCGGCTATTCGGATAGCAGCGTCGGCAGCGTAAAAAACGGACTTAATATCGTCCTTAGCGATAACGTAAAGTCTGCGGCTAACCACTCCGAAGCCGACAACGAAAACTTTTGGTACACCGTTACGGCAAGTCTCAGCGGTGCCGAAGCGGGCAACTACGCCCTGTCTAACGCAACTTCGCTAAGATTCCGAATCGCCCCCGTTGAACTTAACGCCGACGACATAAAGTGGTATTACGACTATGCCGAAGCAACGAACGGCAAAACCGTCGTTTATGACGGAAGCGAACACGGTTTGACTGCCTTAATCGACGAAACGAAGGTATCGAACAGATATTACGCAAAATACGGCAATGACGAATCGGTAAAATCTGCCGTTAAGTCCTTGATAGACGCTATAAACGGCGGTTCCGCTCCGCTGACGCTCGGCGTATACGCTCGCTCGAACGACAACTATACGGCGGCGATACCGTCTACAGCCAAAGTCGCAAAAAATGCCGGAATTTATCTGTTCTCGGCAGACGTTTACCTCGGCGGCAAACGTTCTACCGACGTATATCTGGCTACGGAAGCGACTAACACTCTTACAATAAATGCGGCGAAACTGAGGGTAAATTACGACCCCGACCCCGTTTATTATAACGGCAAAGCGCAACAGCCTAACTTTACGCTCGCAGGCTTAATAGGCAACGACGACATGGAAGTAAACGCAAAAGTTACTCAAGGCGCAACCGTAGTAGAGCCTATAAACGTCGGCTCTTATACTCTTACCTTGAGCGTAAGCGGCGAAACTTATCTTAATTACGTTTTCGGCGAGCCGACTTTGACGACCGAAACTTCGACTTCTCACATTTACAAAATTATTCCGAAGCCCGTATCCCTGACTACTTCTAACGTAAGCGACATTACCTATAACGGAGTGGTTCATGCTCCCACGGCTACGTATATCGACGTTAGCGGCGCTACCGTAAACGCAGTAACTGCTATAACTAAGGACGGAACCGTCATAAATGCTACCGACGTGAAAAACGCCTGCGCATACACTCTGACCGCTTCGCTTGTAGATAAGACTAACTACGTTTGGGATGACAATACAACCGCCGATAAAACTTATAACTGGACTATAAGCAAATTAAAAATCACCGTAGAGGTAACTAATGCCAATCAGTCGGCTACCTACAACGGCGCAGAACCTACCATAAATACCGATACGACCGTTACTCTTACCGGTAGCGTAGCTTCTGTCCCCCCTTGCGTAAGTAACGAACTTTTATTCTCGGTAACCAAAGAAACCGGAGTAAATGCCGGTACTTATACGCTTACTCCTTCTGCCAAAGCAAAGAGCGGCTACTTCGTAGATAACTACGATATAACTCCCACTAACGGCACCTTTACGATAAACAAGGCGGCTTTGACCGTTACAGCCAATAGCAAAAATATTACCTACGGCGACGATAAACCGACTTTCTCCGTATCATACAGCGGATTTGTAAATAACGAAAACGAAAGCGTTCTCGGCGGTTCGCTTGTTCTTGAATGCGATTACGTTAAATACGAAAATGTAGGAACTTACTCGATTACTCCGAGCGGTCTTACGAGCGGCAACTATGCGATTACCTTCGAAAGCGGAAAGCTTACGGTAAGAAAAAAGCAGATTACTGCGACGATTTCGCTTTTGTCCGATTCGATTTATGTTACCGATCATGTTCTGTCGGTAGCAAATCCGAGCGTTGCGTTTAGCGGCTTGGTAAACGGCGACACTCTCACCGTTACTTACACCGCCGTTAACAACGAAACGACAGTCGCAACGACATTGACCGATTCCACCACCCTTAAAAAAGGCGTGTATACCGTTAATGCTGTCTTTAGCGGAGATAAAGCGGGTAACTACGATATTACCGCTACCGCCGCTACGCTAACCGTAAAAGAATACGACGGCACTGTCACTAAGGTAGCCGTTCCCGTTGCAAATACGGGACTTGTGTACAACGCAAGCACCCAAGACGGCATTACGCATAATCAAGCTAACTACGGCGACTATTACACCGTTAGCGGTACTGCTTCCGCTACAAATGCCGGGGACTATTCGGTTACGGTTACGCTTAAAGATAAAACAAGCTGCGTTTGGGATGACAATACGACCGACGACAAGACTGTAGAATGGACTATAAGCAAATTAAAAATCACCGTAAAGGTAACTAATGCCAATCAGTCGGCTACCTACAACGGCGCAGAACCTACCATAAATACCGATACGACCGTTACTCTTACCGGTAGCGTAGCTTCTGTCCCCCCTTGCGTAAGTAACGAACTTTTATTCTCGGTAACCAAAGAAACCGGAGTAAATGCCGGTACTTATACGCTTACTCCTTCTGCCAAAGCAAAGAGCGGCTACTTCGTAGATAACTACGATATAACTCCCACTAACGGCACCTTTACGATAGACGAACTATACTTAAAATTCAGCGGAATTATAGAAATAGATTATGGTGGTAGTCCTACATTAAGCCAAGGTTTGTTAAGAGGCAAACTTACTTCAACTAATGGAACTATCCCGACCGGAGATGCTGCGCCCTCATTCGCATCTACTACAGCCGCTCGTACTTACGATAGTAGTACCGATGACAATAATGCGTATACCGAAACCAAAGATGCACAGGGCAATATTACTTCTATCAGCGGCGAACACGGTTATTACAAGGTAACATTAAACAGCGCATTTACAGTAGGCTCTACATACAAAGTAACCGCTGTGTTAAATTCCGACAATTCCGACAATTACGTTTTTGCAGTAGGTGGCAATACTATTATCGTAAAGTACAAGACCGCAAAAATCGGCAACGCCTACTACACTATCGAAGATGCGCTTAGTGAAAGTGCAAGCGGCAATATCACCTTAGCCGGCAACTCGAGCGGTAGTGCTTCTTACATAATAACAAGCTTTACGAAACTAACTTATGGAGAATTAACTGCCGGATACACTCAAAAGGATATTGATAACTATTTTAAAAACTATAAGGACTGCAGCAGCACAAATGAAAGCATAAACCACTATACCCTTAGCGGCAGAAAGCTAATCGTGCCGTATGCCGACGGCGTAACAGACTCCGCTACCGAAAGCAACACCTCTGCAACAGAATCATTATACAGCGCACTTATTATTCCTAACGGTATAACTTTAAATATATCTTCCACACTGAATATAACTGCCGACATAAGACATATAAACAATAACGATGTATGCCGAGTTACTGCGCATGGTGTCGTGATGAATAACGGCACAATAAATGTTAATAACGGCGCAAAAATACTTGCTTACGGCTATCTGAAGGGTAGCGGAACGGTTAACCTCGAATCGGGCGCAACAGCAACCGATTTGTTCCGCATATTTGACTATAAAGGCGGCACTGCAACTAAGGCAATGTATAAGCAATACTTCCCTGTAAATAGCTATTCACTACATAATATCAGCTGCCGAACAATAATAAATAGCGGCGCAACTTACAACGCTTTTTTCAAAATCTCAGGGACATTGGGTATTACTGTTTGGGCTAATGGCACTGTAGATATAATTGCGCCTACAAACGCAAAGAATGCTTTATTTAAGCTAAGCAGCGGTTATATCGAAAAATCGGCTAAGCCTGCCGCATCGTGGACATCCGGCACCAATTACACAGCATTAGATACAATAGCCGGCTCAAATCAAATTTGCGGACAAATAGACGTAATAGACATACACGGAGTCGCCGTTGACGGGCAAGTTAAAATTTCGGCATCTGCATTGGGGGTATCAGTTAACATGCAAACAGGCAAAGATCTCCCCTTGCCTATCACATATATGGATATATCCGTATGCAACAGAGCAACGCTGACTTTAAGCAATTGCTCATATAAATTTATGCCCGGCGCAAAGCTAACCGTTGAAGAAGGAGCTACCTTAGAAACCGCAAGCGGCGTACAACTTGTAATGTACTCGACCGACCAATGTAACTCGGCAGAAAACTTTAGTGGAAATCCTAAACCATTTTACCCGGGATTTTGTGTTGACAAAACAGACGCATTGTTAATAGTAAACGGAACCGCTACTATAAACGGAAGAGTATCAGGCAAAATTTTAAGTAAGTCTAAAGATGCGGTACTAAAAATAACTACAAATAACACCGAAATTACAGTTTTAAAAAGTTACAGTTCTGGTTCTATAGAAACAGAAACCACTACCGCAAATGCTATCGGCAATACGGTGGACGGAGATAATCAAAATTTGGAGAATACGACATATAAGTCGCAAAAAGTCGGCGATAAGTTTGTTTGGGTAATAGCGAACAATATCAAGACAATTACTTTTGACTCGTGCGGCGGCACTTCTATTTCGTCAAAAACCATAATATTGACTAACGGTAGCTTTACCATACCGGCAACCAACGAAGACGGCTCGGCGTATCTCGAAACACCTTCGCTCGACTACTACACATTTGTCGGTTGGTTTACGGCTAAAGACGGCGGCGACCAAATCAGTGCCGGCAGTATCGTTTACGCCGCCTCCGCCGTTAACAACGAAATCAAACTCTACGCCCATTGGACTCCTAATACCTATCAAATTGTGTATGAGTGGACACATTCTGAAAACAGCGAATATGACTTCAGTTCTGCCGATATTATTTGTCCGTTGGATGAGTATAAAGCAGGTGAAACGCTTACGTTGGCAGCTCCTACGACTACTGCTACCGATTTATCATTCGTAGCTTGGTATGATAAAGACGGTAATCAAATTAGCAACATTACGCTATCAAATATTACTAATTTGTTGGGCGATGACGGCAAACTCCATATCTTAGGAAATTGGACTAATAAACGTGTCGTTACATATACCGTAAGTATAATTGTCGGTAATAAAGATTTGTATAATAGCGACTTTACTGTTGCCTGCGAAACCGAAATAACCGCTACGGAAGGTGATTACAAAGACTTTACTCCTATAGTTATCGACAGTAAAGGGAAACCCTTAGATTCAAGTTACGGAACTGCCGTTACAAACTATAACTACGCTAAATATTTCGTAGGTTGGTATACCGACGAAAGCTTTACTGCGCCCTATACCAACAAAATAAACGACGATACTACCCTATATGCTAAATGGGAAGATAAAATAGAAACAACAATCGAATTTAAAGATACTAACAACACTGAATTACTTTCCTCAATAACAAGATTCTTTATGCCCGGCTTCAATATAAATAAAGAACTGCTCGATAGTATTCACAACGAATTAGGATTTCTTGAATCTATAAACGCTGGTAAAGATCACAAAGAATACTATTTCGATAAATGGTTCGTTGGAAACGAAGAACTAAAGTCTCAAGCGATTTCTTTGACTGAAAATGTTGTTATAAAGGCTCAATACAAACGTTGTTATCATATTATTATAAGCGGCGATGACGGTATAACCCCAAAAAATGAAACCATATATGTTGATCCATCCGAGACAATGTATTCGTTAACGATTAACGGTAGCTCTGATAACAATAACGGCTCACGATATCGCATTATAGAGTACAGCATAGAGATTAACGGCTCAACCCAAACCACAACGATAAATAATGAAACTACCACTATAGATATCAACATCAATTTACCTTCCGATTCCTCGAAAGATATTACTGTAAGCCTAACAACACAAATTCAGTATCAAATAACGATAAATAACGGTAGTTACACTCCCATGACGGTTAAACTTGGCGGCGCATCAGGGGAAGACATAAAAAGTGGTAACTACTATGATGGAGGCGTTAAAATATACGTAAAATCGAATGGTGAATATGGTATAGTTGATACTGCTCATAATGATGCTAAAATAGTTGGTTCACAAAATGCCTCTGCAACCGTTGAATTAAAGAATACGCTCGCATTGCAAGCAACTACCGACAGCTGCATTGCTGCGGGCACACTTATAACATTATGGGACGGCAGCAAAAAGAAAGTTGAAGATTTAACAAATGCCGATGTACTATTAGTATTTAATCACGAAACGGGAGCATACGATTATGCAAAACTACTAATAAACGAACATCAGGGACAATCTTATGATTATTACTCTGTAATGAATCTATATTTCTCTGATGGCTCTGTTCTTAAAATAATAAAAGAACACGGATTTTTTGACTTAGATTTAAATAGATATGTTTATATAAACGAAAATAACTATTCTAATTACATCGGTCATAAGTTCTTCCAGACCGATTGGAACGGAAGCGAGTTTGTCGGTAGAGAAGTAACACTTGATAATGTTGCAATAAAAACCGAATATACTGCTATATTCAGCCCTGTTACTGAAAAACATTTTAATATTTTCACTGAAAACATTTTATCTGTCAGCACCGAACTCGATGGGTTGCTTAACATTTTCGAATACGGGGAAAATATGCAATATGATGAAGAAAAAATGAAAGCCGACATCGAAAAATATGGTCTATTTACATATGAAGACTGGAAAGACTACGTTTCTAAAGATATTTATGACTTAATCCCGTTCAAGTATTACAAGGTTGCCATTGGCAAAGGATATATTACTATGGAACACATGCATGAACTCATTGAAAAATATTTCTACAAGTTTTATGCCGCACAAAATGACAATAACAATGACGAACAAATCTCATGCCAAACCTCTGGATGATTGATTAATATCATCCTAGCATTTGTCCCCTACGCAATCTTGAAATGCGCCCAAAAAGTAAACAAACTTATCGGGGCGCATTTCATTTATTGTAGTGGAGTTTTTATTTACTATTATTAAAATTATTTATTAAAATTTGAATAAATAATTTTAATAACACTCTGCCGTCATTCCTATTGTATGAAATTCATTCAATTTATCCATTAAAATTTGAACAGTTATTTTTAATACCATTGTGCCGTTCAATCTATTACTAAAATCTAAACCCCGCTCTAAATATCGCCCTTATCTCGCAATTAAAATTAACACCATTAAAATTTCAACAGTTGCTTTGAATGTATCTTTGCCACACTGTGCAATTTGTCACTCCAATGGTTGCTTGAATATCGTTTTTACCACGCAGTTAAATTTATCCGTTAAAATTTTAACGGTTTTTTTAACATTAAAAAAATTAGCTAATTTAGATTTCAACAACGTTTATGGCGTTTATCTATAACCACTCTATTGATTTCGCCCATATAATTATTGTATTTAACGCCATTATGTCGCCCGTATCGTAAGCAAAGTCGTTTACGATACTTTTATAGTCACACACATAACAGCGCCATATCCTGGCAAATTTCGACTGTAACGGAATGCGAAAGGGACTCGCTCGAAAATACATCGAGCGAGTCCCATAACAAAGGGGAATAATCACAGCGGCATCGGTTACTACCGCCGAGATTATCTATGAACGAACTTTATTTTTTAATTATAAAGCAAATTCTATTTTAGCGTTACAGCCGCTATTCCAGTTTCCGACAAACTTACTTCCTTCGCCGCCGCGGTTAAAGGTTATGGTCTGACCTGCGCTCCAGCCGTCAAATACTCCTGCCGCTATGGATTCTACTGCGCCGGGTACAACCAAGTTCTTAAGCGAAGTACAACCCTTAAATGCGTTTCGACTTATCGCCTTGATGTTTGCGTTAAATACAAACTCGGTAAGCGAAGCGCAGTTTTCGAATGCGGATTCCGGTATGTTATCGCCTTCGTTTACGACAGTTCCGCTGCAAGCGAATTTGTCCGAACTAATCGTCTTAAGCGATACGCAGTTCTTAAACGCACGTCTTCCGAGGCTTTCTACCGTATTGTTAACGGTAAGGCTCTCGAGCGCACGGCAGTTCATAAACGCTTCATCATGTATCAACTTAAGTCCGCTTCCGCCAAGCGTTACGGTCTTAAGCTGCTCGCAGTTTCTGAATGCGCCTATGCTTATCGTCTCAGGCTTGCCTACAGTTACTTCTTTTAACAAGCTGCAGTTTTCGAATGTGCCTTCGCCGACATAGGTACAGAACGTAAGGTTAAGCGAGGTAAACGACGTACCGTAGAATGCCTTTTCGTAAATCTTCGCTGTTTCGCTAAGGTCGATCGTAAGGCTGGTGCAGCCGTAGAACGAATACGGTTCTATGGTGCTGAGACGTCTCGTTTCACCTATCGTCAAAAGCGACGAGCAGTTCTTGAAGCATGCGTCTTCGATAAGGTTTACCTTTACGGGAAGATTGATCTTAGTAAGCGCAACACAATTTTCGAAGGTGCACTCGGGAAGTTTCTCGAAGAGTACCGCATCGCCAAGCACAACTTCTTTAAGCGAGGTACAATCCTTAAAGATTCCTTCACCCAAAGTCCTGAGTGCGCCGGTTACCGTAAACTTGGTTATCGTCGAACCTGCAAACGCATAGTCCTGTATATCGATAATCTGCGTCGGCAAGGTGTATTCGCCTATTTGCAAGCCTGCAAACGCTCCTGCGCCTATAGTGGTTACCGTTGCGGGAAGCGGTTCGTTTATCTTGTCGATGGGCATACCCATTATTACCGTCTTGGAGAGGTCGTACATTATGCCGTTTTCGATTACAAAGTTGCCGTTGCCTTCTTCGTAAGTTACGTCAACGACATCGCTTATCGAACCGTTTACCTTGGACTCTTTGCCGATAATATGTTCGGGCAGCATTGCGCACTTGCCGAATACCATCGTTCCGTAACTTGCTACGGAAACGTTAAGTTCTTCTTTGTCGTCTATATTAAACTTAGCCAAAGAAGTACATCCGTAGAACGCCATGTCTTCCAAGGTAAGTCCTACTGTAGTCTTAAGGTTAGTACGGGATACGTTTACCGTGGTAAGCGAAGTACAGCCTCTAAACGACTCTTCGAAAAGCGATACGGTATTAAAACTTACGGTGTCAACGTACACGTTGAGAGTTTGGAGATTTACGCAGTCCGCAAAAGCGTTAGCCGCTACGCTGCAGTAAATATTGATCGTTCCCTTAATGCCGGTTCCTCTAAATGCGTTTTCGCCGATATACGCAAGCGAATCGGGGAATATTACGGTTTCGAGGCCGGTGCAGCCGGTAAACGTATCCTCTGCTATTACAAGCACTCTGCCGTTAGCCGACTTATTAAACGTCAATGTCTTAAGTTTTTCGCAACCTACAAACGCTCCGTGCTGAACGCCGTTGGTTCTCGAACTTACTATTGCGCTTATCGTGCCTGTAACTTGCGGATGAATGTTAGCGCTTTCGAGGCTTACACAGTCTCTAAACGCATACCTGGATATGGTTACGTTATGCGTAGTACGGAAGCTGAGCGCAAGGTCGGACGGCATATAGTCAAGATCTTTAAGCGAAGTACAACCCTCGAATGCGCTTATTCCTATAGCATAAATTCCTTTAGTGGCGTTCTTGTCGTTAAGTCTGTACGGCAAGTTTACCGATACGAGCGACGTACAATGCATAAACGCCTCATTACCTATATACAACGCTACCAATCCGTCATCTTCGAATTTTACGGTGGTAAGGCTATAGCACTCCTTAAACGCCCTGTTGGGTATTGCTTCCACTTCGGCACTTATAGTAATACTCTTAATTCCGCTACCCATAAATGCCTTTTCGCCAAACTCCGTTACGCTGAGCGGTATCTCGACATCGAGTTTGCTGCATCCGTAGAATGCGCTTGCTCCTATCGAAGTTACTTCGGTTTCGGTGAGATTTATACTTCTCAGACTTACGCAGCCTTCAAACGCACTTTCGCCTATCGAAGTTACTTCGCTCGGAAGAACGACTTCTTCGAGCAATCGGCAATTATTAAACGAATTGTCGCTTATCGAAGTTATAGACGGGGGTAATACGAGTTTTCCGCTTATATTTGAACCTGCGAATACGCCTTCGGCTATAACTTCTACCGTGCTCGGTATTTCCAATGCGCCCTCTCTTGCAATCGGGTACGCATAAAGTCTTGTAAATTCTCTGTCGTACAATGCTCCGTCTTTTACCGCAAACTTATTGTTACCTGCTTCGAGATCGATAGAGGTAAGCTTGCAGCCCATATACGGCGATGCGCCGAAATACGTTAGCGTTGCAGGCATATATGCCGTGGTTATTGCAGTGTTTGCAAACGCATAATCGCCTATACCTTCTACTAAGCCGAGATTTTCGAGCGAAGCAAGCGAGAAGCAGTTTGCAAACGCATTGTCGCCTATCGCAGGCAATACGGTGGGTACTTCGTCTACCTTCTTGCCCCTTGCGTTTACCAATCTATCGGTAAACGACACGTTTTCGAGTGCCGAGCAGCCGGAGAATGCGTTATCGCCTATCGTAAGTCCGTCCGTACCGCCTTCGGCAAATACGAGAGTCTTAATAGACGAGCAGTTTTGGAACGCCTCGGTCTCTATACCTCTTACCTGCGCATTTTTGTCATCATAGGGTTTGTTGCAAACAGACGCCGGGATTTCCAATTTTTCTATAGATGTACAACCTGCAAATGCGCTTGTTCCGATAGTCAACAGACCTTCACGAAGAGTAACGTTTTTGAGGCTTTTGCATCCGACAAACATTTCTTTGCCTATGGATATGCACGCTATATCCGCATCGGTCAGCGAAGTACAGTTTTCGAACGCTTTTTCGCCGTCTACCGTAGTTATGCTCGAAGGAAGAACAATCTTTTTGAGCGAAGTACAACCGCCGAATACATTACGACCGAGCTTCGTTACGGATGACGGTATTACTATTTCTTTAAGTGAGGTACAACCGTTAAACGCAAAGTTCTCGATAGAAGTTACCGTCGACGGCAAAGTTACCTTGGTTATCTTCTTCATGTCTCTGAACATGCTTTGGGTAATCTTGGTAATGCCTTCCGGGATTACTATCTCGCCTGCTATGTCGGCGCTGTATGCAAAGGTAAAGTTACCTGTGGAACTTACTCTGCCAATAAGATTGTTTACAGTCTCGATACTCAAAGAACCGCAATAGCCAAATGCGTACAAGCCGAAGTTCTCAAAACGAGCTTCGCCGTCTACGATTATCGTCTTAAGATCGAAACACTTGAAGAACGTACCGTCCGAAATCTTAGTTATCGACTTAGGAAGCGTTATGGTGGTTATCTTACTGAACGAAAGCGAATACTTGGGAAGCGTGGTTACTCTGCAACCTTCTTCGAAAGTAACGGACGCAAGTTTGTTTGAAGTCTTGGTGTTATTAAGGAATCTATCGCTCAATCCGTCGGCTGCCGTACGAGCAGGCACTTCGAATGAGGTCAGCGAAGTCATTTCCGCAAAGCAGTACACACCGAACCATATCTCGTTTGCCGTTTCACCTTCGACAGGCTTTTCGAATGTAAGCGACGATATCGACGTACATTTATAGAACGAAGCCGCAGAAATCGTACGAACGCTCTTGGGTATAACAATCTTCTTAAGCTTTGTATTGGAAGTAAAGCCACCTATTGCGTACGTATTCGTTCCGCCGATATTCAAACCGATCGTTTCGACGTCGGACGGTATCGTGTACGTATCGCCCGTCTTTTGCATCGGGTAGTTTATTAGCGTCTTGCCGTCCTTGCTGAACAATACTCCGTCTACGGCTTTAAAGTTTTCGCAGTCCGCTTCGGTCTTCCATTCTACCAAAGAAGTTACGCCCTTCATAATTCCGTTAACCGTCTTCATCTTTTTGGGAACGGTTACCGTCTTAAGTGCTAAGCATCCGGTATAAATGTTGTCTTTGTATTGCTTGGACACGGGCAATACAATGTTGTCAAGTTTTTTATTAGATGCAAACGCATTTACGCCCACAAAATCAAACTCCGCATCGGTAGGCCAGCTTATCGACGTGAGTATATTATTTGACGATACGCTGTAGTTATCAAAATACTTCATACCGTCTTTAAAGGTTACGGACGCAAGTTTGTTACAATATGCAACCGCATACTTGCCGAGTTTTACGGTGTTGGTTCTGAATTCGAGTTTTGTAAGTGAAATGCAGTATGCAAATGCGCTGTCCGCTATAGTGAGCGGTGCCGCTTCCGCATCGTCCTCGAACGTTATGCTCTTAAGCTTGGACGGTTTGGCTGCGCTGGTTCCACCAAACGCATACATGCCGATACCGGGGGTGTTTCCGATATCTCGTATCGTCGTGGGTATCGTTATCGTTTCGAGTCCGCTGTTAAAGAACGTTCTGCTACCTATCGTAGTAAAACGAGAGGGAAGTTTTATCGTCTTAAACGTCGTACCTACAAACGTACCTATTGCGCTTACCGTGCTCGACAATGTAACGAGAGGAACTTCGGTCTTGCCCTCCGGCGTCTCTTCGAACGTTACGGAAGTAATCTTTGCGCAATCGGTAAATGCAAACTCGGATATTGTCTTTACGTAATACGGAACAACCACTACGCCTTCTTTAGCCTGGGGACAAGTAAAGAGTATGGTAAATTCGCCTTCGGAATCCTTTTTGAACATCATGCCGTCGATTATGCGATAAAGCTCGCAACCTTCTCCGATATTGATGGTCTTAAGAGACGAGCATCCGTAAAGAGTATTAGAATAGAAAGATATAACATTTCCGTTTTTGCCAACGGCGTTGGACATACGAGACGGGAAAGTTACTTCTTCGAGAGCCTCGCAGTTTTGGAACAAATACGTGCCGAACGTCAATCCGTTACCGGTGCCTTCGCCCTCTTCGAACACAGCCTTTTTGAGGTGAGCGTTGCCGCTGAATACCATGTTTCCGAGCGCAAGCGTCTGTTCGGTCTTAGCGTCTACATATGCGCCGTTGCCGAGCGAACCGGGAAGGGTTATTTCCAAAATGTCGCACTTGTTAAATGCGCTGTTGCCTATCGATCTGAGCTTGGACGGAACTACGGTGCCGTCTGCTTTTGCGGGATCGGTAAACGTTACCGTATTGAGCGCAGTACAGTTTTGGAACACTGCACCGCCGAGTGCGACAAGTCTGCTCGGAAGAGCTATGGTCTTAAGCGCATCTGATTTAGAGAACGCATTAGAGCCGATAGTAAGTTCTTCCTCGCCGCCGTATCCGAATTCGACTTCCACAAGAGACGGACATGCGTTAAACGCATACTTACCTACAGAACGAATAGACGCAGGTATATAAATTTTCTTAAGTTTTGCACATTTTTGCAGGAAATATTCGGGTATTTCGCTGATCTTAGCTCCGTCGGCAAAAGTTACCGACTGCAACTCTACGCAGTTAGCAAACATTTCTTTCTTAATCGTTTCGGTAGACGCAGGCAATTCGATATTTATAATCATCGTGTTTGCAAAAGCTCTCTCGCCGAACGTATTTACAGTTGCATTTTCGGTAAAGCTTACAGATGCAAGTTTGGAGTTATCCATAAACGCTTCGTCGCCGATAGAAACAACTCTGTCGGGGATGGCGATAGACTCTATACGGCAATTCTTGAATGCCTTGTCGCCGATAGAAACAACTCTGTCGGCAAAAGTCACTTCGGTAAGACGAGTAAGATTCATAAACGCCTCTGCCGAAATAACAAGATCTTCCGTTCCGTTTTCTTCGAAAGACAATTTTGCAAGTCTGTCGTTATCCGCAAATGCGCCGAATCCTATGGAAACGATATTCTTGCCGATAACCACTTCTCTTATTCTGGTATTGTACCTGAATGCGCCGTCGCCGATATTCTTAATTTTATCGCTGAGAATAAGTTTTCCGTCTTCGAAAGCCTTATTCTTGCCGCAGTAGTATACAGTTTCTCCGTCCAAAGACGTAACGTATCCGTCTTCAGACTTAAAATTAGTGTTTTGGGCAGATATTTCTACCTCATACAAGTTGGGGCATTGGCTTATTGCCGCTACCGGCAAAGTCGACATCGTAGCGGATATACATACTTTATTTACTCCGCTGCACTTGAGGAATGCGTCCTCTGCTATGCTGATATCGGTAACTCCGTCCATAAAGTTAATAGTCTTTATGTAGGCGCAATTTGCAAACGCCAACGAGCCGATCTGCTTAACCGAAGCAGGTATATCGAGATTGAACAAATAGTTACAGTAATAGAACGCCTTGCTGCCTATAGCCGCTACTCCGCAACCTTCTTCGAACACGATTTCTTGCAAAGAATAACATCTTTCAAATGCGGACGCCTTTATCGTCGAAGGCTGAGCGTCGGGACTACCCTCGAATTTTACCGAAGTGATGCCCGAGTTATAGAACGCCTTGTTGCCTATAGTAAGCACGGTGTGCGGTATTCTTATTTCCTTAAGCAATGCGCAACCGTCAAAGGCATTATCGCCTATCTCGGTAACTAATGCGGAAACACGAAGGTTACCGCTTCTGCCGATGGGACAGTAAATAATTTTTGTCTTATCTTTAGTGGTAACTATACCGTCTACGGATGCAATGTTTGCGCAGTTTTCGTTAATATTGATACGTTGCAGCGATACGCAGCCGGTAAATATGGTCGTGTCGAACTGTGCAAGTCTTGCCGGGAAAGTTATGTTTTGAAGTGCGGTACACTTTTGGAAAGCGTACTTTGCAATGTTAAGGCTGCTTACGGATTGACCATCGCTCGGTTCTTCAAAAACTATATCGGTAAGAGCTTTACAATCTTCGAATGCAGACTGCGCTATTATGCTTACCGATGCGGGAATGGTTACGTGAGTAAGCGACTTAACTTGATAGAATACCTTTGCCGGAATACGTATTGTATCGAGCAAAATTGCGTACTCTCCCGATTTGCCTGCGGGGAAATAAGATATTTCTTTGCCGGCTACGTCTTCTGCGTAAAGCACGCCGTCGTCCGACGAATATCTGGGAGCATTTATCGTTCCGGTTTCGTATATATTTACCGCTATCAGGTTTTTCATATTTCTGAATGCGGTAGAAACTTCTATTATCTCTATCGAATCGGGAATATTGATAACGGTAATCGTATTACAAGAGTTAAACGCATTTGCACCTATTGTGCTAACCTTTTTGCCGTTATAAATAGCAGGAACGGTAATCTTATTGAATTTGGCTATATCCAAGCCCTTAATTACCTGGTAAGTGTCATCCGCTTTTAAGGTAAACGAAAGAGCGTTACTCGAGTAATAAGGATAAATGTATACGTCGGCAACCGAATTCCACGGCTTAAGTCCTACGCCGTCTACGTCGGTAAGAGGCACGCCGGTGCCGTTAGAACCGGTATACCAACCTACGAACATGCCGTCTTCGGCGTCGCTCGCAGGAGGATCGAAACTGAATTCCGTTCCGAATACTACTTCCTTTTCGTAGCGATTTCCGTCTCCGTCTACATATACCATTCGGAACGTTCCCGGAGTCCAGTCTGCGTAAAGCACGGTGTCCTTAGCTTCGCTGTACACCATATCTTTGTACTCGCCGCCGTTGGACGCTGCTCCGTCATACGTATCGTACCATCCGTCAAATTCGTATCCCGGATTTAATACGCTCGGCAATTTTACTTTATCGCCTACAGCTACGTATACCGCTCCGGCATCCTTGCCGTTTCGTCCGTCGTATCTTACCATGTACGCTACTACTTCTACGCTTACGGTCTTTGACCATCTCATTCC
>ERZ779643.943-NODE-943-length-21995-cov-3.720374_pt1 | contig 21995 bp, 21 predicted proteins | sample MGYA00511564_ERZ779643 | MGnify/ENA primary metagenome ERZ779643 (study PRJEB29588, sample SAMEA2147114) | human gut metagenome | biome: human gut; feature: human-associated habitat; material: faeces | place: Denmark | collected 2008/2010 ... | reverse complement strand
CGGACGGTTAATTTTGAACACGCATTTCCGGTCGAACAAGAAGTCTAAGCTTCCGGTTGTTCCTAAAGAACCGCCATATTTATTGAAGCAGTGACGTACATTGGCAACGGTACGGGTGTTGTTGTCGGTTGCGGTTTCTACCACGATGGCGATACCGAAAGGACCATATCCCTCGTAAACGATCTCCTTGTAGTCGGAAGTATCTTTTGAAACGGCGCGTTTGATAGCTCTTTCGACGTTTTCTTTCGGCATGTTTTCTGCCTTGGCGTTTTGGATAAGTATACGTAAACGAGTATTATTCGCTGGGTCCGGACCTCCGGCTTTTACGGCGATATCAATCTCTTTTCCTATTCTGGTAAACGTACGGGCCATGTTGCCCCATCTCTTTAGCTTCCGTGCTTTACGGTATTCGAACGCTCTTCCCATATAATGTGAATCTTATTTATATTACAATTTGAAACGCGAATTTAGTTTTTCTCCTTAAAACAAAAAAGGAATTCAGCGATTTTGTGTTGAGAATGAGTTTCATTCCGCGAGTTCTACGCTGAAATCGTCAATATATATTCCCTCGTCGGGTGTGATTTCTTTGCCATAGGTACGAATTTCTACCCGTAGAAGTTTTGCTCCTTCCGGTGCGGTGAATGATTTACCGTTGAACACGTTGATCCAACCATTCGTTTGTTTCAAGTAACTTGGGGCTTGTATCGGTTTGTTGTGTTCTGCCGGGAGTGCCGTACTTTTGGTTTTACGCCAATAGCAGTAATATTTCCACGGGAAAGAGGTGGAAGGGGCGTTTACATGCATTTTTATTTCATAACGTTTACCAGCTTCAATGTTTATATCTTGGTACAGGTAAGTTTTGCCTTGCAGGTAAACGGATTGACCGGAATGAGCTTGAGTCCCCGTGATCTTGAGCGCGACGCTGTCTTTTCCGTCTTTATAGAAAATGAAGGTGGGAATCCCCTCCGGGGCAAAGCGGGCTGCCAGGTCTTCTGCTTCGTCTACATCGATGTGGCAGAGGCGGACTTCTCCCTTGAATTCTTCTTCCACTCCCTTGAATGCAGGGGCCATGACCTGACAGGGGCGGCACCAGGAAGCGCCCAGTTCCAGAAGAACAAAGCCTTTTTTGTCTATGAATTCTTTATCCAGGTCAGCGTCATTTCTAATTTCTGTGATCATATTGTCTCCTTTACAGGGATAGAATGGTATAGGTTTCGCGGCTGAAATGAGGTTCTTCGGTAATGCGGATATCCCGAAGCACCGTTTTCTGGAGTACGTCCCAGAAGGGGGCCGATTCCAGCACTTTTTTCACATCCGCCGAACAGCGGATTTCCAGGTCTCTCTGAAAAGGGCCTTTCCGTCTTCTGTTTTCCAGATCTTCCAGTATCCTGTCTGCCGCCGCCCGGGCAGAGAGGATGCGACCGGTGCCTTTGCAGAGGGGGCAGGTATCGTAGTAGTACTGCCACAGCCTTTTGGTGGTCCTTTTTCTCGTCATTTCTACAAGGCCCAGGGACGTCATGCCGCACACCACGGTTTTCACATGGTCATCTCTGACTTCATGCCGCAGGATGCGGAGAAGTTTTTCTTTTTCTTCTTTTTTCTCCATATCGATGAAATCAATCATAATGATGCCGCCGATGCCGCGAAGGCGGATCTGCCTTGCGATTTCCCGGGCCGCATCCTTATTGATGAGGAAGGCCAGCTGGTCATGAGGAATTCCTTTACCCCGGAAAGACCCGGAGTTTACGTCAATCACCGTAAGGGCTTCCGTATAGTCAATGACAAGAGAGCCGCCGGTGGGAAGGGGCACAGTCCTGTCGAAGAGGGCTTCTATCTGTCCATCCACTTTAAAGGATTTGAAAAGGCTTTCTCTCTCATCGTAAAAGAGAATCCGGTCTTTGGAAATATCCTTTTCCTCTTCGGCCATGGTGATGAGCCGCTGCCACACGTTTCTGTCATCCACCAGGATTCGTTCCACGCCGCCGGTGAGGTAGTCCCGGAGGCTCTTCACCGCCAGGTCTCCGTCCCGGTAAAGAAGGGCCGGTCCCTTTTCAATGGCTCCCCGTTTCATGACCACTTCCATTATACGGGTAAGGGACGTCAGGTCTTTTTTGAAATCTTCCTCCTCTGCCGTTTCAGCGGCGGTGCGGACAATGAGGCCCATGGCGCCTCCGCAGATGGCTTTCGCCTGGTTTCTGAGGAAGTTCCTCTTTTTTTCATCAGTAATTTTTTTTGAAATCCCGATATAGGAGGAGCCGTAGAGGGCAACGGCATATCTTCCGGCAAAACTGATTTTCTCCGTCACCAGAGGACCCTTTGTTTCGGTGCTGTCTTTTTCCACCTGCACCAGGAGAGTGCTGCCTTCGGTGTGGGCAGCGCCCGGCAGGGTGTCCCGGGTTCTGAGGAAGGCGTTTCGTCCGATGCCTATATCCAGAAACATGCCGTTTAATGAAGGGACCACATTTTTGATGACCCCCTTGTATACCCGGCCTACAATATCTTCTTCCCCCGCTCTTTCCACGAAGAGATCGGAAAGAATATCATCATCAAGGCACGCAAGCACCGTCTGGTCCGGTCTTACGTGGAGAAGAAGCTGTTTCATTTCATTGTCCTTTCAATAACCCCTGGAAAACGCCTTGATCCGAAAGGGTAAGCCTTTTCCCATCCAGCCGCCGGTAGGTGCCGGTGCGGGAGCAGATAAATTCTCCTTCCGTCCAGGGCATGTGGAAGGATTCAGCCAGCATTTTCCATATATCCTTGGGCTGAACGGTACCTGTATTGCTCCGGATGAGAGAGAAGGTCAGATAGGCCCTGTCTTTGGTAAAGGTTACTTTCATGGGTTCTAAAATCATGGGCTTCACGTCCATTTCCCGCACCTTTTTCGGAGTCACCCTTTTGTAAAGGAAGGAGGAAAGATGATTGAATTCTTCGAGGGCGGTTCTGGCCTCTGCAAAATCCTTCTCCCCTGCCCCCTCCTTCACGGGGCCTTCCATTTCATAGGCATCTTCGTTGAAAACTGCTACGAACTTGGGCCAATTCTTTTCTGCTTCCACAATAGAATGGATGGTAATCCCCCTGGGGAGCTGGCGGGAAAGCCGTTCCCTCACTTCATCCGTAGACATGTCCTCTTCCAGTTTCATTTCCAGGTACAGGGGATCCGCCGTGACGCCTACGCCTAAGGCGGAGTCCAGGGAAAGCTTCATGTGGGGATTGAACCCTTCAGAAAAAGCAACCGGGATTTCAGAACGCATGACTGCTCTTTCCATGGTGCGCAGGAAATCCAGATGGCCCAGGAAACGGAGTTCCTCACCTTTCGTGATAGATAAAAACAGTCTTTTCATGTGCATTCTCCTCTTTATGATCGATTGGTTTCACATCCAGTACCGGGCATACGGCACAGCCGTTGCAGGACAGGTGGCGGCAGTCATGAGTCAGTACGCCCCGCTGGGCCAGACGCCATTCTTTTCTAAGGTAGTCCTTGTTTACGCCACAGTCGATATGATCCCAGGGTTCCGCTTCATACTCGTCCCGTTTTCGGGAAGCGTAAAGGTCAGGGTCCACGCCGCATTCCTCGAACGCATCCATCCAGCGGTCGTAATCGAAAAATTCAGTCCAGCTGTCATACTTGCAGCCCTTTTCCCAAGCCTTCAGAATAACTTTGGAAAGCTGACGGTCTCCCCGGGCCAGCACGGCTTCCAGACGGCCGGTCTTGGCGTCATGGTAGGCAAATTTAATATGCCGGTCTGTGAAAAGACTCTTCAGGTACTGCTGTTTCCTTTCGATTTCTTCCACACTGCACTGGGCCATCCACTGGAAAGGAGTGAAAGGCTTAGGCACGAAGCTGGCCACACTGACAGTGATGCGGCAGTCGTTCCTGCCGCGGATGGTATGGTAGAGCTCTTTGATACGCATAGCCAGGTCTGCAATGCCCTTCAGGTCTTCATCAGTTTCTGTAGGAAGACCCATCATGAAATAGAGCTTCACCTTGCTCCAGCCGTTTTTAAAGGCATTAGCACAGGCGCCCATGATATCTTCTTCCGTGACACCTTTATTAATCACGTCCCGGAGACGCTGGGTGCCCGCTTCGGGAGCCAGGGTAAGACCGCTCTTTCTGACCTGCTGGATTTTCTTGGCAATATCGATGGAGAAGGAATCCACCCGAAGGGAGGGAAGACTTACAGATACCCGGCGGTTCTTAAAGGTTTCCAGAAGGTGGTCCACCAGTTCCGGCAGGCAGGAATAGTCAGCGGAAGAAAGGGACATAAGGGAAATTTCATTGTACCCTGTATTCCGGATCAGGGTATCCGCAATTTCCTGCAGTTTCTTTTCGCTCTTTTCCCGCACCGGACGGTAAATCATGCCGGCCTGGCAGAAACGGCAGCCCCTGCTGCAGCCCCGGAACATTTCCAGCACCGCCCTGTCATGAACGATTTCAATATGGGGCAGAATGGGCTTGTCGTCCACTTTCACTTTGTCAAAATCGGGAATCAGCCTTTTTTCCACAGGGAACTGGGCCGCCTCGTCAGTGGGAGCAATGGAGCGGAAAACGCCGTTTTCATAATAGGATACCTTATAGAGGGAAGGCGCATAGCAGCCTTTGATGGAAGCCATGCGGCGGATGATTTCCTTTCTGCCGCCCGGTTTTCCTTCCTTCTTCCAGGCCTTGACAATATCTGCCATTTCGCCGATAGCTTCTTCCGATTCGCCGATAAAGAACACATCGAAGAAATCGGCCACCGGTTCTGCGTTGTACACGCAGGGGCCTCCGGAGACAACGATGGGATCCTCATCGCTCCGGTCTCTGGCAAGGAGCGGAATGCCGGAAAGGTCCAGCATATTCAGGATATTGGTATAGCACATTTCAAAGGGCATGGTGAACCCCAGCACGTCGAAATCCTTCACCGGGCATTTGGATTCCAGGGTATAGAGGGGAATATGTTTTTCCCGCATGAGGGCTTCCATATCCACCCAGGGCGCATACACCCTTTCCGCCAGCGTGTCATCTCTTGCGTTAAGCACGCTGTAAATAATTTTCAGCCCCAGGTGGCTCATGGCCACTTCGTACACATCGGGGAAAGCCAGGGCCACTTTCACATCCACGCTGTCATGGTCCTTTACCACGCTGTTCCATTCACCGCCGATATAGCGGGCAGGCTTCTGGATATGCATCAGCCATACGGGATCAATTTTTACAGGATTCATGTTCACTCCTAATCAAACATCAGTTTTTTACGCCGCACATAAATATTCATCAAAAGTCCTACACAGAGGAGATTCATCAAAAGGGCACTGCCGCCGTAACTCATGAAAGGCAGCGGAATGCCGGTGACCGGCATAATGCCCAGGGTCATTCCCACATTGATAAAAATCTGGAAAAGCCACATGGAAAAAATGCCGCAGGCCAGAAGGCTTCCGAAGGCATCGCCGGAAGAACGGGAAATCATGAGAGCCCGATAGAGCAGGATGAAGTAGAGGAAAAGTACGAAAATAGCCCCTACAAACCCCAGTTCCTCGCCGATAACGGAAAAGATGAAATCCGTATGGTTTTCAGGGAGGAAATTCAGCTGGCTCTGGGTGCCTGCAAAGAGTCCCTGGCCAATGAAGCCGCCGCTTCCGATGGAAATCTTGGACTGGATCACGTGATAGCCGGAGCCATAGGGATCCACGGAAGGATTGAAAAGCACAAGAATGCGCATTTTCTGGTAGCTGTGCAGTACAAAGAACCAGATCAGCGGGAATATGGCCACAAAGGCGATGAAAGCCTTCTTCACCAGGGACATATTAAGGCCGCAGATATAAAGCATGCCGAAGGTAATAGCGCCGAAAACCAGACTGGTACCCAGATCAGGCTGGATAAAAATCAGAAGGGTAGGCAGCGCCATGAGCCCCGCCACAGGAAGAAGGCTCTTCCAGGTGCGGTACCCCTTCTTATTATTGGACAGAAGCCGGGCCAGGCAGATAATCATAATAATTTTTGCAAATTCCGAAGGCTGCAGGGTGAAAGGTCCTATCTGGATCCAACGCTGAGCCCCCAGGGCGCTGGTACCTGCAAATTTAACCACCAGCAGCATCACCGCATTCACCACATAAAGGGCTGGCACGAAGCGGTACAGTTTCCTGTAGTCAAAATAGAGGGACCCTCCTGCCACGGCAAGGCCCAGAAGGAGGAACACCCCCTGCTTGATGACGAAATCAAACTGTCCCGGATGGCCCGGCACATTGGCATGGGTGGCGCTGGCAATGATGAGAAGGGATACCACCGCCAGCCCCAGTACAGTCATGAGGAGGCTGCTGTCAATTCTCCTCCAGTAACGAATCAGATTCATAGTCTCTCATCTCCTCCGCCGCCACTTATAGGCGCTGCTGGAAGAGTGCCAGGAAAGACCGGCCCTTTCAGTTCTCTTATTTCTATCATTTTTGCTTTCTGTTTCTTCCTCATTCTCCCTGTCCGAAAGACGCAGGGAACTCAACCACCGGGCAGCGGGGATATCTTTATCCTTCAGAAGGCAGCGGAGCACATCATAGAGGGCGCGGCCATAGGCACTCTTTTCACTGAATTCCGCAATCTCTCCCCTGTTTCCCAGGCGGTCTGCCATGATGGAATAGGGAATCACTCCGCCGAAAGATTCCTCGTCCAGCGTATCATATACCTCCCGGAAAGAAAGGCCGCTTCCATCTTTTGCCGTGAAACGGTTCAGTACGTATTTCCAAATCTTCCCCTTTCCGATAAGAGGCAGCAGGCGGTCCGCATTCCTTCTGGAAGACCAGGACGGCGCCACCAGGAGAATCACCCTGTCTGACAGACGGAAGGCCGTTTCCACACCCTTTCCCATGCCCGCAGGACAGTCGATAAATATGAAATCATAAAGGCGGTGGATATCGTCCATCACCGTGTCCATAGCCGCAGGAAATACGGTTTCCCAGGATTCCTTCTGGGACGCCGGCAGGAAATCAAGATGGTCCGTCACCGGAAGCACTGCATCCTCCAGGAAGCATTTTCCCTCTGCCAGATCACAGATATTATAGAAGCAGTCATTTTCCAATCCCAGGATAAGGTCCATGTTTCGAAGACCCATATCACCGTCTATGAGAAGTACCTTCTTCCCCAGCCTGGCAAGAGTGATGCCAAGGGAGGCCGTAATCAGGGTCTTTCCTACCCCGCCTTTGCCGGAAGCTGTAGACACAATGACTGCCATCAGTGGTTACCTCCATTTTTATCTTTCTTTTCGTCCTTATTCTTTCCCGGCGCATAGTCGCCTAAATGGAAATAGGCATTCATGATCTGTTTCACCACCGGAGCCGCCGACTCGGAACCGAAGCCTGAATGCTCAAACATGCAGAGCACCACGATTTCCGGTTTGTCGAAAGGCCCATAAGCTACGAACCAGCCATTATCAAGGCCGTTCGTCTCGGCGGTGCCCGACTTGCCAGCCATGGCTATGGGATAATTGGCAAAAAGAGCGCCGCCGGTGCCGTTTTTCGTCATAACCAGGCGCAGAGCCTGGTGAAGATCATCCAGGGTAGCTTTGGATACCGGCAGGGTGCCCAGCTTTTCCGGCGAATAAATCTTAAGAGGGCTGCCGTCCAGCTTGTCGATGCGGTTCACCAGATACGGCTTATACCGGAAACCGCCGTTGGCAATGGAAGAATAAACCATGGCCATCTGGATAGGCGTAGTCAGAGTAAAACTCTGTCCGATGGCAGCATCCATGGTTTCCCCCAGATACCAGTCCTGCTTGAATACTTTGCGCTTGTACTCCTCACTGGCCACATTGCCTTCCGCTTCCCCTGCCAGGTCGATGCCTGTAGGTTTACCCAGGCCGTACTCGCCGGCCATGGCAGAAATACGGTCAATGCCAAGGCGCCGTCCCATTTCATAGAAATAGACATTATCCGATTTTTCCACAGCTTCATAGAAATTAATCCAGCCGAAAGCCTCGCCTTCGGAGTTTCTCTTATCTACCAGCCAGTGCTTGCCGGAGTCAAAAATTCTCTCCTCCGGCGTGGTAACCTTGGCTTCCAGAGCAGCGGAACCTGTAATCACCTTAAACAGGGAGCCCGGAGGATACATGGCTGCAATGGTCCTGTTCTGCATAGGATGGTTCTTGTTGTTGATAATCTTGTTCCACTCATCCGCCGTAATCCCCTTGCTGAAATGGTTGGGATCATAACTTGGCCAGCTTGCCATAGCCAGTACTGCCCCCGTATTGGGGTCGATAGCTACAGCGGAAGCGCCGGTGGGGAAAACGCCGGAATGAGCCAGCGTCCTTACCTGAGACTCCATGGCATCTTCCGCCGCCTTCTGCAGGTTTGCATCCAGTGTGAGACGCACATTATTGCCGGATACGGCAGGCGTCCCTTCCACATAGCGCACCGGCTGGCCGGACGCATTGACTTCTACCGTCTTGGAGCCGTTCTTTCCTTCCAGGAACTTGTTGTACTGCCTTTCCAGGCCTGAACGGCCCACCAGGGTGGCCGTCTTGTAAGGATTTCCCTCTGCATCCCGGTCGTCCGGTCCCGCCTCGCCTACATAACCCAGCACCTGGGCCCCTGCGGCGCCCAGCGGATACACGCGGAGCGGATTGACTTCGATTTCAATGCCCGGAAAATCGTCCTTCTTTTCTTCGATCTGGGTTGCCACATCAATACCCACATCGTTGGCCAGGTAAATGGCACCAAAAGCCAGCTTATTATCATCGATTTTCTTTTTTATATCCTCCGGCTTCACCTTCAGAAGAGCGGCCAGACGGTCCAGCTCCTCATCGGAAAGAGTATTCTTCTTCCTTTCCACCGGCATGATGACGCTGTAGGCAGGCCTTGAGCCGGCCATGATGACACCATTCCTGTCATACATGACACCCCGGGCTGCCTGCTGGGGCAGATGGCGGATACGGTTGCCGTCGGCCTCTTCCTTATAATAATTGCCTTCCACCACCTGCATCCAGAACAGGCGGGCGCTCAGGATGAGAAGAAGGATCATGGCCGCATAAACCATCCGGCCATACCGCGACTCTTCCCGATTTTTCACCAGCGAATCCAGGATGGAAGGAATACGTTTCTTCACCAACGGGGTTCCTCCTCCCGTTTCAGCATCCAGATGAGAGGATGCAAAGCAAGGGCACATCCCCCATTCATCAGAACCAGGGGGATGCCCAGATAGACGAAATAAAAGAGGGAGGGATACCGGCTGCCGGCCCATCCCATGATGACACTGGAAAAACAGACATAAATGACAGAAGCCAGAAGCACCGACAGCAGAGACACATACCAGTGCCGGTTATACCGGTCTCTGCCGAATTTCAGAAAAAGCAGAGTAATCACCAGGTAGGGAAGAAGATGGAGACCGAAGAAATTACTGGTCACAATATCCTGCAGAAATCCCCCTGCTCCCGCCAGGATGAGCGCCGATTTCCTGTCCAGAATCACCGCGGACAGGGCAATCACCGTGAGCCATAAATCAGGCTGCATGATACCGTTGAAAAGGAAAGGCAGAAAAGAGGACTGCAGAAGAAATATAACAGCGCTTAAAACCACAAGGCTGTAGGTACTCATCATTTATCACCTGCCTGCTGCTTGTTCGGATTCATAGGCGGTTCGATCTTCGGCGGCTTCACCGTTATGCTTTCAGGGCTGGTCTTCTGGATATGATCGGTAATAACGAAAACTTCTTCCATATGGGAGAAATCGGCTGCCGGCCGGATCTGGGCAGACTGGGTGCCGCCCTCTGCATCCACATCCACCTGCTCCACCGTGCCGATGACCATACCCTTGGGGTACACGCCGCCATAGCCCGATGAAACGATAATATCCCCCTTAATCACATCCGCTTCCTTAGGGAGGGACACCAGGGAAAGGTAACCCGGATTGCCGCTGTTGCCGCTCACCATGGAAACCACCCGGGAAGCAGGCCGCTGCACAATGCCTCCGATAGTGGTCCGTGGATCCAGAAGAAGCTGCACCCTGGCCGAATTCAGGTACACCTCGCTTACAAAACCTACAATACCCGAAGGCACAATGACAGGCATGTATTTCTTCAAGCCGCTGTCCTCGCCCCGGTCAATAACCATAGTATGGGTCCAGCCGCCGTAATCCCTTTCAATCACAGAAGCTCCCAGCATATGGTAGCTGGTATAGCCCTGCTTGAACTGCAAAAGACTCCTTAAGCGGATATTTTCCGCCAAGATTTCACTGTAATGATCCTGCTCAGACTTAAGACTTTCATTTTCCTTACGGAGCTCATCCAGTTCCTTCCAGTTCGAAAACACCTGACGGAACAAACCGATGCCGTTCTCCCCCAGCCAGGCAGCCCGGGATACACCGTACTCAAAAGGAGCAGCTCCTACGGACAAAGGCTGGGACACAAATGGAATATACTCCCTGTGCCGCCAGAACCATCCGCAGCCGCCAAGGAAAGCCAAAAGCAGAACAATACTTAACATCTTTTTCTTACTGAAGAATATCAAAATCAAGCTCCCCCAAAGTATTTATCACCATTTTCAATGAGCAGGGAATGGTCCTTGTCCATCATGCACGCCGCAAAACAGCCCTTCGCAATCACCGAGGCCGGATCTGCCGGAATAACAACAGGCATATGAAGCCCCTCGGAAAGCCAGTCCCTAAGACCGTCAAGAAGGGCGCCGCCACCGGAAAGGAGCATGCCGTTCTTCAGGAAATCATCAGCCATCTCCGGCGTAGCCCGGCTCATGACACGCCTGATCAGAAGAAGCACCGGCTCCATAATGCGCTGCATGACAGAACTCATTTCAGCCACTGAAAGCTCTACCACCACTTCCACACCGTCGGCATGCCGCCTTCCGCGCACCGTGAAAGCACGGTCGCTTCCGGTGCCGGTCATGGAAAGCATCTCGCTCTTCAGCTTCTCCGCCTGCTCCAGACCGATCATCATGCTGTAGCGGTCCTGGATATGACGGCAAATAGCCAGGTCAATATCATGACCGCCAAAAGAAATCCCTTCCTGCGCCAAAATACCGCCGCAGCCGTAAATGCCCACATCTGACACATCCCTTCCTATGACCAGGGACAGCGTAGAAGAAGGCACCTGAAGATCCCTCCCCGCGCCGATAGCTGCAGCTGCCGGCGAAGGGATAAGATATACCCCCTGAGCCCCCGCATGAATGAGCGCATCCACCAGGGCATGCCGGGTAACTGAAGAAATTTCGGCAGGAATAGCTACCATCAGAGTGGGCCTGGAAACAGACCGCCTAAGAGACTTGTTTAAAAAGAAACGAAGCATGGACTTGGTCATATCATAATCAGCAATGACCCCATTCCTCACCGGCCACTCCAGCGTGTAATTCTCCGGTTCCTTATGATAAATAATCAGCGCCTCCGTGCCAAAACCAAGCACCTGGCCGCTGATATTATCCACCACCGCCGTAGAAGCCTCTTCCAGGAGCACCTTGTCTCTCTGATATATACGAACCTGGGAAGACCCCATATCGAGCCCCAGGCAATTTAACATTGCAGAAAACATACTCATGCATACCGCCTTTTCCAATGGATTCGTATTATTATACCATGGATGGGGCGTGTAAAACAGGGAAAAATGACAGGTCACCGGGGCCTGGAAGTTCTGAAAAGAAAAAGAGTTTCAAGTTCTACGGCTCCATGGCATTGGCTTTTCCTCTGACCGTCTTCTCGCTCAAGTAGTCGGCAGCGTCTTTGAAGCATGAGTTTACAGCCCCCGCCGCCAGGAGCATCAACCGTTCCCCTTTCCCCGAATTTCATGTACAACGCCCCATACCAGGCCGCCTGTTTGGCAAAACAAAAGGGGCTGCGAAAAAATGATTGAACATTTTTTCACAGCCCCTTTTGTTTTCACAACTTTACCAGAAATAAACCAGGGCAAAAGCCGCCACAAAGAAGCGGTAAATGGCAAAACCCGTCAGGGTGGAAGTATTCAGGAACTTCAGGAACCAGAGGATGGAAGCATAGGCCACCACGAAGGCAGTGACAAAGCCCACCGCCAGCACGCCCAGGTCACTGACCGAAAGACTTCCAATGACTTTAAGAAGGTCATAGAAGCAGGCCAGGAACATGAGGGGTACCGCCATAATGAAAGTAAAGTCAGCGCCTGCCTTCCGGGAAATGCCCAGAAGAAGACTGCCTGCAATAGTACTGCCGCTCCGGGAGAAGCCGGGCCACAGGGAGAGGCATTGGAAGAGGCCGATAATAAAAGACTGTTTCGTGGAAATCTTATCCACATCGGTTACTGCAAATTCCTTTCCCTTTCTTGCCTTTTCCGCCACAATCATGAAAATGCCGCCCAGTACCAGGCCGATGATGACGGTGGTAGGACTGAAGAGACGGTGCTTGATGAAGCCGTGGAAAAGAAGACCCATGAGGCAGGCCGGGAACATGGCAATGCAGATATTAAATACAGAAGGCCCTTTCCGGCGGAACCAGTGATGGGTATTCAGAATATAGGTAAACTTTTCATGATACACCACCAGCACCGAAAGGATGGCGCCCAGCTGGATAAATACATCGAAAAGGTCTGCCAGGGTTCCTTCAAAGCCCAGCATATGGCCCACAATAATCATATGGCCTGTAGAAGAAACAGGAATATATTCCGTAAGCCCTTCTACAATGCCCACAACCAAAGCACAGAAATATTCGTACACTCTAACACCTCAAACGGTTCATTACTTCGTGGGATTCATGGCATTCACAATGCCTTCCACCTTATTCTTTGAAAAATTAATAATCAGTACATCACTTTTCCCTTTGGAAAAATAAATGTAAGACGTCTTCGGCTCACTGCCGGACACATTCATTTCCACCCGGTGCGGCTTCCCGTAAAGCAGATCCACCGTAGACACATCATCCCCCAGAGACAGGCCCCGGGAAGTGACCATGCGGTTATCCGTGAGAAAGAGGGCGGAAATCAGGGAACTCTTCACCGTAAGGCGCACTGCATAACCCGGGAAATAAAGGATTTCCTCCTTGGGATTGGCCATCTTCTTCTCCCATTCCTCAAAAGGATGAGCCTGGAAAGTACTTCCCAGCTCATAGCCAGCCACCTTGAAATCACGGTCTCCCAGGTACAGGGGACCTTCGCCGCTGTCATAGGAAACATCTCCCCTTTTCACTGGAGAAGTGAGAGACGCAAGACGAATGGAAGACACCTTGTCACCGGTGAGAGTCACATCCATTTCCTGCAGGCCTGAACCATAGCGGAAATGAAAAGACTTTCCCCTGCCGTCCCAAAGCACCATAAGGGGCCTGCCATAGGCACGAAGCACATCTTCCCGGCTGCTGCCCACGCCGATCCCCCGGGGCGTCTTTACACCTGCACCGGACACAACGATTTCTGATATCCCTTTTCCGGGAAACTTGAAGTCCTCCGGCAGATCTACGCGGTGGGAATAGGAAAGAAGAAAAGGCGCTGTCCTCTTTACTGTCATATCTTTAAAGATATAAGAATCCCTGGTATTCTCATGGATTACCTTTTCCGCCGCCCCTCGAGAAGAAAGAGAAGAAATGGAATCTCCCAGAGACACACCGCCCACAGAAAAATCGAAGGCAGAAAGCGTCTTTCCGGAAATCGGGAAAAGGCTATGGGCCTCTCCCCCCTGCTTCTTCTCTGCAGAGTGATTCACGCCAGCCCCTGCCTTCTGATCAGAAACGGCAGCCTAAGCAAATGGTCTGCATAAGGGTGCGCTGTTCTCTGCAGATGGAAACGATCCGTTCTCCCTTGCCCCGATCCACGATGGCGACCAGTAGCTTTCTGATATGCTTTTTCATGGGCAGTCTCCTTAACAAAATGCAAAAGTACCTGGACGTAAGGGTACTAGTTTATTATGAAGGTGTAAACCTCTTCTGTCAAGGGGGCGGACGGGCCCCCGAAGGGCCTACCCATAACCACAGGCAGCATCCCGCGAAATGACGTAGAGACAGGCAGCAGGCGGTCATTTGGCCAATTCCCATGAAAACGAATGTATACAAAAAAGGCTGTGAAAAAATGTAAACCATTTTTCACAGCCCCTCTTCTTTAATTCTTTCTATACTTATCCACAAAATGACCGATTCGTTTCAGCGCTTCCGCCAGGTTTTCCCGGCTGGCAGCGTAGGATATACGAATGTGGTTCTTTCCCTGAGGGCCGAAGCAGGACCCCGGCACTACCCCTACCTTTTCTTCCTTCAGCAGGCGGTCGGCGAATTCTTCGTCATCCATGCCGGTAATGCTGATATCGGGGAAAATGTAGAAGGCCCCTTTGGGCTTGAACACGGAAAGGCCGATTTTCTTCAATCCCTCGTAGACCATTTCCCTGCGGGCGGCGTATTCATCATACATGGCCTTTACATCGTCATCGCAGTACTTGAGAGCTGCGATAGCACCATACTGGCTGGTGACGCTGGCGCAGAGGATTTCATACTGGTGGACTTTGTAAATCTGCTCCATGATTTCACGGGGTCCGCAGATATAGCCCACGCGTAGGCCCGTCATGGCATAGGATTTGGAGAAGCCGTTCATGGTGAGTGTTCTTTCCTTCATGCCCGGCAGCGATGCAAAGCAGGTATGGGTGCCTTCATAGGTGAGATCACAGTAGATTTCATCGGAAATCACCACCAGATCATGCTTTTGGGCAAAGTCGGCGATTTTTTCCAGAGACCCTCTGTCCATGACGGTGCCGGTAGGGTTATTGGGGTAGCCAATAAGGATAGCTTTGGTCCGGGGAGTCACTTTCTTTTCCAGTTCTTCCACAGTGAGTTTGAATTCATCTTCAGCCCTGGTAGGCACCAGCACCGGTTTGCCCCGGGCGATGGATACGCAGGCAGGATAAGCCAGGTAAGCGGGGTCCGGAATGAGTACTTCATCTCCCGGATTGAGGAGGGTGGTCATGACGACGCCGATGGCTTCGGAAACGCCTACAGTCACCATGATTTCATCCACCGGATCATAATCCACATGGTATCGGTTATGGAAAAGTTTTGCAATTTCCTGGCGAAGCGGGAGAAGGCCCCAGTTGGACGTATAGGAGGTTTCTTTCCGTTTCAAACTTTCCATGCATGCATCAATCACCTTATCCGGCGCCGAATAGTCCGGTTCCCCAACGCCCAGGGAAATCACGTCCTTCATGGAGCTGGCCAGGTCAAAAAATTTACGAATACCGGAAAAAGGCACCGCTTTAATATTGGATGCCACTTTTTCATCCCAATTCATTCTATATAATCTCCTTCAATATGAAATATGGAAAGGCGCCTTACTTCGTTTCCGCCACTTTCTTTCCCAGTTCCTCGCACTTCTTAAGCGACGGCTCATCGGGATAGCCGTAAGCCAGAAGCGGCTGGGCCGGGAAAGAAGCGCCGGCGAAATGGAGCTCATTGTACCAGGAATTGAGCCAGGCCCCCCGGCTCCATCCGCAGGAGCCGAAAATCCCCATAATCTTCCCCTTCAAATAGGGCTTCAGCTTATTACAGAAAGGTTTCATCTGTGCCTCTTCAATGACCTCAACGCCCCAGGCGCTGCAGCCCAGGATGATATGATGGTAGGTGTTTCCGATTTCCACAGGATCCACATCGGAAACCGGTGCCAGAAGCACTTCGGCGCCGGTGCTTTTGGCGCCCACTGCCACAGCCTCCGCCATGGCTTCCGTATTTCCTGTGGCGGAATAGTAAATCACAGCCACTTTTTCTGACATAATGGCCTCCTTTATACTAACAGGTTTTTAAGGCTTCACAGCCTTCTTCCCCTAAAAAAAGAAGCGTCCTTAAAAAAGAACGCTCTTCTTATCTCTGAAATTATGCCTTAGCTACAGTTTCGCCCAGTTTCTTGCATGCTTCCAGTGCATCGTCATCAGGATAGCTGTATGCTTTGACGGGGTCAGCAGCCAGTTTGATGCCTGCTTCGTCAAAACGTTTCTTCCAGTTTTCAATCCAGTCGCCCTGGTTCCATGCATAGGAACCGAAGATGGCTACCACTTTGCCCTTGAGCTGGGGAAGCAGTTCTTCGAAGAACGGTTCGAATTCATATTCTTCCAGTTCTTCATTTCCCATAGCCGGGCAGCCGAGAATGATGTGGTCATAGGCAGCTACATCGGAAGCGGTGGTGTCGCTTACGAAGGAAAGAGTAGTTTCTGCGCCTGCAGCCTTTGCACCTTCTTCTACGGCCTGAGCCATAGCTTCTGTGTTACCGGAACCGGACCAATATACAATTGCAACTTTTGCCATTTAAAATTCCTCCTATCAATATCTAATTGATAAAATGCCTTACTCTTCTATCTTACTGATTCAGGGGCTCCTTGTCAATTTCTAAAAACAATTAATCCCATTCAGTCAGGGATGTGCCTTTTTTAGAAAGATCCAGGAGCGTCACCTTTTTCGGAAATTTCCGTTTCGAAACCATTTTCCTTACGTCTTCCGTAATGTCTGCCCTGTCGCCGTCGGTGTTGAAGATGCCCAGAGTTGTGAAATAACCGTCGCACTGGAGAATGATGGTATAAGCTTCATTGTATGTAATACCCTGCTCCGTGGTCTTCACCTTCACGAAGCCCTCCCACCTGGGGTGCCTGCTGTCATTGATTTTCTGCAGGGGCGACGGGCCTTCGAAAACGGCACCCTGTTGAGTCAGCTGCCGGTTCAGCCATGCTGCCATGATGTCCATCTGGACTTCTGGCTTATCGTCCTTGTGTTTGAACTCCCCGATGTCCTGCAGGAAAGGGATTCCTGCTTCATGGGACATGGCCCAGCCGTAGGAAAAGTCAGGGCCCTTCTTCCAGGTCATGGTGTAATACTGGCTGTCGGACATACCTTTCCGGATGAAGAAGCGCTTCGTGCCGCCGTCCTTCATGAAAGGCAGGGCATTCTGGGCGCCTTCGGTGAAAGTTATGTTTTTCGGAACATCCATGGTGCCGATGCCCGAAAGATTGAGCTTATCCGCTGCAGAAACTTCCAAGGCGCCGGCAAAGATCAGGAATGCTGCCATGAAGGCCGCCAAAGATGCTCTCTTCATGGATTACGCCTTTGCCTGTTTCTTCTGCAGTTTAGCCCAGGTATCGCGGAGACCTACGATGCGGTTGCACACCAGATGATCTTTGGTGGTGTCCTGGTCAATGATGAAATAGCCTTTCCGGAGGAACTGGAAGCGGCTGCCTACAGGGTATTCCTTAATGGCCGGTTCCGCTTTGCTCTTCATGACAGTAAGGGAATTGGTATTCACCTTTTCCATGAAATCCCTGCCGTCTTCCTTGTCATCCGGGGAAATGAGATAGTCGTAGAGCCTTGTTTCCACATCCACCGCCGTGTCGGCGCATACCCAGTGAAGAGTGCCCTTCACCTTGCGGTCAGCGCCGGGTGTGCCGCTTCTGGTATCAAAGTCCACGGTGCAGTGGATTTCTGTAATATTTCCTTCCCCGTCCTTCACCACATCTTCACATTTCACAATGTAAGCCCCTTTGAGGCGGACTTCCTTTCCCGGGGTCATGCGGAAGAATTTATGGACCGGATGCTCCATGAAATCTTCTCTTTCGATGTAAAGATTCCGTCCGAAAGGAACCTGGCGGGTACCCATGGATTCATCTTCCGGATTGTTTTCCAAGGTCATGTATTCGATCTTATCTTCCGGATAGTTGGTAAGCACCACCTTCACCGGATCGATGACTGCCATAATGCGGGGTGCCTTGGCCTTCAGATCTTCCCGGATGCAGTATTCCAGAAGGGAAACATCTACCAGGTTGTCTGCTTTGGCCACGCCGATGAGATCGCAGAAATGACGGAGAGATTCCGGAGTGTATCCTCTTCTTCTGATACCACAGATGGTAGGCATACGGGGATCATCCCAGCCGGACACCAGACCGGCCTCCACCATTTTACGGAGCTTTCTCTTACTGGTTATCATGGTGGTTACATTCAGGCGGGCAAACTCGATCTGCCGCGGCTTTTCCTTGCCGTCAAAGGCCTGGAGACACCAGTTGTAAAGAGGTCTTCTTTCTTCAAATTCCAAGGTGCAGATGGAATGGGTAATGCCTTCCAGGGCATCAGAGAGAGGGTGAGCGAAATCATAGAGTGGATAAATGCACCATTTGTCTCCTGTCCTGTGGTGGGTGGCGTGAAGGATACGGTAAATGACAGGGTCCCTCATGACAAGGTTCGGAGAAGCCATGTCAATCTTGGCACGGAGGCACTTTTCTCCATCCTTGTACTTGCCTTCCTTCATTTCCTGGAAAAGCTTCAGGTTTTCTTCCACGGAACGGTTTCTCCAGGGACTTTCCTTCCCCGGATGTTCCAGATCGCCGCGGGTATTATGGATTTCCTCACTGCTCTGATCATCTACATAGGCCAGGCCCATGCGGATGAGCTTGCAGGCAAACTCATAGAGTTCCGGGAAATAGTCGGAAGCGAAATGCACCGGTTCCTTCCACTTGAATCCCAGCCACTTTACATCTTCCAGAATGGAATCCACAAACTCCTGATTCTCCTTCGTGGGATTCGTATCATCGAAACGAACATTGGTGGCGCCATGATACTTTTCACCAAGCCCAAAATTCAGGCAGATACTCTTGACATGACCGATATGAAGATAGCCGTTCGGTTCCGGCGGGAAACGGGTGAGCACCCTTCCATTGGCATAGACATGATTGGCTATGTCTTTATTGATTTCCGCTTCAATAAAGTTAGCGGCTTCTCTTTTTTCTTCCATAGTAATCTCCTCCATTCATTGAATCACGGATATTTGTTTTATTATACAATATCTGCCGCTTCTTTTCTATTTCCACCGATAAAAGCGCATCAAAAAAGACCGGGCATCCGGTCTTTTTACAATCCTTATTTCACTGTATTCTTCAGGGTGCCGATGGGATCGATGGTGATTTCCACCACATCTCCCTTTTTCAGGAACTGCGGCGGATTCTGTCCCATACCTACTCCCTGGGGCGTACCGGTGGCAATCACATCGCCGGGAAGCAGCGTCATGCCGTCAGAAAGAACCTCGATGAGCCGGGGAATGGAGAAAATCAAATCATTGGTAGACCCCTCCTGGCGGAGATGACCGTTCACCTTCGTGTAAATAGTAAAGGGCACAGGCCAGTCCCCCACCATCACCGTAGGACCCATGGGGCAGAAAGTATCCAGACTCTTCCCCTTGAACCACTGTACGTGCTTTCTCTGCAGATCCCGGGCCGTTACATCGTTGATAATGGTGTAGCCATACACATACTTCATGGCATCCTCTGCAGCTACATTAGTGCACCGCTTGCCGATAATGACGCCCAGCTCCCCTTCATAATCCACTTCCTTCGTCGCAGCCGGATGACTGTCGATTTCCTCCTCAGGACCGATGACAGATGTGGTGGCCTTCGTAAAGAAAATAGGAACAGCAGGATTCTTCGCATTGGCATTCTGATCAAATTCCTTCACATGGGCCTGGTAATTCTTGCCCACGCACAGAATATTTCGCCGCGGATAAAAAGGCACCTCCAGCCGCACATCCTTCAGAGAAAGAGGCTCGATGGATTTATCCTTCGCATTCATTTCCAAAGCCCTGGCCAGATTCAAAAGCCCCTCCTCGCCGGACTCGATAAACTCCTCCATAGTCTCCCCCAGAGGAATGAAATAAGTCTCCTCCAGATCCTCAGCGGAATAAATGGAAACTCCATCAGAAGCCAGCACGCCCCACTGGCGCTGGCCGTTGTAATTATAAGAAACAAGTCTCTGCATGGTATACCTTCTTTCTATTGGTGATTATGGACATTATATCATGAACAGGAGATGGTTCAAAGAGTTCATTGGCCCCCTTTGCGCTGAGGGCTGCGCCTTACGTCAAAAGGATGCGGCTTCACCGCAGATTATGGTAAGCTGCCAGCCGCTATAACCTGCGGCCGCTCCGCGTCCCCCACCACAAAGAACCCCGGTACCTTCCCATCCCCTATGCCCAATGAGTTCGGTGTCTGCATGGTCTACGGCCGCTGCTGTACCGAAGTACGACGGCGCGCGCCATACACGAGTCTCCCGTCATTTCTGCATATGTGGAGCTGATTTAGAGTCCTGGGTTCATTGTGTAGTTCATATCTTTTATCCTTTTTGTCCAAATTGGATGGAAGGAAACAAGGGAATCCCCGCGTGTCCGAAATACCCTTCCCTGCCGGACCTAGGATTGGCAGGAAAGCCTGTGCCTTCAGAATTGCTTTATAAACTTGTTCCTTCTACTATATGAATAGAAAAAATCGCTTTTATGTGAACGTGGAAAATAAAAAATTTTATTTTTTCTTCATTTTACGGATTATGCAAAGAAAATGCAATAATCAAAGGGGGGAAGGTTCTTAGAGTTTATAGGGTTGTGGATTGCCCTTACGGGCAATGAGTTTATAGAACTATCCTCACCGCTTCGCGGAGCTCCTTCCAAAAGAAGGAGCCTGCGTTGTAGTATTTATCTTTCTGCATCATATGGCATGATAAGCATTATGAAATCAGCCACCTCCGGTGTCTTTTTTTCCCCTTTTGGTGCCTTACAGCACCAAAAGAGTGTGCAAGCGAACTGGATTCATAGGGAAGCAAAGCGTATCCATCATGGCTGAAAGGTCTTCATTCGTAACCACCTTCTCCGGCACATACCTCCCAGTCCCCAGAATTCCTGCACGCCTTACCTTGTCCATCATGTTCCCTCCGCCTTTTTGTAAGCTAGAGTCTTTTGCTTTTGTTGACATATTATTTTTTAATATATCCAGGTTAACCGGAAAGAGTCAATATAAACATGTATTCACCAGAAAAAGGACTTTGCACTCGTAAGTGCCAAAGTCCTTTTTCCGGTTTTCATAGGGCGCTACAGTGATGAATGAATTCACAGCCCTTAAATTACTGATTTTCAAATTTCTCTATTTCTTCCATCAAGGCAGGAATCAGTTCTTCTTCCGGCACGCTCCTCAGAATTTTTCCTTTCCTGAAGAGGAGGCCGCTGCCTTTTCCACCGGCTATGCCGAAGTCTGCTTCCCTGGCTTCGCCGGGACCATTGACAGCGCAGCCCATAACGGCTACGCGGATGGGTTTCTTGAATTTCTGGATTTTCTCTTCCACTTCCTGAGCCATATGGATGAGGTCCACCTGGGTGCGGCCGCAGGTGGGGCAGGAAACGAGGACGGGACCGTACTGCTGCATGCCCACGGAGCTCAGGATCTCTCTGGCGGCCTTCACTTCTTTCAACGGGTCATCGGTGAGGGAGACACGGATGGTATCGCCAATGCCGTCCAGAAGGAGGCTGCCGATGCCAATAGCAGATTTAATGGTGCCGCGATAGAGGGTCCCTGCTTCGGTGACGCCCAGATGAAGGGGATAGTTCACCTGTTCATGAAGGAGGCGGTTGGCCTTCACCATCATGGGAACGTCAGTGGATTTGACGGAAATGACGATATCGTGGAAGTTTTCTTCTTCCAGGATTTTCACATGTTCCATGGCGCCGGCCACCATGCCTTCCGCCGTGGGATGGCCGCCGTATGCGTCGAGAATGTGCTGAGGCAGGGAGCCTGCGTTAATGCCGATACGGATAGGAATCTGTTTTTCCCTGGCCATGTCCACTACTTTCACTACATTGTCCCGGCTGCCGATGTTTCCCGGGTTAATACGGAGGGCATCAATGCCCTGTTCCATGGCGGTCAGGGCAAGGCGGTAGTCGAAATGGATATCCGCCACCAGCGGCACGTCCACTTTTTCCCGAAGGGCCCCCAGGGATTCGGCGGCCTTCCTATCGGGCACCGCCACCCGGACAATGTCGGCGCCCGCTTTGTGGAGGGCATTGATCTGGGCTGCCGCATATTCTGTATCCACAGGGCTGAAGGTACTCATGGACTGAATGGCAATGGGCGCGCCGCCGCCTACGGCAACGGGGCCTACATGAATCTGTCTGGTTTTTTCCATTTTTTCACCTGATTGTTTGGATTAATAAAGTATTCATGGACACCTCTTTGATGTGAGGGTTCTTAAGATTGACCGGCCGTTGGCCGAAGGGTTCGTAAGTTTGACGGCCTTTCAGGCCGAGGGTTGTG
>ERZ779643.933-NODE-933-length-22139-cov-13.597718_pt1 | contig 22139 bp, 23 predicted proteins | sample MGYA00511564_ERZ779643 | MGnify/ENA primary metagenome ERZ779643 (study PRJEB29588, sample SAMEA2147114) | human gut metagenome | biome: human gut; feature: human-associated habitat; material: faeces | place: Denmark | collected 2008/2010 ... | reverse complement strand
CGGGAGTAAATTCCACCACCAAATGTGGTGGTGGAATTTAAAATTTCATTTTTGGTCATCGGGTTATCTCTTTTTTCTTAATGTGTTTTGTAAGAGAATATGATATACTTAGATTATGATTTTGGCAAAATATATTCATAGGAGTAATTACATATAATGACAGATGCACAGCAGAGAGTCGCAGCGAAAAAATTCGCTGAGGATTGGAAAGATAAGGGATATGAAAAAGGTATGAGTCAGCCTTTTTGGCTCAGTTTATTAAGGGATGTCTATGGGGTTGAGCATCCTGAGCAGTTTATTTCATTTGAGGAACAAGTACATCTGGACCATACTTCATTTATTGATGGAACGATACCAGCCACTAAGGTATTGATTGAGCAGAAGGGGTTAGGAAAAGATTTAAGAAAGCCAATTAAACAATCGGATGGTAGTTTACTTACTCCATTCCAGCAGGCAAAACGATATGTAACAGAGCTACCTTTATCACAGCATCCAAGATGGATTGTTACCTGTAATTTTGGTGAGTTCAATATTTATGATATGGAACAACCGTCAGGTGAACCGGAGATTGTAATGTTAGCTGATTTAGGTACAGAGTATTACAGATTGCAATTCCTGGTGGATACTGAGGACGATAATATCAAGAAGGAAATGGAAATTTCTTTACAGGCTGGTGAGCTTGTAGGAGTTTTATATGATGAAATTCTGAAACAGTATAAAAATCCTGAGGATGAAGATACACTGAAAAGCTTGAATATGCTCTGTGTTCGACTGGTATTCTGTCTTTATGCGGAAGATGCAGGTATCTTTGGTGGACATAATATGTTCCACAATTATCTAAAAGCTATTGCTGACAAAGATATGAATGATGTCCGTAGAGGGTTGATAGATTTATTTAAGGTTCTTGATACAAAACCAGAGGATAGAGACCCATATATGGATGATGCTTTAGCAGCATTCCCATATGTGAATGGTGGTTTGTTTGCGGATGAAAATATTGAAATCCCAAGATTTAACGAGAAGATAGTAGATGTATTGTTGAATAATGCCAGTGCTGATTTTGATTGGTCAGATATATCGCCTACAATTTTTGGTGCTGTATTCGAGAGTACATTAAATCCAGACACCAGAAGGGCAGGGGGTATGCATTACACTTCTATCCAAAACATACATAAGGTTATCGACCCATTGTTCTTGGATGATTTGAAGTCAGAATTAAATGAGATTAAGGAAATTACAGTTGAGCGAACACGAAAATCTAAACTATCAGCTTTTCAGGATAAGCTGGCTGGACTTAAGTTCTTAGACCCTGCCTGTGGCTCAGGTAACTTTCTTACGGAAACATTTATTTCTTTGCGTAGACTGGAAAATGAGACTATTATGGCAATGACTGGTGGTCAGATGGTGATTGGAGAGGTTCTTAATCCTGTAAAAGTTTCTATCAGTCAGTTTTATGGCATTGAGATAAATGATTTTGCAGTCACAGTCGGAAAGACAGCTCTTTGGATTGCTGAGAGTCAAATGTTAAAAGAGACAGAGGACATTGTGCATATGCAGTTGGAGTTCCTGCCTTTGAAGACGAATGCCTTTATTGTGGAAGGGAATGCGTTACAGATTGATTGGGAAAGTGTTGTTCCTAAATATGAATTGAATTATATTATGGGAAATCCGCCATTTGTAGGTGCTAGACTTATGAGTCAGTCACAAAAAAGTGATATGAGCAATATATTTGATAAGTTAAAGGGTGTTGGTAATTTAGACTATGTTTCAGCATGGTATAAGAAATCTGCTGATTTAATGAATGGTACAGCTATAAAGACAGCATTAGTATCGACTAATTCAGTATGTCAAGGAGAGCCAGTTTCAATTCTATGGGGTATGTTATTTAATCAAGGCATTCATATTGATTTTGCATATAGGACTTTTTTTGGAGTAGTGAGGCAAAGCTACAGGCACATGTTCATTGTGTTATTGTAGGTTTCTCATTTACAAAAGGAAATAAGAAATCTATTCTATATTACGGTGACAGATATAAGTTAGTAAATAATATTAATGGTTTTTTGCTCGATGCACCAAATGTAGAGATTGTAAGTAGAAGAAAACCAATATGTTCTGTACCCGAGATGGTATTTGGAAATATGGCTAATGATGGAGGTAATCTTTCAGATTATTCAAATGAGCAAAAAGAAAAAATAGTTGCAACGTATCCTGAAGCAAATACTTTATTTAAACGATTTTTAGGTGCAAGAGAGTTTTTACATAATGAGATTCGTTGGTGTCTATGGTTAAAAGGTGTAAATCCTCAGTTAATAAAAAAGATTTCACCTGTATACGAGGCGGTAAAAAGTGTTAAGGAAATGAGAGAGAGTAGTAGCAGAGAAGCTACTAAAAAATTAGCTGAAACACCTCAACTTTTTGGTGAGATAAGACAACCGGAAACAGATTATTTGATAGTACCAAGACATTCATCAGAAAATAGAAGATATATTCCTATAGGATATATGAATAAAGATACTATCTGTGGTGATGCAAATATGTTAATACCAAGTGCATCATTGTATATATTTGGTGTTTTGATGTCTAATGTTCATAATTCTTGGATGAGAGCTGTATGTGGAAGAATTAAGAGTGATTACAGGTATTCAGCTAATATGGTTTATAACAATTTTCCTTGGTGTAATCCAACATCTGAGCAGAAAGTAAAGATTGAACAGACAGCTCAAGGTATTCTTGATGCACGTGCATTATATCCAGATAGCTCACTTGCAGACCTTTATGATGAGGTACTGATGCCACCAGAGCTTCGCAGAGCCCATCAGTTAAATGATAAAGCTGTTATGCAGGCTTATGGATTCCCGATTAAGGATTTTACAGAGTCAGATTGTGTTGCTGCATTGATGAAGATGTATCAGGAATTAATGCAATAAGGGAGATATTATGATTTTAAATAAAACCGTAGAGCGAATGACCTACTATTCAAGTGATATTTATATAGCAAATGCAGCTTCGATCAGTCCTGAAATAATTGAGAAAGTTTCTAAAGAGGTTATTGGATATAAATAGCAAGTTTTTACTATTACTAAATACTGTTAAAAAGGAAAAGTTTATTATATGAAAAACATGAAAATAGACGCTAATGGAACAGAAATCAGAGTAATGGGCGATATTGTTAATGAGGACGCTTATATTTCGTTGACTGACATTGCCAAATATAAAAATCCTGATAATGCTTTTATCGTGGTGGCAAACTGGATGCGTAACCATTCCACGATTTCGTTTTTGGGCTTGTGGGAACAAATTCACAATCCCAATTTTAAACCTATCGAATTCGATAGGTTTAAAGCGGAGTCGGGAGATAATGCGTTTACGCTGACACCGCAGCAATGGATAAAAGCAACAGACGCAATCGGTATCGTATCAAAATCGGGCCGGTATGGTGGCACTTATGCCCATACAGATATTGCTTTTGAGTTTGCTTCGTGGATTTCACCGGAATTTAAACTCTATATTATCAAGGACTATCAGCGGTTAAAGAAAGACGAAGCAAACCGATTAGAGATTGGATGGGATGCAAAGAGAGAACTTTCAAAAATAAATTATCGTATCCATACAGAGGCTGTAAAGGAATTTCTGATAACACCGACATTATCTCCGCAGGAGATGGCATATACATATGCTTCAGAAGCTGATATTTTGAATATGGCTTTGTTTGGAAAAACGGCGGCGCAATGGAGAAATGAAAAAGGAATAAGTGGAAAAACACCGAATATCAGAGATTTTGCCTCGGCAGAGGAATTGGTGGTACTTATCAATCTAGAAGATACAAATGCCGATTTAATAAGGCAAGAAGTGCCGAAAATTGAAAGGCTGAAAATATTAAGGGAAAAGGCGTACAGGCAGTTGGAACTTCTTAAAAAGAACCAAGACACGATTCAGGCGTTGAAGAAAAATTTGATTGAGGATTCAAGAGAAAATAATTAAGAAATGGAAATTTAAGATAAGGGAGGTGCAGGACGTGTCAACAGAAAATTTTACAATAACCATTCAGGGAGATAGCGAAGGATATGTAACCTTCGAGTGCCCTTATTGCAACTCAGAATTTAAATTGCAAGCTGGAGAATATCAGAATGATGAGGAACCTTTTAAAGAATTGTTTTGTCCATATTGCGGTCTGGCAAAAGAGAAAAATGAATTTCTGTCATCAGATGTAATCGAGCAGGCACAGGCAATAGCTTATAATCATATGGTAGATGAATTGAACAAGACTTTTAAGAAAATGCAGAGGTCAGTTAATCGTTCCAAGAGCCTGATAAAAATGGACTTTAAACCACTGAAAAAGGTAGCAACAAAAGAATTAAAGGATAAAGATACTACGGAAACAGAGTTTACTTGTTCTTGCTGTGGTCGCAGAGTGAAGGTGCTTTATTGTGCCGGAGCGGCAAAGGTATTTTGTCCGTACTGTGGGGTGGATATATGAATAGATTAGAATTAAGAAAAATGAGTTTAGAATTTCGCAGATTATCAAGTAATCTGCTTAATAGTACTGATGATACAGCAGACATAAACCTTTCACGTTTTTTGAAATTTATTAATGGAAATGAGCTGATATTAGGATTCATTAAAGATAAAATCTCAGGTATTGATTATGATTTTAAGAAATGCTACGCTATAGGTTGTTCAGGGTGGGCAGATTTTAATCCGCCTGAAGATGAAGCGTGTCATATTAAGGCGCAGTATGATTATCTTTTGTTCATAAACAATGAGGATAAGGTAAATGTGCGTGGACAGGCAATGCGATATTGTTGGTCGAGTAAGAAATTAAATGATAATATTCAAAGTTTCCTTGACATGGCGTTTAAACCGCTTATAGATTGTATAAATGATTATCTTTCGATGGAAATGATTGTTTGTGACGAGGAGGCGAAAGCTATGTGCGGAAATACATATATTCAGAATATTGAAACTGTTAATGGTTCGGCAAGCCAGCAGAATATTGGAGTGATAAATACTTACAACACAACAAATGATACGAGTTCTATGAGTACTCTGATTGATAAATTACTTGCATCGTTGCCTGAGATACAGGGAGTTGACTCAGAAGAAATCGAGAACGTGAAAGATGATTTGGAAATGATTCAGGAGCAGTTGAAAAGCGATGTTCCGAAAAAAAATCGTATAGGAAAGGCTCTTGCAGGAATCAAAAAATTTGCAGGCGATTTTTCTATGAAACTTGCAGTAACACTTGCCTCTGGAGCAGTCACGGGAACAGATTGGAATATGTTGCTACAACAGGTTGAAGATTTTATTAAATAAAAGTGAAAGAAATACATTTATAATTTAACACGAAACATAATGCTATTATCCACAGTTACCGAGTGAGTGTTATCAATGCCGATAACAAAATGATAACATTAGCCCGTATAGGCATGATAATATGGATATATCAAATAATCAAAAGATTTACATACTCGACAGAAAATAATTCCTAAAAATTATGGCAATTATGTTGTGCACATTACATTTGATAAAATCTGTGAGTAAAGAAGCTTGCATAAAAGCTAAGTAAGTTATTAATAAAATTGTGTAATTTATTTCTCATGTAAATTCATCTCCTTTCTGTTTACGATGTCATTATAGAATACGAAAAGAATTATTACTTGCCAAAATAACAGAATATATAGTCAAAAGTTGCTTAATACAGTGACAGGTTAAAATATCCTGCAATACTGTCATTGGTCAATTTATTTATACAATTTAATATTGGAATATTTTACAACTATGACACAAGTATGCAACATAATAAACGAATGCTTTTGATAGAGTAATGATACACAATGTCAGTTACAAAGAAGCAGGAGGATAGAAAGTGGATATGACACATAATAAATGTTGCAGACGTGGGGCAAATTTACGTCGAAGGAGACGCAGGCGCAGAAAAATACTGCGTTCTATCATATTTTCCTGTAGTATAATAGCTGTGGCTGTATTTGTGGCTGTTGGAAGCAGTATGATAAGATCAGGTGATGGCAGGACAAATAGATATGATGTTGAAGCCGGAAATAATACATATGATAATGCTGTTATAGAAAATAGCAAAATCTCTGAAAAGAATAAGATACAAAATAATCAGTCGATGCTTGATGATATAATGAACAGCACCCAATATCCAAAACAGCTAAAGGACCTTGCTTTGAAGAATGAAGAGGCACTTGAGTTTGTGTATGATTATCCGGCGGAACATGTGAAGGAACACACAATTGATTTGACAGAAGAAGCGTCTATGGATAGTGTTCCGTTATTTGTGCAGTGGGATAAACGCTGGGGCTACGAAAAATATAGCGGCAATTTCTTTGCAGCAAGCGGATGCGGTCCCACTACACTTTCGATGGTAGTGGTTTATCTGACGCACAATAGGGAGGCATCACCTATTGCAGTAGCAAAGTATTCAAAGGAAGCCGGTTACAGTGTGGATGGATCGGGAAGTTCATGGACGCTTATAAGTGAAGGCTGCATGCACTACGGCGTAAAAGCAAAGGCAGTGGCGCTGGATGAGAGCAGAATGAAAGCAGAGCTTGATGAAGGACATCCTATTGTGGTAAATGTAGGACCGGGAGATTTTACCGATACAGGACATTTTATGGTTATAACAGGCTACGATGATGAAGGATTTTCAATAAATGATCCAAACAGCATTGAAAAAAGTGGCAAAAGGTGGTTATTCAAAAATATATCATCTCAGATTAGAGCTGTCTGGAGTATGTATGTGTGAGAATATATTTGTATAAGTGCCGGTAAAACATCCTATTATTGAGTTAAATAACAGGGTGTTTTTTACAACTATGACACATCTTTATGCTATAATAATTTTATCATAATCATAGAAGAGGAGCAGCTTATGACCAGTATTCTCATAGTGGAAGATGACAACGACATAAATAATTTAATATGCAACACCCTGAAGGCAGAGGGATATCAATGCGAAAGAGCGTTTGATGGCAAGGAAGGGGCGGACAAAATTGAGCAGAACAGATATGATCTGCTGCTGCTTGATATTATGCTTCCTGAGATAAATGGTTATGAATTGCTTGACTATGTCAGGGGAATTGGGGATACTCCGGTCATAATAATATCTGCTATGGGACAGGTGGATGAAAGGATACGCGGGCTTCGTATGGGCGCGGATGATTACATATGCAAACCATTTCAGATAGGGGAGCTGCTTGCGAGAGTGGAAACCGTATTAAGGCGCACTCAGCGCATGGCAGAGCGTCTGGAAATAGAGGATGTCAGGAGGCAGCAAGGTAGATGTATCAGGCAGGCTTATTTCGCACAGTATTTATCGTATTGCAGTTTCGGACAATGGAAGAGGAATACCGCCTGAAGATATAGAGCGCATTACAGAGGCTTTTTATATGGTTGACAAGTCACGATTAAGAAGTGAGCATGGAGCAGGGCTTGGGCTTGCACTTGTATCAAGGATTGCTAAGCTGCATGATACAAAAATCCATTATGAGAGTGAGTCAGGTAAAGGAACCAAGGTGTATTTTGACATGAAAGCGGAGGCATTGGATGAGAAGTAAGCATTTATCAGTGCGCAAATGTATTGATAAAAAACCGGATAAAATCAAGGGAATAGTGTGTATATGCATTATTCTGGCAGTTGTATGTGCGGGAAATATGATACCGAATTATCTGATTTCACTTAAAGCAGCAAAAATTGCCAAAACGAGTACTACGATAAGCAACGCAGATATAAGCCCCTACAGCCACTCTATTTCAGCTGAAGAGAGGCTTACTAAGATGATGTCTCTGATGCAGGACAATGTAAATGAGCTGTGGAATGGGAAATATAGTGAGAAAAGGGAACCGTTGGATACTGAGATTCCGGTGGGACAGGCTTATAAGGTTATTCAGACTTTTCTGAAGGGTACCTGTGAGCTGCAGAAGCAGTCAGGTATTATGCAGATGCTCGGTGAAGACGATATAGTTATGCTCCAAAGCCTTGAAAGTAACTATTCAAAGGATACTGACAGCGAAACAGAACAGACATATGAAGCAGCTCCTTGGCAATATGGTGCAGCAGTTACTTTGGATGATAGTATTGACAACACAATATCAGATTATTTTGTAACATCGGATATAAGCAAGGAATTATCGGCGTGGATATTTATAATATCATTTGAAGATACGAGAATGCTGGCTGCTGTTGATGCGGTGCTTGGAGTACCGTTTTATATTACATATTATTGTGCAGATGTGGATAGCCCCAAGGCACAGGCTGCAGTGATGAGAGATTTATATGCAAAGACATATGGCAGTGATTATTCTATGGGTGATCCAAAAAAGTCTGAATCAAAAATAGATTCTTCTTTTGAGACAAATATAATAGAGAATTTTTATTATGGGAATAATTATACGCAAGGGGATGATGAATATACCGGTTTTGAACCTTATGTATACTCTTGTTCATCGGACAAGCTGCAGATGGAATATCAGGTTATTACAAGAATCCAAAGATTTGAAAAAAAGGGAAAGCAAGTGTCATCATATAATTCGCGTGTTAATATATGTCTGTACTAACCGGACTAAAAAGCTCTCTGTGCAATGCACGGGAGCTTTTTATATGTAGACCTATATTAATTTGTGCTGTCTGCATCAATTACAGACTGAAAGAAGCAGGAGAAAATTTTGACACTCATTTCATAATAATTATAACAGTATCATTTAGTGCATGATTTGTATAATTTATTACATTGCTCTTTGCAAGGGTTTTGTTATATCTTAGATACAACAAAGCAGTTATTGTTCTTGGTTTTATATATCAATAATTGGAAAGTGAGGAAAAATATGAACGCTGATATGAAATGGCTTGATAATCCGGAAGTGTTTAAGGTAAATCAATTGGAACCACATAGTGATCATTGCTATTATCTGGATTATTCAGACATGAAAAAAGAAAAAAATCCGTTATTACAGTCATTAAATGGTCAATGGGAATTTGCTTACAGCAAAAATGTGATGGAAAGACCTGTTGATTTTTATAAGGAAACATTTGATGCATCAGGATTCGATAAAATTATGGTTCCCGGACATATTGAACTGGCTGGATATGATAAAATACGTTACATCAACACTATGTATCCGTGGGAAGGAAAAGAGTACCACAGAGGAGCATATAGTATGCAGGCAACCGGAGCAGAAGAAGGAATGTTCTCAGAAGCACAGTACAATCCTGTAGGCTCTTATATCAAATACTTTGATTTGGATAAGAACATGTGTGGAAAAAGAATACATATATGCTTCGAAGGTGTAGAAGAAGCTATGTATCTGTGGCTTAATGGTCAGTTTATAGGTTATGCAGAGGACAGCTTCACACCTTCTGAGTTTGATCTGACACCATATATTAAGGAAAAGGGAAATGTTCTGGCAGTGCAGGTTCATAAGATGAGCACAGCGGCATTTTTAGAGGATCAGGACTTTTTCAGATTTTTTGGAATTTTCAGAAATGTTACTTTGAAGGCAATTCCGGATGTTCATCTGGAGGATGTATGGTTCAAACCTGTGTTAAATCAAGATAATGAAAGCGGAAGCGTATCTGTCAGCATGAAGGTATCTGCTACTGACAGTCAGAATGTAACTGCTGGCTTTATTTTAAAAGACAGAGAAGAAAATATATTAGTTGAGAAGTCATTACAGTTAAATAAAGAAAACAACCATTTGGAAGGCACGATTTGTGTTGACTTGGAAAGTGTCAAGCTGTGGGACAATCATAATCCATATTTATACCATGCTTATATTGAGCTTAAAGCAGAGGATGGTTCACTGGCCGAGGTAATTCCTTATGATATCGGTTTCAGAAGAATAGAGATTATAGATAAAGTAGTCTATTTGAATGGAAAACGTCTTATTATCACGGGAGTAAACCGTCATGAGTGGAATGCAAGAACCGGAAGATGTATTGGTATAGAAGACATGAAGGCAGATATATCATGTATGTTAAGAAACAATATTAATTCTGTGCGTACCTGCCACTATCCTGACCAGATACCATGGTACTATATGTGCGACGATGCAGGTATTTATGTGATGGCAGAAACAAATCTGGAGAGCCATGGCTCATTCCAAAAACTTGGAGCAATCGAACCGTCATGCAATGTACCTGGATCTATTCCACAGTGGAGAGATGCAGTGCTTGAGCGTGCAAAAAACAATTTCGAAACTTTTAAAAACCATACATCCATCCTTTTCTGGTCATTAGGAAATGAATCCTATGCAGGAGACGACATTGAGGCAATGAACGTTTATTTTGCCGAAAAGAAGGATGGAAGATTAGTTCATTATGAAAGCTCTTATTATAATAGGGCATATGAGGATACTATTTCTGATTTTGAGACCAGAATGTATGCAAAACCGGAAGATGTAGAGGAATACTTGAATAACAGTCCGAAAAAACCGTATATTTTATGCGAATTCATGCATGATATGGGAAATTCAATGGGTGGACTTGGCTCTTATATGAAGCTGATTGACAAATACGATATGTATCATGGCGGATTTATATGGGATTTTATTGACCAGGCAATTATGGTAAAAGATCCCGTTACAGGAAAAGATGTTTTACGCTATGGCGGAGATTTTGATGATAAACCGGCAGACTATGAATTTTCAGCAAATGGAATTGTATTTGCTGACAGGAAAGAAAAACCGGCAATGCAGGAAGTGAGGTATTACTATGGCTTATACAGATAAATTAAGAGTGGTCTATGGTGACTATACATTAGGTGTACATGGTGAAGGCTTTGATTATATTTTCTCTTATGCACAGGGTGGACTGGAATCTATCGTTAAAAATGGATATGAGTGGCTGTATCGTTGCCCAAAGCCTACTTTCTGGAGAGCGTTGACAGATAATGACAGGGGAAGCAAGTTCCATATTAAAAGCGGAAGCTGGCTTTCGGCAGATATGTTTATTGACTGTAAGGGAATACAGGTGATCATGGATGGCAAGGAGCAAAAACAATACGCACCTGATAATAACAGCTATGGCGGTGATGTTTATGCTGATGAAATTATTGTAAAATATACATACGAGACCATAACAACTCCGGCGACAACTGTTCTTGTGAGCTATAGCGTTGATGCGTCCGGAAAGATTCGCGTGGATGTACATTATAATGGAGTACAGGGGCTCCCTGAATTCCCTGTATTTGGAATGAGATTTATTATGCCAACATTGGCTGACAAATATTTATATAAGGGACTCTCCGGGGAAACATATCCTGACAGAAAAGCAGGTGCACAAGAAGGCGTCTATGAGATAGGTGATCTGAGTCTTACACAATATCTTGTTCCGCAGGAATGTGGTATGAGAATGGATACAGAGTGGCTTGAAATTACAAGACATACGGCTCTTGATAACAGCAGGACAGATAGCTCGTCACAGACACTGCGCATTGAAAAGAATGATGAAAAATTTGCATTTTCTTGTCTGCCTTATACCGCATCTGAGATTGAAAACGCTCTTCACCATGAAGAACTGCCACCGGCAAGAAGAACTGTTTTATGCATATATGGCGCAGTAAGAGGTGTTGGAGGTATCGACAGCTGGGGAACTGATGTGGAAGAGGATTATCGTATCAGTGCGGAGACTGATAAGGATTATTCTTTTACAATCTGTTAGTCATTCATTAAAAAGATAAGTATCCGGATAAAGCAGGAGCATTTGCTCCTGCTTTTGTCTTTTTATTATGTATTTCTGGCTCTGTATTCAGAAGGAGAACATCCTTTTTGTTTATGGAACAATCGACTGAAGTATAGTGGATTATTGTATCCGACAATGCCTGCAATCTCGTTTATAGAGTAGGATGTCGTTTCGAGCAGCACCTGAGCATTTGTCATCCTGAGTGATGTGATAAATTGTATTGGTGTACTACCTGTGTATTTTTTAAAGCTTCGAATAAACCAGCTTATGCTCATACCAATTGATGAAGCATATTCCTCCACGTTAATAGCGCGGTTGTAGTTTGTATTGAAATATGTAATTGCTGTATCCATCTGGCTGTCAAGGAATTCATTTCTGATTACATGCTCAGTTGTTATTTTACGGTTAAATATAATCAAAAGGTGTCGTAGCAAAAGCATGAGCATTTCCTCATAATTGTCCTGACATCTTTGAAGCTCTGTAATAATCCTTTTGAAAACCTGTTCATATTCAAGAGACGTTCCAACATTAAAGACTCTTTTATTGTCTGTAAATCCGTATTTTCTTAAAGTGTTTTTTACGTCGCTTCCGGTAAAGTGAAGCCAATATATCTGAGTCTTATCCTTACCATAAAATTCATATTTTTGAAGCTCTTTTGGGCGAAATAACACTATATGTCCTGCTGGAATGATTGTCTCATTTTCAGGATTGTCAAAGTGGAAATGAACAAGACCGGATGATATGTATATAATCTGGTAATCCAGTCTTCCCCTTGGCCTGTAAGTAGGCATCTTAGGATGCTGTGACAGGCGATAGGTTCCGCAGCTTCCTACAATCAGAGGGCGGCTTTTATCTTTAAAATCTTTATGTGAATGATTCAAATATCCCGTGTTAATATACATTACACACCTCCATTCGAATTATAGCATTTTATGCATGCTTTGTCTATTTGCATTTATGGACAAAATGTTTAGAGCATGATATTGTGTATTGATTACGTTTCAAATGGAATTGAGTCAAATAGCTGTGAAACTGTAGTGTTTGAAAAGTATCATTTTGTGCATATTACAGCCTATTATGTTTATAGACAAAATTTGCACAAATATATAAAATTAGTATAGCTGTTAAAGATAAAACAAAGTAATTAATTGGAGGTTTTTCATGGAAGAAAAGACGTACTTAAAGTGGTACAACAAAATTGGTTATGGTTCCGGTGATATTGCAGGAAATGTAGTATATGCATTCCTGACATCCTTTGTTATGGTATATCTTACAGATACTATAGGACTTGCATCGGGAATCGTTGGAACATTAATCGCAGCATCTAAATTATTTGATGGTTTTACAGATGTTTTCTTTGGGTCACTTATTGATAAAACACATACAAAGCTCGGAAAAGCAAGACCTTGGATGATTTATGGCTATATAGGTTGTGCTTTGACACTTGTAGCAGTTTTTGCAATTCCTACAAGCTGGGGCAGGACTGCTCAGTATGCATGGTTCTTTATAGCATATACATTATTGAATGGTGTATTTTATACAGCAAATAATATTGCATATTCTGCACTTACTTCGCTGGTAACAAAGAACAGCAAAGAGCGTGTACAGATGGGCTCTTACCGTTTTATTTTTGCCTTTTCAACCAGTCTTATAATTCAGTCTATAACAGTTGCATTTGTTGATGTATGCGGTGGAGGTGCTGCTGCATGGAGATTTGTAGCTATTATTTATGCTTTGATAGGCCTTGTAGTAAATACAATTTCAGGATTGTCGGTTAAGGAGCTTCCGGAAGAGGAGCTTAATTCCGGAATAGAGAACGATGAAGAAAAGAAGTATGGTCTTGTTCAGGCATTTAAGCTGCTTGTTAAGAATAAGTACTATATGATGATTTGTGGAACTTATATTTTGCAGCAGTTATACAGTGCTATGATTGGTGCAGGTATTTATTATTGTACATGGGTTCTTAAGAATAAAAATCTGTTTGGTGTATTTGCATGGGCTGTAAATATTCCTCTTATAATAGCACTTATTTTCACACCAACTCTTGTTGGAAAGTGGAAGGGAATGTATAAGCTTAATAAACGTGGATATATTCTGGCTACGATAGCAAGAGCACTTGTGATTGTAGCAGGATACATGGGAAGCGTTCCACTGATGATGCTGTTTACTGCAGTTGCAGCATTAGGACAGGGACCTTGGCAGGGAGACATGAATGCAGTAATTGCCGAGTGCTCTGAGTATACTTACCTGACTCAGGGAAAGAGAGTAGATGGAACTATGTATTCATGCACATCACTTGGAATCAAAATTGGTGGTGGAATTGGAACAGCTATTGTAGGATGGCTGCTTGAAATCAGTGGTTATGTAGGTACAAATGCGACTCAGCCGGCATCTGCAATTACTATGCTTCAGGTAATGTATTTATGGTTACCATTTGTATTTGAGATTCTTATTACAATTCTTCTTTCAAAGATGAATGTAGAAGCTGCAAATGAAAAGCTTAGAAGAGAAAAAGGAATTGAATAATTATCGTATAATATAGGAGAGATGATCTGAGTGCATTTAACGTATGAAAATACAAATGAAGAGATTATTGCAGTAAAGCGGAAACCACGGCACCAGCCACCACATCTGCATAATGCAATGGAAATTGTATGCGTTACGAAAGGAACATTAGAGCTTGGTGTAGGACAGGAGCTGTATCACATGGAAACAGGTGATATAGGAGTAGTATTTCCTGATGTTATACATCATTATCAGGTGTTTTCATCAGAAGTCAATGAGGCGGTTCTTATTAATGCTCCACAAATGATTTTTGGTAGATTTGAAAATGTACTGCGGAATAAGGCACCACAATATCCTGTTGTAAAAAGTGATGTTATTCCGGATGAAGTGTACAGAGCAGTGGAATCCATAATAGATACCGGGCAGAATGATATATGGGTTGTTCAAGCTTATTTACAGATTATACTTGCAAGATGTATTCCGATGATGAAATTGGTGGAGAAGAGCAAAATTGGCAGCGATGATATAATATACCGTACCGTATCATATATTTCTGCCAATTTTAATAAGAGTATATCACTTGATGGAATGGCACATGACCTTGGCGTGAGCAAATTTTCATTATCAAGATTGTTTTCAAAGACATTCCACAGCAGTTTTAATCAATATGTGAATGAGACGCGTCTGGGGTATGCCTGTCAGAGAATTGAAACTACAGATGATACCCTGACAGAAATCTCGATGGACAGTGGTTTTGGGAGTCTTAGAACCTTTAATCGTGTTTTTAAAGAAAAATATAGATTGACACCAAGCGAGTATAGAAATAAATTACAAATTTGACTAAAAAGCTCTCTGTGCAATGCACAGGAGCTTTTTTATATGCAGACCTCTATTTATTTGTGCTGTCTGCATCAATTACGGACTGAATCTGCTTCATAAGGGCATCATAGTTGTCCTTGTTATCAATTCCGCCGAGCATTGGTTCGCCTACAATATTGCCATTTCTGTCAACAAGTATAGTTGTTGGAAATGCCATGATTTCTGAGGCATATTTACCGGCAGCGCTAGAGGAGTCAATTGACAGATTACGATATTTGACACCCTGGCTTTCAAGAACAGAGGCAGCCTCTTTGATAGCTGTTTTATTGCCATCGAAGGTCTCAGTGTTGATGCCAACCACTTCTCCGCCCATTGATTTGATAGCATCATTTAATTCGTTAAGCTTGGATAACTCAGCGACACATGGTTTGCAGCCGGTAAACCAGAAATTGACGACTGTTACTGCATTACCGGAAAACAGGCTGTCATCAACCTTATTGCCATCAAAATCCTCACCGGAAAAATCACTGAATACAGATGAAGCTTTAGAGCTGTCCTTCTTATTATCGTCTGATGATGTATTTTTGTTTTCAAGCTCTGCTATCTGTTCCTCGATTTTTCGTATGGTTTCAATATCCTCATTAAGTGTTTTAAGCTCATCGTCTGTGAATGAATCCTTGTTTGATTCTACGGTACCGGCAAGATAATCAGCATAATTTCCGTTTGGATCGGCGTCACTTTTGTTCATCATGCCAAATGCCTTGTTCCACTCATCAGCGTGATCTGCAAAAAGCTGATTTTCCTGCTGATATAAATCATCAAGTCTTGAATCTGATTTGCCGGATGCTTCTGTGCCGGCTTCAGTCTGAGTGTTCTTAGAATCTGTGTTGGAAGATTGCTTTCCACCGCATGCTGTAAGTGATAATGCTATGCAGAGTGTAAAAATAGAAATAAATGATAATTTGTTTTTCATGAGTAATTTCTCCTTTAAAAATAATAGTAAAATGTTTAATAGTTATCTGTTGTCATTTTTTTGACATGATTTTCCCATAAACCGGTAGCAGATGGCGTCCTTCGGACAGGCCTTTATGCAGGCACCGCAGCGTATGCACTCGGGGTGATCCGGTGTCTTACACACATCCACATCCATCTTACATGCCTTTGAGCATTGACCGCATCCGACACATTTACTGCTATCAACGGTGATTTTGAGCAGGCTGACCTTATTAAATAATGAGTAGATTGCTCCAAGCGGACAAATCCATTTACAGAAGGGCCTGTAAAATAAGATACTTAGTACAATCACTGCAATTAAAATCATACACTTGAAAGAAAAAAGCTTTCCCAGCGCAGAACGGATAGCAGCGTTTCCAATAGATAACGGTATAGCACCCTCTAAAACACCCTGAGGACAGATATATTTGCAGAAGAACGGGTCTCCCATTCCTATAGAGTTCGTTACAAGCATCGGAAGAAGTATAACGAAAACAATAAGAATAACATATTTTAGGTACCTAAGAGGCTTTAGTTTGGCTGTGGATAATTTCTTTCCGGGTATTTTGTGAAGTAAATCCTGAAACCATCCAAATGGGCACAAAAAACCACATATAAATCTGCCGAGAGTTACACCGAGTAAAATAAAAAATCCGGTTATGTAGTATGAAAACTTAAATTTTGATGATCCGACGACTGCCTGAAATGCCCCTATTGGACAGGCTCCTGTCGCGGCAGGGCAGGAGTAGCAGTTTAATCCGGGTACACATACTGTTTTTGCATTGCCCTGATATATTTTACCCTTAAATAAATTTGGAATATGAATATTGGTCAGCAGCGTTGCTGCGGCCTGTATCCAGCCACGTATTTTTGCCAGTTTTCTTGATAGTAATTTCTTTTCCTTATCCAATTCCGACACACTCCAGACATAGTTTTATTGCTTTACCAAGCACTGTAGCCGCCTCACCTCTGACTGCACCATAGCTTATCATGGATACACCAAGGATAAGCAGAATGATTTGACATGTTTTTTGGTATTTCAACATAATGTTGCTCCTTTTTTTTGTATTGTTGACCAGCTGACTTTGGTATTATACAATATAGGTTGTAAAATTATTGTTAAGAAGCAGGAGAACATTTTGAGATTATTAATTGTTGAGGATGAGAAACAAATATGTGATATGGTTGCAAAGAGTCTGTATGCTGCCGGTTATGAGGTGGATACCTGTTATGATGGGAAAGAGGCTCTTGAATGTATACTGTCGGAGAATTATGATCTGATAGTTTTAGATTTGAATCTGCCGGGGATTGATGGCATGGAGCTTCTTAAGGAGCTTAGAAAATACAATGATGAAACTAAGGTTTTGATATTATCTGCAAGAGGCCAGATTGCTGATAAGGTAGAGGGGCTGGATGCAGGAGCAAATGATTACATGGAAAAACCATTCCATCTGCAGGAGCTTGAGGCACGTATCAGAAGCCTGACAAGAAGGAAATTTGTACAGAATGATATATGTCTTAAATGCGGAGAAATAAAGTTTGATACGATTAAACGCGAGGCATATGCAAAGGGAGAGCCGGTTCCACTGACAAGAAAAGAGAATGGTATTTTGGAATATTTACTTATCAATATAGGCAGACCGGTGAGCCAGGAGGAGCTGATAGAGCATGTGTGGGATGCCACGGCAGACAGCTTTAGCGGAGCAATCAGGGTACATATGTCTTCACTTAGAAAAAAGCTTAAGGCGAAGCTGGGATATGATCCCATTTTGAACAAGGTAGGTGAAGGCTATAAAATACGGGAGGAGTCTGACAGATGAAAAGAATGTCGTTACAGTGGAGACTTACGTGCATTACTACATTGTGTATTGCTATTATATGTGGCTGCCTGACTATGTTTGTCTATAAAAATGGTGTGCATTACATCGATTCTCTGCAGGATGCGGTAGAGTCACAGGGGGATGAAAAAGGAAACAAATCAGATGAAATATATATCAGCATACCGGACGATAAGTGGGATGAGTTTGCGGATGAATTTTCGGTTCAGGTGTACAATAATAAGGCCGACTATAAAAGAAACAGTCTGATAATCACGGTTTTGCTGGCGCTTTTGGGAGGTGTCGTCACTTATTTTATAAGCGGGCATGCACTCAGACCAATCAGGGAGTTTTCAGATAAAATTGAAGAGGTACAGGCTCAGAATCTGTCTGATTCAAGAATAGAGGAAAACAATGTTAAGGAACTGAACCAGCTGGGTATTTCTTATAATAAGATGCTTGAGCGTCTGTCGGATGCATTTGAGATACAGAGACAGTTTACTGCAAATGCAGCACATGAGCTGCGAACTCCATTAGCGTTAATGCAGGTACAGCTTGATTTATATAATTCTGCCTCTCACCCTGGGAATGATGCAGACACTTTGCAGACCATAAAAATGGTTACGGAACAAAATGATAAATTAAACAGGATGGTAAAGACTCTTCTTGACATGAGTGAGCTTCAGACGGTGGGAAGGGATGATAAAATTATATTGGATGCTATTGTTGAAGAGGTTTTGGCAGACCTTGAGCCTCTTGCCGTGGAAAAGAATATAAAGCTGATTGGAAAATGTGAGGATGCCACTATGATAGGCAGTGATATCCTTATTTACAGGCTTGTATACAATCTGGTTGAGAATGCCATCAAATATAATCATCCGCTCGGACAGGTTACAGTAACCGCATATCAGAGAAACAAGCATGTTTATCTGTCTGTAGAAGATACGGGAAGCGGAATACCAAAGGAGCTTAGGGAGAGAGTGTTCGAGCCATTCTTCCGTGTGGATAAATCCAGAAGCCGGGAGCTGGGCGGCGTAGGACTCGGACTTGCTCTTGTCAATGAAATCGTTAGAGTACATGATGGCAGTATTTGTATTAAATCAGGCAAGACCGGGGGAACGATTTTCGAGGTGACTTTTGCACAGCATTCAATGTAGCATTTCATTTTTCACCCACCAGGTATTGTTGATCAGGACAGAGTATGCAACAGCAGGTTGCTTTTCAGAACATGAATTTTAATGATGTGGTTTTTGATATCAAAAAGCTTTTTACAGGTAGCAACATCTACAGGAAAAGTCAGCAAAGTGGTATATCATAAAAAGACAATGAAGCAGGAAAGTGTAACAAAGGCACTGCTTTTTAGGGAGTTTAAGCATTTTACATCGAGTCCGGGATATATGCTCTATATAGGAATCTTTATAGCAGTAAATGTCGTGGCTGGTCTGACATTGTATATTTGGCTTAAAACAAAAGGCTGTGATAGATTTGCAGAACTTTGATTTTTACATTGTGCAAAAAAAGAAACGAAAGTAGGAAAATTATGAAATTAAGTTATAAACAATACGGAAAGAGGCTGCTTATATTAGCATTTCCAATCGTCATGAACAATATTATAGCGCAGCTTCAGATGATTATTGACAGAATATTTTTGGGACATGCCAACGATTTGTATATGAGTGCACTGGGAAATGTTTCATCACCAGTATGGACAACCATGTCATTTTGCAATTCCCTTGTAATGGGAGCTTCCATACTGATAAGTCAGAGTGTAGGTGCTCAAAAGCGGGAAGATATTGGAGAATACGCCGGAGCAATGTTGAAGTATAACAATATTATTCCGATTTTTCTGTGTTTTTTCTGGATGATATTTCCCAAACCGGTATTTATGATTCTGGGCGTATCAGATAATGTTATGCCATTGTGCTTAGGATATGTAAGATGGTATGCACCATTATTTTTACTTACAGGACTTGGCGGATCGCTCGGAGTTATCCTGCAGACATCAAATTATACAAAACCGCTTGTGGTGTATGGGTGCGTTCGTTCGGGACTCAATATATTTTTAGATTGGATGTTGATTTTTGGTAATTTAGGAATGCCTGCTCTAGGAATTGAGGGAGCAGCAATTGCAACTGTAATTGCTGAATATGTTGGAGCAATATACATATCCGTTATATTTTTTACCAGTAAAAAGCTTCCTACAAGACCAAGCTGGAATGATGTGAAAAAAGGACATTTCCGGAGCTACCTGAATGCTGCAAAGCTTGGAATTAACATTGCATTAGAGGATTTTGCATGGAATATAGGAAATCTGATTTTGATTCGGATTCTCAATTCAATAAATGAATATGCTGCAGGTATTTATACGATTATATTTGGAGTAGAAGTACTTGCAGTTGTTATTATTGGTGCAATCGGAAGTGGTACTATGACACTGACTTCGGAAGCAACTGGCAGAAAAGATCTTGCACAGTATAAAGGAATTACATTATGCGCTTATGCTGTCTGTACAATCGTAACTGTGGTAATGATTGTTGGAGCAGTGTTGTTCCCGGAACAGATTTTATCATTGTTTACCAGTGATAAAACAGTTATTGCCAGTTGTGGAGGTTATTTGCTGCTGATTGGTATCAATCTGTTCTCGAAATCCGGAAATATTATTATCGGAAATGCCATTCGTGGAAGCGGAAATACAAAGTGGATGTTGTTTACTCAGATTTTTGGAACGATTTGTATCGTGGGTGTAGCATCAGTCTTGGTATTTGTTTGTAGATTGGGAATCTTAGGAGTGTTTCTGGCAGTTCTGTTGGATGAAGGTGTCAGGGCACTGATTAATTTTTGGAAATATTTAAGAATTGTGAAGAAGTGGAGAGAATAGAATGATTAATTTGAAAGTGATTAATGAAGACAATTTTCTGGATGCATTCCAATTAAAACTAGCAGATGAGCAGGAAAAGTATGTTTCCAATCCTATCCGAAGCTTAGCGCAGGCATATGTATATCGTAAGCAGTGCCAGCCATTTGGAATATATGATGGAGATGAGATGGTAGGTTATGTTATGGTAATTTACGATTATGATATTTCGGAATATGATATCTGGCATATGATGATAGATGCTTCCAGACAGGGAAGAGGGTATGGAAGTGAAGCTCTGCGATTGGTGCTGGAGTATATAAAAACAAAGCCATTTGGTGATTCAAACAGAGTAACACTTACATGTAATAAAGATAATCAAGTAGCATTAAAAGTTTATCATAAATCGTTAAGAAAAGAATCGAAGGTGGTGCAAACGAAAAAGCAGTATTGAGACTTTTCATTAACTGCCCTTTCGTTTGCATCAATTTCGATTTTTTCTGGTTGAACAAAGCGCGTCAACTCTATATGGACTTTTAATTCTGACACTCTATTTATAATAGGATAGCATGTACACATAGAAACACATAGAATTTATAATTCAGTCCTGTATTATGACACCAGAAATAAGCCTCCCTAAGGAAGCTAAAAAAATATACAGTTATGATACGTTAACAGAGCATATGTGGTTTTGGTTTTATAAAATGTTGTTCTGTAGGCAGAGGAATAATCTTACCACCACAGGAAGAGCACTTGCATATATCTTTATTATAAAGAAGACGGATAATGGCAGGTGCATCCATATCTTTCAGCTTGGAAATATATTTTTTGCAGCCAAGGATGTTTCTGCATAGGGTAATCTTTTTCTTCTTATTTCTGGATGAAAGAAGACCATAGTGCCTGATACGTACAAAACGTTTTGGAGGAACATGCATTAAAAATCGACGGATAAATTCCTCGCCGGATATGGTGATCTCTTTCCAAAGCCCTTGGTTTTTGTAATCTTTAGCAGAAAATGTAACTGTAGATTCTGTCATGTCTTTGATACGGTAGTTGCTGATAGCAATCCGGTGGGTGTATTTTCCAAGGTATCTGATGACAGATTCGGCACCGTCAAATGGTTTCTTGCAATAAGGAATCCATTCCTTTGCATAGCAGGTATTTAACAATTCCTTGAAAGTATAGTGATTTTTGTAAGGTGCAGCCGATCCATGAAATTCAAGCCTGTCATTTTCCCAGAGCTGCTTAAGTTCAGCCATGTATTTTCCACGAAATGTTTTTGAGATTACCTTAATCGGAAGGAAAAAATCTTTCCCATTGTCTTTCCAATGATTTTTCACATCCAGCCCTCCACCAAGAACAATCGCATGGATATGAGGATGAAAGTTCATGGTACTTCCCCATGTATGGAGGATACAAATATAGCCGATATCAGTCCCAAGATATTTAC
>ERZ779643.919-NODE-919-length-22316-cov-16.016307_pt1 | contig 22316 bp, 20 predicted proteins | sample MGYA00511564_ERZ779643 | MGnify/ENA primary metagenome ERZ779643 (study PRJEB29588, sample SAMEA2147114) | human gut metagenome | biome: human gut; feature: human-associated habitat; material: faeces | place: Denmark | collected 2008/2010 ... | reverse complement strand
GGGGCAGAAGCTCTTAGCCCAGGGCAGCGCCCTGGGTTATTACGGATGATAGCCTTTCGCCCTGTAAGGGCAAAAGCTTTAAAACTACAGGCTATTTACAAAGTTGTTGCCCCTACAGGACGCCTTGCCGATAAGCCATTATACCCAGGGCGCTGCCCTGGCCTAAGAGCTTTTGGGCCTTCAGCCCGTATTTTAAAACTTGAGTTATAAGCCCACTTGAAAAAGCCAATTTTACGAAAACCTATTCTTGATTATCAAGATGCAAAGACAAAAAATTCGATTTTCGACTTTTTCAAGTGGACTCAGTAAGATACTTGACTCAGATGAATATATGTTTATCCGAAAATATTAAGAAAGCGAGAGCATCTTCTCGATAGGCTTGACAGCATCGCGTGCGATCGCTTCGTCAACCTCTACAGTAGGCCAATCATACTTCAGGGCATTATAAATCTTCTGAAGCGTGTTCATCTTCATATATTCGCACTCATTGCAGCTGCATCCTAATCCACCTTCGCTCACCTCGGGTGGCACAGGATAGAAAGTTACACCAGGACAGTTGCGCTCCAGCTCGTGAAGAATACCAGCCTCCGTGGCGATAATATACTCCTTGATTTCTGGATGCTTCTCGGCATATTGAAGCATTGTGGCAGTAGAACCCTTTACATCAGCTACAGCCAACACAGGAGCCTTGCACTCAAGATGAGCCATCACGACAGCCTCAGGATGCTCGCTCTTCAGCTTTACGATAGCCTCGACAGAGAATTTTTCATGCACATGACAGCCACCATTCCAGAGCAACATATTGCGGCCTGTAACACTATTGATATAATTGCCTAAGTTATAGTCGGGACCAAAGATAATCTTTTCATCTTGTGGAAAACTGTCAATCACCTTCTTGGCATTGCCACTTGTCACCACACAATCGGTAAGCGCCTTGACAGCTGCTGTCGTATTGACATAGCTCACCACCTTGTATCCAGGATGCTCAGCCTTATACTGCTTCAGGTCTTCGGCCTTGCAGCTGTCGGCAAGCGAACAACCAGCATTCAGGTCAGGACAAAGTACTGTCTTGTCAGGACTCAACAGTTTGCAAGTTTCTGCCATAAAGTGCACACCACACATCACCATTACCTTGGCATCAGTTTCTGCAGCCTTGCGTGCCAGCGCCAAAGAGTCGCCCACGAAATCGGCAATATCCTGAATATCGCCTACGGTATAGTAATGAGCCAGGATGATAGCATCTTTCTCCTTGCAGAGTCGGCGTATCTCCTGCTTCAAGTCTAAGGTTGCATCAACAGGTTCATCGACAAAACCTTTCTCTATCCATTCTTTTTTCACCATAACATTATTATTATTTTATTTCTTTATTCTTCTTTTTTTATAGGATATAGGAATGATGATATAACGTGGATAAGTGGATAAATATTTGGATGATTTCTTGCCAGTTTTATTATCCACACCCTGATAGTAAGTTATCAATACATCTGTAGCATTTCTTTTTCTTGGTTCTTAATGCTTTAGATGTTTTATCCACATTTTCCTATTCTGGTGCAAAGTTAATAAGTTTATATCTTTTTCCGTTCTAAAATTCCTAAAAACTTCATTAAAACTTAATAATAACTATGTGGATATCCTCATTCCGAGCGGGCTGGAATGTGATTGGTGGATATCTTGAAAGTTATGAATAAGTTATTGGATGGGTTTTCCATTCGTTTTTCCACAGGTTTGTGGATAAAAGTTATATACTATGTTCTGCTGTATTAAATACATAGCCTGTGCAAGATAATATTATTTTTTACCTGTAATAATGGTAGTTAAATAAAAAAATAGTATCTTTGCAGAGCAGATTTAAAAGATAATATTTTTTATAACTGCGGCTTTTCAGAATTGGATAGAACATTAATTCGTCAAGCATTGAGCGTTGCAGTTTCTATTTTTGAATATTGGAGTAATTATGACAAAAATAACTAAGTATATAATATTGATATTTTTATTAGCTTTACAAGTTGTCTATTTAATAGAAATTATAGAAAGGGTTAGTTTAAATAAATGGAGTGATATTTTCTTTCCATGTATTTTTTCTTTATCTATTTGGAATGCTTTCTATTTATTTCTCAAAAAAGTAAAATAATAAAAGGGATATTTGCAGAGAGCATATATAAATACGCTCTCTACTTAATGTTTTATTTTTGTTTCAAAACAGTTTCTATTCTTTGAATGATATCTTCTGGCTTGATTTGGTTCATGCAAGCCATATCGCCTCGCATACATGGCTTATTGCCATAGATACTGCAAGGGCGGCAGGGTAAGTCTACCTGTACGGCATTGGTAGGATTTTGATTCCATCCCATGAAGCCGGCGTAGGGATGGGTTGCGCCCCATATACTTACCACGGGTGTGTGGACAAGTGATGCCAAGTGCATATTGGCGCTGTCCATGCTGACCATCACCTGCAGATGGCTCATGAGGATGAGTTCTTGCTGCAGACCCTTGAGCTGAGCCGACGCATTACATACTTCGGGCCATGTCTCTGCCCATCGGTTCATGACCTCAGTTTCCTTCTCTCCACCTCCGAAAAGAAATATTCTGCATTGTGGATAAGTGTGGATAACTCCCTGTATAACTCTTTCCATCAGAGGCAATGGATATATCTTTCCCTCGTGTGCAGCAAAGGGAGCCAAGCCTATCCAGGGTTTTTCGTCGCTGTGGATATCTCTGTTTACTTCTGTGTTGGCCTTGTTCCAAAGCGTTTCTGGCAACAGGTTGAGGTCGCCTTTCTCTGAGCCAAAGATAGAAGTGAAATCCAGTTTGACAGGATAACCCAGTTTGGCAAGAACTTCAGCATAGTTTTCAAACGATGTGGGTTGCTGTACGAACTTCTTGTCGTTTTGTGATGTGAGCTGGCGTTTGCCCTTGCGGTGCTTGTCGATATGCGCCACCTTGAAGTTGTCGAGATTAAACCTCATGCGCAGATAGCTGGATCGCAGTACACTGTGCAGGTCGGCTATGGCTGTGAAATGCTTTGCCGAAAGGCGACGGTAGAGGGCATTGAGTCCCTTTATTCCATGATACTCGTTTTTGATGTCGGCTTCCATGAAGCCTACATTAGGAGCTAAATGTTCGAAGAAAGGACGGGCAAACGGGCGGCTGAGCACAGTAATCCTGACGGCAGGATACTGGGTGGCAAGCGAATAAACCACAGGCACAGTCATGGCAACATCGCCCATGGCCGAAAATCGAATGATGAGAATATGCTCAGTCTTCATTTCGTTTATTTTCTTAGTAATGGACTCTATTTGTTTCAAGTCAAGGGAAGACAAAGAAGAGAAGGAAACTGGGTGACAATCGTTTCATAGCTTTCTTTTTAGGGGAAAAGATATGAAATACTATGAATATTGCCGCTAAGTTTCCTTCTTCTGACTTTCCTGTTTTCGATTGTGCTATATATATAATAGGTGTAAACCTTATTATTTCTTGTTGTAGAGTACAGGATTGGTAGAAGGATCGTTGTACATCTTCATCTGTCTGTACACCTTCATATACTTTCTTCCAGCCTCGATATCTTCGAGCAACTGGTCGATGGCAGTACTGAGGTCAACCTGCTGTTCGAGCAGCACATCGAGTTTAGCCTGACATTTAGCCTTGTGTTCTGCAGAAGCCTCAGTACGTTCAGCCTGCTCACGCATGTGGTAAATCTTCAGGGCCAGAATGCTCAGACGGTCGACAGCCCATGCCGGACTCTCTGTGTTGATGCGTGCATCGGGCAACACTTTCACCTTGGCATACAACTCACGGAAGTATGAGTCGATCTGCTCAACGAGGTCGGTGCGGTCCTGGTTACTCTTGTCGATGCGTCGTTTCAGAATCAAAGCCTCTGCAGGGTCAATCTGTGGGTCGCGGATGATATCCTCGAAATGCCACTGTACGGTATCAATCCAGCATTTCAGGTACAAACGGTTCTCAATGGAGCCGTCTTCGTAAGGATTGTTGATAGGAGTATCAATGTTGTCCTTGATATGATAATCGGCAATAGCCTGATTGAAAATTTTGTTTGCTTTTTCTGTAAATGTCATGATGTTAAAAGATTAATTAATAATAATGCACAAAAGTAATTAAAAAAAAGCATATTACCAACAAAAAAGACAAAAAAGCACAAAAATGGTGCACAGTTTATAGGTGTTTGTGCATCAATTAGCACTTTTTTCTATAAAATGTTTGTTTATTTGAAAAAAAAAGTGTTCCTTTGCACCCGATTTTTAATTAGAAATTAATTTATAAACATTTTAAAAGTTACAATTATGTCAGAAATTGAAAGCAAAGTAAAGGCTATTATCGTAGACAAACTCGGTGTTGATGAGGCAGAGGTTAAGCCAGAGGCAAGTTTCACAAACGACCTTGGTGCTGACTCTTTGGATACAGTAGAGTTGATCATGGAATTCGAGAAGGAGTTCAACATTTCTATTCCAGACGATAAGGCTGAGAAGATTGCAACTGTTGGTGATGCTATCGCTTACATCGAGGAGAACAGCAAGTAATTAGCAACTTCAATTATTATAAATGGAATTAAAGAGAGTTGTAGTAACAGGTCTCGGCGCCGTAACTCCAGTAGGTAATACTCCTGAGGAAACTTGGGAGAACCTCCTTGCAGGTAAGAGCGGCGCAGCTCCTATTACTCATTTCGATACAACCCTTTTCAAGACCAAGTTTGCTTGCGAGGTAAAGAACCTGAACATCAACGATTGGATTGACCGTAAGGAAGCCCGCAAGTTGGACCGTTACACTCAGTTGGCTCTTATTTCTGCCATGCAGGGTGTAAAGGATGCCGGTATCGATCTTGAGAAGGAAGACTTAAACAATGTAGGCGTTGTTTATGGTGTAGGTATCGGTGGTATCAAGACTTTCCAGGACGAGGTGACTTATTTTGGCACCCATCAGGAGAATGGTCCTAAGTTCAATCCATTCTTCATTCCTAAGATGATCGCTGATATCGCTTCAGGTCAGATTTCTATCCATTTCGGATTCCACGGACCTAACTACACTACTACATCCGCATGTGCTTCTTCAAGCAACGCATTGGCAGATGCTTTCAACCTGATTCGTCTGGGTAAGGCAAACATCATCGTCAGCGGTGGTGCCGAGGCTGCTATCTGCGAATGTGGTGTAGGCGGATTCAACGCTATGCATGCTTTGTCTACTCGTAATGATGACCCTGAGCATGCTTCACGTCCATTCAGCGCAAGCCGCGACGGATTTATCATGGGCGAGGGTGCCGGTTGCTTGATTCTTGAGGAACTGGAGCACGCCAAGGCTCGTGGTGCGAAGATTTATGCAGAGATGGTAGGCGAAGGCGAGAGTGCCGATGCTTATCACATCACAGCTTCTCATCCTGAAGGTCTCGGTGCAAAACTCGTTATGGAGCGCGCCCTTGAGGATGCCAACTTGAAGCCAGAGGATATTGACTACATCAATGTTCATGGCACATCTACTCACGTAGGTGACATTTCAGAAGCTAAGGCTATCAAGAATGTCTTCGGCGAGTCAGCTTATAAGCTTAACATCAGTTCTACCAAGTCTATGACTGGTCACTTGTTGGGTGCTGCTGGTGCTGTAGAGGCTATGGTCTGCGTACTCAGTGTTAAGAACGACATCGTACCTCCTACCATCAACCATGAGGAAGATGATAAGGACGAAGAGCTCGATTATAACTTGAATTTCACCTTCAACAAAGCTCAGAAGCGTGAGGTTCGTGCTGCATTGAGCAATACCTTCGGTTTCGGTGGTCACAACTGCTGTGTAGTATTCAAGAAATATGCTGAATAATTTTATAGATAGAATAAAGCTCTCTTTCCGAAAGGACAAAGAGCTTTATTTTTCTTTGTATCAGATTTTAGGTTTTTATCCACACGAAATTAGCTATTACAAGATGGCGCTGATGCACAAGAGCATCATGCACCGCAACGCAAAGGGAAAACCCATGAACAATGAGCGACTGGAGTTTCTCGGTGATGCCGTGCTTGATGCTGTAGTGGGTGACATCGTATATAAGCATTTCCCCGGCAAGCGTGAGGGATTTCTTACTAATACCCGAAGCAAGCTGGTACAGCGCGATACGCTCAATAAGCTGGCACAGGAAATGGGCATCAATCAGCTCATTCTGTCGAGTGGCCACAGCTATTCGCACAATAGCTATATGGGAGGAAACGCCTTTGAGGCTCTTGTGGGAGCTGTCTATTTGGACAGAGGTTACAATGTCTGCATGGAGTTTATGCAGAAGCGTATTCTCTCACAGATGATCAACATTGACAAGGTGGCTTACAAGGAGGTCAACTTCAAGAGCAAACTCATAGAGTGGAGCCAGAAGAATCGTGTAAAGCTCGATTTCGTACAGGTGGAACAGGAAAAGGACAAGAATGGAAGTCCTGTATTCACCTACAAGGTGGTTATAGAAGGTATAGAGGGCGGAACAGGCAAGGGCTATTCCAAGAAGGAAAGTCAGCAGATTGCCTCCAAGTTTACTCTGGAACAACTTCGTAAGAAACCTCAGTACATTGACGCCGTCTTTGCAGCCAAGTCCAACCGTACCAAGATGGAGGAAGAACCTGTGCAGAGTGTGCCTGTTACTGAGGTAAAGAATGACTTCATCATCACAAAAGAATCCGAAACAGAAGAAAAACAGGTAGATGTCTTCTGCGAAAAGGTGTACGAAGAGACTTCCCAGAAGGATACAGAACCTAAAGTAGAAGTGAAAGAAGAAGAGGAGTTCGATCTGAGCGATATTTCTTCCACTCCCAAGGAAATGTCTAAGGAAGACATCATTGCTGCTGCCGAAGCTGCTGCCTTTGAGGAAGAAGGAGAGAAATAAAAAGAGGATAGCAAGGCTATTATCGTTGTAGATTTCAGGCGACTTGTCATGATCCAAAATATACTCACTACAGGCATTGCCCGCTTATCAGCAATGGTTGTAGTGAGTATTTTTTTGCCTATATACTGCCATTTGTATTAAAAATAGTAAAAACTTTCTGTATATTAAAAGTTTAGGTTAATTTTGCAACTTAAAAGATATTAATATCACTTATGAGTTTAACAAAGATAGTCAGTAACGTCTTCAAACCTCGTCAAAAGGAGTTGGAGAAGTACTTGTATGATGCAGATCATCTGCAGCACAATGTACTCATGCACCTTTTAGAGAAAGGAAAAAATACAGAATACGGCGTTAAGCATCTACTAAACAATACCGATTCTTACGAGAAGTTTGCCAACAATATACCAGTCAACACCTACGAGGAGCTGAAAGGTGACATCGACCGTATGCGCCACGGCGAGCAGAATGTGTTGTGGCCAGGAACTGTGAAATGGTACGCCAAGTCGTCGGGAACCACCAACGACAAGAGTAAGTTCATTCCTGTGTCACGCGACGGATTGCATGGCATTCATTATGCAGGAGGCTTCGATGCGGTGGCCTATTATCTGAGAAATCATCCCGAAAGCAAGCTCTTCGATGGAAAGAGCCTTATTCTTGGTGGAAGTCATTCGCCCAACTATAATGTCTCGGGCAGTTTGGTGGGCGACTTGAGTGCCATCCTCATCGAGAATATCAATCCTTTGGCCAACTTGGTGAGAGTGCCCAAGAAGCAGACAGCCTTGTTGAGCGACTTCGAGGTAAAGCGCGACCGTATAGCCCGCGAGACGATGAATAAGAATGTGACCAATATCTCGGGAGTGCCCAGCTGGATGCTCAGTGTGCTGGTACGTGTTCTCGAACTTACGGGTAAAAAACATTTGGAGGAAGTGTGGCCCAACCTGGAAGTGTTCTTCCATGGCGGTATAGCCTTTACTCCTTATCGCAAACAATATGAGCAACTCATCACTTCGCCAGGCATGAACTATATGGAGACCTATAATGCCAGCGAGGGATTCTTCGGCTTGCAGGATGATCCATCCGACCCGGCCATGTCGCTCATGATCGATTATGACGTGTTCTATGAGTTTATACCTATGGACGAGTTTGGTACCGATCATCCTACGGTGGTTCCTCTTCAGGGCATCGAGGTGGGAAAGAATTACGCCATGGTTATCACTACCTCTTGTGGTTTGTGGCGTTATCTCATCGGCGATACAGTCATGTTTACCAGCAAGAATCCATACAAGTTCGTCATTACCGGACGTACCAAATACTTTATCAATGCCTTTGGTGAGGAACTCATCATGGACAATGCCGAAAAGGGATTGAAGTATGCCTGCGAGAAAACAGGAGCGCAGGTGGCAGAATATACAGCAGCTCCTGTCTTTATGGACAGTAATGCCAAGTGCCGCCACCAGTGGCTCATCGAGTTCTCCAAGGAGCCGGCAAGCCTTGACGAGTTTGCATCCTTGCTCGACAAGCATCTGCAGGAAATCAACAGCGACTATGAGGCCAAGCGTTTCCACGACGTCACACTTCAGCATTTGGAGATAGTGAAGGCCCGTCCTAACCTCTTCAACGACTGGCTCAAGAGCAAGGGTAAGTTGGGCGGACAGCACAAGGTGCCCCGACTGAGCAACAGCCGAAAGAATATCGACGAGATGCTCGAACTCAACAAACTATAATATGCGCACAAAGGTAGATACACGAGAATAATGATGATAAACAAGATAGACAAATGGATCAAGACGCATAAGAAGGCAAGTGCTATGTATTTGCCCTTCTATGTCCTTGACATTTTGCTTTTGGCTTCGTGTGCCAAGATGGGACAGCCTGATGGAGGATGGTTCGATGAGACACCGCCCAAGGTGATAGGTGCCAGTCCTGAGGACAAAGGAGTGAATGTGACATCAAAGAAAATAAACATTTACTTCGATGAATATGTCAAGATTGACAATCCTACCGAGAAAGTCGTCGTGTCGCCTCCTCAGATAGAAGTGCCCGAAATCAAGACGGCAGGCAAGAAGATTCAGGTATCGCTGGTCGACTCGCTGAAACCCAATACCACGTACACGATAGACTTCTCTGATGCCATCAGCGACAATAATGAGAACAATCCTATGGGAAACTATACCTACAGTTTCTCCACAGGCGAGAAGATAGATACAATGGAGGTGTCGGGCTATGTGCTCGAATCAGAAAACTTGGAGCCCATCAAGGGCATTCTCGTAGGTCTGTACAGCGACACCGCCGATTCGGCTTTCCGTACCAAGCCTATGCTTCGTGTGAGCCGTACCGACAGCCGTGGCCGCTTCGTTATCAAGGGTGTGGCACCAGGCTCTTACCGCATCTATGCCCTTCAGGATATGGATGGCAACTATATGTTCAGTCAGAAGAGCGAGAAGATAGCCTTCTCTCACGATATCATCGTGCCATCTTTCAAGCCTGATACCCGTCAGGATACAACGTGGGTCGACTCTCTGCATATCAAGTCTATCGACCGGGTGGCGTATACTCATTTCCTGCCCGATGATATTGTGTTGAGAGCTTTCACCGAGTCACTTACCGACCGCTACTTCCTCAAGGCTGAGCGCAAGGATGCCAACAATTTCTCACTCTTCTTCAGCTATGGCGATTCTATCATGCCTGCGGTCAGAGGATTGAACTTTGATGCAGAAAACGCCTTCCTTATCGAGTCTTCTTTACAGCAGGACACACTTACCTATTGGCTTCGCGATACAGCCTTGGTCAATCAGGATACGCTGCAAATAGAACTGAGTTATCGTATGACCGACAGTACAGGTGTGCTTGTCTCACGTACCGATACCCTCGATGTACTCGCCAAGGAATCGTATGCCAAACGACAGAAACGACTCAACAAAGAGTTGGAAGAATGGACCAAGAAGCAGGAGAAGCGCAAGAAGAAAGGCGAACCCTACGACTCGGTCATGGCTCCCAAGCCTTTGGATGTAAAGATAGGAGTGGCTTCACAGCTGGATCCCGACAAGAACATCAGTTTCTCGTTCCCTACACCTCTTGCCCATGCCGATACGGCAGGCATTCATCTTTATGCCAAGCACGACACATTGTGGTACAGAGCTCCTTTCGAGTTTGAGGATATGGGCAACCGAAACTATAAGCTGCGGGGTGAGTGGCGACCCGACATCGAATACAGTCTTGAGATAGATTCGGCTGCATTTGTCGATATCTACGGGCTGGCTTCCAAGCCTGTAAAGCAAGGCTTCAAGGTTTCTTCGCTCGACGAATACAGCACCTTGCTGGTCAACATAACAAGTCTTGAAAACGAGCACCTGCTGGTACAACTGCTCAATGGGCAAGACCAGGTGGTGAAGGAAACCAAGGCTGTCAACGGAGTGGCGGAGTTCTATTATCTCAAGCCCGAGAAATATTATCTGCGCCTGATAGTTGACCGCAACAATAATGGCAAATGGGATACTGGTGATTACGATAAAGACCAGCAGGCAGAAGAGGTGTATTACTATCCTGAGGTCATAGAGTGCAAGGCCAAATGGGACATTACCGAGAGTTGGAACCCTACGGAACGGCCTCTCGACCGACAGAAGCCTGGTGTCATTACCAAGCAGAAGCCAGACAAGGAGAAAAAAGTGAAAAATCAGAACGCTGATCGTGCTAAGAAATTAGGCATTCAGTATGTTCCTAAAATGTAAGAGATATGATGAAATTTCTTAAAAAATCAGTACTGACAGCTATCTTGCTGTTTATGGTCAGCACTACGGTGTCTGCCCAGTGTACATTCCGTAACACGGCATTCAAGTCGGGTGAGTACCTGGCCTACAACCTCTACTACAACTGGAAGTTTGTATGGGTTAAGGCTGGTACAGCCAGTATGTCAACCATCCAGACCACCTATAAGGGCAAACCCGCCTATCGTGGTTCGTTGGTGACACGTGGCAACAAGCGAGTTGACGATTTCTTTGTACTTCGCGACACCTTGCTTTGTTATAGCAGCACCGACCTTGCTCCGCTCTATTTCCGTAAGGGAGCCCGTGAAGGCAAGCGCTATACGGTAGATGAGGATTTTTACAGCTATGCCAACGGAAAATGTCATGTTCGTATGCATCGTCAGCGCCATGATGGTACTCATCACTGGAAAAATGCAGCTTACGAAGACTGCGTTTTCGATATGATGAACATCTTCCTGCGTGCCCGCAGCTTCGACCCTGCCAACTGGAAGAAGGGTTATGTGGTGAAGTTCCCTATTGTGGATGGAAACGGCCGTACACCTGCCCAGATCAAGTTTTTGGGCAAGGAAACCATCAAGGCCGACAATGGTTTGAAGTATCGCTGTCTGCGCTTGGCTTACATGGAGTTAGAAGACGGCAAGTACAAGAGAATAGTCGATTTCTATGTGACCGATGACGAGAACCACGTGCCAGTACGTCTTGACATGTTCTTGAAGTTTGGCAGCGCCAAGGCTTTCCTCGTTGGTATGAAAGGAACAAGAAATCCCATCACTTCCAGAGTAAAGTGACAAACAAGACAGGTCAAGCTCAACAGCTTCACAGCTTGAGCTTGACCTTTTAAGAGAGATTTCTATTATTTGATTTTTATCGTTTGTATGGTTATACTGCTTTTCCGATACATGGTTCAAGCCAAAGAGTATCGTAAAGAGTATGATGACGAATGATTTAGCCATAGTTGTATCGTTTCTTTTCTTTATTGTTTACGATGCAAAGATACGGCTATTGCTGTAAATGTTGTGTTATCAGATGGTTATCTTTAAGTTAACGTTTTTCTGATCATGCCTGGCGTGCCTCTCTGTTGATGAGTTGTGTCCCTGTAACTTGTTTTTTCTCCATCTTATTGCTTGTCTGAAACTTTAGGCAGGGCGATGGTAAACTCCGTCCACTTGTCTTTCTCGCTCTTCAGACTTATCTTTCCGCCATGGGCATGGATGACCTGGAACACATAGTTCAGGCCTATGCCAAATCCTTTTCGGGTCTTGTTGCCATTTTTCTCGTGTTCGGCAGCACGCTCAAAGCGATTGAATACCGATTTCTGTTCGCTCTTCGATATGCCTATTCCCTCGTCGTACACCTTAATATATATATAGTGGTTGTCCTCGAGGGTAGAAATGCGGATGTTGATCTTTTCTTTCGAGTATTTGGTGGCGTTGTCTATCAGGTTGCTGATAGCTTCCTTCAGATATTCCTCGTCTGCAGCCACAGTCGTTACCTTCAGCTGGGTGGCTATATGAATGGGCTTGGCCGACTTGGCTTTGTATTTCTCGGTCACATCCTCTATCATGGGCTCCAGTTTTACTACAGTCTTTTGAATATTCAACTTGCCATGTTCCAGTTTCGAGATGGTGAGCAGTCGGTTGATGAGTGCCAGTAGATGCTGTGCCTCGTCTTCTACGATGGTGAAATATTTCTCTTTTATTTCTGGCTTCTTCTCCAGCACACCGCTGTGCAGGTATTTCGTACCCATGATGATAGAGGTGAGGGGCGACTTCATGTCGTGAACCATGGCATACGAGAAATCCTCGCGCAGGAGGCGAACACGTTCCTGCTCGTTGATATAGTTTATCTGGTCGATAATACTCAGGATGATAACGATGGAAATAAGGATAGAGATGAGGAGCAGCACCCAGTTATGTCTGAAGATGTAGATACTTCCGTTGGTGATGGTCATCTGGAAGCCTACGCTGTTGTCCAGTCTTACAGGCTGAATGTTGGTTTTCACTTCCTCCAGGAAGGGGAAGATATTGCTGTTGATATTTTTGCCTTCCATCACCTTTCCTGTTTTCATGTTCACCTTGTTGATGGCAGCGCGGAAAGGTAGATTTTCTGTTTTGAAAATAGAGTCTGCAATATTTGTCAAGATATCGGTGTTGGCATCTTGATGCGATTTTTTGTAGATGGCATCATAAAGGGATAGTGTAGGATTATAAATATTACTGGAAGCAATAGTATCTCCCGACTCAAAAAAAGAATCGCACCTATTTGTTTTATCCAATTCTAAGGCGATGGCTTTCTCCAATATCTCATTACATTCCTTTCCTAATTGTCGCGCGTTGATGTTATAGGTGTTCCACATCCAGAACATTTGGATAAGGAGAATGGCTATTAGGGCAGTGGTGCTGAGTATCTTGGTGCGGTTGGCATTCATATCATCTTCTCCTTTCTTCTTTATTCATCCAAGAGGTATTCGGTTTCTCTGCCTTCCTTCTTTGCTACTAAATAATTGCTGATGCTGCTTGCTGTCAATGTGGATCCAAAGCATCCCATGGCAGTACACAGAGGAATACTGGAAATATCGGTAGGAATCAGATTACAGATGATACAGGCCACAAATGTCACGATGGTGCTCCTTGTGGTTTTGTAGATATAAAAGAGGAGCGATGTCTGCACGATGCTCCATATCATCATCATGATAATCCATGTCAATGACTGGCCCAGGGTTGTGGCAATGAATGGTATGATGCTGAATACAAGAACGGTAAGGTAAGAAACCCATGTCTTCTTGCCGCATTTGATCAGTTCTTCGTATATCGCGCCGAAGATAATATAGGCTGAGATAAAAGAGCCGATAAGAATCATCGGAAGCATTCCTATATAGTCAAGAGGCATGATTTCCTTGTTGTATATTTTGATGCCCAACAAATTGAAGAGGGCGATAAACATCAAGGTAATTCCAAACAGGGGAAGGGTGTACCAGAACATAGCCTTCCACTTGTAGGCTGGATTCACTCTGCCCAGCGTAAACTTGGAAAACTTTGCCTTGCTGAAGGTGAACCATAATATAAGTATAGCAAGAATGCAGAAAACATAAATAATGGGAGTTCCTGCCTTGAGGAAGGAAGCCTGGTCGTTGGCATTTACCTCTTCCAGTTTTCCTGAGACAGCAAGGTAGATGCCTATCACTATACCACCAACAAACATGGTGCTACAGAATTCCGCTATCATTAATATATAGTAAAGTACCGACTTAAACATAATGCTTTATTTTTATTGTTGTTTTCTTTCTCTGTATAATGTTTTTATGCAAAGGTCTTCATACCGATGCTTCGACAACGGGCTTGCAGTTATTCTACAATGAGTTTGAAGCCTACGCCCCGGATGGTCCTTAACTCTACACTTGGCTCGTCTTCGATGGCAGTACGAATCTTCTTGATGAAAACATCAAGGCTTCTCGATGCAAAATAGTCTTTGTCTTCCACATCCCAGAAACGACTCAGTACAGCGTCACGGCGCACCACTTCGTTCTTGTTCACTGCCAAGAGTTCCAGTATCTTTGCCTCACGTGCCGTAAGCATCTTCTCGCTGTGGTCCTCCTGGTTTTTCAGCGTGGCATGATTGGCATCAAGGATATATTTGCCCAGTTTTACGAGCTGGCTGTTATTCTTGCTGCGTTTGCCTTCCTTCAGTCGCATCAGGCTCTGTATGTGTGCATCCAGCTCTTCGGGTATGAAAGGCTTCTTCACATAGTTGTTGGCTCCGGCAGCATAGCCTGCCTTCAGGTCTTTGGGCGATGTAAGGCCAGTGGTAAAGAGGATGATGGTATCGCCATCCACCTCACGTATTTTCCTCACCATCTCCAGACCGTCCATGATAGGCATGTCTATATCCGATACGATGACATCGGGCTGAAAGGTTTTCCATTCCTCCAGTCCTTGCCTGCCATTGACGGCAGTCTTCACTTCATATCCTTCGATGATATCTTCGAAGCAGCTTTTCTCCATATAGGCGAGGTTTTCGTCGTCTTCTACCAAGAGTAATTTTATGTCAGCCATAACTCTTCTTGTGTTTTAAAGATTATATTCTCTTACCCAATTTTCGCTGGGTTCCGTTCTCATGTGCAAAGATAGTTATTTTGTTGATAAGTTCCAAGTTTTCCACATTACTTAACCTAAAGATAACCCAAAGTCTTAGGCTCCAGAGAGATTGTTTATCCACAAATTTTAATTTGTCTAAATAGATGCCACTAATCTCAAAAAATCATTTATTTTTAACCGATTATCACGATAAAATTTTATATTTGTAGCATTAAATGGTTTTAGAATTATGGCAAAGAAAAATATAGACTTAGCAGTAGTCCTCCATGATGATTGCGACTACAAGGACTGGCTTGTGGAACTCAAGGAATGATTCTACAGCCATCGCCTCAAAGCGTCATGTGCCACCAATGGCTACTTGTTGGACTTCTATTGGAAGTTGGGACGAGACATTGAAGCTAAGCAATATACTAATACTTATGGCTCTGGCTTTTATAAGAATCTCAGTCAGGACTTGAAGAACGAGATGCCTGGAGTAAAAGGATTCTCACCAACTAACTTGAAGTACATGAGCTACTTTTATAAGCTCTATGCACCATTACAGGCAAATTGTCCGCAGCTTGCGGACAATTTTATAGAGGACTTGTATATTGCAGATATTCAGCGAGTTGTAGTACAAAGTAAAAATAAAGCTATACGCTCTCCTTTAGATTTCGCAAAGCAAATTAAAGATATGGAAATGATTAATATTCTTACAGATAAAAAATCTAAGTTCTAAATATTAAAGTAAAAAGTAAATATGAGACATTCCTTATTGACTATCGTTATAGTCTTGGTCACAACAATGGGGCTATCCTCTTGTCTGTGTCAACCAAGGTACGCAAGTTTTTTGAATCTTGTAGAAAAAATAGATAGCATAAATTCTTATTCATACACTTTACAACAAGCTTCGCCAGATAGTGGTGTCCTACTAAAAGACACTCTAGCAAAAGAACTTCTCGGAGACATTTTCTATCATCATAAGGAAGCACAAAATCGAGAGGTTAGGCTCGTAGGTGTTAGTCAACCATACGCCCAAGTTCTTGTCTGTGCCTTTAACATAAAGAGCATTGGTTTTGAATGGAAAACAAATGAAACATTTCTTGTTACTTATGGACATGAAGGAAAAATTGCAGATGTGTTGTATTTAGGTATGAACGAAATTAAACCTACATTTGTAAAATTCAATTTCAACAGCAAACGGCATATTCCTATGGAGGATATCCAAAGAAGCAAATGGGTATATTACGAGCAAAGTAAACTTCTAAAATTAGAGGTGTTTGAAGAAATTTCATGGCTTGACAAAGACCAAAATCCATGTTTGGACAACTACTATCATACTTTCTTCTATCGAATAGACGAACAAGGGCGTATTGTCCGCTTAAGAAAAGGGAAAATTGTACCTTATAAATATAACCATTCTGACCATGCCTACGACTCATATCTTAAAGCAGCACATAAACGCTTTGCATTACAATTCACTCCCTATTCAGAAAGGCACATGAAATAGTTAGAAGAAACTGAAAAAGAGCCCCAAAAAATCGATATATTTAGGGGATAGCAAAAAAAACAAAAATTATAATGGATTTATAGAATAATCCAAATTTTATTAGTAGTTTTGCAAACGATAAGAGTTGTTTGACAAGCAATCCTATGCACATTGATTTTATAAAAAAAAACTACCCATGCACCCTAAACCAGGGGGTAAGGGTAGGATTAACGACATAGCCATTAGGTATGTGGCGAAGTTGAGTGGTAAAGGAGTAAGTACGATGCAACGAGTTAAACAATTACTAACAGTACAATCATCGCAATAATACTATTGATTTTACGTTCTTTTCAAAGACAGGGGGTTGTGCAATAGTGGCTTAAAGGCTAAAAGTACTACCTTTGCATACAATAATAAGTAACAACACGTTTAAGGTCACAATTTGTGACCTCAAAAATAAAGATAGGAATATGGCAGATAATATAGATAAAAAAGAACTGGTCACAAATTGTGACCAGTTACAAAATGATGAAGTCGTAGTTACCACTCCTGTAGAAAGTCGAATAATGTCTATTCGTGGAAATCAAATTATGATAGATAGAGACTTGGCTGAACTTTATGGAGTACTTGAACCACATGCGAAACTTCGGTAAGGAATAAAAAAAAAGATGCATTGCCGAACAATCCGCAATGCATCTTTTTTTTGTATATGATATGGCTATCCCAATCATTTAACACTTAACATTTAACATAAAATCAAAGCATTATTTTTTAGCCTCAATGATCTCCTCAGCACGCTTCAGCGCCTTGCTGATATGATCAGTGATGTTCTCCTTGCCGAGCATATTGTAGAAGCCAGCCTTCTCCAACTGGGCGTTTACCTTTTCGCAGACACCAGAGAGAACAACCTGGATATCCTCCTTCTGACTCATCTCGCAGAGGTTGGTGAGGTTGTGGATACCGGTAGAATCCACGAATGGAACCTTACGCATGCGGATGACGCGAACCAATGGACGGTCACCGAAGGCTGCCATCACTTCCTCAAATTTATTACCTGCTCCGAAGAAGAACGGACCGTTGATCTCATATACCTCCACGCCCTTAGGAATCGTATAGTGCTCCAGGTTGGTAGAGAGAAAATCATACTCCTTGTTCAAATCAATCTCATCCTCAGTAACTGCCGTCACATCAGTGGTCTCGCTCATTCGCTTCATGAAGAGAAGACAGGCGATAATCAATCCCACCTCGATGGCGATGGTCAGGTCGAAGATGATGGTGAGGAAGAAGGTAATCAGGAGCACGGTAACGTCGCTCTTAGGATTCTTCATCAATGCCAGGAAACTTCTCCAGCCGCTCATACCGTAAGAAACCACAACCAGGACACCTGCCAGACAAGCCATAGGGATATACTTGGCGAGCGGCATCAGGAAGAGAAAGATGAGCAGCAGTACCACAGCGTGGATGATACCTGCGACAGGAGTCTTACCGCCGTTGTTGATATTGGTCATTGTGCGGGCAATGGCACCGGTAGCAGGAATACCGCCGAAGAGTGGGGAAGCGATGTTCGCCAAACCCTGGGCAATCAACTCAGTATTAGAATCGTGGTGGTCGCTGATGACACCGTCGGCAACGGTAGCAGAGAGCAGACTCTCGATGGCGCCGAGGATGGCGATGGTGATGGCAGGAGATACCAGACTCTTGATGGTCTCCCAGTTCATCTCAGGAACCTGGGCAGCAGGCAACTCGTTGCTGATAGAGAAACGGTCGCCGATGGTCTCGATGCTCTCTACACCGGCAAACTGCTTGAGCAGCAGCGCCACAACGGTCATCAGGATGATGGCGATGAGCGATCCCGGAATCTTTTTGCTGAACTTAGGAGTGATGGCGATGACCACCACGCTAACCACACCGATGAGGGCACACCAAGGGTCGATGGTGTCGAAACTCTGGAAATAGACACCCCATTTCTCCAGGAAGTCAGAAGGATTGGAAGCCAATGTCAAACCGAAGAGATCCTTGATCTGAGTGGTGAAGATGGTTACGGCGATACCGCTGGTGAAGCCCACCACGATAGGATAAGGGATGTACTTGATGATGGTACCGAGTCGGAGCAGACCGAAGAGCACCAGGAAGAGACCTGCCATCAGCGTTGCGATGGTCAATCCCTCGAATCCATACTTCTGGATGATGCCGTAGATGATGACGATGAATGCTCCTGTAGGTCCGCCAATCTGCACTTTGCTTCCGCCGAAGATGGAGATGATGAGACCCGCTACGATGGCTGTGATGATACCCTTCTCAGGTGTCACGCCAGAAGCGATACCGAATGCGATGGCCAGAGGCAGGGCTACGATACCAACGATGATACCTGCCATGAGGTCAGACATGAATGTTTTCTTGTTATAACTCTTCAAGCAAGAAAACAAACTCGACTTAATTGCTATTGCCTTCATTTAAAAAGTTTTGTTATATGAATTAATGTGATTTTTGCTTCGTTATCCGAAAATCGACTGCAAAGGTACAACTATTATTTCATATAACAAAATCTTTTTTAATGTTTTTTAATTACTGCAGCTGAGTCATGTGATAACCCAGTCTCTTCAGCTCCATGGCTGCGCCCATCAGATACATTTGATGTAAAGCTGCAATGAAACCACGGAAAGCAGCCTCTGTACCAGGCTCATATCCCTGGTGGATGAGCAGGGTATAGGTGCGTGCGGCACACTCTGCTACGATGGTAGAAGTAGCCTTGTGCTCGTTCTCGTCGAGCAGCAGAACCTGGTCGAGAATATAGTCGTCCATGTGGTCGAAGTCAATGCGGTCTCTGAGGTATTCATAAAGATTATCTACCTTGCCATACAGCTCCCAGTCCTCGTCCCAGTATTTGGCGATGGCCATGCCCACGAACATAATCCATCCCAGAGCCACAGTAGGGTATTTGCTGAACTCGCGCATGGCATCAGGCAGATAGCTTTCGCCAATCTTCGCCCACTGCTCCTCGATGTCTGGAGCATCCGGAAGCTGCTCGTCAACTCGTTGTCTGCCAGTAAGGTACATACTCAGATCCTGCTTGAAGATCTCTTCTATTCTTTTGCTTTTATTTTCCATGTTCATTGAATGTATTTTATCTTGAATCATCATTGAAGCTACAAAGGTAAAACAAAAATCTCACATCCCCTCCCTTTTTCACAAGTTTTAATGCTTTCCCCGTCCGTATTTCTCCCACAGATTTGGCTTTCCCTTTGCCCGAACAGGTCTGAATCTGCGTCATCTGCGAAATCTGCGTGACCTTAACATGTGTATGAATCAAAAATGAACCAAAATGAACCAATTTTCCCCAATTTCCCCTTAACCCTTTCATCCATAGCACGTTGAAACCCCAATAAAGCCTCAAATCTGCGGTTTCAACCCAAAATCCTTAAAAATTCCGCTAAAAATTAACACATATAATTTGTTTATATTCATTATTTTTTGTACTTTTGCAACAGATTTCACAGTCTCATGACACGAGACAATAGTGAATCTCGAACTAAGAAATAATAAAATGGCTTTCTAAGGAGCAATCAATATGAATAATATGTTGCAGTACCCAAGCTACGCTGTATCTATGATGCAGCCGGCAGAAAGACATAAAAGTGTTGACGATTAGTGGAAGTGAGTCTATTGGTTTTCAATGCTGTGATACATATCACAACCCCTCATAGTCCGGGAAGAGCCATCTTTCCAGGGGAAGCAGAGCTATATACTTACCACAATATCCGTTAATGAATTTTAGCAGTTACATATATGTGGTTCATCATACAGACCGTAACTTCCGGAGAGAATAAGTCCATCGCCTTTTTGAAGGAGCATTACCCCGAAGTCATTTCAGATTATTATTTCCCGCTGGGAAGAAAGATCTACAGGAACGAAGAGGGGAGTGAGAAGGTTCGTTTCATGCCCCTCCTTTCAGGCCTCTTCTTCATCCGGACAGAAAACAGGAAGGCACTGGAGCGAAACCTTTCCCATCACGGCTATTTCGAATACGTGGGATATGATATCGATAGGAACACCGGAGAGACGGTAGAACGTACCTTCTTCACCCGGGCTCGACTCCTCTGTGCCGATAGAGAGAACTATACACTCCGTGAGATCATCGACCTCGCCCGCATCCCAGATGCGGATATGGAACGGTTCATCTACTATAATGAACAGATTGCGGAAGACATTCAGGGGCTCAGCATCGTAGATAAGAGCTATGATGACCTCATCCTCGAGAATGATACCATCCGCATCCTCAACGGACCGCTGAAGGGTTGGGTAGGCGTGGTGAAGCAGATCAAGAAGAATGGCAAGAAAGACCGCCATTTCCTGGTACGCTTCGGAAACAACCGCTGCCTCAATATCTCCAATATCCGACAGTATGATATCCAGGTAGAACACGAGGCAACCCGCGGAGCCAAGTCGGAAGCAGTAGGCGTATGGCGTGCCATCGACCAGCTCATCGGTTATCTCCAGTTCCGGAATCCGGAAGAAGATGCTGCAGCCACCCTGCGCCGCCTTTTCGAGGATTATCAGAAGAAACTGAAGCTTCACCGCGGCAGAAATCAGACCGATAAGGCATACAGCATACAGAAGTCAACACTGGAAGAAGCCCAGAAGAAGGAAGTGCTCGATCATATTGATGAGGCGATGCATCCCAACTTCCGCATTCTCGCAGCCTATTTCAAGACCGACAATGCTACCATGTGGGATGCTCTGAACGAGCTTATCCCCGATGTCCTGCTCCGTCCCTTCCTCACGCCGAGCACCGGCATCCCGATCTCCGCAGGTCAGGAATATGCCGTGTTCTGGCACAATGGTATCGTGGAACTTGTTCTCCGCTGCCATCTCAGGGATTTCTTCCGGAGCAAGGAATACGAAGCCGACAAGTTCAATCCCGTCTTCGATGAGGATTATGAATATGATGCCCACATCGCCCTGTTGCCAAACGGTGATGGAAGGGTGAAGGCAATCACCTCCTGGGGCGCCTTCTATGAGAAGTATGCCATGCAGAATGAGGAAGAGCGCCAGAAGTTCCTCCTCGATCTGGAAAACAGGAAATATCCCCGTCTCCTGCATCTGCTCACTCAAAACAGATACCGTTTTGAGAAAGTTGGTCAGATAGGCGGCTTCTCCATGGATCTGGATATTCCTTATACGGAGGATATCCAGGAGATGGCACGGAAGGCTGTCGTTCTGCTTCAGTCATCCGATGGCGACGAACCGGGCTTCATCTCCCAGACCACGGCAGCAGCCGTAGAGATGTGGCAGGGCGCCCGACTCCTGATGTGGCGACAGTTGCTCCAGCGATATGTCCTGCTCCATAAGGTTCCGGTAGCCGACCTCCCGAGTGTCATCGCTTCCGATATCGAACTGGAGGAGAAGTTCAAGCCGCAGGAAGGCAGACTCCTGATAGAAGACATCGCCCAGGCACTCCGGCAGCGACAGGAGCAGATAACCGGTTATCTGGCAAGCGGACAGTTGCAGCAGGCAGCCATCCGCTTCCTCGCCATGACGAAGGTCATCTCTGCCCATTTCGCCAAGGATGAGCTTTACAACTATATCCGGGCGGACTTCAATCCCAATGAAACCTGCACGGCGCTCTTCGATGCCATCATCCAGCAGAGCGAGAAGCTGGAGAGTGTAGTCAACTATCTCTATAAGGGAATGGTTGAACTGCAGGAAGAAGATGCATGGACGTATTTTAAATACCCATCCTTCCTCCAGAAGACAAAGGCTGTATCAGACCGTATCAGGAAGACTGCCACAGCCGGTATGAGAAAGAATAAAAAATAAAAAAAAGATAAGATATAAGTTTATGAGTAAGCTGTATAATCAGAATCAACCAAACAAGACCCCATTCGCTGGGATGTTTTACAAGCTTAAGGTGTCCCTCTTCGTCAATCGTTTGACAAGTTGGTATTTTTCTAAGAGCGCCCTTCCATATTGGTGCATCCTGTCATTGGATAGCATCGCGATTCTCTTTGCAGGTATGATAGCCACCTATATCGCAGAAGGCGGAGAAGTGGTGGCTAATAATTTCTGGAGTTATGTCCTTACTTACGTCTGCACCCTTCCACTCTTTGTCGTGGGTATGCGGATCTTCC
>ERZ779643.915-NODE-915-length-22390-cov-10.519543_pt1 | contig 22390 bp, 16 predicted proteins | sample MGYA00511564_ERZ779643 | MGnify/ENA primary metagenome ERZ779643 (study PRJEB29588, sample SAMEA2147114) | human gut metagenome | biome: human gut; feature: human-associated habitat; material: faeces | place: Denmark | collected 2008/2010 ... | reverse complement strand
ATTCTCTATCCGTGAAGGTGGAAGAACTGTTGGTGCCGGAGTTGTATCTGAAATTCTTAAATAATTGATGATATAAAATTAAAAATCTTAGGACTTATTGTCTTAAGATTTTTGTTTGTAAAAAACAATTAATTAATGACAGATACTAAAAAAAATGATAGAATATTACTAAAAGAAGGAGTGGTTTCCATGAATGAAATTAATTTTACAAATTGTAAAGAGATGATTTGTGAATATGGCGGCAGTGAAAAAAAGAAAAAAATAGAATATAATAACGATTTATATCTTTTAAAATTTCCAGACCCTATTCGTGAAAAAAATTTGCCACTATCATACATGAATAATGTTTTTTCAGAATATATCGGCTGTAAAATATTTTCAAGTATTGGCATTCCTACTCAAGAAGTAATTATTGGTACTTACGATGAAGAAAGTACAATAATGCCAATTAAGAAAAAAGTGGTAGTTGCATGTAAGGACTTTACTACCAATAACACAAGATTAGTAGAGTTTTCATCACTTGCTAATAGTATTACAGAAGTAGATAAAAAATTTACAACAGATATTGTGGATATTTATGAAGTTATAAACAGATTAAATTGTGATAAAAAAAATATGATAAACAAGTTCTGGGATATGTTTGTTGTTGATACCCTTATTGGTAATGTAGACAGACATTTATCAAATTTTGGTTTCATTATTACTTATAACAATGTTGACTTTGCACCGATATATGACTGTGGTTCAACACTTCATCCACTTTTAAGTGATGAAAAAATGAAAGAGATTATGAAATCAGAAACAGATTTTAAAAATACAGTATTTAGCATTTATCCAGTATATAAATATGACTCAAAGAAACTTACCTATAATGAATTTTATCTAAAAAATATCAATGACTTAAACGATGCATTACTTAGAATATATCCTAAAATTGATATGAGCAAAATAAACTCAATAATAGATGAAACTCCAAACATGAGTGGTATAAGGAAAGAATTCTTAAAAAAATCAATTTTATTTAGAAAAGAAAATATACTGGAAAAAGCATATAAGAAGTTAATAAAAACCAGTGATTAGTAAATCTAATTACTGGTTTTTTAACATTTTTATTTTGCTTTTGGATAAGGTTTTCTTTCATTTGTAAGTCCAAGTAAGTAATCAGTAGATACATTATAATAATTTGCAAGTATCACAAGTTTATCTATTGGTAGTAATCTTATACCCATTTCATATCTGCTATATTGAACTTGAGAAGTCCCTAGTATTTTTGCTATATCCTTTTGCGATAAATCTCTATCTTTCCTTATGTCTTTTAATCTAGTTACATTTATATACATTTCTATCACCATCTAAATATTGACATATAACCAATTGGTTATCTTGACTTTAATACCAAATAGTTATATAATTATTAAAAATAATACCAAACGGTAATAAAGAGGTGTGCATGAAATCAAAAACAAAAATTTTAATTGTTATAATTATATTACTACAACTAGTGGTAAACGTTTACCTAATAGCAGAAAAAGATTACTTTCAAGAGTTAAAAGAAGAAGCGACAATCCCAGTAAGAAAGCATGAGAATGCTATATCAATGATGCTTGAAACAGAAGCCGGCTCTGGAAACTATGAAATGACTACGCGTGATAGTTGGCCAACAGAAGGATACATTTTTAATTCGACACTATCAAAATGTGAAAATGGTGGGGAACTTTCCTGGGACGATATAAACAAAAAAGTTCTAATGAGTGGCAACATGTCAGATAAATGTTATGTTTATTTTGATAAAGAAGCCCCAAAAATATCCTTTACAATAGGTGGAACTACATATTATGCAGATCCTGATATGACGTGGGAAGAATGGGTTAATAGTTCATATAATACGGGCAATTATTATCAAATCGAAGAAGTTGATTTAGATGGTGATAGTTATTTAGAAAAAATAATAACTAATAGACAAAATGCTGTAGCTTTAAATGTTGGCGACTCTGATCCACTTGATGCATCAACCGCGATTATATCAGGACATAATTATCAACTCATTTGAAACAAAAAAACTATACCAAAATGACATGGTATAGTCTTTATTTTATTTATTAAATTCTTTAGCTAAAGCACCACTTTTAAGTAATTTATCATATAACTTTTCATCTATAACTAAATCAAATTCTCCGATATATTCATAAACATCTGGATTAAATCCCATTTTAAATCTATTTAAACCATAATAATGATTATCTTTTGATAAATCAGCAGTAATACCATTTAAATCTAAATATTTATAATTCTTTTGATAATATTTAATAATAGCATAATACAAATAATAGTTAGCACTAAATCTAGATAATGACTTATCAAAACCACTTATTTGAATAATAACTCTATTTTGATATTTTATAACAAGAGCCCCCGCAACATAAGTTTCTAAACCAGTATTTAAATTTTTAGAAGCTTCAGCAATATCATTTTTGTAAGCAAGAAGTGCTCTATCTGAATTCATTTTAGCATTTATAACATTAGCATTATTATTTGTTAATAATTTATTATTAAGTTCAGCATTTATTCTAAGTTCCAAATTATAAGAATTCTGAGCATTAATTAAAAACTTTTTATAATCAACTTTAACAAGCAATAAATCAACATCTGCAGTTTTACTAAATACATTATAAAAATCATTATAATAATATTCATCTTTATTAATTTTATTTTTAATAAATTTATAAAAAATGCTTATTTTATCAGGTTCAGCTTTTTCAAGAATAAGCCCTTTTCTAAGTCCTTTTTTAACTTTATTTCTAGTATTTTTAGATAAATTAGTATGATTATAACCTTCCATATTAACAATGGCATTTACTCTAGGTAAAAGAGATTCAAAATTCATATTATTTTTAAGTTTTTTATATCCACATTTAGTTAAATTATCTATAATTCTATAATTTTCATTATACTCAAAGTTCATAGTTTTTTTATTTAACTTAGCTACAGCTATTTCAGGATTAATTTTAATAAAAGCAAAACCTCTTTTTTTATAATATTCTTTAACTTTTCTTGTAAATTCTTCAAGTAAGTATTCATTAGAATAATTAATTAAAAATCCACGAGGTGAGTAACCAAAATAAATATTACCAATTTTTTTATAAAGAATTAAAGCTGCTGCAACAACTTCATCAGCACCATAAGAGATAAATTCATATTCATAACCTTCTTCAGCTTTAATCAAAGCATAGTTAATAGACTCATGAAAATTACCAATAAAATGAGTACTAGCAAATTCTTTAAATTCTGCAAGTGACATTTCTTTTAAGTTCATATAAAAACCTCCCTCATAAGTAAGACAACATTATACCATAAATTGACGTTAAAATCTATAAAATTGTTGCTAAAACGTACTATTTTATGTATAATATAATTGGGTGATAAAAATGGCAAATGGCTTAAGAAATAGTATTGAAAATATGTACAAAAGAATGATTTGGTATTCGATTGGAACAGCATTAATAACAATTATCACAGGTATTGTTTTATTATTAGTTCCAGAATTAAGTGGAAAAGTACTTGGTATAATTGTTGGTATCATTTTCCTTATCGAAGGAATAAACTCAATTTATAAGTATTTTCATCGTGAAGGAGCTAAATTATATAATTTAAATCTAGTATTTGGTGTAATTTATGCAGTTCTAGGTGTAGTTATAATTTTAGTGCCATCAAGTGTAGTTGAATTCATAACAATATGTCTTGGTATCTACATGATAGTTAATGGCGCAAGTAAAGTAAATTATGCATTATGGTTAAAGAGAGGTAATGAAGACTCTTGGTTAATAACACTTGCAACAGGTATTTTAGTGGCTATTGTAGGTGTTCTTGTAATATTTAATCCTTTTGCAAGTTTAACTCTTACAAAACTTGCCGGAGCATTCTTAATTATCACAGGTATTTTAGATTTCATGGATACTATTTTATTTAAAAATCGTAGTAAAGAAATAATGGAAATATTTTGGTAAAGAAAAGTAAAATTAAAAGTAAAATTAATCGTTTTACTTTTTAATTTGTCAAAATTTTGATATACTAATATAGAGGAAGAAGGGGATAAAATGTTTATAAAAGACATTCACGCTAGAGAAATATTAGATAGTCGTGGAAATCCAACTATTGAAGTTGATATGACTTTAGATAATGGAGTGACTGCTACAGCATCTGTTCCAAGCGGGGCATCAACTGGTTCCAGAGAAGCTTTAGAACTTCGTGATAAAGACCCAAAAAGATTCGAAGGAAAAGGAGTACTTCAAGCTGTAAGTAATGTAAATACTATAATTAGACCAGCTTTAATAGGAAAAAAAGCAGACCAATTAAGTATAGATAATTATTTAATAAAATTAGATGGCACCGAAAACAAAAGCAACTTAGGTGCAAACGCCATATTGGCTGTATCACTTGCATGTTTAAAATGCTTAGCTAAAGCAAATGATAAAGAACTTTACGAATATGTATCAAACAAGAGTGTAACAATGCCTATACCAATGATTAACATTATAAATGGTGGTGCCCATGCTGTAAATAATATTGATATACAAGAATTCATGATTATGCCTGTTATGAAGAGTATTAAAGAAAGAATAAGGGCAGCATCTGAAGTATTTCATGCGTTAAAAAAACTATTAAGTATCAATGGCTTTGCTGTAGGTGTTGGTGATGAAGGAGGCTTTGCTCCGAATTTAAATAATAATACAATGGCTTTAGACTTTATTATGGAAGCTATTAGAAAAGCTGGATTTAAACCAGGTGAAGATATTTTTATTGCTTTAGATGTTGCAGCTAGTGAACTTTATGATAAAGAAACTAATACCTATAAACTAGATGGAAAATCATTTACTAGTGAAGAATTAATAACATTTTATGAAAAATTAATAGATACATACCCAATTTTAAGTATTGAAGACCCATTCTATGAAAATGATTTTGAAACACTTGCTAAATTTACATCTCTAGTAGGTAGTCGTATTATGATAGTAGGTGATGACTACTTTGTAACTAATGAAAAATATTTAGAAAAAGGTATAGAAATGCATGCTGGTAATGCCATTTTACTAAAAGCTAACCAAATAGGTACAGTAAGTGAAATGATTAAAACTATCATGCTTGCTAAGAAAAATAATTATAAAACAATTATCTCACATCGAAGTGGTGAAACCGAAGATACATTTATTGCGGATTTAGCTGTAGGCTTAGCAATACCATTTATAAAAACTGGTTCAATGTGTCGTGGTGAACGAATTGCAAAATACAATAGATTAATGAGAATTGAAGAAAAATTAAAAAGAGACTAGTTATTTAGTCTTTTTTATTTTATAATATAATTGGTGATAATATGAAAAAAATTGTAGATGGCAATAATGCTTGTAGTAAAGTTGCATATTACTTTAGTGAAGTATGCAGTATATATCCAATAACACCATCAAGTCCGATGGCATCAAATATTGATGCTTTAACAAGCACTAATTTGCTTAATATATTTAATGATAAACCTAAAGTATTAGAAATGGAGTCAGAAGCTGGAGCTGCTGGTGCCTTACATGGTGCTCTTTTATCAGGTTCCTTAGCATCAACATTTACAGCTAGTCAAGGTCTTCTTTTAATGATACCAAACATGTATAAAATAGCTGGGGAAATGTTACCTGCTGTCATACATGTAGCATCACGTTCTTTAGCGACTCATGCTTTATCAATATTCGGTGACCATCAAGATATTTATGCAGTGCGTCAAACAGGATTTTGTATACTTGCATCATCTAGTGTTTTTGATGCTCAAAACTTAGCAGCCGTAGCACATTTATCAGCTATAAAAGGAAGCCTTCCATTTGTACACTTTTTTGATGGATTTAGAACAAGTCATGAACTAAATACAATTGAAGAACTACCAGAAGATAAAATTCTATCTTTAGTGGATCACGATGCAATCAATAAATTTAAGGATAGATGTCTAAATGTTGGTAAGAAATATCAATATGGAATGGCTCAAAATGAAGATATTTATTTTCAATGTATGGAAGCAAGAAATAAATATTATGATGCTATGCCAGATATTGTAAATGACTATATGGAGAAGATTAATGAAATAATGGCGACAGATTATAAACCATTTAATTATTATGGAGCAAGCGATGCTGAGAACATTATAATTGCCATGGGCAGTGTCACTGATACAATTAAAGAAGTAGTAGATAAACTAGGCAATGTTGGTTTAATTGAAGTTCATTTATATCGACCATTTAGTAAAGAATATTTCTTAAATGTTTTACCTGAGTCTGTTAAAAATATTGCAGTTTTAGATAGAACTAAAGAAGCAGGCTCAACTGGTGAACCTTTATATTTAGATGTATGCAGCATTCTAAAAGGTAAAGATATAAACATTTATGGTGGAAGATATGGTTTATCAAGTAAGAATACAACTCCAAGTGAAATATATAGTGTTTATAAAATGTTAGAAACAAGTCCAAGAAACAACTTTACGATTGGCATAAATGATGATGTAACAAAATTAAGTTTAAAAGAAGAACATATCGAAATAGAAAATGATAACAAAGAAATAAAAATAGTTGGTTTTGGTAGTGATGGAATGGTAAGCGCCAGCAAAGATTTACTAAAAATATTACATGCTAGCAAAGACTTATACGTTCAAGGTTATTTTGAATATGATTCTAAAAAAAGTGGTGGTGTAACTATCTCTCATTTAAGATATGGAGATAACAAAATAAATGAACCATACTATGTAACACACCCAGAAATAACTGTTGTTACCAAAGATATTTACTTTAGAATGTTTGATATTATAGAAAGTTTAAAAGAAAACGGAACACTACTTATTAACACTATAAAAAATGAAGAAGAGTTACTCAAATTACTTCCAACTAAAGTAAAAAATACTATTTTTAAGAAAAATATTAAAGTATATTATATAGATGCTGAAAATATTGCAAGTAAAAATCATCTAAAAGGCAAAATAAGTAAAATAATGGAGGTATTAATTCTTAATTTACTTAATGTTGAAGATGCAACATCAATGCTTGAAGATTCAATTAAAAAAGCTTTTGCCACAAAAGGTGAAGATATAGTTAACAATAACATTTTAGCAATGCATGAAGCTTTATCAAATTTAAAAGAACTTAAAATAACACATGAATATGACGAAACAATAAGCATAATTGATGATAATGTTATAAATATGATAAATGAACGAAGAGGTAATGAAATACCTGTAAGTATGCTAATGGATTATGCCTTTGGTCGTTTTCCAGGTGCAACCACAAACAATGAAAAGAGAAATATTTCAAACATTGTACCAAAATGGATATCTGAAAATTGTATAGAGTGTGGAATGTGTGCTTTAGCTTGTCCACATGCTGTCATCAGGGCCATAGCAAATGATGAAGATGTTGATGGCATCCCATTTATTGGTCAAGATGGGCTTAAATATTCTATAAAAATAAGTGAAAAAGATTGTACAGGCTGCGGAGTATGTGCAAGTGTTTGCCCAGGAAAAATGGGTAAAAAAGCTTTAAAAATGGTTGAAAAAGTAGAAAAAACAAGTATAGACTTTGATGGAGTAAAAAGTGTAAATCCACTTCCAAAAACTACAATTAAGGGAGTAGCATTAGAAAAACCATTATTTGCGTTTTCTGGTGCTTGTGCTGGATGCGGAGAAACACCATATATTAAAATGCTAACTCAAATTCTTGGTGAAAAATTAGTTATTGCTAATGCCACAGGTTGTTCAAGTATTTATGGAGGTTCAACTCCATCAACACCATATAGCATTCCATGGGCAAACTCATTATTCGAAGATAATGCTGAATTTGCTTTAGGTATTCATATTTCTTACAAGCAAAAAAGAGAAAGAATAAAGCATATTATGGAAGAAACAATTAATTCTGTTGAAATAGATGTAAAAGATTTATTTACAAAGTGGCTAGAAAATGAAAATGATTTTGAAATTACTAACAAAATTAAATCCGAATTAAAAGGAAAAACACTTCCAAAAGAATTAAATGATTTAATAGATTATGTGCCTGCAAGGACAGTCTGGGCAATCGGTGGTGATGGCTGGGCTTATGACATTGGTTATGGAGGACTTGATCATGTACTTCATTCAAATGAAAACATTAAAGTATTGGTTTTAGACACTGAAGTTTATTCAAATACTGGTGGCCAAGCAAGTAAATCAACAAAACTTGGAGCAGTCGCAGAATTTGCTAACTTTGGTAAAAGAACTGCTAAAAAAGATTTATTTAGAATTGCATCATGCATACCAAATTGTTATGTCGCAAGCATATCACTCGGAGCCAATATGATGCAAGCAATAAAAGCCTTTAATGAAGCCGAAGCTCATAATGGTCCTGCAATAATAATAGCTTACTCACCATGTATTGAACACGGAATTAAAACAGGTATGACCCATTCTAGCGAAGAACAAAAACTAGCAGTAGAATGCGGATATACAATTTTAATGCGACACGATGGAGAAACTCATATTGACTCTAAAAAACCTAATTTTGATAAGTATGAAACTTTCTTAGATAATGAAGTAAGATTTAATGCCTTAAAAATTAAAGATAAAGATTTAGCAAATAAAGTTCTTGAAGAGCAAAAAGAAAATGCCATTAAAAGATATGAATATTACAAAAAAATAACCACAAAATAAAGGAAAATAATATGAATACAAAAAGAAGTAAAAAGTACACTATACCAAAATTAATCCTAGTAACTATTCTAGGATTAATTGGTATAATACTTATAAAAAAATCAAATATTTTAAGTGTAAACGATTACGATGCATTATTTGCATGTATAAAAAAATATACTATAGAAATATTACTAGGTTTAATGTGTATTATTTTCTTTTTTTATTATGCATTAACGTATCTAATTTGGTTAATATATAAGCCTAAAAAAGAAATAGTTTATCTTTTAAAAAACGAAGATAATATATGTACATTTATTTCTAAAAATGGTAAAGAATACAAATACAAGAACTGTAATAAAACAGAAAACAAGCATTACTATGTAATAAAAAATCAATTTTTTATATACGAAGTTTTAGAAGAATGTACAGACACAAATTTAACAATACCAAATTTAAAAGAAAGGTACTGGTCTACATATTATTTTCCTTATAATAAATATGAAAATACAATTATTTTACCTTTTATTTATATCCTTATGATACCCGGAATATTAACTATATTATTTAATAAATCAAATAATAAAATATTTGGTTTTATTTGGTGTCTAATTCCCTTTGTATTAATTATGTATGACTTATTCTTAAAGATTAAAAACAAAAAGAATTTAGGGAATGAAGAACATATAAGTACTAAAGAAAATTTAAGAAATTTAATAATAATTATTGGGGCTTTAATACCAAGTTTGTTTCTAACTTACACCATTTATCAAGTGCATGACCTCCTTTCAAAATTTATATTCTTTGGATTATTATGTGAAAGTATAAGTTTTCTTGGTTATGCAATATCAAAAGTTATAAATAATAAAAAAATAGAAAAAATCTTCAAAATTTTAATTATAATTTTTGCTTTAATTTATTTTATTGGCTTGTTAACCTTTTGTTTTTATCTTTTTCTAAAAAAATAACCAACAAAAAAAGCGGAGATTTCCTAAGAAATCTCCTAAAAGAATAAAAAGGGGTTGACTAGTGTGATACTAGCACCAATTCGCCTTCTTTAAGTGAATTGGTGATTACTATCTTAATCGAAAAAGTACAATTTGTCAAGCTATTTTTGCAAAAATTTGTTATAATTATGACGGAGGTACAAATGAACTTAGAATTATTACCCAAAATAGGTCCTAAAACTATAAATATACTAAATAAAATTAATATAAATACTGTGGAAGAGTTACTTACATACTATCCATATCGTTATAATGTTATTAAATTTATTAATATTAATGATGCCGATGAAACAATGACTTATTATATTAAGGCAAAAGTTTTGAATGTGCCAAAAGTAGCCTATATCAAAAGAAACTTTAATCGTTTAGACTTTTTAGCAAGTAACAATAATCATGATTTTAAAGTAGTTATTTTTAACAGAGCTTTTTTAAAGAAAAATTTAACATCAGATAGAGAAATAGTTTTAATAGGTAAATATTCTAAGATAAAAAATACTTTTACTGCCAATGATATTAAATTTAAAGCTGAAGATGAAAAAATAGAACCAATCTATCATTTAACGGAAGGACTTAAAAATTCTAGCTTAGAAAGTATGATAGAAACAGCTTTAAATAAAAAGATAAATATTGATGATAATATTCCAACATATTTAAATGACAAATATAACTTATTAAGTAAAGATGATGCAATAAGAAAAATACATAAGCCAGAAAATATAAATGATATAAAACAAAGTGAGTTAAAACTAATTTATGAAGAATTATTTATTTACATGTTTAAAATAAATTACTTAAAAAATATTAATAAAATAACTAAAGGCTTACCAAAGAATTTTGATGAAAATGAAGTTCAAGAATTTTTATCAAGTTTAAATTTTGAATTAACGACAGATCAATTAAAAACAATTGAAGAAATACTTAAAGATATGAAAGAAAATAAAAGAATGAATAGACTTGTTCTAGGTGATGTAGGTTCAGGGAAAACAATCGTAGCAATTGCTTCAATACTTGCAAATTTTCTAAGTGGATATCAATCAACATTTATGGCACCAACAGAAATACTAGCAAAACAACACTATGAGTCCATCAAAGAATATTTTAAAGAATATGATATAAACATAACTTTATTAACTGGAAGTCTTACCAAAAAACAAAAAGAAAAGTTATATACTCAAATTGAAAATGGTGAAATTGATATTGTAATTGGTACACATGCATTATTAAATGATAATTTGAATTTTAAAAATTTAGGTTTAGTAATTACTGACGAACAACATCGCTTCGGAGTTAACCAACGTAACTTACTTCAAAACAAAGGACTAAACGGAGATGCAGATGTACTATATTTATCAGCAACCCCAATACCAAGAACTTATGCATTAACAATTTATGGTGATTTAGATTTATCTCAAATTAAAACGAAACCAAATATTAGAAAAGAAATAATAACAAAGATAGAAGAAGAAAAAAACATCAAGGAAGTTTTAATTAAAATGTATGATGAGTTAAAACAAAATCATCAAATATTCGTAGTTTCTCCTTTAATTGAACAAAATGATGAACTTAATTTAAATAGTGTTATTGAATTAAAAGAAAAGCTAAATAAAGCCTTTAATAACAAAGTTAGAATTGAAATCTTACATGGAAAATTAAAGCAAAAAGAAAAAGATAATCTTATGAAAGAATTCGGGGAAAACAAAATAAATATTTTAATATCAACCACAGTTATTGAAGTAGGAATAGACGTGCCAAATGCATCGATGATGGTTATTTATAATGCTGAAAGATTTGGTCTTGCAACACTTCACCAACTTCGAGGCAGGGTAGGAAGAAGCAATATTCAGAGTTATTGTTATTTAGTAACTAATTCAAGTAATAATGAAAGACTTAAAGTAATGGAAGAATCTTCAGATGGTTTTTATATTGCAGAAAAAGATTTTGAACAACGTGGTCAAGGTGATCTTTTCGGAGTAAAACAAAGTGGAGATATGTCATTTAAAATTGCAAATTTAAAAAGAGATTTTAATATATTAACTCAAGCAAACATTGATGCCAAAGAATTTTTAGATAATAAATCTTATCAAGATTATGATTATTACAAAAATATAATAAAAGAAATAGATTTTCTAGATTGATTATCTATTTCTTTTATTATACTAATAAAAAAGTGTTTTGTAATTTTTAACTATTTTAAAATTTTGCCACATAAACTGCCACATAGAGCATTTTTAGTTATTAAAAAAGTCCTTAAAATAAACAAAAACGAGAGCTTTCGCTCTCTTCAGGGGGTTTTGGTTGATCTCTTCACATTGAGATTCGTAAGAGAGATCAGGTTATTAGCATGACTTGTATCATGCTAGTATAATCTTAATATTTTTTTTGAAGTTTGTCAATAACTTTTTCAAAATTTGACAAATTATTCTTATAATAATATAATCATAACGAAGAAAGAACTCAAAAATTGATAAAAAAGTAGATAAGGAGATTAGTCATGATATTAAATGTAAGTGGTAGAACAGATATAGTAGCATTTTATTCAAAATGGTTTTTAAATAGATTAAAAGAAGGATATGTAGATGTTAGAAATCCATTTAATCCAAATTTAGTAAGTAGAATCAATTTTGATGATGTAGATTTAATATTGTTTTGCACTAAAAATCCTATACCTATCGTAGATAAACTTGGTGATATTAAAATACCATATATATTTCATGTAACAATAACTCCATATAAAGATGATATAGAACCAAATTTACCATCTAAAAGTAAAATAATCGAAGCAGTCAAAAAGATATCAACAAGGGTTGGTATAGATAATATTTATGTAAGATATGACCCAATTTTTATAAGTGAAAAATACAATATAGAATACCACATAAAAGCATTTACAAAGTTATGTAGTCTTTTAAAAGGTTATGTTAAGACTATAATTGTATCATTTATAGATAATTATAAAAATGTAAGAAAAAATCTACCATACTTAAAGTATCGTTCATTTACTGAAGAAGATTATAAGTTAATTGGTGAAAATTTTAGCAAAATTGCCAAAGATAACAATATGGTGATACAAACATGTTTTGAGAAAAGAAATTTAACAGAATATGGATTTATCAAAGGCGAATGCATGTCAAAAGAACTTGCTTTTAAACTAACGGGTAAAACATATAAAAAGTGGCAAGCGCGTAAAGGTAATGCATGTAATTGTGTAGAGTTAGTGGATATTGGTGTGTATAATTCGTGTAATCATTTATGTAAATACTGTTATGCAAATTATGATGAAAGTAAAGTTAAAGAAAATATTAACAACCATGATATAAATTCATCACTATTAATAGGTCACATAAATAGTGATGATATTATAAAACCAAGAAAAAAGTAAAGTTTACATAAAATTTACAAGTTTAATATACAATATAATTATTAATTTTAAGAAAAGAATGTTATAATAAACATATGAAGGAGGCTTAATTTGTGGAACAAACTATTGATATTAAAAATATATATGATGTTATGAATTGTATAAATATGGTAGTAATAAATGCCAAGAATCCAAAGAGTATAAGTAGTCCAAAATATCAAAAGGCCCAAGATATTGTCAGTGAAGTGAAAAATTCATGGAAAAAATACATGGAAGCAGTTGTTTTAGAAAGTATTTTATCAAAAATAACTTTTAAAGATAGTTTAAGTGAAAACGGACAAAAAATATACAATGAATTAAAACAAATAGCAAACAAAAAGAATACTTATCTTGAAAATTTTAAAAGATTAATAACAAAACAAAAATTAGGTTTATTTGAAGAAATGAATGTAGTATCAACATACTTTGTTAGATACGAAATTAACTTGGATAATGAAAAAGAATATGTTTTACATGAGTCTAAGGATCGTAAAAATCTAACAAGTATTAATAATTCACTAAACAATCAAGGCATCGGACTACTTAGTATATTTGAAAAACTAGAAAGACAAAGAGAATTTAGTAAAGAAAGTCCTTTAGAAATTGAAGCAAAATTAAATGAATTTGTAGAAAAATCAAAAGATTTAGATTATACATCATTAAGTAGTGTTATGAAAAATGAATTAGGAATGAAACTAGATGTAACAAAATTAGATGCATTAAAATTAGAACAAGGACGAGTTATAAGACAAATGCAAAGCCTTAATAATGTTACAACTTTATTAGAAAAATATCGAAGCTACATATCTTCTGAGACATATTTAAAAATTGCAGCTTTAAGTAATGATTTTGCTTTTGTAAAATCAAGTTTAACTGCTAGAGAAAATGAAATAACTAAAAGCTTTGATGATGAAATAAATTCCATAAGTGAAAAATTATTTGGTAGTGAAAAAGCAAACAGAATAACAGCTTTACTTGCTATGCTTACTCGTGGACATGATGGAGAAGGTAAAGAACTAACAACAGAAAAAAAAGCTATTTTAACTGAAGAACTAGAAAAAATGCAAAAAGAAAATCCAGAATTATATAAAATTACAACAAGTAAGTATTTAGCAGAAGAAAACGTAAAAAGACAAGCATTAGAACATGAATATAGTGAACAATCTAAAAATAAATTAGATGATTCTTTATTATCATCAAAAGAAAAATCTGAAAGAGCATATTATTATGAATTACTAGTAGTAAATAGAGATTTAGATAAATTTATTTCCATGAGTAATTTCTCAGATCTATATGATAAATATTTAAAATTAGAACAAAATGATTCTTTATTGCTAAGTCAAATAGTTCATTATTACTTAGCATATTTAGATTATTTAGACAAAGTTAAAGAAAGAAACCAAGAGCCAGAATTTATAAATTGGGAAAAATATGTTGATAATATGCTTATACAAAATGGATATATTAAAAAGGAAGGGAGATAGACTATGTTAAGTGATGTAAATGTATTTTTATTATTTTTACTAATTTTAGTTATATGTTTACTAGTTTACTTTTTAATAAAGTGGGCAGTAAGAGATGGTATTAAAGAAGCATATCATGAAATAACTGGTAAAATAACTTATGAAGATAAGAAAAATCAAGAACTAACTAAAGAAATAGAAGAAGGTATTAAAAAAGTTCCTAAAAAACGTGCTAGCAAGAAAAAATAATATCTTTTTTCTTTGGCATAAAATTTGACATAAAACCACTATTGTGGTAAAATATAGCCCATCAATGGGGGAAAATTATGGATACTGAAACATTAAAAACACTTTATAGTGGAATAAAAGGATATGCAATTATTTTAACAAATATATTAGATGAAAAAGTTCAAGATTTTGAATATATAATTGATAGTAAATACTTAAGTATAGCAAGTTTTAGCTTAGTAAGTTGTGTTTTATTAGCTATTAAGGAAGATATTGTTGAAGGAACAAAAGAAAACTATGGAACAAAGATTTTTTATGATGAATTACTAAGTTCTGTAGATATGATAGCTACTAAAAAAAGTGATGGATTTTATATAGATAATCATAAGTTTAAAGATGCTGCATCTGTTGTAGGTGAATTAAGAAATAAAATAGCACACGGCAGTTTTAAATTAAATGCAGAAGAAAATAAAGTTATTTTTAATATTGATGGGGATGAAGTTATAGTTAACATAAGTGACTTATCTAAAATGATAGTTTCATGTTTAAAAGCAAGTTTGAAGAATCCAGATAAAAATATTTACAAAAGAGAATTATTAATTTCAAATAAAGAAGAAAGAAAAAGAACAAAACCATTTAAAAATAAGGATGAACTATTAAGATTTGCTAAAACATTTAGGGTTAAAAATATTACACTTAAAAGTCGTGATAATTCGAGTATAGATAAGCTTTTAAGAGATAGATTTGAATTAATGTTGGATGATTACAAAAGCTCGCAATCAAATCAAACAGTAATGGATTTTGAAAAGCAAATTAAAGAAAAGTATATAGTAGAAGTTAAACAAGAAAGAATACCATATCAAATACTTAAGCAAGCTGTAGATGAAACATTTATGAATTTAACTGATGATATGGGGTATAAAGAACAAGTAAATTTACTTTCCAAAATAATAGAAATAAAAAGAAAAGAGAATTTTAATTTATTGAATTCTTTATTAAAAAATTTGTTATTAATTTCTGACCTACAGAAGATTGAAATAAAAGATAAGAAAACCACTATAGAAGAATTGAAGAAAAAACAAAGTGTAGACTTAATAAGTTATAATGAACTTGTAGGGGTTGAAATTGCTTTATTTCAAAGTTTATTTTCATATGGAAATGATACACTTTTTAAAAATGATAATGAGTATAGTAAAAATGAAAATACGGGTTTAGATTATGGCAATCTAGATTTAAGTAGCATAAATGTTTTATATTTTGAACCAGATGAAACTACAAAAAATGAAGTTTTAATTCAAATTACTAGTAAAAATAAACAAATTGCAGAAATATCAAGTAAAATTGCTAAAGATAACCAAAATTTAGAAAATGTTAAGCAAAAAGGTAACATGAGTGCTATAAGAAGAATAGCTGCCATTTTAACAAAAACTGAAACTCAAAAACAAATTTTAGAGGCTCAAGTTGCTTTGTTGAATATAAGATTAAATGAAATTATTTCTTATGAACAAGAAAATAGTGAACACTTAAAAAACAAAGTAATAATAAATGGTATTAGAAATAGCATAGCACATGGAAATTATAGACTTGAAACATCTAAAAATAATGAAATTAAAATAGTTTTTGAAGATATTTATGAAGGAAAATTAACTTTTAAATGTGAAATAGATATAATTGATTTTATAAACATGATATATGAAAATCAAAATATAATAATAGCGTTCCTAAATAAAAATGAACTAAAATTAGTAAGAACAAAAAAATCATAAAGTATTTAAATAAAAACAAAATCGTAGTATAATAATTACAGAAAAGAGGTGAAAAAATGGAAGAAAAAGAAAAATGCAGTTGCGGTTGTGAATGTGAAGAATGTAATTGCGATGAAACTTGTGAATGTGGATGCAATTGTGAAGAATGTAACTGTGAAGATGATTGCAATTGCCAAGAATGTGATTGTGAATAGTTATAGATAGAATTGAAGAAATCTTAAAAAAGGTTTCTTTTAGTGAAAAATGTTTATAAAATTAATATACAACTTTTGAATTTTTATGAATTTATAAAAATGCCTGGAGTTTTGATTATTAATATAGTATAATATATTCGAGGTGTAATATGAAAAAAATATATACATATATTGATCTTTTTGCTGGTTGTGGAGGTTTATCATTAGGTTTGTATAAAGCAGGGTGGCACGGAATTTTTGCGGTAGAAAAAAATCAAGATGCATTTGCAACGTTAGAACATAATCTTATCGAAAAGAAAAATCATTTTTCGTGGCCTAACTGGTTAAATAAAGGTACAATAGATATTTATGAATTAATTAAAAATTATAAAAAAGAGTTATTAAATTTAAAAGGAAAGGTGGACTTAGTAGTAGGTGGACCTCCGTGTCAAGGGTTTTCTATGGCTGGAAAAAGAGTTGAAAATGATGTTAGAAATAAACTTGTTAAAGCATACATAGATTTTATTGATATAGTAAAACCAAAAATTCTTTTTTTTGAAAATGTACATGGATTCACTATAGGATTTGAACAAAATGACGGGCGTGGTAAGCCATACTCTATTTTTGTAAAAGAAAGTTTAGAAAAATTAGGATATGAGATAAAGTCGAGCGTTATAAATGTATCAGAATATGGTGTTCCACAAACAAGAAAACGTTTTATTTTAGTTGGAACATTAGTTAACAGTAACATAGATTTTTTTGACAAATTGAAAAAGCAACATACAAAATTTTTGGAAAAGAAGGGTATATCAGAGAAAATAACGATTGATGAAGCAATAAGTGATTTATTAAAATCAAAAGGAACATACAAAACAGAACAAATGAAAAATTTTGATTTTGGAAAATATGGAAAAATCGAATCAAATTATCAAAGATTAATGAGAGAAGATTGCTGTGGCTATCCAAATAGCCATAGATTTGCAAATCATAATCCAGATACAATAAAAGTGTTTCAACAATTAATGACAAAGACTACAAAGATGATGAGAGTTACACCCTCAATGAATTTAGTAGAAGGATTTAAAAAAAGAGGGGTTACTGTTTTAAAAAAAGGCTTTATATGTACAACAATTACGTCAATACCAGATGATTTTATTCATTATTGCGAGCCAAGAATATTAACAGTAAGGGAAATGGCAAGAATTCAAAGTTTTCCAGATTGGTATGAATTTTGTGGAAAGTATACAACTGGTGGAGAATTAAGAAAGAAAGACGTGCCAAGATATACACAAGTTGCTAATGCTGTTCCACCATTATTTGCAGAACAAGCTGGTATTATCTTAAAAAGTATGATAAAATAAAAGATAGTTAAATCTTTTATTTTTTGTTAGGAGAGGATGTTATGAACAATGAAAAGATGAATTTTAAAGTTAGTACAGGATTAAAAAACATTATAGGACGAGAATTAATAACAAGTGAGGTAGTAGCTGTTTTTGAATTAGTTAAAAACTCTTTTGATGCAAATTCAAAAAATGTGAAAATCGAATTGAATTTGAAAGAACAAAAAATTGTTATTATCGATGATGGAATAGGAATGTCCAAAGAAGACATAAAAAATAAATGGCTTTTTGTTGCATATTCAGAAAAAAAGGATAGTAAAGGAGCAAATAATAGAAAATATGTTGGAGCAAAGGGAATAGGAAGATTTGCTTGCGATAGGTTAGGTTCAGATATCAAAATTATAACGAAAACCATAATTGAACAAAAATACAATGTTTTAGAAATAAAATGGGGAGTATTTGAAAAAAATAATTTGGAAAAATTTGAAAATATACCAGTATGGTATAGTAATATATCAAATTTTAATGAAATAGAAAAACATGGCACAGCTATAATAATTAATAATTTAAGAGATAATTGGGATTATGATAGAATACTTAAACTAAAAAAATCATTGGAAAAATTAGTAAATCCTTTTGATTCTGATGCTGATATGAAAATAAACTTAAATGTAATTAGTGATAATGAGAGAATGAATAGTTTATCATCAAACATAAAAAATTCATTGCTCGATGCTCTTAAAGAAAAAACAGTATGCATAACGGCAGAATTCAATGAAAAAATTGTGGTAAAATTGCGAGACCGTGGCAGTTTAATATACGATATTTCAAAAAAAGATAATGATACGGGCTTGGATAATATAAAAATATGTATATATTACCTAAACCCGATAGCAAAAATGAATTTCACGAGATTAATGGGGACAGAGCCCAAAAATTATGGCAGTATTTTTGTATATAAAAATAAATTTAGAATATATCCTTATGGTGAAATGAACCACGACACTTTCGGACTTGATACTAGAAAAGGTCAAGGATATAGTAGATATTTAGGAAATAGAGAGATAGTTGGATACGTATCAATAACTGACGAAAACAATAAATTTGTTGAAGTTAGTTCAAGAGATAGAGGGTTTGTGGAAAATTCTGCATATCAGATTTTAATGAAACTTTATATGGAATATGCACATAAGCCTTTAGAAAAGTATATAGATTTAATACGGTGGGGATTTGATTCAGATAGTAACAAGGAAATTACTATAAGTGATGTAGAAATTACTGAAAGTAAACGAATTCTGCCCACTTTTATAAAAGACAATGAATACGATATTGAATTGAATCACGATATACTGAAGAAAAACATACCTGATATTGAAAACGTTCTGACTAACGCAATAAATCAAAATAAATTATCTCCGAGTGCAGTTAAAGAAATTTTTAAAAAAAGTAAAGATACTATCGTCAAGTCTAAAAAAATTATTAAGGAACAAGAAAAAATTGTAACTGCTAAAAATGAAAGAATATCAGGACTAGAAAATCAAAATAGTTTATTGAGAAATCTTAGCAGTGATGAAGATGTATTACAAGCTGAAGTTACACATCACATTTCAAAAATGTCTAATGAACTTGATAGTTGTATTGAGAATATTGCTGATTACATTGATTTTAAAAAACAATCAGAAATATTAAAAGAATTAGCTAAAATTAAATTAATTTCTGACAAAATGAGAGTTTTTAATCAAGTGATATTAAAAGGTAATTTTAAATCAAAAGGGAAAAATAAAATAAATTTATTTGATTACTGGAATTTTTATTTCAAAAGTTCAAGTTATATATCAAATTTGATTAAAATCAAACAATTAAATCTTTATACTGGAAAAAATTATGATCGAAAATCATTTGATTGTGAAGTCGATGTATATGATATGTCAGTAATAATTGATAATTTAATATCAAATGCAGTTGATTTTAATGCAACCATAATTGATGTGTGTTTTGAAAACAATAAGATAAAATTTTTCTCAAACACAAAAACAATTAATAAAGAAAACTTAAATAGTATTTTTGAATTAGGATTTACAACTAAAGAAGGCGGAACGGGAATTGGATTATATCAGATTAAAAGGATATTAAATAAATATAAATGGAATATAATAGTTGAAAACAAACAGGATGGAGTAGAATTTATAATAGAAGTTGGTGGAAAAGATGAGAAGTAATTACAATATTTTATGGTTGGATGATGATTTTGAAGACGATTCTTCATTTTTAAATAATAATGTCTCTAAAACAGAAAAATATTTAAAAGAAAAGGGTTACATTTCCAATATTACTAAAGTTACAAATAAAAAAGACGCTTTAGATGCAATTAATAGTAATAAAAAAATTGATTTATTTTTAAGTGATTACAATATAAGTGAAGGAGATGAATTTAGCGGGTTTGATTTTTTAATTGAAGCAAGAAAATATTATAAGCAAGAAATGTTGCTATATTCAAATCAGGACGAACAACAATTAAAAAAATATATAATAAACTACTTGTCAAAGGATAATATACCTCTTGAGTATTTTAGTAAGTTTGTATTTAAATCAGCTAATAATTTATTTGAATCAATTAAATCAATCATTGATTTAACTCTAATAAGATGGGATGAACTAAACGCATTAAGAGGTTTGTATTTGTCAGAAACAAGTCAATTACACCAAGATGCAAAAAAGTACATTAAAAGTAACATCTCTGATTGTGAATTGCGGACAAATTTCAACAATAATTATACAAAAGAAAATAAAAATAAAATTATTGATGCTTGGGAAGGAAATTGGGAAAATGACAAATTACTTGATTTTTACGTTTCTCAATGTGTTTTGAGTAGTTGTGAAAATAATTTATTCAGTAAGTGGGATAAAATCCGAAATATTAGAAATGGATGCGCTCATGTTCAAGAATCAAGAGATGAAAAAGGAGAAAACTATATAAAATTGTTCAATGGTTCAATAATAATGGAATCAGAAATAAGTAAATACAGAAAAGAATTACGGGATTTTGTTGAAGAATATTACAAATATTTTCCGTCATATGATAGTGAACAAATGAAAAAAAATGAGGTCTATAATTGATTTGAGGCCCATGATAAATCGAATTTTTTGAAAAATGATATTTATTTAATTTCACAATTATATAATAAGAAAGTTATAAGTATGCACTACAATTAAAAATATTAATGTTTTTTGTAAAAAAAACGTATTTCTAATATAGTTGATAATTCTAATTATAGCGACATTAAGGAGAAACAAATGATTACACAAAAAAATAATATTTTTTAAAGATTAAGGCGGTGATTAAAATGGAATTTAGTGAAAATACAAGGGTCAAAATTCCTGCATTAGTACATGCTACAAGGTTAGGTTATAAATATTTATCCCTAAAAGAAATAAAAGTACAATTAGACCATAGAATGAATATTTTTAAAACAATATTTAAAGATAGCATAAATAAAATCAATAGTTCTGATTTGAAAGAAGACGATATTGATAGAATACTTGATGAACTTGATATTAAATTAAATAATAAAGATTTAGGCAGAAAGTTTTATAAAACGTTATTAGATGGAATAGACGGAATTAAATTAATTGATTTTGATAATATAGATAACAATACTTTAAATGTTGTAACTGAATTACCATATGAAAATGGAGAAGATAATTTTAGGCCAGATGTTGTTATGTTTATTAATGGCATGCCATTAGGTTTTATAGAGGTTAAAAAACCAAATAATAGAGATGGCATTTTAGCTGAAAGAAATAGAATAAATGATAGATTTCATAATGAAAAATTTAGAAAATTTATGAATATTACTCAGATTTTAGTTTTTTCAAATAACCAAGAATATAATAATGATTCTATTGTTCCAATAGAAGGAGCATTTTATGGAACACCAAGTGATAAAAGTGTTTTCTTTAATTGCTTTAGAGAAGAAGACTCAGCTATCTTTGATAAAATAGGAGATATATCAGATACTGAAGAAAATTATATATTAAAAGATAATAACTATGTTTCAATAAAAGGAACAAATGAATATAGCACTAATTTAAGTAGAATGACTCCTACAAACAAATTGATTACATCATTATTTCATAAAAATAGAATATTTAAGTTATTAAGATATGGAATCGCTTATGTAGAAAAAGCTAATAAAAACGGTGTAGTTGAAATACAAAAACATATTATGAGATATCAACAATTATTTGCTACCTTTGCTATTGAAAATAAAATATCAGAAGGAATAAAAAAAGGAATAATTTGGCATACTCAAGGATCAGGTAAAACTGCATTGGCATA
>ERZ779643.908-NODE-908-length-22558-cov-2.003777_pt1 | contig 22558 bp, 23 predicted proteins | sample MGYA00511564_ERZ779643 | MGnify/ENA primary metagenome ERZ779643 (study PRJEB29588, sample SAMEA2147114) | human gut metagenome | biome: human gut; feature: human-associated habitat; material: faeces | place: Denmark | collected 2008/2010 ... | reverse complement strand
CAAATTTAGTGGAGCGGACCTCCATGTCCAATCCTTGCTGATTGAGATCAAAATAGAGGAACTTCTAAGTTCCTGCGTAAGCCCCGGCATCAAAGTATGGTGGTGCTTGAAGAGTTTCAGCTTTTATATGAAATAACCGGAGTGTCGAATCCTGCGACAAATGCCGCTGTCTTTGGTCTCTCCTTTGACAAATTCAGAACCTCTTCATGTTTATAATGAAGGTCAGGGAGGTGAGAAAACAGGCAGACCGTGAAAACAGTTTATATAGAAAATGTGTTCCTGCTGAATCTGGTAATGAACCTTTACCTTTTTCGGCTGACCGGGTTTATCTTAAGAAAGTCCACCACTTTGTTAAGAATCCTTTTAGGGAGTGTGGCTGGTGCGTTGGGTTATTGCATCAGTATCTGTTTTTTTAACGACAGTCAGAGTCTTCTGATGGTTCTTGTGATGCTGCCGGTATCAGTGCTGGGGTGCTTCTTCGTATTCAAGGGGAAAACGATTTATGAAGTTTTAAGGCACACCGGATATCTGTATTGTGTTGCATTCTTTCTGGGCGGAGGTTTGCTGTTTTTGCAAAGACAAATCCCGTTCCTGCAGATGATGAAAAGCTCTGCCATTCTGATTCTGGTTTGTGCAGGAGTGATGTACGAGGGAGGAAGAGTACTGATACGGTTTTTACAGAAAAGAAAGGAAAATCCGTTTTGTACCGTAATCCTTCAGGGAGAATCTGAAGAGCTTCAGATAACTGCCTTGATTGATACGGGAAACGGACTGCGGGAACCGGTGTCCGGAAGGAGTGTTTCCATTCTGGAAGAAGAGGTTTTCCGGAAAATGAAGGACCGGCTGCTTCCGGAAAAGCTGAAGGTCATTCCCTATCATAGTGTGGGAAAGACGCACGGGATCATGATGGGAATGGAAGTATCCAATATTAAGATCAGAACCGATGACGGGGAAAAGGAGCTGCCGGAGGGAATTCTTGCCATGTATCAGGGAAGGCTGTCAGAAAGCGGAAGCTATCAGATGATTCTGTCCCCTGAATGGATTTCATAGAACAAAAAGGGAAAATTGGAAAAGTTATGTGTAGGAGGAGAAAAAATGGTATTTAAAGTTGCAATTCCGGGGAAAATACAATTTAAAATGTATCGGAAGGAGCCTGGATTTTTCCTGACAAGACAGGGAGATATTCATTATATCGGAGGCTCGGAGGTGCTTCCGCCACCGTTGGAAACGGAGAAAGAAAATGCGGTGATCAGTGATCTGGGAACCGAGTATGAGGAAGAGGCAAAGTCAATCCTGATTGAACATAATCTGCGGCTGGTAGTGTATATTGCCAAGAAGTTTGACAATACGGGAGTGGGCGTGGAGGATCTGATTTCGATCGGAACGATCGGTCTTATCAAGTCCATCAACACGTTCGATCCGGATAAAAATATCAAGCTGGCAACCTATGCGTCGCGCTGCATTGAGAATGAAATTCTCATGTACTTAAGAAGAAATAATAAGACGAAAATGGAGGTATCCATTGACGAGCCTTTGAATGTGGACTGGGATGGTAACGAGCTGCTGCTCTCGGATATCCTTGGAACCGATGAGGATATTATTTATAAGGATATTGAGGATGAGGTGGAACGCAAGCTTCTTCTTAAGGCGGTCGATAAGCTTTCGGAACGGGAAAGGACGATTATCAATCTGCGCTTTGGATTAGGCAGCAGCAACGGAGAGGAGCTGACACAGAAGGAGGTCGCAGAGCTTCTCGGAATCTCCCAGTCGTATATTTCAAGACTTGAGAAAAAGATTATGAAGCGCTTAAAAAGGGAGATGATGCGGGAAATCTAAGCACTGTCAGCTCGCAAAACGGTGCCTTATTAACAGCCATATTAACACTTGATGTCTACAATAATGATATCGGGACCGATTTGTCTGATATCCTTATAGGGAATACAGTAGTCCGGTTCACAGCACAGGAAGTTCAGGAACTTATTTCCGTTTGGAACAAACAGCTTGCGGATCTGACCACTGCATTCGTCAAATTCAAGGTCGGATACCTTTCCGAGTTTCTGACAGTTCCGTAAGTTTATAACGTCCTTGCACTTTAATTCAGAAAACAACATGAGAATCACCCTGAAGGTCTTCTTACTGATTATGATATGCAGCCGGCAGGAGGAAGGAACGTTACGGATTCCGCAAAATAAGAAGTGGTCTGTATAAAAATTTAAAATGTGGTGAATGATTTCTAATATCAGTGCTTTTGCGCAAAGCAGAGAGTACGGGAAAGGAGTCATACACATGGTGCAGGGAAAGGTGGAGATCTGTGGTGTCAATACATCCAAGCTTCCGGTAGTAAAAAGTACGCAGCAGGATCAGTTCTTTGAACGGATCAAGCAGGGGGATGAACAGGCAAGGCAGGAATATATTGAAGGAAATCTGCGGCTTGTCTTAAGTGTGATCAAGCGTTTTGCAGGGAGTAACGAAAATGTGGATGACCTGTTCCAGATCGGCTGTATCGGTCTGATTAAGGCAATCGATAACTTTGATACGACGTTGAATGTGAAGTTCAGTACGTATGCAGTGCCTATGATTATCGGTGAGATCCGGCGTTTTTTACGGGATAACAGCAGTATCCGTGTCAGCAGATCCTTAAAGGATACCGCCTATAAAGCCATATATGCCAAAGAAACCATGATGAAACAGGGGATGAGGGAGCCGACCCTGCAGGAGATTGCCACGGAAATCGGTATTCCCAAGGAGGATATTGTGTATGCACTCGATGCCATACAGAATCCAATGAGCCTGTATGAACCGGTGTTTTCAGATAATGGAGATACACTTTACGTCATGGACCAGATCAGCGATAAGAAGAACCGCGAGGACCGGTGGGTAGAAGAAATTTCATTAAGCGAAGCCATGAAAAGGCTTGGCGTGCGGGAATATGAGATTATCTCTTTACGGTTTTTTGAAGGGAAAACACAGATGGAGGTGGCAGACCTCATTGGAATTTCCCAGGCACAGGTATCGCGTCTTGAAAAGAATGCGCTACGGATTATGAAAAATTATCTGATTGCATAGCGGCATGGCGGATTTTACGAGAATTTTACTTGTAAGATTTGACTGAAGATGGTATCCTTGATTAAGTCGAAGGTTAGTCGAAAGCAGCATCCGGATGCATAAGTGGAAGCTGCTTTAAGAATAACCGGAAAGAACTGGATATAGGGGAGTAGTCAGTACAGAGCCTTCTGTATGATTAAATCAACAGCAAGTCTGCAGTGTTCAGATATACTGTCACAGCATTCTGGTTTAATTTGAAATGACGAGACTTATATCTCTCAAAATGAGAGATATAGGTCTCTTTTTTGCTGTAAACCAGTCCGGAACACTTAATGAATGCGAGCTATAGACGAAGCATGAATTTAGTGAGAGGGACAATGCTGGTGTCTTGATTAGTCCCCAAGAAAAAGGAGGTCATTATGGATTATTTAGTTTCAGGACTGCTGTCCATCACCTGGCAGCAATGGGTTATGTATGTGGTGGGAGCAGTACTTATTTATCTGGCAGTGAAAAAGGAATTCGAACCTTCGCTGCTTCTGCCAATGGGCTTTGGAGCCATCTTAGTCAATCTGCCGTCTTCCGGTGTGCTTAATCAGACTATGGCAGGGATCGGAGAGACAAACGGTATTATCGAATGGTTGTTTCAGATTGGAATTGAGGCATCGGAAGCGCTTCCGATTATTCTGTTTATCGGAATCGGTGCCATGATTGATTTTGGTCCTCTTCTGGCACAGCCGGTGCTGTTTTTGTTTGGAGCAGCGGCACAGTTTGGAATTTTCTTTGCTATCTGCATTGCAGCCCTGATGGGCTTTGATTTAAGAGATGCGGCTTCCATCGGAATTATCGGGGCGGCGGACGGGCCGACCTCCATTCTGGTTTCCCAGATCTTCGGATCAAAATATGTGGGAGCGATTGCCGTGGCAGCCTATTCCTATATGGCACTTGTTCCGATCATCCAGCCGTTTGCCATCAGGCTTGTAACAACGAAGAAGGAACGCTGCATTAAGATGCCGTATAATCCAAAGTCGGTATCCAGGACGACAAGAATCCTGTTTCCGATTATTGTCACCTTTATTGCCGGGCTGGTTGCACCGATGAGTGTTTCCCTGGTAGGCTTTTTGATGTTTGGAAACCTGATCCGGGAGTGTGGAGTATTACAGAGTCTTTCCGAAACGGCACAGAGCCAGCTTGCAAACCTCATTACCCTGCTGCTTGGAATTACAATTTCCTTCAGTATGCGGGCAGAGCAGTTCGTCAGTGTAAATACCATTATGATCATGGCCATCGGACTTGTAGCGTTTATCTTTGATACCATCGGTGGCGTGCTGTTTGCCAAGCTGTTAAATCTGTTCCGCAGACAGAAGATCAATCCGATGATAGGGGCAGCCGGAATTTCGGCATTCCCGATGTCTTCCCGTGTGGTGCAGAAGATGGCGCTTAAGGAAGATCCGGGTAACATTCTGATTATGCATGCTGCAGGGGCAAATGTGTCCGGTCAGATTGCATCGGTGGTAGCCGGCGGCATGGTGATGAGCCTTCTGGCAAATTATTTATAGTTTATTCAGAAACATGCAGTGGTTTTATGAAAGTGCTTCTGAACAGATTGTATCAATAAAGAGGCAAATATTCTGATTTGAAAAGGAGAAAGCTATGGAAAATTTTTGGATAGCCCTGGAATTAATGGGAAAAGGAATGCTTGGAATCTTTACGGTCATTATCATAATCATGCTGATTGTAATGTTACTTTCGAAGATTACTAAATAAAAGTGGTTACCATAATTCGGTTGACATAATGAAAAAATTGTCCTATACTATAATAAGTAAATCAGAGGGGGAATCATTGTATGAAATGTCCGTTTTGTGGTCACGAGAATACCAGAGTCATTGATTCACGACCTGCCGAGGAAAATAATTCCATCCGCAGACGTCGTGTTTGTGATGAATGTGATAAGCGCTTTACCACATATGAAAAGATTGAGACGATACCGCTTATTGTAGTGAAGAAGGATAATAACCGTGAGGCATATGACCGTACCAAGATTGAGGCCGGGGTATTGCGTGCCTGTCATAAGCGCCCGATCAGTGCTGATCAGATCAAGACTCTTGTGGATGAAGTGGAAACCGAGATTTTCAGCATGGAAGAGAAGGAAGTGCCGAGCCGTGTGATCGGAGAGCTGGTCATGAATAAGCTGAAGGATTTAGAGGCTGTTGCCTATGTCCGTTTTGCTTCCGTCTATCGGGAATTCAAGGACATTAATACCTTTATGGATGAGCTTAAAAAGGTATTGGAATAAGGAAATAGAATCAGAATCAATAGTGTATTTATTTTTGTACACTATTGATTTTTTTTATCTTTTTGTATAGAATGTAAGAGCGTTAAAATTTTAACGTACCCACTAAAACTAAATATGGAAAGTGAGAAAGGAATGAAAGACATGAAGAAGAGAAGCTTTAAAGCAGTTCTTTTACTGTTCGTGTTGACGACACTTACTATTGCACTGGGCGGATGCTCAGGTGATAAGAAAGGAGACATTTCCTCTCAAATCACGATCGGAATACCTCAGGACTTAGAGGACAGTCTTGACCCTCACAAGATGGTGACGGCAGGAACAAGAGAGGTATTGTTCAACATTTTTGAAGGACTTGTAAAGGTTACAAGCGATGGTGATTTTGTCCCTGCAGTAGCAAGCTCGTATGAAGAAACCGAAGGAGGTAAGGTCTATACCTTTACCTTAAGAGACAATGTGAAGTTCCATGATGGAAGCACGGTAACCGCAGAGGATGTGAAATTTTCCCTTGATAAATGCGCCGATACCAGTGCCGGAGAACCCCTGGTAGCGGCGTTTTCTAATATTGACAGTGTCAATATTTTAGATGACAAGACCGTACAGGTGGTTTTAAAGGAAGCTGATACCGAGTTCCTTGCCTATATGACAACGGCAATCATCCCGGCATCGAATGCGGATCCTGACACCAACCCGATCGGAACAGGACCTTATAAGTTTGTATCCCGGTCTCCGCAGGAGAACTTCGTGATGGAACGCTTTGACGATTACTGGGGCGAACCTGCTTATATTAAGGATGTAACTCTCAAGATCTGTGCCAATGCAGACACCATCGTGATGGATTTAGAGGGGGGCTCCATTGATATGTTTGCAAGAGTAACCTCTACCCAGGCAGCCGAGTTATCCGATAACTTTAACGTGCTCGAGGGAACCATGAATCTCGTACAGGCATTGTACCTCAACAATGCAGAGGCTCCGTTTGATAATGAAAAGGTTCGTCAGGCTCTCTGCTATGCAATTGATCCGCAGGAAATTATGATGATGGTTTCCGATGGAAAGGGTACCGAGGTGGGAAGCAGTATGTTCCCTTCATTTGGCAAGTACTTTATGCCGGAGCTAAATGATACCTATAACACTGATATTGAGAAAGCCAGGGAGCTCTTAAAAGAGGCAGGCTTTGAAGACGGATTTTCATTTACGATTACCGTACCTTCCAATTATCAGCCGCACATTGATACCGCACAGGTACTGAAAGAGGAATTCAAGAAGATCGGTGTGGATGCACAGATCCAGTTAATTGAGTGGGATAGCTGGGTAAGTGATGTTTACCAGAACAGACAGTTCCAGTCTACCCTTGTTGGCGTCGATGCGTCAAACATTACCGGCTCTGCCATGTTACAGAGATTTACCTCCGATAATGCAAAGAACTTTATTAATTACAGTAATGCCGATTATGATGCAGCTTTTGAAAAAGCAATCAGCAGCACCAACGATGACGAAAAAACCAAATATTATAAGGAATGTGAGCGGATTCTGTCGGAAAATGCAGCCAACGTTTATATTCAGGACTTACCGGAGTTTGTGGCATTAAATAAGAAGTATACCGGATATGAGTTCTATCCGCTTTATATTCAGGATATTGCGAAGATCCGTCTTGCAGATGAGTAAAGAATAGAAGCCGGGAGTCTGTACAATCCGCAGCTTGTTTCGAAGCTTCGGACAGATTTGTAAAAGAGAAAGGAAGGCAGGAACATGAAATATGTAGTTCGTAAAATACTGACAATGATACTGACGCTGCTTGCGGTGACGTTTTTTGTGTTCCTGTCCTTCCATGTTATTTCCGGAGATCCGGCGACCTCCATGCTCGGTACGGAAGCAACACCGCAGAAGGTAGCTGCACTGCGGGAAGAGCTCGGATTAAATGATCCGGTGCTTGTCCAGTATGGAAGATGGGCAGCAGGACTTCTTCATGGAGACATGGGAACCTCTTACAGCTACCGGATGCCGGTTACCGGAATGGTTGCCAATAAGATTCCGGTGACGATTACACTGACCCTGATGGCGTTTGTACTGATGGTGGTGATTTCAATTCCGCTTGGTATTTATACGGCAAAGCATGAGGGCGGTGTCGTGGATCGGATAATATATATCATTAATCAGATCATTATGGCGATTCCGCCGTTCTTTTCGGGAATTCTGATTACGTTAATATTTGGAAGAATCTTTAAGCTGTTTACGCCGGGAGGCTATGTATCCTATGAAAAGGATTTTGCCGGCTTTATCGGTTATCTCTTTTTCCCGGCAGCAGCGATTGCACTTCCGAAAGCGGCGATGGCAGTGAAGCTTCTTCGGAGCTCTGTAATTAAGGAAGCAAAGCTGGATTATGTGCGTACGGCATATAGCCGCGGAAACCGGACGAATGATGTTTTATATAAGCATGTATTAAAGAATGCATTGATTCCGGTGGTGACCTTCTTGGGAATGGCTCTTGCCGATATGATTGCAGGAAGTATTATTATTGAGCAGGTTTTCAGCATTCCGGGACTTGGAAGAATTCTGCTGACCTCGATTTCGAACAGAGACTATCCGGTTGTCATGGCTGTGATTGTCTGCATAGCAGTTCTGGTACTTGTGGTGAATATGGCGGTCGATCTGATCTATGGACTGATTGATCCCAGAATTACAGCAGAGTAGGGTGAAAGAATGAAAAATGTAAAGAAAAATTACAATTTAATTCTTGGCGGAGCAATCACCGCAGTGATGCTTCTTCTGATTCTGACCGGCTTTTTCTGGACGCCTTATGATCCGGAAAGCATGGAGGCTGCGAATAAGTTTGCAGGGATTTCCCTGGCACATCCCCTGGGATGTGATAATTTTGGAAGAGATATTTTGAGCAGGGTGATGAAGGGTGCTGGAACCACATTTCTTGTTGCACTTGGAACCGTGCTGATCGGAACTGCGTTTGGTGTCCTGATCGGGGCATTTACAGGCTATTTTGGAGGAACCATCGATGAAATCCTGATGCGGATCATCGATGCTGTTTTTGCGTTTCCGAGTATTTTACTGGCATTGGTATTTATTTCACTTCTCGGAACGGGAACCTATCAGGTGGTGATTGCACTTGGTATCGCCTTTATTCCCAGCTTTTCGAGAATTGTACGAAGTGAATTCCTGAAATATAAAAATATGGATTATGTTAAGAATGCGCGTCTGCAGGGGGCATCCCATCTGAGGATTATGTTTGTGCATATCCTGCCGAATACGGTAAGTGTGCTGTTATCTTCGATTATGATTGGGTTTAATAACGCCGTTCTGGCAGAGGCCGGAATGAGCTTTTTGGGAATTGGCGTACAGCCGCCGGCACCGAGTCTTGGGCGCATGCTTTCCGAGGCGCAGAGCTTTCTGTTCCGTGTGCCGAACTATGCACTGGGACCGGGATGTGCCATTATTCTGATGGTACTTGGATTCAGTCTGTTGAGCGACGGATTGAAGAAGGAGTAGGGACGATAAGAAGAAACAGGCAGGTGTTGAAATGGCAGAGCCTTTATTATTGGAAGTAAAAGATTTAAATATTGAATTTCACGACCATCTGATTCCGGAAACGGTAGTATATGATTTTGATCTGGAATTGAAAGCAGGAGAGATTGTCGGTCTGGTGGGAGAATCCGGATCCGGCAAGTCCATGAGTGCCCTTGCGATTGCAGGACTGTTAAGCCGCAGGGACATGCATAAGAGGGGACAGATTCTGTTTGACGGACTGGATCTGCTGACCTGTGAGCGTTCAAAGCTTCGCAAAATTCAGGGAAATGAAATCAGCATGATTTTTCAGGAACCGATGACTTCCTTAAACCCGGTGAAGCGAATTGGATGGCAGATTGAAGAATCCCTGCGGATTCATACGGAGCTTAACAAAGAAGAACGTTATCAGAAAGCAATTGAGATGATGAAGGAAGTGGAACTTCCGGATCCGGAACGGCTTTACCGTCAGTATCCGCATGAATTATCCGGTGGTATGCGGCAAAGAGTAATGATTGCAGCAGCCATGATCTGCAATCCGCGGATTCTGATTGCAGATGAGCCAACGACTGCACTGGATGTAACAATCCAGGCACAGATTGTAGAGCTGTTAAAGCGGATGAACCGGGAGAAGCAGACGTCGATCCTGTTTATCTCCCACGATTTAAGTCTGGTAAAGCAGCTTTGCGAACGGGTACTGGTGATGAAGGGCGGTTATATTGTGGAGACCGGGCTGACACAGGAGGTCTTTGCACACCCTAAGGAAGAATATACGCAGCGTCTGATTGCAGCAATACCAAAGGTGAAAAGAAATGGAAAATAATATTCTGACAGTCAGGAACGTGAATGTGTCCTACAAAAATCAGAAAAAAAATATATTCAGTAAAACAACGTACCAGCATGTCCTTAAGGATGTTTCCTTTGAGATGAAGGAGGGTGAAATCCTAGGACTGGTCGGGGAGAGCGGCTGTGGAAAGTCAACGCTTGCCAAGGCAATCCTGGGGCTTGTTCCTTATACCGGAGAAATTGTCCATGCATCGAAATTTCCGCAGATGGTTTTTCAGGATCCTTACGGATCGTTAAATCCGTCTAAGACCATCGGCTGGATTATGGAAGAGCCTTTGCGCCTGCGTGGACCACAGGGGGGAGGGCTTTTAAAACCGGAGGAACGCAGGGAACGGGTAATTGCCATGCTGCATCGGGTAGGTCTTGATGAAAAGCTGATCGACCGTTATCCGAATCAGTTGTCCGGCGGACAGCGGCAGAGAATCTGTATCGGTACGGCGCTGATGCAGGAACCAAAGCTCCTGATTGCGGATGAACCGGTATCTGCCCTTGATGTAACCATTCAGGCCCAGGTACTTGAACTTCTGAAACAGCTGAAAGAAGAGATGGGCTTATCCATTTTATTCATTTCCCATGATCTCAGGGTTGTTTATCAGATGTGTAATCATGTCATGATTATGCAGAAGGGACAGTTTGTGGAAATGGGAGTGCCGGAAGAAATTTATTTTGCACCGAAGGATCCCTATACGAAGAAATTACTTGAATCTGCCGGAATTGAATAATATTTAGGAAGAATTGTTGCAAATCAGAGGTTATCGTAGTAATATATTAAGATAACATTGTTTTGGAAGGTGGTGAGAGTAATGGGCATACAGATCTATCAGGGAATGGGAAGCCTTTCAACCTGTTCGAATTATCAAAGACCGGAGATTAAGCTGGTAAGCGGCGAGGAAGTAAGACGCCAGGATCAGGAACAGCAGCAGGCAGCTCTGCAGCAGAGTACCCCGGATTATTCCCGTATGACAGACTTCGCAGCGCAGGATCGCAGAGCGAAGGCAGCCGATCTTGAGAACATTTCTCTTACTTTTAATAAAACAGACAGCTTTGACTATCTGGGAAGCGAGAGTGGACTGGAGAATCTCGATGTTATGAAGGCTGTCTCCGATATGCGTAAAGATGAAGTGTTACAGGAATACCAGTATTTTGTTGGAAGCTCACAGAATTTTGCCTTCCAGTCAGAAGATGGTGTTGTGATTCCCAGGTTTTAAGGGAAGGAAACACTTTTGAATCCGTAAAGAATCATACCCCTTGCACCATGTAAGGGGTATTTATATTTAATCTCAGAGGAGAAATCACATGCTTCAATGTTTTTATCCGGATAAATATATCGTATCCACTTACCAGATCAATTTTGACCGGCTTTATGAGCAGGGCTACCGCGGAATCATTTTTGACATTGATAATACACTGGTGGAGCATGGCGCACCTGCGGATGAGCGGAGCATCGCACTTTTCCGGCACTTGAAGGAGCTTGGGTTTCGTATCATGCTGCTTTCGAATAATAAGGAGCCGAGGGTGAAGATGTTTAACGATGCGGTACAGGTGCAATACCTGTTTAAAGCAGGAAAGCCCGGGAAGGCCGGATATGAGCAGGCCATCAAAAAGCTTGGATGCAATACAGGGAACACGCTGTTTGTCGGCGACCAGCTGTTTACGGATGTCTGGGGAGCCAGACGGTGTGGAATTTATTCGATTCTGGTACAGCCGATTGCGAAGCATGAAGAGATTCAGATTGTATTAAAACGATATCTGGAAAAGATTGTACTTGCTTCCTATAAGAGAACCTGCAGGAAGCAGGGGAGAATCTTTTTATATAAGGAGGACAAGGATGCAGATTGATGGACATACGAAGCTGTGCGGACTCATTGGAAATCCGGTCGCACATACGTTATCGCCGCTGATTCACAATACCCTTGCAGAACTGACCGGGATTTCGCTGGTCTATGGATCGTTCCTGGTGGATCAGGGAAAGTTAGCAGAGGCAGTGCCGGGGGCGTTTGCCTTACATATTCATGGAATGAATGTAACCGTTCCTTATAAGAGTGATGTGATACCGTTTCTTTCAGAGATTGACGAGCTTGCGGAGAAGATCGGTGCAGTGAATACGCTGGTGCGCATGGAGGAGGGATTTAAGGGATACGGGCTGCTGTATCGAGACTGGGACTTTACCGCGCGATGTGCAGTGACGGCATGGAGATTGCAAATCGTGAGGTCCTGATTTTAGGGGCCGGAGGTGCAGCACGGGCGGTTGCCTTTTTATGTGCATCAAAAGGCGCTTCCCATGTGTATCTTTTAAACCGCACGGTTTCCAAAGCGCAGGCGATTGTACAGGAGATTGCAGAGAAGACCGGATACACGCAGATGACGGCGATGGAGCTTTCCGGCTATCAGACGCTGCCGGGGAAGAATTATCTGGTGATCCAGTCCACAAGCGTAGGCCTGGCGCCCCACGATCATGAGGCAGTCATCGAAGATCCTGCCTTTTATGAGAAAATTTCGAAGGGTTACGATCTCGTATACCGGCCGGCCGATACCCGTTTTATGCAGCTTGTGAGAGTGCATGGCGGAGAGGCTTATAATGGACTTAAAATGCTTCTCTATCAGGGAATTATTGCGTTTGAATTATGGAATCAGGTGGAGATTACAGAAGACCAGGCTGCCATTGTCTATGAGAAGCTTAAGGAGGCATGCTATGGCAAAGAATAAGGTGATTCTCACCGGTTTTATGGGATGCGGAAAGAGCACCATCGGAAGAATCCTGGCAGAAAAGCGTGGACAGGAGCTTTTGGATACCGACCGTTATATCGAGCAGAAGCAGGGCAGGAGCATATCCGATATTTTTGCCACACAGGGCGAGGAGGTATTCCGGGATATGGAAACAGAAGCTTTGCGCGAACTGATCCAAAAACAGGAGCCCATGGTGATTGCACTTGGAGGAGGCCTTCCGATCGGAGGAAATCTTTATGGAGAGGAACCGGTGCGGCAGCGAGCTCTTCTTCGGGGCGAACGGAACCGGGAACTGTTAGCAGAATTAGGATATGTGTTTTATCTGAAAATCACACCAGGAGAGGTTTACCGGCGGTTAAAAGGAGATACGACAAGACCGCTTTTGCAGACGGAGGATCCTTACGCAAGGATTACGGAGCTTCTGCAGCAGCGTGATGTGTGGTATGAAAAATGCGCGGATGAGATCATCACCGTCGAGGGTAAGAATAAATGGCTCATTGCGGATGAAATTATCCGTAAACTATCTCGAATAGAGCAGAACAGACAGAGCAGAACAGGAGAAAGAAAATGAAAATTTTAGTGATTAACGGTCCTAACTTAAATTTCCTTGGAATCCGGGAAAAGGGAGTTTACGGAACGCAGAATTATGATGATCTTTTGCAGATGATTTCCGACAAAGCAAAGGAGCTTGATGTTACAGCTGAGGTATTCCAGAGCAACCATGAGGGAGCCATTATTGACAGGATCCAGGATGCCTATTTTGACGGAACAGAGGGCATCGTGATCAATCCGGGGGCATTTACCCATTATAGCTATGCGATCAGGGATGCACTTGCCAGTGTTACCATGCCGAAGATGGAGATCCATATTTCGGATATTACGCAGCGTGAGGAATTCCGCAAAATTTCCGTAACAGCTCCGGTCTGCAACGGGCAGATTTACGGACATGGGCTTGCAGGATACCTCGAAGCAATGGAAAAAGTTGCGAATCTGATAAGAAAGGGTTGAAAAATCTTCTTTTTTATATTAAACTGTAAAAGAATTATAACGTGAATTTATTTAGGAGGAATATTTTTATGATTTCTGCAGGTGATTTCAGAAATGGTGTTACCATTGAACTGGAAGGCAATATCTATCAGATTATTGAATTCCAGCATGTTAAACCGGGTAAAGGAGCTGCTTTCGTACGTACAAAGCTGAAAAACATTAAGAGTGGCGGCGTCGTAGAAAAGACATTCAGACCTACTGAAAAATGCCCTCAGGCACGTATTGATAGAAAAGATATGCAGTATTTATACTCCGATGGAGATCTGTATAACTTTATGGATGTTGAAACATATGATCAGATTGCATTAAATGCTGAAACCGTGGGTGATGCATTAAAGTTCGTGAAAGAGAACGAAATGGTTAAGGTTTGTTCCCATAACGGCAGTGTATTTGCAATTGAGCCCCCTCTGTTTGTAGAACTTCAGATTACAGATACAGAGCCCGGATTCAAGGGCGATACCGCTACAGGTGCAACTAAACCGGCTACTGTTGAAACAGGAGCAGTTGTTAACGTACCTCTCTTTGTAGATATGAACGATGTAATCAAGATCGATACCAGAACAGGAGAATATCTCTCCAGAGTATAATGGTATGTTTTCCGTATCAAAGGACAAGCCAGAGACAATGATGAATTTCATTGTCTCTTTTGTTTTTATTTGAGTAGAGCACTTAGCGAGGTTATTTCGAGCTTAGTGCGAACCATACAAGTTCACTTGGCAAACCGAAGGTGAGTCTGGTGAAGCTTGTTCGCAGCTGTTCAGTATCCTTACAGCTTTGATGCAGAATTCGTCTCCAATTGGCTTAACCGATGGGATTTTGCGTTACAGGATCATATTTTAAGGACTTGACAGCAAGAGCTTGGGCTGTACTGAATAGTTACTTTTTTACACTACACAAATCCTTTCCGGCGTCTGCCGGAAAACCATTTTTTATCGAAAGGAAATTCTATCTATGAATATCACATCATTTACCAATCAGGCTGTTTTGCTCTTACAGGAGCAGTTTGGTGACAGCTATCACGTTTTTTCCCGCAGGGTAACAAAGAACAATGGAGTTACTTTAACCGGAATTGTGGCGCGCCGTGAGAATGTTAACTCCTTCCCGACCATATATGTTGATGACTATTACCGGGAGGATATGAGTGAAAAGGAATTACGGATTACCGTATCCGAAATGGCAGACCGGCTCCGGCAGGCCGATTTAAAGCGTCCGGTAGATTTAAGTGATTTTACGGACTTTTCCAGGGCAAAACGAAAGCTTTCCTTTAAGCTGATTAATACGGAAAAGAACCGGAAAATGCTTGGGGATGTTCCCAACCGTCCGTTTTTTAATTTGTCAATTGTTTATTTTTATCTGATTGAAAATGCGCCTTTCAGCGGAAAAGCAACGGTTCTTATCAGAAAAAGTCATATGGATACCTGGAATGTCACGGAGGAAGAGCTTTATGAGGCAGCATATCTGAATGCACCACGGCTACTCCCGCCTAAAATCGAAAATATGAATGAAGTTTTGGACGGAATCTTTCCAGCAGAATTATTTGAAGACATGATTCCCATGTATGTCCTCACGAATGAACAGAAGCTGTTTGGTGCAGCCTGTATTCTGTATCGGGATCAGTTGAAATCCTTTGCAGAAAAGAAAAACGCTGATCTGTATATACTGCCAAGCTCTGTACATGAAACCATTCTGATTCCCAGTATACCAAGCCTTAATCAGGAAGCCTTCCTGGATATTGTTTCGGAGATTAACAGAAGCCAGGTGGAGGAGGAAGAGGTATTGGCAGATTCTGTATTTTTTTATAATAAAAAGGAAGATGCACTTTATTTACTAGACAAGCGCTAAGAGTTGTGATAATATATTCAAGGTGATGTAACAATTTTGTAATATTATAACACACATGCACCCGTAGTCTAACGGATAGAACGAAGGCCTCCGACGCCTTTAATGCAGGTTCGATTCCTGTCGGGTGCATTTGCATCACCTTGGATATGTGTGTGACAATTTTAAAGGATGGTAAATATGAATCAAAACAATCAGAGCAGACTTGAGGGGGTCAAGGATAAGCTTCTGACGGTTAAGGATTGGATACTGGATCATAGAAAGATCGTGATGCCGGCAATCCTTATTGTGTGTGTTTTCATAACGGTATTAGTTGCTGTAAATGCAAATCAAAGAGATAAGTTAGAAAAAGAAGCAGAAGCTGCCTCACTGGCTGCTGAGCAGCAGATGGAAGAGGAAGTTCAGGATATGCCGGCATATGATCTGGAGGAGAACGCATATCCGGAGGTCAACAATGTCGTAAGAGCGTATTATGATGCACAGGCATCAGGAGATATGGAGACAATTTCAGGTCTCAATACCTATTTGAATGACATTCAGAAGATTAAAGTCGAAGAGTTAAGTAAGTATATTGAATCCTACCCACAGCTGGACGTTTACACTAAGCCCGGACTTACGGACAATACCTATGTAGCTTATGTATGTTCCGAAGTGAAGTTCTATGATCTGGAAACCACAATTCCGGGAATGCAGACATACTACATCGGACAGGATGAGAACGGAAACTATTACATCAATAATGGCACGTATGATGATACGGTAAGCAGCTATATTAAAGAGGTTACGCTGCAGGATGATGTGGTAGATCTGAATAATAAGGTTGTAGTGGCGTACAATGATCTGCTTGCAGAGGATGAAAATTTGAGTGAATTCCTTGCATATATGAAGGAAAAGATTAACGAAGATGTCGGAGAGATTCTGGCACAGGCGGATCAGCCGGAGCAGACGGAAGAAGAGACTGGCGAGACAACGGATGAGACTGCAGAAGAGACCGCTCCAGTTGCGATCAAGGCTCGTGCCACGGACGTTGTAAATATTCGAGTTTCGGACAGTGAGCAGGCTGATAAGCTTGGTAAAGCTCAGGTGGATCAGGAGTTTACTGTTTTAGAACAGAAGGAGAACGGCTGGAGTAAGATTGAATATGAAGGGAAAGACGCTTATATCAAGAGCGATTACCTGGAAGTGATTTCTGAAGAACCGGCTGAAGCAGATATTACACAGGAAGATAATACAGATAGTACTGATAATGCCCAGAATACTACAGGAGATGCTTCCACTGATACGGAGAATACGGGCAGCACGGCGTCATTAGGCAAGGCACCTGGCGATCAGGTGAAGGTTAAGGAAACGGTTCGTGTCAGAAAGAGTGCAAGTACGGATTCTGATGTCTTGGGAACCGCTTACGTTGGAGATACCTTTGAACTTGTCATGGAACAGGCAGATGGCTGGTCCAAGGTTAAATACAAGGGCAGCAATGCCTTTATTAAAACCGAATATCTTGAGTAACCGTTCCAAAATGCAGACGTGATTGGATAAATGTGTCTGAGAGCAGGAATGAGTAACAACAGGAGCAGACAGCCTTTACTGATTGACATTGGTAAGGGCTGTTTTTTTAATTGGAAATTTGGTACAATATAGAAACAGTGTAACTGTGAAGGGATTGAACAGTTATGGATCTCATTGGAATAAAGTAACCGGCTGCAAAGGAGGAACAGAAATGTTTGGAAATTTTAATATTGGAATTATGGGAAGCGGTAATATCGCAGGAATCATGGCAGGAACGATAAATAAAATGAAAAATGTCCGGGTTTATGCAGTGGCGTCCAGGCAACAGGTTCATGCGGACGTTTTTGCAGGGAAATATGGCTGTAAGAAGGCTTATGGATCCTATGCCGATCTGGTGGCAGATAAAAAGGTAGATCTTATTTATGTGGCAACTCCTCATTCCGAGCATTATGAGAACGTGAAGATGTGCCTGGAAGCAGGAAAACCGGTTTTGTGTGAAAAGGCATTTACCCTGAATGCAGCACAGGCAGAGGAACTGGTACGTATTGCAGCAGAGCACAAGGTATTCCTTGCAGAGGCAATGTGGACAAGATATATGCCGATGTTGACAACAATCCGTGAAGTGATTGGAAGCGGCATCATCGGTGAGCCAAAGACCTTAACGGCCAATCTGGGATATGTGATCAGTGATAAGGAACGCTTAACGAATCGGGCATTGGGAGGTGGCGCGCTTTTGGACGTTGGCGTTTATACCATTAATTTTGCATTGATGATTTTCGGACATAATATCAGTAAGATTGCATCCTGCTGTACCTTTACAGAGACTGGAGTAGATGAGCAGAATGCAATCTGCCTGCAATATTATGATGGCAAGGCAGCCAATTTAAACAGCTCCATGGTGTCTTTAAGTGACCGTCAGGGCATTATTTACGGAACGAAGGGCTTTGCGGTTGTTGAAAATATCAACAATTTTGAAAGTATTGCCGTATATGATAAGCAGTATAAGAAAGTGGCATCTTATAAATGTCCGAAGCAGATTTCCGGTTATGAATATGAGGTGGCAGCCTGTATCGACGCAATTAAGTGTGGTCAGATCGAATGTGCACAGATGCCACATAGTGAAACTTTGCGCGTGATGCGGATCATGGATGAAATTCGGTCCCAGTGGGGCATGAAATATCCATGTGAAGCGCAGGAAGAGGAGGGAAAGCATTTGGTTGAATTGGCTGATCAGCCTCAGACAGCAGAAACCGCAGAGACCAAAGAAACCGCAGAAGCTACAATAACAGCAGATGTTGCAGAAGCTACAGAAGCTACGGGAGCTATTGATGCTACAGGAACAGCAGAAGCTTTGGAAACTGCTAAGATTACAGTAACAGCAGGAAGTGCAGAGGCTGCAGAGGTTACAGGAACAGCAGAAAACACAGAAGTTTCAAAAACAGCAGAAGACATAGCATAGGTACTATGGAAGTTGCAGGAACTACAGAAGCAGAGTAGATGGCGCAGATACTATAGAAGCTGCAGAGGTTGCAGAAGTAGTATAGGCTGTAGGTGACACAGCAGCTACAGAAGCTGCGGAAACGACAGAGGATCGGTAAAAGCCGTAGTAGTCACGGAGGTCAGCCAATAGTTGTGGTGTAGAAGTTACGGAGTCAGCCAATAGTTGCGATGTAGAAGTTATGGAGGTCAGCCAATAATGGCTGTAGATGTTATGGAACTCTGAGAGAGAAAGTTTCTGGGTATGAAAAGAGGAAAAGGGACAGCGAACTTCACAATTCCGGTTAGTTTGCAGACATTATAGAAGAATCACAAGTTGAATTGGACATAATGGAGCAGGAAAAGAGAAAAAAGTCCAAAAGAGAAGGAAGCAAAGAGAGGAAAGCAGGAAAACAGGGTCTAAATTGGACATAAAGGAGTGAGAGAAGCAGAAAAAGTCCAAAAGAGAAGAAAGCAAAGAGAGGAAAGCAGGAAAACAGGGCCTGAATTGGACATAATGGAGTGAGAGAAGCAGAAAAAGTCCAAAAAGGGAAGATATTAATCAGGAAAGTCTGGAATCTACATAAATTACAGAAACTACAGGTATAATCCGGGAATGAATGGGAATGATACAGAGTAAATGAATCTGCATAGGCAGAATTTGTTTACTCTGTTTCTTTGTTGTCATGCATATGTGAAAATGGTCCGGTGGATCATTTTTGAGTTACTATGCATATGAAACCATGGGCATGTGCATGAAATTATTACTATGCATATGAAACCATGGGCATGTACATGAAATTATTACTATGCATATGAAACTATGGGCATGTACATGAAATTATTACTATGTACATGAAATCATTGGCATGTGCATGAAATTATTACTATGCACATGAAATCATTGCCATGCATACTTTTCTGTGTATATAAGAAGCACATAAAAGCTGTATTGGTGAATTGTTTTACGGAAAAGGTCTAAACAGTCTGGTAGTTTATGAATGGCAGTGTTGGATGCACTAATCCAACATATTTAGACAGGAAAGGGGTTTTAAGAAAATGAAAAGTGATGACAAGAACATATTACGTGAGGTTCAGAAAAATACCCAGATGGCAATGCAGGCTATTGATTCCATCAGCAGTAAAATTTATGATGACACATTAGCGGCACAGGTGACGAAGGACAGCATGAGATATGGGGAGATCTACAATCGGGCAACGAATGAGCTGTTACAGGGAAAGGCTGAGTGCTACAAGGAAACCGGATATCAGGAAATGATTCTGCGTGGTGCAATTAAAACGAATACCATGCTCAATTCCAGCACCAGTCATGTAGCAGAGCTTCTGATCCAGGGAACGAACCGTGGATTGACGGATATGTGGAAGATAATGAATCATTGTGAGAATGCAGGTGACCGCTCCGTGGAGATTGCCAAAGAACTGATGGATTTTGAAGAAAAAAGCATTGAAAAACTGAAAGAGTATTTATAAATTTATTACAACTGACCAGAGATATTTTTTGAATATTTTTCACAAAATTTTACCACGATTTTTTACCACTTTAGTGTAAGAAAATGCTTGAAAGGAAAAAAAATCTGATATATAATAGCAACAGATTGAGAAAGCGGTGTACTATAGCATAGATTGTATACAAGGATACCGTGCCACAACAAACATTTAAAGGAGGACATGACAATGTCATACGTTGATGAAGTTTATCAGATGGTCGTAGAGAAAAATCCTGCACAGCCGGAATTCCATCAGGCAGTAAAAGAGGTACTGGAATCTCTGAGAGTTGTTATTGAAGCAAACGAGGAGAAGTACAAGAAGGATGCTTTATTAGAGAGAATCGTTACTCCTGAAAGACAGTTGTTATTCCGCGTTCCCTGGGTAGATGATAAGGGACAGGTTCAGGTTAATAATGCATATCGTGTACAGTTTAACAGTGCAATCGGACCTTACAAGGGTGGTTTAAGATTACATCCTTCTGTAAACCTTGGTATTATCAAATTCTTAGGTTTTGAACAGATCTTCAAGAACTCATTAACCGGACTTCCTATTGGTGGTGGTAAAGGTGGTTCTGATTTCGATCCTAAGGGCAAGTCAGACAGAGAAGTAATGGCATTCTGCCAGAGCTTTATGACTGAACTTCACAAATACATCGGAGCTGACACTGATGTTCCTGCAGGTGATATCGGTACGGGAGCAAGAGAGATCGGCTTTATGTATGGTCAGTACAAGAGACTGACAGGTCTTTATGAAGGCGTACTTACCGGTAAGGGCTTAAGCTACGGTGGATCTTTAGCAAGAACAGAAGCTACCGGATATGGTTTATTATACTTCACAGAAGAAATGCTCAAGTGCAACGGCAAGGACATCAAGGGCAAGACAATCGCTGTTTCAGGTGCCGGTAATGTTGCTATCTATGCTATCCAGAAGGCACAGCAGCTTGGTGCTAAGGTTGTTACATGTTCTGATTCTACAGGCTGGATCTATGATCCGGAAGGAATCGATGTAGCACTTCTGAAAGAAGTCAAAGAAGTAAAACGTGCACGTCTGACAGAGTACGCTGCAGCAAGAAAGAGCGCAGAGTATCACGAAAAGAAGAACGGCGAGCATGGCGTATGGAATGTAAAATGCGATATCGCTCTTCCATGTGCAACACAGAATGAATTAAATCTGGATGATGCAAAAGCACTTGTTGCAAACGGATGCTTCGCAGTAGCTGAAGGTGCTAACATGCCTACTACATTAGAAGCTACACAGTATCTGCAGGAGAACGGCATTCTGTTCTGCCCGGGTAAAGCAAGTAACGCCGGCGGTGTTGCTACATCTGCTCTGGAAATGAGCCAGAACAGCGAGAGACTTTCTTGGACATTCGAGGAAGTTGATGCAAAACTGCAGGGTATCATGGTTAACATCTTCCACAATCTGGATGATGCAGCTAAGAAGTGCGGTCAGGAAGGCAACTACGTTGTAGGTGCTAACGTAGCCGGATTCTTAAAGGTTGCAGAGGCTATGAAGGCTCAGGGTATTGTCTAATCAGTAAGCGAAAGCTGATAAGCATATAGTATAGTAAGGAAAAGTCCCGGAAATGTATATTTTTGGGACTTTTTGTTATGCGACGAGGAAAATGCACGTATTTATGCGGTGCTGTAAATTTACTTTGAAAAATAAATTGCCATCCCACTGATTTTATATTATAGTTATGCGTAAGAATAACTTACATTTTATAGTGCCGCATGGCAGGATAAGGGGGACATATGGATAACAACTATCAGAATCAGTACAATGGTTATCAGAACAGCTATCAGGATAGCTACCAGGGAAATACGGGAAACAGCTTTCCGGGCTGGGAGGATCAGAATTATGATATGATGCAGGGCGGATTTGAAGCAGAAGAGCCTGTGAAAAAGACATTGGCCGATTTTAAGAGCATTATGTATGAAGAGGTTGTTGTAAAATCCTATCTGTTTATGGTGGCAGCACTTCTGATCACAGCTTTTGCGGCATTTACGGTTTCTCCGTATGCAGCGATCAAAATGCTGACCGGATATAATTTTTACCTGCTTATGTTTGGTGAGCTGGGTATTGTTTTTGCTTCCAACTGGGCGATCTCAAAGAACAATGCAGTTCTTGCCGGTATTCTTTATACCATATATGCGTATCTGACGGGTGTTCTTTTATCTGTTATCTGCATGATCTATACAGGCAGCTCACTGGTAAAGGTATTTCTGCTGACAGCAGGTATGTTCCTGATCATGGCAGTTTACGGACTGGTTACAAAGAAAGACCTGACAAAAATGGGCAATATCCTGATAATGGCTCTGTGGGGGCTGATCCTTGCAACCGTCTTTAATATGTTTATCTTCCGCGGATCAATGGTAGATTTTGCACTGAGTATCGTAGGCGTTTTGATTTTCACAGGGCTCACGGCCTATGACTCACAGAAGATCAAGGAAAATGTATATATGGCAAATGACAGCAATGTGCTTTGCCTGTCACTGATGGGTGCATTTGAGCTGTACCTTGATTTCGTCAACCTGTTTTTAAAGCTGGTAAGATTGTTCGGAAAGAAAAAATAAAGAGCCGTTGCTAAAAAACGACAGACAGGGTATACTATTTTAGAATAAAAATTGCATGATAGGATAAAGGAGGATAAGAAATGGCACAGATAACAAAGGATATGACTATCGGTGAGATCATCAGAATCGACCAGGGTGTTATCCCGATCCTGATGGAAGCCGGTATGCATTGTATCGGATGTCCTT
>ERZ779643.904-NODE-904-length-22611-cov-36.880786_pt1 | contig 22611 bp, 20 predicted proteins | sample MGYA00511564_ERZ779643 | MGnify/ENA primary metagenome ERZ779643 (study PRJEB29588, sample SAMEA2147114) | human gut metagenome | biome: human gut; feature: human-associated habitat; material: faeces | place: Denmark | collected 2008/2010 ... | reverse complement strand
ACAAACCGGTCATGTGGACGCCGATGGCGAGAGAGCGGGATTTGCCTTCATGCCAATCGGCAATGAGCGAGAGAGCAGAAGGAATGTAGAGTGCCTCACTGATACCCATCAGAGCTCTGAGCATGTAGAGCTGGTTGAAACTGGAAGCATCCCCCATGAGGTAAGTAACTAGCGACCAGACGAAGAGACTGCCCACCACCAATTTCTTTCGGCTGATTCTGTCTGCCACGATTCCGGCGAATGGGCTCACGATTCCATACACCCAAAGGAAGACAGCCATCAAAGCTCCGAAGGCCTCAGCCTGCTGCAATTCCACGATGTCAACCTTCATTTCTGCCTGCATGGTTGAAAGCATCTGGCGATCCATATAGTTGAGGAGAGCCACTACCCAAAGGAGAGCTACAACCAACCAAGGATAAAACTTTTTATTTTTCATTACTCGATTGTTAGTTTTGTTATTCGGGTGCAAATATACAACATAATTAATCATCTGCCAAATTTTAATAAACTTATTTTCATTATTACCATTAAATAAATTAGTTTAATTATTTATTATATCCCTTTTCTACATAATATCTTATTATATATCTAAAAGAGAGCTTGTATGATACAAAAACTATTAAAAGGCAGGAAATCAGTCCAAAGTAGCTCGGAAACAAGGTAAAAACAGCAAGAAAAAGACTAAAAGATCATTTTCTCTAAAATATTTAGATTAATTAACTTAGAAATATTAATAAAACGAATTTATTTATTTAACTTTGCAGCATAAAATAATTAATTAAGAGATCTCTATATGTTAAAAGACATCATCAATCATAAAAAATGGTCTGCGTCAATGTCTGCCCTCGTCAACCAATTCATTGAACACGGTGGGCAAACTATTGCTGAGCTCTCCAAAAATTTGGGGGTCAGCGTTCCATATACCACCAAGACACTGAACGAACTCATCGAAATCGGGTTGGTGCAAACGACAGGCAAAAGAGACAACTATTCTAAGAGAGCGCCTAAGATATACGACCTTATCGCTACCTCTGGATATTTTCTCGGAATAGATACCGGAAAAGATAATCTCACTTTCGGCATCTGCGACTTCTGCGGCAATATGATTGCAGACCCGGTAAAGATTGACTTTGACTATAAAGACAGCTTGGAATGCTTCGAAACCTTCATTAAATCCATCAACAGCTTTATTGAAAAATCGGGCATTGACAAAAGCCAGATCAAGAATGCCTGCATGAGCATTGGAGGACGAGTGAATCCGGAAATAGGCTGTGCCTATAATTACTTCTCCTGCCTAGGAAAACCTTTGGCTGAGACAATGTCTGAAAAACTCGGACTTCCTTTCTGTATTGACAACGACACCCGATGCATGACATACGGAGAAAGTCTCAAGGGAGTTTGCAAGGGAATCAAGAACGTAATCTTCGTCAATGTGAGCTGGGGCATCGGAATCGGAATCATCATCGACGGCAAACTGTACCAGGGCAAGTCGGGCTTCTCGGGAGAAATCGGTCACATGCACATATATAATAATGACATCATCTGCCATTGCGGAAAAACAGGATGCATGGAAACTGAAACATCAGGCTCTGCACTGCTCCGAAAGATGAACCAGAAGCTGCAGGAAGGAGGAACCTCCGTGCTCACCGACAAGGTGATGAAACAGCACCAGGAACTCACCCTCCAGGACATACTGGATGCCATCCAGAAGGAAGACGTGCTCAGCATCGAATCACTGCAGAAAATGGCTGTGGAGCTGGGAACAAATCTCGCAGGAATCATCAACACCTTCAATCCGGAAATGCTCGTCATCGGAGGCGACCTCTCGGTTACCGGTGACTATCTTACCCAGCCTATCTGCATGGGTATCAAGAAATTCTCACTCAATATGGTTAGTGAAGACTCGCAAATCGTAACATCTGCCTTAAAAGACCATGCAGGACTGATAGGAGCCTGCCTCATGGCAAGAAGCAAAATATTACAAGGACATTCTTAAGAAAGAAATAAATAACTATTCAACTATTCATTACACAATTTAAACATGATGAAACAAAACGAGAAACCGTTTGTTATCGCCCTCGACCTGGGTGGAACGAATTCAGTGTTCGGCATCGTTGACAGTAGCGGAGAAATCAAAGCATCTACCTCTATCAAGACACAAGCCTATACAACAGTAGAAGAGTATGTCACTGCTTCATGCCAGGCAGTGATGACTATCGTAGAAGAAACAGGTGGCATGGAGAACATCAAGGCAATGGGAATCGGAGCTCCTAGCGCCAACTACTACCGAGGAACGATAGAGAATGCAGCCAACCTGATTTGGGGCAAGGGAATCGTACCTCTGGCAAAGCTCTTCAAAGATAAGCTCGGTGTTCCAGTAGCTCTCACCAACGATGCCAACGCTGCTGCGCTCGGCGAGAAATGGTATGGTGTGGCACAGGGCATGAACAACTTCGTAGAAATCACCCTGGGTACAGGTGTAGGCTCCGGCATTGTTGTCAACGGTCAGTTGCTCTACGGATGCGATGGCTTCGCAGGAGAATTGGGTCACATGATTGTGACACCGGTAAACGGACGTCCTTGCGGATGTGGAAGAAGTGGATGTCTGGAGACATACTGCTCTGCAACAGGAGTGGTAAGAACAGCCAAGGAAATGCTTGCCAACAATCCTGACACAACTTCCAGCCTTAAGAACATTCCTCTTGACAAGCTTACCTCTCTGGATATCTACAATGAGGCTATGAAGCAGGACGAGCTCGCTCTGCAGATTTTCAAGCAGACTGGTGAAATGATCGGTGAGGCGTGTGCCAATGTTGCTACCGTACTCAGCCCTGAAGCATTCATCTTCTTCGGAGGTCTGGCTAATGCAGGCGACCTGCTGATGAATCCTATCAAGGAAGCATACGAAAAGCACGTACTAAGTCTGTATCAGGGTAAGGCTAAGTTCCTTATCAGCGGACTGAAAGGTGCATCGGCTGCCGTCTTGGGAGCATCAGCCATGGCTTGGGAAATATAATCAACATTTAAATAAAAACAACCAAAAAACATTTTGCAATTATGCGCGTAATTATCGAAAAGAATTATGATGAGTTGTCACGTTGGGCAGCTCGTCACGTTGTGGAGACTATCAAGGCTTTCCACCCAACAGCAGAGAAACCATTCGTATTGGGTTTGCCTACTGGTTCATCACCAATGGGTATGTATGCTGAAATCGTCAAGGCTGTCAAGGCTGGCGAAGTTTCTTTCAAACATGTACTCACCTTCAACATGGACGAATACGTAGGTCTTCCTGAGTCTCACCCAGAGAGCTACCATTCATTTATGGCTCGCAACCTCTTCGACCACATCGACTGCCCTAAGGAGAACATCCATATCCTGAACGGCAACGCTGAGAACCTGGAGGAAGAGTGTGCACACTATGAGCAGATGATTGCTGAGGCTGGCGGTATCGACCTTTTCATCGGAGGTATCGGTCCTGATGGTCACATCGCTTTCAACGAGCCTTTCTCTTCACTCAACTCTCTTACTCGTGTGAAGACTTTGACAACTGATACCCGTATCGCTAACTCCCGTTTCTTCGACGGCGATATGAACAAGGTTCCTAGCACAGCGCTCACCGTAGGTGTTGGCACAGTTATGGCTGCAAAGGAAGTGATGATTCTCTGCAACGGCCACAGCAAGGCACGTGCTCTCCAGGCTGCTATCGAGGGTCCTGTTACCCAGGCTTGGACTATCAGTGCTTTGCAGACTCACAAGCACGGCATCATCGTTTGCGATGAGAGCGCTACCGACGAATTGAAGGTTAGCACTTACAAGTACTTCAAGGATATCGAGAAAGACAATCTGTAAAAAACAGATAGTATCTGAATTCATACATTGTACAAGAAAAAAAGGTTGGCGTCCTTCTGCTGAGAGGCAGGAGGGCGTTTTTTGTTGAGAAGAGCTTTTTCTTTGAGATGTTTTTTATTGAGATAGGCTTTTTATTGAGCAAAAGCTTGGAAAATAGTAAGAAAAGCCGTACCTTTGCAAACAAAAAAGCAAAACTACGGATATGAAAAGAATCAAAATGCCACTATTGGCAAGAATCATCATTGCCATCCTGCTGGGCGTAGTCTTCGGCAATTTCTTCAATGAAGCAGCCGTCAGAGCGTTTCTCACCTTCAATGGAATCTTCAGCCAGTTTCTTGGCTTCATGATACCGCTTATCATCATCGGTCTCGTAACACCTGCCATTGCCGACATCGGTCATGGAGCAGGAAAGCTCCTCCTTGCCACTGTGGGCATCGCCTTTGCCGACACCATCCTGGCAGGTCTGCTAGCCTATGGCACCGGCTCGGCACTCTTCCCGCACATGATTGCCAACTCAGCCCATGTGGCAGTAGACAAAGTGGAAGAACTCAAACCCTTCTTCGAAATCAAGATACCTGCCATGGTAGATGTGATGAGTGCCCTCGTGTTCTCGTTCATCGCCGGACTGGGCATTGCCCATAAAGGCAGCCGCACCATGCAAAAGATATTCCAGGAATTCAAGGAAATCGTTTCCGGTGTCATCGCCAAAGTCATCATCCCCCTCCTGCCCCTTTACATCTTCGGCATTTTCCTGGGCATGACTTTCTCGGGCGAAGCATACCATATTCTGCTCGTCTTCGCTCAGATTATCCTCGTGATTCTCGTGCTCCATATCGTGATATTACTTTACGAATATCTGTTGGCAGGCGGCTTGACCCATAAGAATCCGTTCAAGCTGCTGCTCAATATGTTACCAGCCTACTTCACAGCACTGGGCACCTCCTCATCGGCAGCCACTATCCCGGTAACATTGAAGCAGACCTTGAAAAACGGCGTCACCGATGGCATTGCCGGATTCACCATTCCGCTCTGTGCCACCATCCACCTCTCGGGATCAATGATGAAGATTACCTGCTGTGCGCTAACCATCTGTCTTATCAATGGTATGCCGTGCAATCTCCCTCTCTTTCTCAACTTCATCTTCGTACTCGCCATCTGTATGGTAGCAGCTCCGGGAGTTCCGGGAGGAGCTGTCATGGCAGCGCTAGGTCCGCTAGCCTCAGTTTTAGGTTTCAATGCTGATATGCAGGCGCTCATGATAGCCCTCTATATTGCGATGGACAGTTTCGGAACCGCCTGCAATGTAACCGGCGATGGCGCCATTGCCGTAGTTGTGGATAAGATATTCAGAAAGGATCAATAAAAAATAAAAAGGTGTGTCATTAGTCCATGACACACCTTTTTTATATATAAAACCAACTGAGCTTACTTGCGAAACTTCGATTACCGGGTATCATTTGATAAATTATTTTGATGCCTTTTAACAAAAGCTTCGATTCTGACGGGTATGTCAGAATCGAAGTGCAAGCCAATCATCCAACTTCACGTTCTGGAAGGTATGGATGCCCAATTTCTCGGCAGCCTCACAGTTTTCCTTCAGATCATCGATGAAAAGGGTTTCGTCGGGATGGATGTTCGCCTGCCTGATTACCTCCTCATAGATGTGGGCATCAGGTTTTGCAAGATGCATTCGCTGAGAGAGGAAACACTGCTCGAAATAATCCTCTACCCCATGGTTCTGATAAGGGAAGAGATGCTCCACGCAATAATCCCAGTGCACATCGATGGTATTGCTCAGGAGGAAGAGGCGATAGCCAGCCTTCTTCAACTGCAGGAGTCGTTCCTTTTTGTAATCAGGAATCTCCACCAGCATCTTGTTGGCAGCAGCGATGATCTCTTCATTCGTCACATCAGCTCCTGTCAACTCACGGGCTGCATCGCAGAACGCTTCGGTGGTAATCATTCCCACACCCAGTTTGCTCATCAGTTTCATCCCCTCACTCTGAGGATTTGAATCAACCAACTCCCCCATTCCAATCGCCTTGAAAGCTCCGATGCATCCTTCTGGATTGAGTTTCACCAAGACATTACCTAAATCGAATATGATATTCTTATATTGCATAATCTATACCTTATTTTAAATCGCACTTTTAATTTTTTATCAGATACTTACTGCAAAGTTACAGTAAATTCCAGAGAGAGCAAATGATTTAGGGAAGGAATTTCAGGAATATAACATTTATTAGTAAAAGAGGATCTTCCCCATCATCCCTATGTAAACAATATTCTCAAGAAAGAAAATCAGGCAAAAACACCCGAAAAATGAGGAAAGAAGAGATTGAGAATTTTTCCTTAAGGGTTTTTATTTTTTTCCTTAAGGGAAATTTGTATATCCATAAATAATATCGTATCTTTGCAATCGGGTTTCAGACTCTATCCCAAAAAGAGGATCACATAAAAAATCAAACTATATAAAAAACGTCATGAAAAGATTATCAGTTATCGTCTGCCTCTTTATGTTCGCTCTGATGCCTCTGCTGGCACAGGTGAAGCAGACCGTTGCCGTTCTCGGCGACTCGTATTCAACTTTCGAAGGTTTCATCCCAAAGGGATATGCCACCTGGTACACCACTGCGGTTCAAAAAGCAACCGATGTCAACAAGGTGGAGCAAACCTGGTGGTGGCAGGTTATCAAGGAAGGTGGTTACAAGATGGGCAACATCAATTCCTATTCCGGTTCCACCATCTGCAACACCGGCTATCGCGATGAGGATTACAGCGACCGGTCATTCATCAACCGCACTACCCTGCTGGGCAATCCAGACATCATCTTGATTTGCGGCGGAACGAACGACAGTTGGGCAAATGCCCCTATCGGCAATTACCAGTACAGCAACTGGAAGCGTGCCGACCTCTACTGTTTCCGTCCAGCCCTGGCGAAATTGCTTTCCGATCTCCGTCAGCGCCATCCGAATGTAGATATCTACTTCATTCTGAACTCAGAGCTGAAGGATGAGATCAACGAATCTGTAAAAAAGATCTGCAAGACCTATCAGGTTCCGGTCATCGCTCTTCATGACATAGACAAGAAGAACGGTCACCCAACTATCAAGGGAATGAGAAGCCTTGCCGACCAGGTTCTGAAGATGATAAAGAAATAAAATTACCGCCACATAACCTTCCAAAGAATGGATATAAATTGTTCCGTCTTTGAATCCGGCGTAATAGTAAGCCACTTTCAAAAACACTCTTCACTCTTCACCGGAAGGTCATAAACACCTATAGTTTAGAAACTTGCACGTGTGAAGAGTTTACGCCACTCTTCACCTCTCTTCACCCACTCTTCACGCGGAGCCGCTTACGGAAAATCTGTGAAATCTGTGGGACATAAAAAAGTGGTTTCAGCCCACCCGATCGAACAGGGCGAGCTTCCGTTTCAATTCCGTGCGTAATCCGAAGGTGAAGAGTGGTGAAGAGTGGTGAAGAGTGATGCGTAACTCTTCACCTCTCGCACCCCCAGTGTTTATCGGGGTTTCAGCCGATTTGGTGAAGAGTGAAGAGTAAAAAAGCGAGTGGTTGTTTTACCAGCTCCCGACGTATCGTTTTGTGCCTGGCAATGGCAGGTTATTGCCCTGGTAAGGGGCAATGTTGTGCCATAGTGAGGCAATAAGCGCTACAAGCCGCTTTACGCCTCGTCAGTACTATCATGGCGACCTCTCAGTAACGTCTTTGCACCGTGTAAGTAATATCGCTGTTGCTTGCAAGTACTATCATTGTTGCTTGTAAATACTATCATTGTTGCATCGGTTTTACGTAAAAAGTCTTCGGAGTAACCTTTACTTGTTGTCGGAAGAATTAATGTTATAAGCCGGAGAAGCCTATATCTTCAGCCGCACAACAGCTGTTGTGCGCTTGCATAACAGCTGATATGCGCTCGCCCAACACCTGTTGTGCAAGCGGAAATCAGCTGGTGGGCGATGAGTTGTTGGACATAAGTTCTGTGTATATATATGAACGAGCCGTAAAGAGCTTCAAGCTATTAAACCAGTCGCAATTTGCGACCTGATCAATCATTTTACTATAAACGAACCAAAACTCTCAAACAAGTGAGTTAATATTGGAACATAGAACTGGACACCCTACCTACTAACATCTATGCCTAAATACAGGTTAAGGCAGGTGCACCAGATTACTATGTTGTATATCTTTTGATTCCTACATTTATTGTTTCTAATTATGTATTGTCTATCGGCTCCAATAGCTGTTCCAGTGTTGTGAAGTATGGCTCTTTCTTATATGGACCTGATGATTGTTTCAATCTGAGAATCTTGCCAGTCTTCCCCTCAAACTCAGTCTTTGCTTCACTACTTTCTAAGTCGAATGTCAGGTAATACTCCTTGGCTGCATTAAAACCCTTTTTTTGGAGGTCTATGCCAGAAACAATTCTTGCACCTTGCCCTGTAAGTTGAAAGATAGCTTTGTTCTTCTTGTTGTACATAACTAAGAACTTGCAACTCTCAAAGCCTGGAACTAATCTCAGTGAACCACTCTCGAACCCTGCTCTTGTATAATAAAGCTTGTTCTTCAAGACAATATCCCATTGTTCTGGCTTGCAATATCCCACAAGAACCATCGCATTCTTTCCGTCCAATGGAAGCTTATAAACCAAACCTCTTTGTGGTATCGCCTTCTCTACATATTCTGAACTAAGACTCTTTTCCAAGAGGATGTTCTTCAAGTGTTCATATAGTTGAGGGCTGTCTTCATCTTCATGCCCAAAGTGGTCTTTGCGACTTTTGCTTTTTGGCAATAATGGGAATGCGCCAATATTGACACTTTCCACACTGCTGCTATAATAGCGTTTCGTAATTGTATCATTATCACCACGCCCAGGAAACAGAATATAGCCACCTATTACTTCTTTGTTGGAGTGGTCTTTTCTGTCAGAACCATAATAGATGGCATCACGATAGCGGTGCATCTGGTTGATGGCATCAGAAGGTGGATAATCACCACCATGTAATTCCTTTATTTCTTCAAGGTCTTCCTTCTCAATGTCCTTGTCTAATCGCTTGTCACTCACTACACGATATTTGGCATCGTATAGATAGGTGAGTAATATCTCAGAGCCATCTTTCTTATTGATATTCAATACAATATCTGGTCTTTGCTCTGTAGTTGCAGTATGCACTCCGAAATCATCGGAATTTCTTCTGTTGAATGTATGCTGATAATGTAGGGTTACTACATCACCTGCATGAACACGCATTTGGTTTGCCCACTCCGAAACGTCATCGGCATCTGGAGTAGGATAGTTGAATGTAACCGTATGTTCCATTCGTGAGTTAGAGAAGGGATTGAGTAAAGAGCCAGCTGGTTCTGAGACCAACTTTTCGTATAGCGGATTTTCTTGCTCAATATGTAGCAGTTGCTTTACCATGCGCTTCATCTTGATGAAACACCATAGCTCATAAATTTCCCATATCAGAAGAGTGCCTATATTGGAAGCACCATTATATAAGTCGATACCACGGCGTAGTTTGATCCAATCCTTATATACCTGTTGGTAGCCAGTACGGCTTTGAAGTACCATGCTGTCTTGACTCATGCCTTCAAACTTGCCCACAGTCCTGAAGAATGGATTGTGTTCCAATTTGTGGATGCGCTCTTTGTATCCCAATAAACGCAATCGGTGGTCATCGGACAACTCGTCATTGCGATTGTTTGTTAATACTTCATTTAGAATCTTTGATAAACGTTTGCCGATGTGTGTGAGCGTATGTTTTACAAAGCGGTTCTCACGTGTATTTATGGTGCTATCGCTTTCCTTTAGTTCAAACCAATGATTGTCAAGCTTCTTGGCTATCTTGTTCTCGGCATACTCATCTTCAAGCGAAGGAGTCCAACGCTTGATTTTTTCCACTTTGGCATAAGTGTTATAGGTTCGCACATTTTGGTGTGGACGGCGAAGAATCAACTCTATATTTTTCAGATAATCATTGATGATGTCCTCGAAAATATTCATCCAAACAATATCATTTTTCACTTTTCCTCTTGTCAACTGTTGATATGTAGTGGCAAGATAGCGGAAGATGACATCATTGTATTCTTCGTTTACGTCATTGAGGAGAGACTTGTAGTCATGCTTGGTATCAAGTTTGGGGCTGACAACATCAAATGTCACCCAGGCTTGTCTTGTCTTTCCACCATGTTGATATTCAAATTCTAGTTTGAATACGCCTGGTTCATTGAGAAAACTGACGTTTCCTGATAGCCCAACGATATTCCCCTCGTAATCCTTATCGACAAAGAAAGCTGTTTCGATGTCTTTGCGAACATGAAGTACTTTAGGAGAAGATTTGCTATCAATAAATCCAGTCTTAAAACGGATGGCTATGTTATATTCGCAAGTTTCAAACATAACAGGCCATTGCTCATTCCAAAGTTGACCGACTTCACCAATTTCGCATAAAATCTTAGTGTCATATTGGTATAGTTTGAGATGACAAGCATCTTTTGAGGCATACTTACAATATCTCTCCTCGTATGGCACAGAAGATTCTGGCTTGGGATCGTTGCTATGGTCTATGCGACCTTTGAAACGCTCCCAAGCATAGGACATGTCTTCGCTGCGCACGATAACTTGATAGTCTCCGTTGCTATGTTCAAATCGTAATGCTTCCATCTTTTTGTTCTATTAAGGCCAGAAACGAGTGAAACTCTGGCGGTTCAGTCTTTCTATCATTTCCGACAATTTATCAACTGCCATATATTCGTCTTGGTTGTCTTCATTGTGCTGTGGCGCAATTTGTTTTAACCAATCAAGTTTGGTGAACTCATGCCCATCTTCTGCTTGATCAGAAAGTTCATTGGCATTTCGTTCTTTATCAGATATATGGAACATTTCGTCATCACCCTCAACACGTGGAAGAATCTTCATCAAGAGAATTTTGTCTATGGCAGTTTCTACATATCCCTTGAATGAATCTAATGTAACTTCTTCTCCTTTCTCTTCTGCTTGATCAAGTAATACGGCAAGATAGATAGTCAATTCGTTCATTACACGATAGCTGACGGTGAATGGAGTGCCATTCAATACCTTGTTGATTTCTTCCAAGCGTTGTGGCAGACCTTCTTTTCCATTACCTTTTATATAATTACGTATGTCTTCATTGTCTTTCACAGTAGAGCAAAGAGTGAGAACTTCTTTTGCAGAAACGTATTTTGCTTGCAGGTTGTCCATGGTAAGTGGTTGCTCAGCATATACTAATTCGTCTTTGTCACTGAAAATGTCGGCAAGGTTGCCGCCATTCATTTCAATGGTCATGGCTCGGTCAATGACTTTGCGTGAGAATTGATGAGTGGTATCATCCATGTTGACTGTTCCTACAATGAAGACATTTTCGGGAAGAGTTAAGCCAACCTCGGTCAAAGTCTTGGCATCATTGGCAGGAACTTTTTCCATTTCAGCTTTATCTACAATGTCGAATAGTTTCATGTAAATGTCTCTGTCTGTTTGGCATGTAGGGTATGCGTGACCTAGCGAATTATTTCCTACTTCACCTACTTTCTTGAAGTATTCTTTGTCAACGAGCACGCCACTCTTGATGCAAACTTCACCTTCATTATTTTCGATATGCTTTCTTGTTTCAAGCACACTCAGAAACTCCGCAAAGTACTGTTCTACAGGTGCAAGATTCATTTCATCAAGGCAAAAGAAGAAAGGAGTCTCTGGGTACATCTTAGCCTTTATCAAGAATTTGACAAACTTGGTAAACATATACTGCTTGTTGAGATTACTCCAATATCCAAGCAATTCTGTAGAGTCATGCCAGTTAGGCTTAACTTCTATCATGCAATAGTTGCCAGGCTCAGTACCATCTGCATCTTGTAGTTCTACTGGGCAAGATTTAAAAGCGAACTCTCTGACAATTCGACTTTTACCTGTACCACTTATGCCAGCAAGAAGCATGAATGGCTTGGTACGGAGAGCTGACAGATATTTTGCTTTTTCCATTTTGAATTTTTCAACAGAATTAGAACTGTTGTCTTTGCTTTGCTCTTTGAACAATGATGTTATGTCACTTTCTCTGATGGAATAGAAGTTTTCGTTTAAAGCTAAATCGTATGTTTCTAATTCCTTCTGGAATGAATCGGTGTTAGGTACAAGAACAGACAATAACTCTTTTGTGTAGAGTTTGCTAAGTGCTGTATAAATATTGTTATACGTAATTTCTGTACCTTCAATGTATTCTTTTCTCAGAATCCAAAGGCAAAGAGCCACTATGAATTTTGTGTGTTCAATATATGATGTGAAGTTGCTATATAGCTTTGGGGTTCTTATTAATACGCCATTCTGTATTTGAAAAAGAGGCTTACCACCTCTTTTAGGGTAGTCAACGACTTCTTTTGTATTGACTAGGGAGACTTTTACTTGTCCTGCTGAATAGAAATTGCTTCCTACCCCAAAGTCTTTGGAGTGTTCTTTTAGGGGAATGTAAAAGTTTGTGGTGTATAAGTTAAGGCATACATCACAAATATATCCAACATATTGTATGAACTCATTCTTGTCATTTTTGTCACGAGTATCACAATTCCTTTCGTTGATTCTGTAAAAGGAATCCAGTGCCATAAAATGTCTTATGGCACTGACTTTCTGAGTCGCACCTTGTAAAGTAGGATCTTTGCTTATGTGCGATAATTCCTTGTATGCTTTTAATATGGCATTTTTATTTAAATATCCCATAGCTAATTATTATCTGGTAAAATGTTGAGAAGTGCTGTAGCTAATACCCATCCTAAAACAGGTGGTACTGCATTTCCAATTACTTTATATCTTGATTGCAAAGGAATGGCTCCAAATGTATAGTTGTCTGGGAATGACTGAATTCTTGCACATTCTCGGACAGAGTACCTGCGATTTTCTACAGGGTGTGTGACTCCACATTTATCTGGTTGTGCAGAAGCCGTTATGGTGCCATTGATTTCTCCGAAAGCAAAACGCCTAAAGAATTTAGGAGCATGATATTTCTTTGGATTATCTGCAATATTTTTAAATCTTGGTGTCAATAGTTCGTAAGGAATATCTTTCCAAGAACGGCCTTCAAAGCAGTCTGGCGTTAAATCCGAGATTTTGTAACCATCGTGAAACTGACTCATAGCTTTCATCCCATGGGTGCAACTGCCAATAAGATTTACTGTCTGTTGTGTCCCAGGACTATATTCCCAGACATCATTATCAGGGGCATTCTCTACATCCTGCAAGATTCTGCCTAATAGTAATTCCTCAATTTCTCCAAAATGTTCTGATGGTATGTTGTATTTTTCTACAACTCGTTGCATATCATCAAAGTTGAATTTTTCTATTTGTAATTGTTCGTCAATGCCAACCATCAAAACCCTATATCTTTTTTGAGGAACCCCATAGTCAGAAGAACAAACTAGATGTATGGTCGTTTGGTAGCCTAATGCATGCATTCTTTTTATGATTTCTTCAGGAACGCTTGTTACTCCATCAGGCATTTTGGAAGAGAGAATACCTCGGACATTCTCAAAAACAAAAGCCTGAGGTCTGTGTCCATTTTCGATTTTAGCTTTTATAATGCGTTCGCATTCTGCAAATAGTGTTCCACGTCCATTTTCATCATTTACACCTTTTCTTTTGCCTGCATTGGAAAATGGTTGGCATGGAAAACCAGCCAACAAAATATCAAAATTAGGTATGTCTTTTGCATTGATGTCTCTGATATCTGCTAATAGACACTCTGCGCCATCTGATACAAGAAGAGGATTGGCGTTATAACACATTTGCGCATCTTGGTCAAAATCATTGGCGAAGATGATTTCTGTGTTATGTCTATTATATTCATGTCCTCTGAAGTTGAATCCACCGGAAAATCCTAAATCTAGTCCGCCACATCCAGAAAACAGAGAAGCTATTCTTTTTGGCATATTTATTAATAATGTATTATTGTTTATTATTTTATTGACCACAGTAGATCCTTCACATCCATGTCTAAGCATTTGGCAATCTCTACGAGAGTTTACAAATTGGGGTGCATGTTAGTACACCTTAGACACAGTGCCAGAATCTTTGCCCAACTGTTGGGCTAACCATTTGTTGGTTCGCTTTTTCTCTGCAATCACAACTTCTAATCTGTTTATATCTCTGTCCATAGTTGGATAGTTTTGATATTAATCTACAAAGGTACGTCATAACTTCGATAACAGCAAATGTTTCGTGCTAAATTATGATTATTTATAGATTGGCAGTGCAATAGTGACTACTCAGCCCCCCTATGGACATGAGTAGTTACTTTAAAAGACCTTTAAACCTATCTGAAAATATTAGCTAATTAATTCAATCTACATTATTCTTAAAATATTCAAGTTTATCTTTTACAACTCTTGCAATCTTTTTCGCCTCCTGATAACACCCATCAATTTCTTCATAGGTGTATGCATTCCGAGCCTCAGCGATGCTTTCGGTTGCAACCTCTTCGAACATATCGAAGACGATTTGTTCATTATTATTCTGCTTCATATCTAACACTATTAAAAATTTGTATTTCCTTGTTCGAGTATCACCCAAACACCGGCATTATCCTTACCTTCATGCCTTAGAATACCCACTTTTTGCATTACCGCCAAATCTCTTTTTACCACCCTTGATGTCTCCGACATGGTTACCGACAAAGTTACCGACATTTATTGTCGGCAACCCACTTCCCATAAAACGATAACGTATTGGTTTTCAAGTATTTTTCTTTCGACATATTACCGACATGTCTCCGACATTTTTCTCCGACATTTACATCGGTATTACCGCCACTATTACCGCCACATTACCGCCAAAACAATATTTGCACCGACATTTTACACCGACATTTACACCGACAAAATAGCATCAACCTTCTGCGTTCACAGACCAACTGCAAATTGATTACTCTCCCCAAATTATCCCAAAAGAAAGAAGAAGAAGGAGATCATCGTAAAAAACAGGTTTACACCTTATTATATAAAGATAACACCTCGACCGTACTAAACATACAGTCAAAGTGCTAGAGTACAAAGATCCTGTATTTTGATTAAGCATTCAAACGAGCAACAGACTTATTCTAACGTTAAATAACTGTTTGAAAAAAATGCCTTAAACATTTGGTAATTACGAATATTAAGCGTATCTTTGCAAAAAAGAATGACAATAATAATCAGATATACTTGAAACAAAAAGATATCTGTGGCAAAGGCTGTATCAACGAGACCTTCCGTGTGCTGAAAGACAACGAGATACGCCAGTACGGAGAATACCGCACCAAGCGCCTCGTCCTCGAAGCATGGAATAAATTTGGATATGACAATTAAAGTATGACTATGAATAAAGAAAATAAAAAATTATTATATCATTATACTACAATGAATACGTTCTATTCTATGATAGATCATTCATTGGTGTATGAAAAGAATGACATAAATCCTACATATATAACTATGTGGGCAACTCATTATGCATATCAAAACGATCCTACAGAATGTCAATTCTTTTTCGAAGGATTACAGAATAGGATTTTAAATTATGCAAAAACGAAGAAAGTAGAGCTTACTGATGAGGATAAGCAACTTATAAAACAGCCATGGTATGGCTTGAATATTTATACGATTTCACTTTCTACACAAGAAGATGATTTAACAATGTGGCGTGGATATGGTCAGAATGGAGATGGCATTAGTTTGGGATTTGATTTTTCCAAACTACCATCAACGCTACCCATATATGGACCAGACTGCAAAGAACGTGAATATCGGAGTGAAAGCGACCCTACATATTTACTCACAAGAAATATTCGGGAGTGTAAATATATCGATCCTAACAATATAGAAATTGCAGAAGAAGCCTACGAGAGAGCTATAGATAATATTTTCGGCAAAGACAAGGAATGGAATGATGTAAAACAAAAAAGGCTTATCAATGAGTACGCTCCAATCTATAAGCATTATAAATATAAAGCCGAAGGTGAATGGCGTATTATAGATACAAAACTCATCTCAAAATATCGCATAGGAGACAATCGTTCCCTCATCCCATATATTGAGGTAAATGTGCCCATTAATTGCCTGAGCAAAATAATAATTGGACCATGCCAAGATTCGAATAACATTGTGATAAATATAAAAAAGTTCTTATGGACAAAAGGAATTGACACTAAAAATATTGAAATTGTAACGTCAGAGATTCCTTACAGAAACCGAATATAACAATGAAGATAGATATACATACACTGATTGGCGAAGCGACAGCCTACGACAAGAAACAACAGATAGAAGCCAAGCGACCTAAGAGTTGGCTCAAAAGCGTATCTGCCTTTGCTAATGGCGAAGGTGGCACGCTTGTATTTGGCATTACTGATGAAGACCAAGTAGTAGGACTTGAAAATGCGGAACAAGATGCCGAACTCATCAGCGAAGCCATCAAGACTAAGTTGGATCCTATCCCAACCATCAATTTGGAATTTCAAGAAGTTGAGGGTAAAAAACTGATTTTATTGCATATCGCATCTGGTGACGAGACCCCTTATTATTATATAGGTGACAAACAACGTGTCGCCTTCATCCGCATTGGAAACGAATCAGTTGTAGCAGACCGCATCCAATTGAGAAATCTTGTTCTTAAAGGAACAGGCAAGAACTACGACAGCCTTGCCGCACCATACAGATTTGATGATATGTCATTTACCAAATTGAAATCCGTACATTTCAAACGCTTGGGACGCTCTTTTGAGGATTCCGAGTTCACATCATGGGGTATCATCGACACACAAGGAAAACTTACCAACGCAGGCGCACTAATAGCAGATGACTCTCCTATCCGTCAATCAAGAATATTCTGTACAAGATGGAATGGGCTTGATATGACAAGTGGATTGGGCGAAGCTTTGGATGATGCAGAGTTTGAAGGAAGTGTCATTGGGCAATTGCAAGATGCCGTAGCATTTATCAGAAATAACTCACACAAAAAGTGGTGGAAAGAAGCTACTTACAGAGAAGAACTTCCAGACTATCCGGAGCGTGCCGTAACAGAAGTGATAAGTAACGCCATCATTCATCGCAATTACTTAGAGATTGGCAGTGAAATCCACATAGACATGTATGATAATCGAATGGAAGTATATTCACCGGGAGGCATGATGGACGGAAGTCTTATCCAACATCTTGACCCAATGAACGTACCTTCCAAACGTCGTAACCCTCTCCTTGCAGATTTCTTCAACCGACTTGAATTGATGGAACGCAGAGGGAGTGGCATGAAGAAGATTGTCAAGGAATACAAACATTTTGAAAAGTTCCCTGGGTACAAAGCACCAGAATTCAAATCTAATTCTGGAGAATTTCATGTGACTCTATGGAATCTCAATTATGACGAGAAACAGTTCGCCAACGATTCAAAAGAGTTCGCCAACTCAAAAAAACAGTTCGCCAACGACTCAAAAGAGTTCGCCAACTCAGAAAAACAGTTCGCCAACGACACAAAAGAGTTCGCCAACTCAGAAAAACAGTTCGCCAACGAAAAGAAAGAAACAGCCAAAGAAGTCAAGCAAAGAAAAGAGTTCGTGAAAGCTAAAAGAGCCATCTACAAACTTATCACTTCTAATCCAAAGGTGACAACTGCGCAAATAGCAGATAAGCTAAACGTATCAACACGCCAGATACAAAAATACCTCAAACGATTGACGGAGCAAAATCTGATAGTGAAAGAAGGAAGCAGAATCAATGGTTCGTGGAAAATTCTCGATGAAGAATATACGGATTTCTTTGGGCGAATATAAGATAGGAGGTTGAATATATGGAATTAGAAAAGTTATTAAGAAGTCTACTCTACAGATTAGAAAGCATTGACGATGAAAGCAAATCTACTATCATCGAAGATGAAGTAAATAAATTATCACATCAGATAGGTCAACTTAAAAGCGACCTATCTGATGTTGCCTCCTTGTTTCATTCACTTAAAAACAACAAGAAAAAATTAACCTTGCAAAATACAAAAACTACTTTCCTATCTTCTTCATTCTATCAACCTGTGTCTTGATTACATCAAGCGTTGATTTATCTGTAGAGAAGACGGAATTGAGACCTTGGGCTTCCTGGGCTGGATCGCCGGTATAATCATCTCCTACCTGCCACTGCTCGTGCTTCGGCTGGGCAAAACCACCCCAGCCCCAGAAGTTGCAACCGGCAAAATAACCACCAGAGGCGGCATTGTCGCCAACAAGACTGAAGACATACTTATAATAACCATCACGACCTTCTGTAGTAGAAGAAGGAGAGAAGGAGAAACCGTCACGAGGATAACCGAACTCCTCCATCACCAACGGCTTACGGATGCGACCGCAAACAGCAAGATGCTCATCGATATACTCCTTGATGTTCTTGCAGGATACGCCCAAATCTTCCAGCAAATGGTCTTTTCTTGCCCAACTCCAGTTGTAAGGCCACAAATGGATATTGCAATAATCCACATTCCGGTCGGCACAAATGCGTTCCCAGCAATCCAACTCGTTTTCACACCCCCACTTGCCTTCACTTCCGATGGAGATAAGATGGTTCTTGTCGAGCGAACGGATCAGACGGCTTGCTTCGCCCAGCCATTTCTCGAAAGCAGGCAACTGCTTCTTGCTGAAGGCTCTTGGCTCATTGCCTATCTGCCATGACATGATGGCAGGGTCGTCCTTATATTTTTTCTTTGTATATCTATTGGTTCTAGTAAGAATGAAACGCACGTAATCATAGAAGAGCTGGTGTGCCTTATCACAGGAAGCATACTGAGCCACGAAATTCATGAATGCCGGATAGCCATCCTCATCAGGACGTGGCGCCTTGCCCAAACCAGCCTGCTCCAGATAATAGCCGTAACCGCCGCTCCATTCCCAGGAATTGTTGAGATAGAGCACAGCCACCATCTTGCGTTTGCCCATCTCCATCAGGAGATAATCGAGACCGGCAAGTATGGTATCATTATAAACGCCCGGTGCTTCCTGCAAGGTAGGTTCCACCTTGGTCTTTACACCACGCTTGCCATCGGAACCTACCAGGATTCGCAGATTGTCGATGCCCATCTCCTTCATCTTGTCGAGTTCACGGCAGAGTCGTTCACGATTGCCGCCCTGTCCCTCTGAGCCAAGGATGGCGCCATACCAGAAATTGGTGCCTACATAATAATAAGGTTTACCGTCGCGAACGAAATGTCCGTCCTTTACCTGTACGAAGTCTGACTTTGCCGAAATACTGCATGTAGCCAATGCCATCGCCAATAAAACAAATAATTTCTTCATCTATGATTCTGTTTATGATTAAGTTTGAAGTTTATGTAAATATCAGGTGCAAAGATAACAAATATGGGCAAGAAAATATGATACTTTCTTGCCCATTCTACATACAAATCTTAAATAAATGACTTAGTTGCTATATGCACTCTCACCATGCTCGTAGATGTCGAGACCTTCCTCCTCTACTCGCTTATCAACACGAACACCTACAGCCTTGTCTACTACCTTGAAGATAATATAGGTGACGATGATGCTATAGATGATGCTCACTACCGTAGCAATGACCTGAATCCAGAGCTGATGCCAATCACCATAAAGGGCACCCTGCACGCCTTCGGCTCCTGTTACATATCTTGTGGCGAAAACACCTGTGAGGATAGAACCTAGGATACCACCCATACCATGCACGCCGAAAGCATCGAGGGCATCATCATACTTGAACTTCTCCTTTACTACCGCTACCATGAAGAAGCAGACGATGGTGGAAATGATTCCAATGCAGAAGGCACCTAAGATATCCGTACTACCTGCTGCCGGAGTGATGGCAACCAAACCGGCTACAGCACCGGTACAAGCACCCACCGTGGTTGGCTTCTTGTTGACAATCCAGTCGATAATCATCCAGGTGGTGGCTGCTGCAGCTGTTGCGATATGGGTTACGAGGAAGGCATTGGCTGCCAAACCATCAGCTGCCAAACCGCTACCGGCATTGAATCCGAACCATCCCAACCAGAGAAATGACATACCCATGAACACGAAGGTGATGTTGTGAGGAGTGATAGGATGACCCGCACGATAATCATCACGCTTGCCCACACAGAGTGCCATGACCAAAGCGGCTACACCGGCATTGATATGAACCACGGTACCACCCGCAAAGTCGATGGCTCCCATCTCCTGCAGGAAACCGCCGCCCCATACCCAGTGGGCCATTGGAAGATAGGCTATGATAACCCAGAGAATGGTGAAAAGTACATAACCGCTGAACTTGACACGCTCGGCGAATGCACCGAGAATCAAGGCTGGAGTAATGAGGGCAAACATGCACTGGAACATCACGAAAGTGAGCTCAGGAATGCCCGTTGGCATGATGGCATCCAAACCGATGCCGTGGAGGAAGCACTTATCGAAACCTCCGATGATGCAAGCCAAAGGGTTGCCGCTATCCGCATATTCTGTAGAGAAAGCCCAGGAATATCCGAAGGCTACCCATATCAAACTGACCACTGCCACGATGAATACCGTCTGCATCAGGATACTGAGGATATTCTTCTGGCGCACCAAACCGCCGTAAAAAAGTGCAATACCTGGGATTGACATCAAGAGCACCAAAATGGTTGCCATGATCATCCACGCTGTGTTACCCGTATCGAGTGTTGTCAATAATAAACTGCTCATAAATATCTTATAGTTAAATTTGAATACAATATTATAACAATGTCTTTCTATCAAAAACTTCTATACTAATCATAAAGTTCAATGTTCAAACCTCAAAGTTCAAAGTATCTTTATTCCTCTTTCTCTGCATTATAGAGAGCAATGTCGCCTCGCTCGCCGGTTCTGATTCGAACGGTATCCAATACTGGAATCACGAAGATTCGACCATCTCCAACTTCACCGGTCTGTGCTGCACCCTGGATGGCTGCGATGGTTGGTTCTACATTCTTGTCACGAACCACGATGTTCAGGAGCACACGCTCGATGCTGCTGGTATCGTACATCACACCACGGTAAATGCGAGCCTGGCGCATTTTTCCCTCTCCTCTTACATTATAATAAGAGAACCACTCGATGTCGGCTGCTAAAAGCGCCTTCTTGACATCTTCGAATCTAGACTTACGGATAATTGCCTCAATCTTCTTCATAATCCTTTAATAATTAATAATGTGTTAATACCTTTATTGATTGTCTCTACTGGAAACTGATTTCATTGGTTGTTATTACTTCCCATCTATTTCTTAACACAATGTTCGTTTTCGGCTGCAAAATTAATACATTTTGTCAGCATTTTATAGAAAATACAAACATTTCGTTTTTATTTTTTATCGAACATTTTAAATTTATCGAGGCTTATCACATTCTCCTTACAATTTGTAAGGCTGAAAGCAATTTTATGGTACAAATTGTAAGATAGCGAAAAATAATCAAGATTTCTGTATTTATTTTCTTGCATATTTCAACAAATCGTCGTACCTTTGCAACCGAAATCAAACAAATAGTCATCGAAAGTATCGATTGATTAGCAAAAAGTCAAATCTCAACAAGAGACAAGACGTGAGAGATAAAAGAAGAAATTCAAACTTAAAGGACAACGCAATATGAAAGAAACAGTTCATTTCACCAAGATGCAGGGAGCGGGTAACGACTACATTTATGTAGACACCGAGCAGTATAACATCCCTGACCCAGAGAAGGCAGCCATTGCCTGGAGTGCTTATCACACGGGCATAGGAAGCGATGGACTGGTTCTCATCGGTAAACCGCATGACGCCAGACGAGCCGACTACTCCATGCGTATCTTCAATGCCGATGGTTCAGAAGCGATGATGTGCGGCAATGCAAGCCGATGCATCGGAAAATATCTCTACGAAAAGGGATTGACGAGAAAAGACACCATCCGACTGGAAACCCTTTCGGGTGTCAAGATATTGAGATTGCACATTCAGGAAAACACGAAAACCGTAGAATCGGTGACTGTGGACATGCTGAAACCGATATTGGAAAATCCTGAGCAATTCATCGGTCCTTCAACGCTGGAAGCTGACGGAAGGACATTCGAAGGAACTTACGTATGTATGGGAAATCCACATTTTGTAACCTTTGTGGAGGACATCGACACCATCGACATCGCCCATTACGGTAAGATTCTGGAAAGAGACAAGGCTTTTCCTCAGCGCTGCAACATCGAATTCGCACAAGTGACAGATACAGACGTCATAAGAACTAGAGTTTGGGAAAGGGGAAGCGGAATTACAATGGCTTGTGGAACAGGAGCCTGTGCTACTGCCGTAGCCGCAGCCCTGACCAAGCGTGCTTCAAGAAAGAGCAGTATCGTGATGGATGGCGGAACTCTCCAGATAGAACACAGTGAGGCTGACGACCATGTCTACATGACGGGCCCTGCAGCCTTCTCATTCGAAGGAGAAATTGAATTATAAATAAGAGCAAACTTAAATAATAATAAGGTCGATAAAAAGACCGCAATAAAAGGAGAAACAAAATATGGCATTAGTTAATGAACATTTCCTGAAGTTGGCAAGCAATTACCTGTTCGCCGACATCGCAAAGAAGGTAACAGCCTACAAGATTGCACATCCAAAGCAGCGTGTAATCAGTCTGGGCATCGGTGATGTAACCCAGCCTCTCTGCCCTGCCGTCATCAAGGCAATGCACAAGGCTGTAGACGAGATGGCTGAGCAGGCTTCTTTCAGAGGCTATGGTC
>ERZ779643.903-NODE-903-length-22619-cov-2.702801_pt1 | contig 22619 bp, 15 predicted proteins | sample MGYA00511564_ERZ779643 | MGnify/ENA primary metagenome ERZ779643 (study PRJEB29588, sample SAMEA2147114) | human gut metagenome | biome: human gut; feature: human-associated habitat; material: faeces | place: Denmark | collected 2008/2010 ... | reverse complement strand
GATCGGCGGCGTTGGGGGCGTTCGTGGTCCATGTCTGCGGCTCGGGACAGCAGTAGGGCACTTGCCCTCCGTTGTTCCACAGCGTCCAGTAGGTCGTCTGCTCGTCGACCTCGTAGCAGGTTCTCACGCCCGTGCGCAGGTGCTCGACCAGCGCGCCGCGGAACGGTTTGCCGTCCACGTCAATCTCGCGCAGCGTAAAACCCGCCTCGATCGGCCCGCAGCCGGTGACCTGAAGCCCTTCGCGGCGCAATTTGGAAAATTGCTCCGACAGCGGCAGCCTGCGTCCCGTCGGGAGGTTGCGGCCATCGAGTTCGACCTCTTCCCCGACAGCCAGGCGCATCACGTAGTCGGCGTCGATCCCGCCCGCAAAGGGAATCGTCAGCGGGGTGTGAAAACCCACGCCCAGGGGCATGCGGGTCTCGCTGCGGTTGAAGAACACCACCTCCTGCTCCAACCCTTCGGCCGTGAGCCGGTAGGTGATCTTGCACTTGAACTCGTGCGGGAAATCGCGGTAAACGGCATCGTTCCCCGCATTGGCGTAGTAACGGCATTCGATCATCACCTCCCTGTCCGTCTCGCGGGCCTTCGACACCAGGAACGCCTCGCTCTTGAGGACGCCGTGGTGGTAGTTCCGTTCCCTCTCGATGGTGATGGGATACTGGTACGTGCGTCCCTCGAAGACGTAACGGCCGTCGGCGATGCGGTTGGGCGGGAACAGGATCGGAAGCCCGAAGACCTGCGGACGGCTCCGGAACGTCTCGATCTCCCCGGGTCCGGGCGTGCGCAGAATCTCCGCGCCCAGCCGGGTGTTGGCCAGCCGCACGAGGTTGGCCCCCATCTCCGGAATCAGCAGCGCCGTATACTCCCCCTTGGAGAACTCCACGCCTTTCAGCCCGTGGAAGTCGATGGCGCGCAGCATCAGAGAAGCTTCTCGATCTTGGCCTTCAGGGCATCCTTCGGGCATGCGCCGACCTGCTTGTCGACCAGCTCGCCGCCCTTGAGGAAGACGATCGTCGGGATGTTCCTCACGCCGTACTTCATCGTGATGTCGTCGTTCTCCTCGACGTCGCACTTGCCGATGACGACCTTGCCTTCGTATTCCGCAGCCAGTTCGTCCACGATGGGCGACATCGTGCGGCAGGGACCGCACCATTCGGCCCAGAAGTCGATGACCACCGGCTGATCGCCTGCGACCAGCGCTTCGAAATTGTCTTTGTTGATTGCCAATGCCATAGCTTTGAGTTTTTTGTTGATTATCAATTAAAGTATGCTTATGCGATTGAGTAGTGGATGCTGTTGTCGTCCAAATATCCGACCAGAGATTGCGAGAGGCTCACCTTGTGGCTTTTCGAGAAGAGGCGCAGCGAGACCTGCGCTCCGCGGTCGTAGACGTTCAGGCGCAGCAGCGTGTCGCCCTTCGACTCGCGGACCCTCTCCGTCAGGTCGTGAATGAACGCTTCGGTCACCTCCTCGATCGGCAGCTGCACGATCATCTCCTTGATCGTGTCGCGCATCTCCTGCAACTGAACCATCGAAATGATCTTGAATTCCAGCTCCTTGTCGTTGTAGGGCTTGGCCTGCACGCGGCCCCGGACGAAGAGGAAATAGTCCGGGAAAAGGTATTTGCGGAAGTTCTCGTAGTCCTTGCCGAAGAGGGCGAACTCGTGGCCTCCGTTGTAGTCCTCGAGTTTGAACTTGCCCCACGGCTTGCCGGTCTTGGTCATCAGGTTCTGCACGCCCACGACCATGCCCGCCACGGCGATCTCCTGCCCCTTGAGGGCGTCGAGGTTCTCCAGTTCCGAAAGCTGGGTCTTGCACATGTGGTCGATAATGATTTTATAATCGTCGAGCGGGTGCGCCGAGAGGTAAAGGCCCACCATTTCGCGCTCCTTCGTGAGTTTTTCCAACTGGCTCCAGTCGGCGCAGGCCGGAAGCACCGGGCGCTGGATGTCCACGTGCTCGCCGCCGCCGAACAGACTCTGCTGGGCGTTGTTCTGCTCGGTCTGGAACCGCTGCCCGTAGCGCATCAGCTGCTCGATGAAGGTGATGCCGCTCGAATCGCGCAGGTCGACGCCGAAGTACTTGCAGCGTGCGAAATCCGAGATCGAGTCGAACGCCCCGGCGTAAGCCAGGTTTTCGAGGCATTTGCGGTTGACGAGCGAGTAGTTCACGCGCTCGACGAAGTCGTATATGTCCTTGAAAGGCCCGTTGGCCTTGCGTTCGGCGATGATGCTCTCCACGGCCGCCGCACCGACGCCCTTCACCGCCGCGAGGCCGAAGCGCACGTCCCCGGCGGCGTTGGACGAGAAAGTCCGCATCGACTCGTTGATGTCGGGTCCCATGACGCTGATGCCCATGCGCTTGCACTCGTTCATGTAGAGCGTCAGCTGCTCGATGTTCGTGAGGTTTCGGCTCAACACGGCAGCCATGTACTCCGAAGGGTAGTTGGCCTTGAGGTAGGCCGTCTGGTAAGCCACCCACGAGTAGCACGTGGCGTGCGACTTGTTGAACGCGTAGGAGGCGAATTTCTCCCAGTCACCCCAGATCTTTTCGAGCACCTTCGGATCGTGTCCGTTCTTCCTGCCGCCCTCGATGAACTTGGGTTTCAGGTGGTCCAGTTTGTCCTTGAGTTTCTTGCCCATGGCCTTGCGGAGCGTGTCCGACTCGCCGCGGGTGAAGTTGGCCAGAAGACGCGACAGCAACATGACCTGCTCCTGGTAGACCGTGATGCCGTAGGTGTCCTTGAGGTACTTCTCCATCACGGGGATGTCGTACTCGATGGGGCTGCGGCCGTGCTTGCGGGCGATGAAGTCCGGGATGTAGTCCATCGGGCCGGGCCGGTAGAGGGCGTTCATCGCGATCAGGTCCTCGAAGGTCGAGGGTTGCAGCTCGCGCAGGTACTTCTGCATGCCCGCGGACTCGAACTGGAACGTCCCGACGGTGCGGCCCTCGCCGTAGAGGCGGTAGGTCGCGGGGTCGTTGATGATCGTGAAGTCGTCGATGTCGATCTTCACGCCCTTGGTCAGGCGGATGTTCTCCACGGCGTCCTTGATGATCGAAAGGGTCTTCAGCCCCAGGAAGTCCATCTTGATCAACCCGATCGGCTCCACGAAATGGCCGTCATACTGGGTGGTCATCAAACTTTCTCCCTCCGTCGGCATAATCGGGATATGCTCCGTCAACGGGTCACGACTGATCAAGATACCACAAGCGTGTACCCCCGTCTGTCGCACGGAACCTTCCAAAATCTCTGCCAGGTGAAGCGTCTTCGCCACCAATGGATTCGACGACTCTCGCTCTTTTTCCAAATCCGGATTCTCCTTGTAAGCCTTCTTCAACGTGATCTTCGGGGTTTCCGGCACCATCTTGGCCAACCGGTTGGCCTCCGACAGATCCAACTTCAACACCCGCGCCACGTCCTTGATTGCCATCTTGGCCGCCATACTACCGAAAGTCACGATGTGCGCCACCTTATCCGCCCCGTATTTCTGTGTAACCCACTCCAACACCCGCTGACGTCCGTCATCATCGAAGTCAACGTCAATATCAGGCAGCGAGATACGATCGGGATTCAAAAAACGCTCGAACAGCAAATCATACTTCACCGGGTCAATATTCGTGATACCCAGACTATACGCCACGGCACTTCCCGCGGCAGAACCACGTCCCGGTCCCACGATTACCCCCATATCCCGAGCCGCCTGAATAAAATCCTGCACGATCAAGAAGTATCCCGGGAAACCCATCGTCTTCATGATGTGGAGCTCGAACTTCACTCTTTCAGCCACCTCGTCGGGTATCGGGTCGCCATACAGACGCCTCGCTCCGTCGTACGCGAGCTTCGCAAGATAGTCGGCTTCGAACTTTATCCGGTATATCTTCTCTATGCCTCCGAGGTGCTTTATCTTCTTGTCGGCTTCCTCCTTAGGCAACGGATTCTCCCCGTTCTCATCGGTAGTGAACTCCTCATACAGCTGTTGCTCAGTGTATTTGCGCCTTATGTCGTCCTCCGTTCCGAACTCGGCAGGGATTGGGAAGAACGGCATGATGGGGTCGTGATCAATGCTGTACATCTCAACCTTGTCGAGAATCTCCAGCGTGTTTGCCATAACCTGTGGCAAATCACCGAACACCGTGTTCATCTCAGCCCTCGTCTTGAACCACTCCTGCTTCGAGTAGAGCATACGTTTCGGGTCGTCCAGATCCTTGCCTGTGGCAAGACAGAGCAGGTGGTCGTGCGCTTCGGCGTTGTCCTGGTCCACGAAATGCGCGTCGTTGGTGCACACCAGCTTCACTCCATACTCTCCGGCAAGCTCCATCATAGCCTTGTTCGCCTTCTGCTGGAGCGGGAACGTCTCCCTGTTAGCCCTTATATTGGGGTCCTTCACCTCGTGTCTCTGCAGCTCAAGATAATAATCGTCGCCGAAGACACGTTTGTGCCACTCTATCGCCTCGCGCGCTCCGGCGATGTCGCCTTTAAGTATCTTCGACGGAACTTCGCCCGCTATGCACGCCGAACAGACGATAAGGTCCTCGTGATAACGCTCGAGGTCGGCTCTGTCCGTACGCGGACGCATGTAATAACCGTCCACCCATGCGCGCGAGACAAGCTTTATGAGGTTCTTGTATCCGTTATAGTTTTTCGCGAGAACGATGAGATGATATCCGCTCATGTCGCCCATCTCCTTCACCTTGTCCTCTTTCCGGCGTCGTGCGACATACATCTCGCAGCCCAGGATGGGCTTGAAAGGCTCCTTGCCTTCCGCCTTCCGCTTTTTGTTTACACCCTTACAATAATTATAGAATTCCTTTATTCCGAACATGTTGCCATGGTCTGTTATCGCCATGCCCTTCATCCCGTCTCCCACAGCCTTGTCTACGAGGCGCTGGATGCTGGACTGTCCGTCGAGAATAGAGTAATAAGTATGAACGTGCAGATGTACGAAATCTTCCATTTTCAAGCATAATTAGATTTCAAAGTTACCACTTTAAAACAACACCGCCAAAAGAATGACATGAAAAATTTGCCCAATCTTCAAAAAACAACTATCTTTGCAGAAAGATAGATGTACATCAACAGTTATGATAAAAAGGATTAAAAGACTGAAAAAAATACGTCTGCACCGTGAAGGCACGGACACTCTTCTATACGGATTCATAATTCTCGCCGCCATAGCACTGCTGTTGTGGCGCGGTCTTGACAACAAGATACCGTTCTGGTTCTTCGTAGCCGTGGCTGTGGCTCTGTACGGTGTGGTTGTCAATTTCTTCCGTTGTCCCATCAGATACTTTCCCCAGGAAGATACCGAAAACATCGTTGTGGCACCTGCCGACGGCCGTATCGTAGTCATAGAAGAAGTGGATGAAGACCAGTATTTTCATGAAAAGCGCATCATGATAAGCATCTTCATGAGTCTTTTCAACGTTCACGCCAACTGGTTTCCCGTTGACGGGCATGTGAAACATGTACACCATCAGAATGGAAACTACCACAAGGCATGGCTTCCGAAGGCAAGCGAGGAAAACGAACACGCCGACATAATCATCACAACGCCCGACGGCAAGGACATACTGTGCCGTCAGATAGCAGGCGCAATGGCACGCCGGATTGTCACCTACGCCAAAGAGGGCGAGGAATGCTACATCGACGAGCATCTGGGATTCATAAAGTTCGGGTCGAGAGTGGACGTATATCTTCCGTTGGGAAGCGAGGTCTGCGTGAAGATGGGACAGAGCACGACCGGCGACCAGACAATAATAGCGAAGCTGAAATAAGACCATCGTTTCATAAAAGACATGAAATGTCAAATCCGATAATAAGAAACATACCTAACGCAATCACCTGCTGCAACCTTATATCGGGCTGCATCGCTACGGGATATGCCTTTGCGTTCGACGCAAGAATGGCTCTTGTGTGGATTATAACAGGCGCCGCTTTCGACTTCTTCGACGGTATGAGCGCACGCATTCTCCATGTATCGTCACCCATCGGTAAGGAACTTGACTCGCTTGCCGATGACATCACGTTCGGCTTCGCGCCCTCGGCGATAGTCTTTTCGCAGCTTTGCGTGATGGACTATCCCCCGTTTCTCGAACCGGCACGCGCCGTCCTGCCTTTCATGGCATTCATAATGGCAGCGTTCTCAGCACTCCGTCTTGCGAAATTCAACCTCGACGAACGCCAGACAACATCGTTCATCGGCATGCCGACACCGGCAAACGCCCTGTTCTGGGGCTCACTCATCGCCACCCAAAGCAGATGGCTGGAAAGCTCGCCGTGGATGTCATGCGTGCTCATAATGCTCGTCGCACTGTGCTGCTGGCTGCTTGTAGCCGAGCTGCCGATGTTCGCCCTCAAGTTCAAGCAGTGGGGATGGAAAGGCAACGAGATAAAATACATATTCATGGCACTGTGCGTAGCCATCATCGCATGGTCAGGATTCATCGGCAGCTTCTGCCTTATCATACCTCTGTATGTCATCATATCGCTGTTCACACAGTCTGCAAAGACTGACGGCAGCAAGAACAACTGACATAAAAACAATAACGGGAACATGTTCACTTTACTTAAAATAATCATCCTATTCATCCTTGTCATCGCGATATTATTGGGTGCCACCCTGTTCAGAGTATACCGCGACATACGCGAAACGATGCATAAGTTCGGATTCAACGACACAAGACACCGCCGCACGACGCACCGCCGGGACGCCTCTGAAGAGGAAAGCATAAAGACGCGATACTCCGGACAGATGAAGAAAAAGAAGATACCGAAGGACGAGGGCGAATATGTGGACTTCACGGAAGTGTGACACCGCACCGGGAATCCATGACCGCCGGAATGCACCTGAGCCAAGACACCGGCACACAGGCAAACCGACAGCGCATATATAAAGGACATACGGAGATGCCGGCATGAGTCAAAGCCCATGCCGGCATCTCCGTATCATATACCCGACAGATGATAGCCGTGGCACACAAAGCATGCCGCGGCTTGCCGGGAAGCACGTCAGTTGTGAACGTAAGTGCCTATGTCCTCACCGTCCATAACACGTTTAAGGTTGCCGAACTTATCCATGTTGAACACGTATATCGGCAGATTGTTCTCCTTGCACATCGTTGTAGCCGTGAGATCCATAACCTTCAGTCCGCGCGTGTAAATCTCGTCGTATGTTATGTCACTGAACTTCACAGCCTCCGGATCCTTCTCCGGGTCGGCTGTATAGATGCCGTCGACGCGCGTACCCTTAAGCATCACATCCGCCTCAATCTCTATGCCGCGTAGCGACGAGCCCGTGTCCGTAGTGAAATAAGGAGAACCCGTGCCCGCCGAGAAGATGCACACATAGCCCGCCTCCATCGCCTCTATTGCCTTCCACTTTGTGTAGAACTCACCTATAGGTTCCATGCGAATGGCTGTCATGACCTTTGTCTTCACGCCATTCGCGCCGAGAGCGGAACTCAAGGCGAGCGAGTTGATTACCGTGGCACACATTCCCATCTGGTCGCCTTTCACACGGTCGAAGCCTTTGGATGCCCCGCTGAGCCCCCTGAAGATGTTTCCTCCGCCTATCACGATACCAATCTGCACACCCATCTCGTGCACTTCCTTTATCTGCCTTGCATACTCGTCGAGCCTCACAGGGTCGATTCCGAAATGCTGACTACCCATCAGGCTCTCGCCGCTGAGCTTCAGTAGAATTCTCTTGTACTTTGCCATATATGATTCAAATAATGTAACTCACTTCCTTAAACGCATATATCCGCTCACGCCCGGCGTCATCACGCAGCACAAGTCTGCCGTCGTGCCCCACCCTCACGACAGAAGCCATGAAACGACCGTCGGAATCGGAGTAGGCGTGCATGCCCGTGCGGCGGTAGAGGGCATCATGATAAAGCCTGCCCACCCTGTCGTATTCACCGTCGAGCACCATGGCATAATATCCCTCAAACGCCTCCAGCACACTGTCGAGCACAACGTTCATGTCGGTGTCGCGCCCCGTTATCTGGCGCAGCGACACCGGATTGGGCGCATCGCTGCGGAACACCCGCTGGTTGACATTGATGCCCGTACCGAATATGCAGTCCTTCACGAGCCTGCCGCTTATCGCGGTCTCTATGAGAGTGCCGCTTATCTTGCGGTCGTGCCAATACACATCGTTGGGCCATTTCAGCGTCACTTCCCCGGCTATAGGGTCGAGAGCGTCCTTCACGGCAAGAGCCTCAGCCATGGACAACGCGAACTGACGCGCCGCCGGAACACCCTCCGGTCTCACCAGCATGGAGAACAGCAGATTGCGTCCGTCCTCGCTCTCCCACCTGTTGGAGCCCATGCCGCGTCCGGCAGTCTGATGTCCAGCCGTCACGACCACAATGTCCGCGTCCGGCAAATTCTCCATCCGGCGCAGATAAGTGTTGGTGGAGTCCACCTCATCAAGCCTTATCGTATGTACATTCATCTTTTTCATATTATCAGAAGCGGGTTGAACGCATCTTCCATATGTTCTATGTGCGGCTCACACCCCTGCGTGCCTGTCACCGTGATGATGTCGAAGCGCAGTTCCTCATCCACCTCGTGCATCTTCACATAGTTGTCGGCAGCCACACAAATGTTTCTTATCTTCGCCTTGTCTACAGCCTCCTCGGGCAATATGACACTGTCGGGCAGGCGCGTCTTCACCTCGACAAACACCACCGTAATGCCGTCGGGAGTGACGGCGATGATGTCAATGTCGCGCTTGCCCGACCTCCAGTCGCGTTCGCGTATGACATACCCGTTGCGCCGGAGATAGTCCGCCGCCACGTTCTCGCCCCACTTTCCCATATCGTTGTGTCTTGCCATGTGCAGGTATTTAGCCATCACAAAAATACAGCAAAAAGGATGAAACGCAAAATTATTCACCGTTTATTTTATCATCCGACGCCATGTCATACTGCCTCGACAACGTGAAAACGATGAGGAATGGACATGCCGAGCCGACTGTCTGGCGAGAGACTCGCCGCAGGCGGTGACCCTCACGTCACGCACGCTGCCTGTCACGCTTCCGCAGACACTCCGAATGATATCCGTAAAAGAAGAGTCCGGCATGTGCAGGAAAGCCATACCGGACTGTAGAATCATCCTGAAACAATCTTCCTCAAACAGTCTCTCTCTCTGTTTTTGGTACACACGTATAAATGCTGTCAAATGCTCTGATTTTCAAATAACGTATCCCTACGTTTCTCTCTTTTTCATCCTTAATGTCAGAAAACATAGCCTATCAAAGATTCAATATGTCGTTTATCCGTCCCATACTTACAAACGCGCCCATTCATACCGCCACACTTCCTCCGGCGTCACACCGTCCGCACGATGCCATCCGTGCCGCATCCCGTCAGGCATACACGCCCGCAGACACATGGCATGATGTCGAGTCCGGCATGAATCCATCCGAATCCGTCCTCCGTAAAAGACTGTACTGACTGCCAAAAGGAATGTGTGATAATCATGGACACTGTTTTTTATGTGGCGCAAGTTATTAAATAAAATGCCTCATGTCAAGACCCTATATGTTAATTAAAATTAATATATCACACATAATCCACCGTGTCCGGTCACGGACGATGCGATATGCCGTCACTCCATGCCCGAAGCGGTTGTGCGAGATATGTGAAGCACGGCAGTGCTAATGTTAAAATGCAACCGCGCATACGTCCGTTTCTCGTGAAAGACCCGACAAAAGCGCAGAAAAACGCAGTTTTCAGCAGGAATAGGTAACACTCTGACAGCGAGCCCAATACAGCCAGACATCGCCACGACACACGCCATGCAGCCATGCGGAACGGGCTTTCCTGCGATGCGATAAAGCCTCTTTCATCATGCAGGACAGGCTTTTCCGGCACACGGAAGACACCGTTCCGACATACGGAAGAGCCTCTTCCGCATCATCACTACGAAAAAACTCCGCAGAAACAAGCACCGGACAACCGCCAGGAAGAGCAATATGCGCGCTCCGGCACACAGAAGAGGGGAATGCGGCATAAGATTACTGAAATGGTTTTTAACTGAAAATTTAACATTATACAGCCGTCAATCTCAACACGGAACAAACCTAAACATCATAGACGAAAAGCGGTAAACAGAATGGGAAAGCGGTTTAGGCGGTCGGGCGGCAGAGCCTTGCAGAGCGCGTTCAGTGCCGGAAGGACATGTCCGGGGAACGGCTGTTTTGCATCAATCCGTTTGCGTATGTTGCGGGGAATGTATAACTTTGCATCACTCATTCGCGTGTGCCGCCAACCCGCAGGCATGCGCATGACACTACTTACGGCAACACCCCCTGTCTGAACAGACCGTAAACAGCAAACCTTGAAAGAAAGACAAAGGATGAACATAGCGAATGCTTTAAAAAGAATGGTGCCCTACAGACTGGTGCTCATGCGGCGCGAACTGCTTCCTCTCATGGCAAAGTGGACACGCAAGAACATGAGGCGCAGGGACATGATACCGATACTCCACTTCCATCTTACCGACCACTGCAACCTCAACTGCCGGGGATGCGACAACTTCTCACCCCTCGCGCCGGACACATTCACCGAAACAGAAGCGTTTGAAGCCGACTGCCGGCGCATGGCACAGCTCATGGGCACGCGCAACCGCATAAAGGAGATACAGCTGCTCGGCGGCGAACCGCTGCTCCATCCGCAGGTGACGCGGTTCATGGACATCGCCCGCAGCTGTTTCCCACACACTCCGATAAACCTCGTGAGCAACGGTCTGCTGCTGCCAAAAGAGGACGAGCGTTTCTGGGAATGCTGCCGCCGCAACGACGTGCAAATCATAGTGACGAAATATCCCATAAAGTTCGACTATCACGCCATGGCTGCACACGTGAGGGCTCAGGGCGTGAGGTTCTCCTTCTACGGCAACACCGAGGTGGTGGAGAAGACAATGGTGTGCGTGCCGCTCGACGTTGAAGGACGCCAGAACGCCACCGACAGCTTCCTGCGCTGCGCGCGCGCCAACCGCTGCATAGCCCTCGACCATGGCAGACTGTATACATGCTCGCTCATACCATACGTGAAGTATTTCAACCGGAGATTCGGAACAAGGCTCGAAGTGACGCCGCACGACTACATCGACATACACAGCGTGGAGAGTTTCGACAGCATACTCGACTTCATATGCAAGCCTATGCCGTTCTGCCGACACTGCAATCTGAAGGGTACTGTGGGCAACATAAAGTTCGGCATATCGCGCCGCGAACGCTCCGAATGGACCGGCTCTGACGACTGACGCAAAGCCTGACGCACAAGAAAAACAGAAAGGCTGAGGGAGGGAATGCCAAGCATATCATGACAACTACATAAAAAAGCCACAGAAAAAGACAAACGCACAGCAATGGAAAAGGACAACCGGCAGACTAAAGACGAGAAATACATGCGCATGGCACTGGCAGAGGCACACGCCGCACAAGAAGCCGGAGAGATTCCGGTGGGAGCCGTTGTGGTGTGCGGGGACAGGATAATAGCACGCGCGCACAACCTCACCGAGACGCTGCACGACGTCACCGCCCACGCCGAGATGCAGGCGATAACCGCCGCCGCCGACTCGCTCGGAGGCAAATATCTGAAAGACTGCACACTGTATGTCACTGTGGAGCCGTGCACAATGTGTGCCGGAGCGCTGGGATGGTCGCAGGTGTCGCGGGTGGTATACGGCGCACCTGACGACAAGCGCGGCTATACGCAGTACGCACCCTCCGCTCTCCACACAAGGGCAACGGGCACGGCAGGCGTGCCCGAAGACGAATGCCGCAGGCTGATGCAGGACTTCTTCAAGGACAAAAGATGACTCCAGCCCGCGTCGTCATTCAGAGTCGATGATACGGTCGAAATCGGCTGCTATGTCAGAATTGCGTATCCAGTCATACAAAGTGATGCGGCGCAGAGAGTAATAAGAACTCCAGAAAGACTGAAGCTGCGCGATATACTGCGAGCGCGACGACTCAAGATCCTGCTGGGCGGTATTGAGTTCGGTCACGGTGAGTCCTCCCTCCTCAAAACGTTTCTTTGTTATCTCATACCTCTCCTCGGCAATGCTCCTCGCCCGCATGGTGTTTGAACACTGCGAGTACTGCATGTTGAACTTGAGAGCCAGTGTCCTTATGTCCTGAATATACTTCTCACGCTCCTGCTCCATCTGTGTCCTCACCGACTCCAGATTGGCTTTTGCCATCCTCACACGTCCTTTGCTCACTCCCCAGTCGAAAAGCGGCAGAGAGAAAGTCACACCCACTATCTCGCTGTTCTGCATGTTGCGGAAAGCGTCGGAGAAGTGGTTGGCTACCTTGCTGAAGCCCACCTCGCCGTTAAGCTGCACCTGCAAGCCCTTCGCCGCCTTGGCTTCCTTCAGGTTTTTCTCCGAATCCAATATGCTCAACTGCTGCGAGAGGACATGCTTGGAGTTCTCCAACGCCTTCTGTACCACAGTCTCCGCATTGACCTCAATCTGCGGTACGTCCGACGGCACCATCAGTTCAATGTCGTCATAGCTCAATATGCGGAGGAACGAGAACAGCCTGAACCTGTCGTCGTTAAGCTCCACCTTCCTCTCGTTAAGCTCCACCTCCGCGTTGAGCACCGACAGTTGCAGCTGCAGGAGGTCGTTCTTGGTGACCGAGCCTATCTCGAAACGCTTCTCCGACATCTCATACAGCTGCCGCCGGTCCTGCAACTTGCGCTCGCTCTGCTCATATGCCGACTGCGAGGAGAGCACGCTGAAGAAAAGCGACACCACATTTTCCGTCACCGTCTCCATATTCTCCAGATATTCGCGTTTGGCAAGCTCATATCTCATAGGTTCGGTCTTCTTCTGCCATTTCAGCGAATTGAAAGCCCTCAACGGCTGCGAATAGACAATGCGAAGCGGCTGCGAGTCGTATGTCCTGTAACCATAATTGAACTGGTCGAGCCTGTAGAGATAAGACTGCACCGACAGCGTTCCGCCAAGAGGCACCACGTTCTGGTCTACCGAAAGCGACAGACTGTTGCTCATGGAGTTGTCCTGCCGCAGTGAAATCTCGCCGTTCTCATAGTTTCTCACCTCCACCATGCTGTGGTTGAACTGCAACAGGTTGCCCCTGAGATTTACCGCAGGAAGCAGCTGCGCCCTGAAGGACTTATAGCTCCAATAGTCGCTCATGAAATTGAGACGTGCAATCATGGCGTTCAGAGAGTTCTGCTGACCCAACGATATGGCATCGTTGATTGACAGCAACTTCCTCGCCACGCTGACCTGCGCGCCGAGCAAGAACATCAGAAAAGCCATACCGGCTTTTGAGAAGAACGCCCTGAAGGGTAAAACAATTCTGTAAAACAATACTTTCATCGCTTCTTTAATTTAATCAGGAATACAGGTAAAAAGATGAATATGCCCACCATGGTGAATGCGAGTCCCGACATGGTGCCGACAGCCAGCCCGTACCAGAAATTGTCCGAGCTGTTCTCAATCACGAAAGGCAGGAAGCCCAATATGGTGGAGAGGACTGTGAGGAAAACCGGACCTATCTTCCGGTTCCACGCCTTGACGAAAGCGGCAGCCTCAGACAGACGCGGGTATTTCCTTCTCACCTCGTTATATTCGTATGTAAGATAAATGTTTGCGTTGACAGTAAGACCGCACAACAGCACCATGGACGCCATGCCGCCCTGACCGAACGGCGCCCTCAACCAGCTGAAAGCGAGGAACAGACCTATAAAGGCGACGGGTATGACCATTATTATGGCGAACGGCTGCCTGAAAGAATTGAGCAGCACACAGGTGGTGACGTATATTATGCCTATTATGACAAGCAGCACCAGAGCCGTTGTTTTGGTGCGTTCGCTACGGTTGAAAAACATCCCGTACCTTATGGTATAGCCCAACGGAAGAAGCTTGCTGAAATTCTCAACCTTGCTCTCCATCACATCGTTAGCCCTTCCCATGTCGCCCTTATAGTCGCACTGCACCAGAAGGACATACTGCCTGTTTTCCCTCTCGATGCTCATCGGAGCGACATGCATCTCAAAAGTGCCTATCTCTGACAGCTTCACCTCCTTTCCGTTGATGACAAGAGGCGTGTTCGTCAGAGCCCAGATGTCGTTTTCGTTTCTCGCGTACGACTGTGGCAGGAGCATCTTCACCGCTCCGTTGCGTGATATTCTTACGGAACTTGCGTTGCCATACTGACGCGACAGCTCGCCTATGACGTCTGCCATGGTGACTCCGTAGCGGCTGAGACTCCTCTCAGATATGTCGAAAGTGAGTTCCTTGTAGTCGGGAAGTGTGACGAGCTCGCGTGACGATATGGTGACGTTTCTCACTCTCATGACCGACTCGAGCGAGTCTCTGAACTGGGCGGCATATCTCCGCAGCCGGTCATAGTTGTAGCCGTTCATCGTGACGGCGTATCTCCCTGCCTCCATGACCGGAGTGTTGGAGAACATCATATTGCCGGGACCTGTGACACGCCAGGTAAGTCCGCTGATTGACAACGCCTCCTGTATCACCCTGCCGCGCACCGTGACGGGAGCTCCCTCATTGCATGCCTTCTCGCTGAAGAACACCTCGATGAACGCATTGTCGGTGCCGTTGACATGGGTGTTGAACTGTCTGATGCCAGACTGTGACGCCAGACAATGCTCCATACGCTTTATCGGGATGTCGAGCATCTCGCTTTTTGCACCGGAAGGCAGTTTGGCTCCGATAATAAGGATAGGTCTGTCAGGGTCGTAGGAAAACTCCTCGTCCTCCATCTTGTCGTTGTATGAGCAGAATCTGTAGAGCGAACCGCCTATGTACTTGTCCACCCAAGGCTTGATGTACTCAATGTATGTATCGCTGCCAAGCGTCTTGTTGTACAGCCTCACCCACTTGCCCTCCTTTATGATGCTGACCGGCAGGAGGAACACAGGCAGTCCGAACGACAGCACGAGCAGCACGCACAACAGCTTGCGATGCCTCCTCAAGAATACTATCAGCCTTTCATAACAGCGGTTGAACAGCCTGAGCAGCATGAGTTTGCGCGGTGTGATGCGCCTGCTGCGGTATGTGCTCAGTCCTGTCTGCTCCAGCAATGCCGGCACAAAGAAGGTGGCGACGAACAGCGATGCGAACAGATTGATGATGAGAACCTCTGAAAATTCCCTTAAAGTGACCTTCTGTCTGTCGCCTACGAAGAACACAAGAGAAAGCGCGCCGACGGTGGTCAGCGTGGCGGCAAGCATGGGCATGAAGGCATTGATGTTCTTGCGGTAGAGCACCTGGTTTGACATCACGATTATGTTGTCTATCATCAGGTTTGACGAGATGGTGATTGCGGCAAGCGCATACATGTTTACCTCCACCTTGAACACGAAATATCCTATCAGGGCTACGAGCATGGCGACAAGCAGGCTGAGCATGGTGTCTGCCACGAGCCTCACATTTCTTATAGACAGGAACATGAAAGCCAGAAGGATGATGACGGTGAGTATCAGACGGAAACCGATGTTGAAAGCCTCAGCCTTCAGTTTCTCTGACATGTCGCTTTCGGCTGACAGCTCATAACCCGGCGGCAACTCTGCCTTCAACATGTCCACGGCATCCCTTATGTGACGGCTCACCACAATCTGATTGGCGTCAGGCTTCGCCACAATATAGACAAACACGGTGTTCTGTCCGTTTATGCGCACGCTGCTGTCCTCGTTGCCGCTGTCGGGGACAATGGTGACGATGGACGACAAAGGAATCCTGACGCCGTCGTCAGACGTGACATAGAGCGAGAGAAAGTCGAGCGGGTCGTCATCGTTCTGCAACCGGAACCGCATCATAACCTCATTGCCTTCCTCATCCTCATAGGGAAGAAGACCAAGGCTGGAAGCCGTGCCGCATTCCTGTATGGCACGTATGACCGACGAAAAGTCCACATGCAGGTTGTCAAGAACCCTTTGGTCGTACTTCAGGATGAACCCGTCCTGCCGTCTGCCTTCAAACCTCACTTCGTCAACACCCTTCACACGGCTCAGCGCAGGCTTCACCTTCTCCTCCACATACGCCGACAACACTGACACGGAAGTGTTGCCTCTGAGAGAGTAGCTCATAAACTCGGTGCCGCTTCTTCCGCCCGTTGTCGACACGCTAACGTCAGGATAATAAGCCAGATAGGAGATGCGCTTCCACACCTTATTTATATTTGTCATCACAAGAAAGCGCGCCCTCTTCATGTCAGTGCCCGGAAACATCGTCAGGTTTATCTTGCCCGAGCGTTCGGTAGAGGACGACGTGATGCGGCTCAGTCCCTCTATACGGCACAACACCTGCTCAAGTCTGTTGGTAATCTCATTCTCTACGATACTTGGAGAGAGCTGGTTTCTTGTATTGAACGACACCGTGATGCGCGGCAGCTCTGATGTGGCAGAGCTTTGGAACGGCACATAATACGCCAGTCCCACTCCTATCAATGACAAGCACACGAACAGGACCAATATTGAGAACGACGATATTTTGCGTGTGGTATGTGCCATATTCACATCTCCTTTATCACACCTGTGTCTGCCGGAACGACGGCGTAACGATGCTTTCTTTCCAGAATAAACTTATCATATATCAGCGGTATCAGGAACAGACTCACAGGGACGCCTATGCAAAGAGCCGCTATCATGGCGAGCGCGAGCGACTGCTGCAGCTCGGAACCGAGGTCGTTGGTGAAGAAGAAAGGCACCATGCCGATGACAGTGGTAAGAGATGTCATGATGATGGGGCGTATCCTCATTTTTCCCGCCTTGTGTATCGCCTCCTGTGGCTTCATTCCTTTTTTGACAAGCACATTGATGGCGTCAAGCTTCAAGATGCTGTCGTTGATGACGATTCCGCAGGACGCTATCAAGCCTATGCCCGACATGATGTTCAGCGAATATCCGCAACACATCAGGACGAGCATTGCAAAGGCTATGTCCACAGGTATTTCGGCAAGGACAATGAGCGGCTGCGTGAAGCTCTCGAACTGCGCGCACAGTATGAAGTACATAAGCAACAGGGACAACAGGAATATACCTATCAGTCCGGAGGTCATTTTGTTCTCCGACGCCACCTCTCCTCCGATGGCTGACTTCAGCTCTGGAATGCTGTCCAGCACATCAGTCCTTATGTCGCCTGCCACAGAGCGGGCGTCTTTAAGGTTCCACAGCTTGATGGGATACATCACTCCGTTCCCGTCAGCCTCCAGATTGGTGAGTCCTGTTGTGTAGGTGTAGCTGACAAGAGAAGACAGCGGGAATTCCATCCTACCGTCTTTCGAGGCAACCGAATGACTGCGCAGCAGGGTGTTCCAGTCACGTGCGTTGTCCTTCAGAACAACGGGAATGTAGTCTGTAGAATAAATCTCCGAGACCTCAGTACCCTTAAACGCCCTCATGAGCGCATTGACAACATCCTGCCGGTCGAGCCCGTAATAGTCGATGTTGCGTTTGTTGAGCGACACGACAATCTCTCTCTGCTTTGACGCAGTCTCCATCCTGCCGCCATATCTTCCAATCTTCCTCTCTATGTCAGCAGCCTCCTCACGGAACTGCGCTCCGTTCACATCATCGGGATAAAGCTTCACTATGACGGGAGCCTGCCCCGTGTCGAACACTCTGTCAAATATGTTGTCGGCGGCGGAGGTGGTGAGCGCGGCATCCGGATAGCGGCTCTTGACATATCCAGCCAACGAGTCCTTACACTCCTCCAGCTGTCTGTAGCCGGAAGCCTTCATGTATATCTCTGTCTGATAAGTGGAGAGGATGTCCTTTGTCTCCATCATATAGCCTTGCGTGCCTACCGATGCTGCGATATAGTCGGTGTGCGGCGTGAAGGCTTTTACAATGTCGTTGGTGCGCCGCACATTCTCTTCCAGCGGCAGGTTGGTGTCCCATGATATTTTGGCAAGCATCTCGCTGCTCTCCGTATGCGGCATGCGCGCCTTGGGCATTAGCTCATAAAACAGGAAGCAAAGGGGGATGGAGAGCAACGCCAGGCACAATGACAATCTGCTGCGACGGAACACGAAGCGTATGCCTCTGTCGTAAAAGCGGTCCAACATCCGCGTCAGCAGCCTGCTTAACCTGTCGTGGTTCTTGTATCTTGACTCCAAAGCCCTGTCCATTTTGCCGAACAGCATAAAGAGCACAGGCATGAGGAACAAAGCAAGGATATAAGCCACGAGGAGACCGATGCTTATAGCGAGCGACTGATCGATAAACAGCGCGCCAGCCATGTCGCTAAGAAAGACCAGAGGGATGAACACGACGATGGTTGTGAGCGTGGAGCTAAGCATAGGCGTTATCATCTCCGCAGTGCCTCTGGCGCACGCCTCGATGATTCCTTCACCTGCCTGCTCGTGCATAAGGATGTTTTCAGACGTTATCAGAATGTTGTCTATCATCATACCAACGACAAGGATTAGTCCCGAGAGACTCAGGATGTTGAGCGACATTCCGAACACGAAGAAAGCAAGAAAGGTGATGATGAGCGCCACCGTCATGCTGATAGCAGTGACTACAGGTGTCTTGAAGTCGCCCATAAAGACAAACGCCACGATAAGCATAAGCACAAGACTCGAGATGAAATTCTCCTTCAGCGTCACGATGGAATAGTTGAGCAAGGCTGTCTGGTCGCGGCTCTCCTGAAACTCTATGTCCGGATATTGTACGGAGAACTCCTTCAGCGACTTCCTCAAATCCTCTCTCAGCTGGTTCACCTTGGCGTCGGTCTTCTTTATGACACGCATGCTGACACAACGTTTTCCCTGTGACAATGCCACGCCTATGTCTTCCTGAGGCACGAGACTCACATCACACACGTCACCTATTCTGTATATGCGTCCGTTCTTTTTCACCGACACGTTCCTTATATCCTCAACAGACATCAGAGAGTTCTCTATGTGTATGGTGCGCTCAAAATATCCGTCTCTTATGCGCATGGCACTCGGGCGGACGTTGCTTGCCTGCACGGCGTTCTTTATGTCGGTGCCTGTGATGCCTGTCAATTCAAGGTTCCGCTTCTTGGGCGTTATCTGTATCTCCTTTCTCATGAGTCCGCTGATATCGACCATGGCTACTTCGGGGAGCTGTTCTATGCGCCGGCTGATGACCTTCTCGCACAACTCACTCATACGGACAAACTCATCGGTGTTTGTAGGTTCGAAAGGCCGGTCGCTCTTCAGGGTGAGTGTGACATACTCTACAGGAATATCCGTACTGTTGACCTTATCGATCTGCGGTCTGTCGAAGCTGGCAGGAAGATTCTCCGTCACCTTGCCTATCTTCTCGTTTATCTCCACCAGCGCGATGTCTATATCTGTATTGTAAGCGAATCTGAGATTTACAAATCCATGATTGTTGGACGATTTGCTGTATATGCTCTCGACATCACCCACCGTAAGCAGTTCTCTTCTTATCGGAGCGATGGCGCTTTGCTCCACCTCCTGTGCTGAAGAGCCCGATGCCGTCACCTTGACATTGATCTCAGGAACAGGTATGTGCGGGAGCAGTGATACGGGCAGATTGGCATATGCTATCACTCCGAGCAGACAGAACGCGAAAAAGGTCATGCACACAGCGACAGGACGCTTCAGCAGAAATTTTATCATATCCATACCACAGTCTCCTCCCGTCAGTTTTGTACTTTTACCGCACTTCCGTCCGCAAGGTTCTGCGAACCGGATATTATAACCTCCATTCCCGGCTCCAATCCGTCTGTGATGGTGTATTCCGTCATGTTCTCCAGTCCGATATTCACATAATGCCACTCCGCCTTATTGTCGTTTACGGTGAAGATGACATCCCGTTCAGACCGGCGCACCACCGCAGTCTTGGGCACGACAATCTGGTCTGGAGCCGTCTTATTGACAAGCACCCTCACACTCATTCCCGAAATCAGATTCGCACCGGACTCTACTGTCGCCTCCACCGTTATCAGTCCGTCTTTGTCGACAATGGGATTGATGGCTCTTATGCGTCCTGCCAAAGGCTTCTCGCCGTCACCGTAAGTCAAGATGGTTACCGCATCGCCCACTCTGACAAGTCTTACCTCATTCTCGACAAGCGGGAACTTCACTTCCATACCGCTCTGACCGACAATACGGCAAACAGGCTCGGTTCCGGCAGAGCTGTGTGGCTTGGCATCAAGGTCTGCCACCAGACCGGCGAACGGAGCGCGAAGCGTGGTCTGCTCCAAATGTTGTTTGAGTTCCTCAAGCTCCTTCCTGTCTCTCAGGTATCCGCTTTTTATCATGGCAAGCCTGAGTATTTTGGCGGGAATCTTGTCCTGCTCCTCATATGAATAGCCTTGTCCGATAAGGATGTCTTTAAGCTGGAACTCGGACATCTCGCATTCCATCTCTTTCTTTGCGATGTCTCCCTGCAGATCAGACTTGTCCAGCGACGCTATAGCCTGCCCTTTCTGCACGTGCTGTCCGTTCTTCACATAGACACGGGATATTATCCCGTTGGTTCTGAACATAAGCTCGGCGATGTTTGTCGCCTCCACTTTTCCGTTGCTCACCATCTGCACCTTGAAATCGGACGGCTTCACCTTGACGGTCCTCACAACGCCGGTTATCGTGTCAGCCTTTAAAGGAACGTTCTGATCTACGGTCTTATTACCTTCGCCCTTACATCCCGGAAATACAGCGGCAAGGAGCATCAGCGCCACCGGCGGGAGTATCTTATATATTGGTTTCTTCATAGTTTGAATATTGTATGTTGTCAGTATTGTCGTGAACGGTACGGAGTTAATGTCCGGCATTGACCGGAGCTGTAATCAGAGTTTTCTTTCCGTCATCATAATCTTTCCTCGATTTGAGTATCTCACGAATGTTCTGTTTAAGCATATCGGTATTTCTCCAGTGTCTCTCATATGTCAGAGTCATTGCCGACAGACACACCACATACACTGCAAGCGCAAGTTTCACCCATCGTGTAAACCGGAAGCGCGTCGCCGACAGATAAGCAATCATGAAAGCGCAGCCTATCAGCGAGAGGTATGAATATCTGTCGGCAGTGACAGCAAACCTTGATATCGGTACTATATGAAGAGCCACAAGAACATGTATGACAAAGAAAAGGGCTGCAAAGACTATCATCCTGTCACGTCTGAAGACAAAGACAAGATAGCCCAATGCAAGTACATATAAAGGATAAAGATAAATTCCGAACGGAACGGCGTCACCGGGCTGGAACGGGAACGGATAAATATAAGACAGGTTGTAAGGCACTATCGCCTTGACAATATATTCAAACAGTGAGTAAAACGCAAGAAGACAGCGTTCCATAATATCATACTGCGGCATGGAACCGCCGGAAGTGTCGCCCTGAGAAAGAATGGTAATCAGTCCGAAGAACAGGGCAAGAAACAACATCGGCACTTTCTCCGCAACCATCAACAGCACTGGTTCACGTCTGCGCATGGCGTAGTCGACAAGCGCGCAGCACAGCACAAGCACCACAGCCTGTTCCTTTCCGGCGAACGAAAGAATGTATAACAGAAGTACAAGCAGATAGGACGCCGCATCCTTTCGCTCGATGTAGCGTATGTAGATGATGAGTGCCGTAAGATAGAACAATGAATATACGAGTATCTTGGACGCGCTCAGCCACGCCACCGACTCCACGCATACAGGATGGACAGCGAACAACAATGCCGTGACAAACGCTATTCTGCCTGCGACAGCCGTCTCTCCATTCTGTGTCTTTAATGACAACAGGAACACAAAACGGTAGGTCAACAGTACGTTTGCCGTATGCAACAGCATGCTGCCGGCATGAAACGCATATGAGTTATATCCGAAAAGACTGTAAATGATGATATAATAAAGCTCGTTGGCGGGAGCATACTGACCGTGATAAAACTGTGTCACAACATCCCATATGTTGCTCCATGACATTCCGCGGTCTGTGAACGCGTTTATCACAACCCACTGGTCATCCCAGTGAAACAGGAAATCGTTCCACACAGTCTGTATATATACGGCAACGGTGACGGCTGCCAGCAGCAGGTAAGGCAACATTCTTCTAATACAGACAGGCTGCGTCCGGCAATCCGAAAGCGAGCTTTCATTGCGCTCACCGGCACTCTTTTGGCGATAATAACCCATAGTCATTCTGATAGTATCTTACTGATGAAATTATGAAATCTGCGTGTGAAGGGAAGCGTTGTCGTACTGACTACGTTAGATGTCACTATTCTAAGCCCTTCAGTATAAAATAGAATAGGGAACTGAGGTTCATCTTCTATCCCGTCACACAGTTTTCCTTTGCAAATCTCGTAGAATCCTCCGGCAGGCATCTTACGGTTTCCCATATGACTGTGCATGTCATAATCGAACACGAACACAATGTTGTCACGGCAAGGAAGTTTTGAGAGCAGGGACATCTCAAGCCTCGAGCAATCAGAACAACTGTTCATGGAGAACAGTGCGAGACACTTGCCTCCTCTCATGACAGAATCCAATGGTATATCAGACTCCTTCAGTTTCCCTGTTCTGTCATAACAGTTCAATGTGGTGTTTCCGTTCAGATACAGTCCGTCATAATTCAGATGACTCATCACCACTTCCGCATCATACTCTCTGTCAGCATCC
>ERZ779643.896-NODE-896-length-22726-cov-6.720480_pt1 | contig 22726 bp, 21 predicted proteins | sample MGYA00511564_ERZ779643 | MGnify/ENA primary metagenome ERZ779643 (study PRJEB29588, sample SAMEA2147114) | human gut metagenome | biome: human gut; feature: human-associated habitat; material: faeces | place: Denmark | collected 2008/2010 ... | reverse complement strand
CATTGTTGTGTTACATTGTTGTGTTACATTGTTGTGTTACATTGTTGTGTTACATTGTTGTGTTACATTGTTGTGTTTCTCCTTTCTTTTGTCCCTCGGAGGTTAAATCCTCCACCGGGACATTTTTATTTCATAAAAACTTCATTTTAATATTCGATTATCACAAAGTATATGGATTATCAATTGTTCCAGCACCACCTGATATACCGATTGTAGATTTTAGATAGAAGGTTGGACGGACACCAGAGCCGATTTTCGCATTGTTGAAGATCACATGACCACGGCTGTTGACAAAGAAGGCACTACCGGCGCTGTCTGCTATTGGTGTTATTGTCCATTCATATCCTTTATATAACCAATTTTTATTTCCACAATATTGTGATGCTGCAGTGGTAGTTGCTGTATCTGCAAAATAACTACTTGCATATAAATAATCTGAAGCATACATTAATCCTATTTTACTTGTTGTACTTGCATCATATGCTCCTGAGTTGGCACTCATACAATTTGTTGTATCTGTACTTAATCCTCTTTCACATAAATAGAAATTTTGTTTACTATAACTATTATTTTTATATCCTTTTAAATACCAAGTAACTTCTTCAATATAATCTCTTAAATTACTATCTATTCCGTGTCCTATGATATCTGAGCAAGAAAATGTTTTATAATTATTGCTACTATTATAATATGTCCAACTACTACAAGAGCCATATGTTGAAGAAGTATCAGTTTTATTATAAAAGAATTCATTTAATAATACATTAGCACTTGCTTTTACTCCTGTAGTATTTCCTGTCCAATCATTCTTATAACCTGAATAAGTTCCAGATGTATTGGTAGTGTTATATACTCCCCAAGAGCCTGCATATAATTTATCTGCCATAATTAATTTAACTAAATATTTATCTTTTACTCCATGAGAATTTTCATCAAATACTCCGATTATTCTATATAAATCATTGTTAAATAACACATAGTTATTTGGATCTGCTCCTCTAAATCTATAATCATGATATTTAGTTGTTCCATTTTCAGTATAACTATTTGTGGCACATACTCCTGTTCCTCCAGCATTACAAGCATTAGTAGAAGCTAAATTAATTATTGTTTTACTTGCAGTAAGTGGTCTAGTTAAAGCCTTTTTACTTTTAGTAGATAATTCTATTTTTATATTACCTGATAATGTTTTATTCATTAAAGGTGCTGTATTTGTTTCTTCTCCACAACTTGTTATATCTCCAGTACATTGTTCACTTATCCAAATATAAAATGTATAAGAGTCTGCTGTACTAGAATAACTAGGTAAATCTTGTTGAATACTAGTTAATACCATTCTATTATTTATTTGTGAATCAAAATCATATGAAAAACTACCTTCAGATATTTGTGTATTATTTTTATATAATCTCCATTTTAATAATTCACTATGTAATTCACTAGCTAAGTTTAAATCAGTTAAACTAACATCGTATATTATCGGTACATTAGTAGGATTAGTTTGTGCTCCTTTTACTGTAAAAGTTGCTTTCATTACTTTTGTACTATTACTTGAATTAGTTAATTCATCATCTAATATAGGAGTTAATTTACTACTAGGTAATGTAGCAGTCCCACTATAAACTACTTGATAATTACCTGTAGCAATACTTACATTAGTAAGTTTTGCTGCTGCTAAGGTATAACCTATTATACCTATTCCTATTATTACTAATAAACTTATTATTAATTTAATATTTTTACTTAAAAAGTTTTTTATATTATCCACAAATATCATCTACTTTCTATCTATATTAATTATATAATAATTTATTATTTTAGTAAAGAAAAAAATTAAAGTTTTCACTTCAATTATTTCTTTCTTTTTATATCTTTATATTTATCACTATCAATTAATTTATTTAATGATATTGTAGAATTATCATTAGACTTTACCTCAATAGGTATTAAATTTTTTAAATCTCTTATAAAAATATAAATCATAACTAGATTTAACTAACATATCAGAAACAATATTTTTATATATTAATCACATTTTTAGAAAAAATAAAAAGTATTATATTTACATTTTACAGCAATAAATGGTCTAAGTTCTTTTAATACAGCATTTTATAAAAAGATTAGAGTATGCTCTCTAACCTTACTTTTTTAAGTCCCGATTTATGACTGGGTTCACCGCTTTTTAATGCTTAATGCATAACATAATTTCTTATGTGTTATTAATAAATCATATTTTTATTAAAATGTCTATACTTTGATAAAAATTCATAAAGAAAAGAACAATAGATTATCTATCGTTCTTGAATCCTTATTTAGATTGTGTATAGTTTCCACCATTTAATTGGTTTTGAGCTAATCTAACTAATCTCTTAGTGATTTCTCCACCAACTGAACCATTAGCTCTTGAAGTAGCATCTGGACCAAGGTTAACACCAAATTCGTTAGCTATTTCATATTTCATTCTGTCGATAGCTTGTTTAGAACCTGGAACTGTTAATTTGTTGTTATTCATTGTTTCTCACCTCCTACACTTATAGGTTGTGAAGAAACTAAAATTTAATACTTCTTTTCTTTTGGTAATTTTTTCTATAAATTAAATTTATCTTCATTATTATTAATTTTTATTATTTCTATATTATTTACTGCTTCATTAATTAATTCTTCATAATCAAATAAAGTTTCATATAATAAACATTTATCTAATGTTGGATTAATTACAGGATGTTTAGGTAAAAATATAGTACAACAATCTTCATATGGTAAAATAGAAGTTTCATATGTATCTATTTTTTTAGCAATATCAATTATTTCTAATTTATCCATACAACACACTGGACGAAGTACAGGTATATTAGTAACATTATTAATTACATTCATACTAGTTAAAGTTTGACTTGCTACTTGTCCTACTGACTCACCATTAATTAAAACATATAAATTATTTCTTTTAATTATTTTCTCACTAATTCTATACATCATTCTACGCATAATTGTTATCATATATTCTGGATCTGCATTCTTATATATTTCTTCTTGTATTTTAGTAAAATTAACTACATATAATTTTATTTCGGATTGATAATTAGTTAATTTTTTAACTAATGATTTAACTTTATTTTTTGCTTGAATACTTGTATGTGGTGGAGATTCAAAATAAATACATTCTAATTTTATTCCACGCTTCATTGCTAAATATCCTGATACTGGTGAATCTATTCCTCCAGATAACATTAGTAATCCTTTACCTGCTACACCATTTGGATATCCTCCTGCACCCATAATTTCTTTAGTATAAATATAAGTATAATCATTTCTAATTTCTAATTTTAAAGTATATTCTGGATTATGTACATCCACACTAATATTAGGAATATTTTTTAAAATTAAACCTCCAATAACATTATTAAATTCCATACTAGTATAAGGAAATTCCTTATAACTTCTTTTAGTATCTACTTTAAAAGTTTTAAAATTAATATTTTTTACTACTTCAAGTACTTTTTCTTTAATAATATCAGTATTAGTATTTACTTTATATGCTATTACTATACTATGTATACCAAATACCTTAGTTAAGATATTAGTAATACTTTCTATATCATCATTAGTTTCAATATACATTCTAGAATTATCTTTAATTATATTAATACTATAATCTTTTAATTTATCTTTAATATCTTTATATAAATGACTAATAAATAAATTACGATTAGCTTTCTTAGTAGTTAATTCTCCATATTTTATTAATATCATTTTATCCATTATATCACTTCCCAACAAAATTAATTATAAAGAAAAAATTCTATTTTGTAAATAGATTTTTATTATTATAATTAATATTTATAGAACGAATTTTTACGTTTTTTCGTTCTATAGATTATTCTGTTAAAAATATATTGACATATATAACTTATATATTCTAAACTATCATATCCAAAGTATTATTCTTAGTATGAAATACTATATTATTTATAATATCTTTCTTACATAATAATAAATAATTATAAGTATCTTTATTTAAATTTAAATTATTTATTATCTTATCATAACATTTATTTAATTTTAATATATAATTATCTATATTTTTATTATTTTCTAACCACATTTTTATTTCATTACCTCTTACTCTATTATTATCATATGGTGTTATATCATAAATAGATAAATCATGTTTACTAAATATATTTATTATATCTTTTCCTGTATTATTTAAGGGTATTAATTTATTATTAATTTTAATAAAATTAACTCTATTTGAACTAGTTAAAACTATTTTAGCATTAGTTAATTTAACTATTTCTACTAAATATGATAATCTATCTTCATCAATTGGATAAATTCTAATTCTATTAAGTTCTTTTGATTTATAGTATTCTTCTTTAAATGAATCACTAGTATTAAGTACACCATCTATATCTAAAAATATTATATTCATTGTTTCACCTAATTAAATAGTATCATATTTAATATTAAAGTACAAGCAAAATAATAATAAATACATAAAATAAAGTATATTTATGGAGGAAGTTATGTATAAATTAAAAGATTATATAAAACTAATTAGATATACTTGTATAATAGATAATATAATGTATTTTTATTTTATTAGAATTATAGTATTAGTATTATTAAATAATAATGTTGTTACTTGGTGTGCAGTATCTATACCATTAGTATTAGAGTTAACAAGATTATTATCTAGAACTATTACTAAATCATTAGAGTTTTCTATTAGGGTTAATTTTAAGAAATATCATTTATTTTATATAATAACTTTTTCTATTATTAGTATAATTATAACTACTTTATCTAATATATATTTAATTTATATATTAAGTTTATTATTAGGTTTTATTACAGGTATACGAAGAAGTTCTGTATTAAATTTTAATACTTCGAATTATGATTATGAATCATATTTATTTATGGAGGAAGAACGTTCACAAGTAATTGGTGGTACTATAGGACTTATATTAAGTCAAACTTTATTTGATATTAATTATATATATTATGTATTATTTTATATAGTAATTATTTTATTAGAATTAATTACTAGTAAGTATACTAAAAATATTATTATAAGTAATGATATTAAAGAATATAAAATAATTAATAATAGTGATAAAAGAAATATTAAATTACTTACTATATTATTTGGTATACTTGCTTCAATATGGTATATTGGTACTTATTCATTCGAAGAATTAGCACCTTTAATTAGTAATAAAATTGGTTACTTAAATGCAATGTACACTATGTTAGAATTTATATTATTATTTATTATTACTAATAAATTTATAGATAAGATTAAAAAAAAGAATAGATTAATATTATCTATTACTTGTGTTGCTTTAATTGATTTAATTGCTTTATTTATAAGTAGTAGTATGAAAAATATTAATGGTTTAATTATTTCATATATAATAAGTAGTATTGTATCTACTTTAGGTGAACCATTATATGAAAGTATTTTAAGTTATTACTCTAATAATGATAAAAATAAATATATCTTAATAAATAAAATATTTTATGGCATAAGAAGTATATTTACTATATTAAGTTTTATATTGTGTAGATATATTGTTATAAATAATATTGATTATTTTAAATATTTGGGAGTAATACTTAGTGTTATTATATTTATAGTGTATTTAATATTAGATAAATTAAATAAGAAGATTTTACATAAGGGTGTATAAAAAGTTTTGAAACAAAATTGGTTCAAAACTTCTTTTTAATGACCTTAGGCATTAAAAACAATGAGTAACTTTTAAGGTACGAATGGTAGAAAGAATATTAATATAAATCAGAACAATATTTACCTTCGATTATTTTACCATCATTACTAGTTACATCATTTTTTCTTATAAAATGTTTATTTGTGGTATCTTCAATTTTATAACTAAAATTCTTAGTCTTGCAATCTAATGTTATAGTTATTTTTATGGTATCATAATTTAGTTCTTCATTAGTACATTCATTTCTAATTGGAGTAGATATATCTTTAGAATTAACTAAATCTTTTAGGGTTATGGAAGTAGATACATTGGGAGTAGCCTCATAATCGCCTGAACATGTATTATTAAATCTTAATTCATATCTTTTGTCTGAAACATATAAATCACATGATGACACAATAGAATCAATTACAGAGTTATAGTTATCTGCTTTATTCTTATTAATCATTTTTATAACATTTGGGGTAGTTAAAACTGCAAGCATAGCAAGTATAGCAATTACCATAATCATTTCTATTAATGTAAATCCTTTATTATTCATAATAATCCTTTCTAATATTTTGGCTTAAATATTAATTTATATTTATTATCTATTTGTTCAATACTAGATAAATATCCATATCCTTCGTAGGTATAATCTATATTTAAATAATCTAATATGGTTATTACTTCTTTAAATGACATATTTGTTAAATCTGGCAATGTTTTATCATAATTATTTGTTAATAGTATTACTAAATCATTTTTATTTATTATACTTCCCATATTAGGATATTGATTAATTACTTTATTACCATTACCTAATACTATTACTTTTATTCCTTTACTTGTTAGATTATCTTTTAAGATATTAGGATCTTTATTTATATAATTATCTACGTTATAACTAGTGGTATCTTTTTTTACTTCTTTTATATTTAGGTATTTACTTGTATTTACTACGACATCTTTTACTGCACTAGCTAGATAATTTTTTGTATCTTTTGGTTTCTTTAAGGCAGTATATATTATAATTTCAGGATTATCTCCAGGATATAAACCACTAAATGAATAAATATAATCAGAAGCACCTGATAAATATGAACCTGTTTTATTATCAAATAATTGGGCAGTACCAGTTTTTCCTATTAAGTCATAGTCTTCCATATAATAAGCATATCCAGTAGCATTTTCTTTCTCTGGTTGAACAACACTACGAAGTAATTCTTTCATTTTATTTACTGTTTCAGTGCTTACTATATTTTCTTCTTTTTTAATACTTGCATTATAAATTGTTTTATCAGTATTAGGGTTAACTATTTTACTTACAATATATGGTTTTATCATTGTACCATTATTTGCTATCATTGTCAAAGCTTGGATATGTTGTATTGGGGTTGTTGTTATACCTTGTCCATATCCTGCGGTTGCTGCTTCAATGTCATAAGTAAAATCTATATTACCAGTATATTCTCTTGCCATAGTAAATCCTGTTTTTTTACCAAAGCCATATTTTTCATAACATGCTTTTAATTCACTTTTAGTAATTGTTGTTTCTAATAAGTTAGCTACTCCAATATTTGATGATAGTGCAAATCCTTTATCATAAGTTATTGTTCCCCATCCTGTTTTATTCCAGTCTCTTATGGTAACATTATCATTATCTATTTCACTTTCATAAGTTTTACTACCTGAAACAAAAGTATCATTTCCCTTATATTTTCCTGATGATACTGCACACATGTAACTAAATATTTTCATTGTAGAACCTGGTTCATAAGCATTACTTACAATTGGATCTAAATATGAAGTCATATTTCTTAGATTAGGATCAAAACTAGGGGTAGAACTATATCCTAAAACTGCTCCTGTTTTAGCATTTGCTACAATCATTAAAGCCCATTCTGCTTCTGACTCACTTTGCATAGATTTAACTGCTTTTTCAATAAATAATTCAATATTATTATCTATTGTTAAATAAATATTATTACCATTTACTGCGTCTTCGATATATTCTCTACCATTTGCTATTTTATAACCATATCTATCTTTTTCATAGGTAATATATCCTGCACTACCAGTTAAATCATTATTAAAATATTCTTCAATTCCCATTTCCCCTTTAGTAACATTATCCGTTGTTTTAGTATATCCAATCATATAGGAAGCAAAGTCTCCATTTGGATAATATCTTTTAGTATTTTTAACAAAGTCTATTCCAGGTAAATTTAAATTTTTTATTTCTTCCATTTGAATTTGACTTAAATTTCTGCCTCCTGGACCTAATTCTACTTGATAGGCATCTTTACTAAGTAGAGTAATTAAATTTTCTTTTGACATATTAATGTAAGGTGCTAATTTTTCTGCAGTTCCTTCGATATCTTTTACATGCTTTAATGTATCAGAGCCTTCACTTCTTTTTTCATCTAAGTATGCTATTACGGTATAACTTGCTACTTCTTGTGCTAGAGTATTACCATTTACATCATATATTGTACCACGAGTAGGTTCAATTATTTCTTTTTTAATATTTCTTTTTTCAATAAAAGCACTAAGAGTACTATCATTAACTTTCATATCAAATAAACATAAATAACCTATTTTTCCTATTATTAAAGTTAACAAAAAAAAGACGAAAACAAATATTAAATTACTTATATGTACTTTATTATTATTAATGTCTTTTTTCATATCAATCACCTATTCTATCGTTTTTATATTTTCATTATTATAGGCTAAGCCCATTTCAGATGATACACTTTGTATATTTCCTAATGATGCCATTTCATTAATCTTCATAACTAAACTTTGATTTACTTCTTTTTTATCACTAACTTCTTTTTCTAGCTTTTGTACTTCTAGGTTAATTTCTGCTAAAGATATTTGACCTACTACTATAAATAAAATTAGAACTACTGTTAAAGTTACAAAAGATTTATAGAGAAATCTTTCTAATTTAGTAAAAACTTTTTTCTTCTTTTTCACCATAGTATCACCCTTTATTCTTATATTTAATTACTTTATTCTTATTTTTTCTGCTACTCTAAGCCTTGAACTTCTAGATCTATTATTTTCTTCTAATTCATTATTTCCTGGTGTAATACTTTTACCAATTAATTTTAATATTGGTTTATATTCTTCAGGTATTTCAGGTAAATTTTTAAACATTTTATCAACTTCACTATATTTTTTAAAAGTTTGTTTAACTATTCTATCTTCTAATGAATGAAATGTTATTACACAAATTCTACCATTTATATCTAGTAAATCTATTGCTTGTTCTAAGGCACTAGATAATACTTCAAGTTCATTATTTACTTCAATTCTTATTGCTTGGAATGTTTTTCTTGATGGATTTTTTTCTCTTCGTACTTTCATTGGTACACTAGAATTGACTATTTCAGATAATTCTAATGTTGTTTCAATATTCTTTTTTTCACGATATTTTATAATATTTCTTGCAATACTACTTGCATATTTTTCTTCACCATATTTAGTTAATATTCTAACTAAATCTTTAAAACTATAGGTATTTACTACTTCATATGCTGATAAGTCTTGGTCTTGATTCATTCTCATATCAAGTTTAGCATCTTTATGAAAACTAAATCCACGTTCCGCTTCATCTAGTTGTACAGAACTTACTCCAAGATCAAATAATATACCATCTACTTTTGTTATACCTAGTTTATTTAATTCACTTTTCATATTAACAAAATTAGATTTAATTATAGTAAAATTATCACCAAATTTACTTAAATATTCTTTGCTATAATTAATTGCTTCATTATCTTGATCAAAACATATAAGTCTACCCTTTTTATTCTTTTTTAGTATCTCTGATGAATGCCCCCCGAATCCCAAAGTAGCATCAACATAAACTCCACCGTTTTTAATATTTAAATTATTGATTGATTCACTAAGTAATACACTCTTATGCAACATCTTCATAACCCCCATCAAACAAGTTTTCTGCAATTAAAGATAATTCTTCACTATTAGATAATAGTTCATTAAATTTCTCAACTGCCCAAATTTCTAAGCGATCATTAACCCCAATGATAACACATTCTTTTTTGATTTCAGCATAATTAATTAAAGAGTTTACTAAGTTAATCCTACCTTGTTTATCAAATTCACAAATAGAAGCAGCAGATAACATAAATCTCATAAAAGTTCTTGCGTCTTTTTTAGTAAAAGGAAGTGTTTTTAATTTATTCATTACTTTATTCCATTCATCCATAGAATAAACAAATAAACAACCATCTAGTCCACGAGTAATAACAAATTCATTACCTAATTCCTCACGAAATTTTGAAGGAATTATTAATCTATTTTTATCATCAATATTATGATGATATTCACCCATCAACATACTTACTCCCCACTTTCTTCCACTTCATGCCACATTCTATGATTTTATTCTACTATTAAATATGTGTTTTGTAAATAGTTTTTAAGTTTTTTTACAAAAAAAGAAATAAGTGTAAAGTAAAAAAAGAAATTAGATATCTAACTTCTTATATACTTCTTTTAAACATTCTTTCAAGTTCATATATAGTAAACTCTATAATTGTAGGTCTACCATGTGGGCAATTAAAGGGATTGTTACATTTTCTTAAACCATTTAATATTTCTTCCATCATATCAAAAGATATATCAGTATTACCTTTAACACTCATCTTACAACTTACCATTTTAGCTAAATTATCATTAAATTTTTCTAAACTAAAATCTTTTTCTTTATATAAAATAAGTTCAATAATTTTATTCATACATTCTACTTCCCTACCTAAAGGAAACCAAGTTGGATGAGAATATATTCTTAAACTATTTTGTCCAAATTCTTCATAAGATATTTTTAAATTATCTAGAATATATAAATTGTCTTTTAAACTTAAATAATCATTTTTAGGTAATTCTATTACAAAAGGAAATAAGGTTGTAATAGTATTTTCACTTGGATGAGATAATAAATAGCTCATTTTTTCATAGTTTATTCTTTCTGCTGCAGCATGTTGATCTATTAAATATACTCCATGTTCATTTTGACATACAATATATGTTCCTAATGCTAAGCCTATAGGATACAATTCTGGTAATTTTCTTTCTTCGGTTATTTGTTCGATATATTGGGGTTCTTCTAGATTATTAGTATTATCTTCATTATAATTAAAATTAATTAAATCATTTAGTTTAGATTTATATTCACTATCAATATCAGTATTTTCACTAACAACATTTCTTTCTAAATTCAAACTTAAATTTTCATATTTTGTAGTGTCTATTACTTTTGAACTATCTATTTTAGGTATTAATAATTTATTTTTAATTGCATTAGTAATAGTATTAGATATTAATATTTTTAAATCTTCAAAATTACTAAATTTTATATCCATTTTTGAAGGATGTATATTAACATCAATTAACATAGGATCACACTTAATATTTAGTATAACAATTGGATATCTTGTATCTTCTTTAAATGATGTATAACTATCATTAATTACTCTATATAAAATAGTATTTTTTATTACTCTACCATTTACTAATGTAGTCATATAATTTTTACTACTTCTTGTAACTTCAGGTAAAGATATATAACCATATATTTCATAATCATCATTACTAGACTTTATTTCTATCATTTTTTTAGTTATATCCATTCCATATATACTTCTTATTACTTTAAGTAAATTATTAGAGCCATCAGTATTTAATATTTCTTTTTCATCATTAGTTAATATAAATTTAATGTTTGGATATGATAAAGCCATTTTATTTACATAGTCTACTATACTAGCAAGTTCACTATTTATACTAGATAAATGTTTAAGTCTAGCAGGGGTATTAAAAAATAGATTAGTTACAGTAATATTAGTACCCTTTCTTGCTTCACATACTGTTTCTTCTAGAATTTTGCCTCCTTTTATATGTACTAAAAATCCTTTATCACTTTGACAAGTTTTAAGTACAACATCACTAACTGATGCAATCGAAGGTAAAGCCTCACCTCGAAATCCTAATGATTTAATATTAAATAAATCATCATCAGTATATAATTTACTAGTCGCATGTCTTTGAAAAGCAAGTATGGCATCATTATTATCCATACCACTTCCATTATCTATTACTTTTATTTCTCGAAGTCCTGCTTCTTTTAATTCTATTTTTATTTCATTGCTACCTGCATCAATTGAATTTTCTACTAATTCTTTTACTATTGATACACATTTTTCTACTACTTCTCCAGCAGCTATTTTATTAGATAGTAATTCATCCATTACTTTTATTTTACTCATTATATCAAATCCTTTATAAAAATATTATACTATAAAATAAAGAAAAATAATAGAAGATTCTATTACTTTCTTATGATATCTATTATTTTATCTATATTATCTAATTCTACTTCATATTCAGTTGAATTATTCATATCTTTAATTTTTATTTTATTAGAGTTTACTTCATTTTCTCCAATTATTATTACATATGGAATATTATTTCTATTAGCCCAATCTAAACTCTTATTAAGTTTCTTTTTCATTTCAATAACTACTTTAACATTGCTACTTCTAAGTTTATTAGCAAGATTTAAACTTTCTATTTCACATCCCATAGGAATTATTAATAAATCGTATAATACTTCTTTATCCATACTCTCCATATTTAATATCTCATATATTGGAGCAAGACCAAAAGTCATACCTAAAGCAGGATATTCATTACCGTCATCAATAAAGTTAGTAATTATTTTATCATATCTACCTCCTGCACCAATTGAGGAAGTTATTCTTTTCTTTTTATCAAACACTTCAAATACTACACCAGTATATATTTCTAATCCACGTGCTAAATATGGAGTAAATACACATTCAGTTAATCCTAACTTTTCTATATAATTAGATAACTCTAATACTTCTTCTAAACCTTCTTTTAAAGTATTATTATTAGTACAAATAAATCTTTCTTTTAATTCATTCATATTTAATTTAAAGAAAGAAAATAATTTATCTAATTTAATATTATCAATATTATATTCTTTTAATTCTTCTCTTACTCCATCTTCCCCTATTTTAGCAAGTTTATCAACTGATAGTATTACTTTAGAAATATATTCTTCTTCTATACCACATTCACTAATTAATCCTGATAATAATTTTCTATTATTCCATTCAATATAAATATCTATTCCTAAACTCTTATAACCATTTACAGCCATAGATAATAACTCTGCTTCAATAAATCTTCCTTGAATACCACATACATCTACATCACATTGATAAAATTCTCTATTTCTTCCTAGTTTAACGGGACCATCACGATATACCTTGCCTATTTCATATCTTTTAAAAGGTAAGCTTAATCCTTTATTCATACTAATAACTTTAGCAAATGGTACAGTTAAATCATATCTTAATCCTAAGTTTCTTTTTCCTTGATCTTCTAATTTATATACTTCTTTTAATATTTCTGCACCGCCAGCATATTTTGAAGCAAGCAAATCATAATAACATAATGTTGTAGTTTCAAGTGGTAAATATCCATAACTTTCAAATACTTTACTTAATTTGTTAATAATTTTATTTTTTAATATTTGTTCATTAGGTAAATAATCAAATGTACCTTTAATATTTTTTAATTCTACTTTATCCATTTTCTCACATCCAATACAATTATACTATTTTTTTTATTCAAAGTCTACATTTTTATCCCACTTATACATATAATATACTAAAACAGGAGTGATAAAATTGAATAATAGAGATATGTTTTATAATAGTTATGGTTTTCAAGGTACTATACCCATGAATCCAATGATGCCACAATATAATCAACAATATAATCCAGGATACAATATAGGATATAATTCACAATATAATAATTATAATCCTATAAGTGATATAGATAATAGAATAACTAAAATAGAAAAACAAATAAATAGACTTAATCAAAGAGTAACTAGATTAGAGTCTCCGAATAGCACTAATATTTATAATGAACCAGATAGTAACTTATACATGTTATAAAAAAAGATAAGAATTTAGAGATTCTTATTTTTTTATAACATCAAACACTATAAAATGCTTATTTTTAATCTACCCATTCGCCAAATAATTGGTAATATAAACTTTGACATCCTCCAAGCCATTGGCTATTAACACCTTTTGTATCACTGGGATCATCAATTGGACAATACTTTGGTTGCATTTTAGTAAATGAAGTTAAGCCCTGACTAAAGTATCCTCCTTGAAGAAAATCTGTAAAATGCTCCGCACTTTGATCTATTGTATCATATATATTAAATCCGTTTTTATCATGTGCTAAATTAGCCCACTTACCACTTCCGCCTTTGGCTCCACAAATATTATTATTAGATGGTAATATATAATTATACATATCACTGCCCTTAACTTCCTTTGAATAGTTTCCAGTTTCCCATCTAGATATAACAATTGCCATTTTAGCCTCTTTGTCGGTAAATCCTGCTTCCATCGCTTTTGTGTAAATAAAGTTATCAAATGCCGCCATTTTATCTTCAACACTATCAAATGATAATTCACTATATGTACCCATTTCAGGATAATAAGTAAAGCCTGCCGCTTCAACTTTTTCTTTAATTATTTTTGCTGCTTCTTCTTTTTCTTTTTCTTTTAAAATATCTTGATAAAGTTTTCTTTCTCTATTACCATCCTCGTTTATAACAAAAACGTAGCTACCATCCTCATCAAATAATTGATCTATCAAATAATTCAAATCATTTATTCTAGAACTTACTTCATCATTTAATTCTTCATACCTATCTATTTGACTATTTATAAAAGATGTAATTTCATTTACTTTATTATTTATTTTGTTAACATCTTCAACACTTAAACTAACACTCGCCCCAACTAAGCCAGCTAATTTATTAATTGCAGCTATAACACCATTGAGCTTAGAACATACATTATTTCCAATATCGTATATTCTTTCTGCTTGTCTTCTCATTTCAACATAGTTTATCTGAACATAACTTAAATCCCCGAAATCAATAGGAGTATGAGCATTTCTATTTTTTACATCAATATACTCAATGATTTCATCATCACTCATTAGATTACCTCCTTAAAAGCTAAACTAAACTAACTAACTTCTTTTCTATTAATTTAAGTTCATCATATACTTTATTTTTTTCATTATCCTTAACATTTCTATAACAAAATGCAGTATTAAAAACATCGATTATTTCATCATCTTTATATTTATTTTCGAGTAAACTTATTAAATTATAAAATAGCCTAAATTTACTAACTTTTACACCATTTACAAAATAATAATAGTTATCGTGTTTAAATGTAGAGTCCATAAATTTTATTATTTTTTTAAATTTTTTATTTTGATCTAATGGAACTGTTTCTTTATTTTTTTTAAAGTTGCCATTAATTATTTCAATATATTTATTATCATTTGATTCCTTTAATTCTTTTGTATCTTTTTTTGATTTTGATTTAACATCTTTATCAGTTAATAAGTTTACGTACATTTCTAATTTTTCTTTATTATCTTTATATCCTAAACTATCTAATATTTCAAAAGCTTCATTCGGAGAAATTCTAAAAAATGCATCATCTGTACCTATTTTAACTAATATTTCATTTAACTCTAATAGTTCACTATCAATTTTACTGATTTCATCAAATAATTTTTGCTTTCTAATTTGTTTTTCTTGGATTTGATCACTAATATTTCCTCTTAATTCTCTTAACATATTTACACCCTTCCCTATTCATAAACTAATTATAACACATAATAAAAAAAAATCAAAGACTTTTTTGAAATCTTTGATTAAAATATTTTTTTATATATTTCCATATAATTACTAACAGGTATAATTTTAATTTTTTCTTGTAGTTCTACATCTATATCTTCTAGGTCTTTTATATTATCTTTTGGTATAAATACAATATTTATATTATTTTGACTTGCAGCAATTAATTTTTCTTTTAATCCTCCAATTGGAAGAATATCTCCTCTTAGAGTAACTTCTCCAGTCATACTTATTTTACTATCTATTACTTTATCAGTTAATGTACTGAGTATTGAAGTAATTATTGTAACTCCTGCTGAAGGTCCATCTTTTGGAATAGAACCTGATTCAAAGTGAATATGAAAATCATTATCAAACATTTTATAATCTATATTAAATAATTTATAATTAGTTTTTATGTAAGATAAAGCAACACTTACACTTTCTTTCATTGATTCACCAAGTAATCCTGTTACTATTATATCTTTATCACCTTTATAGCAAGTTGAACTTACTCTTAATATTTCTCCACCATATGGAGTATATGCTAAAGCATTAATTACTCCAGTTGAAGTAATTTTATTATTTTTAGAAGTAACATATTTTTCTATTCCTAAATATTTTTCTACATCATCTACTTCAATAACATATTTATCTTTTTTATTTTTTAATTTATCTACTATTATTTTTCTAAGAACACTAGATAATAATCTATTTAATTCTCTTGCACCAGATTCTTTTGTATAATTAGTAATTATTTTATTTATTGCTTCATCAGTAATAGTAACATTCTTTAAATCATATTCTTTTAATAACTTAGGAATTAAATGTGTTTTAGCAATATTTAGTTTTTCAATTAATGTATAACTAGGTAAATTAATTATCTCTAATCTATCTCTAAGAGCTTCAGGTATATCATTTGAATTATTCGCCGTTAATATAAACATTACCTTAGATAAATCATATTCTTCTTCAATATAATTATCTACAAACATACTATTTTGTTCTCTATCTAATACATCAAGTAAACAAGATGCAGGATCTGATCTATAATCTTTAGTTAATTTATCTATTTCATCAATTAAGAATACTGGATTATTTGTGCCTGCTTTTTTCATTGCTTGAATAATTTTACCAGGATTACTTCCTATATAAGTTCTACGATGCCCTACAATTTCAGAGTCATCATTCATCCCACCAACACTAATTTTAACAAACTTTTTATTTAGTGATTTAGCAATAGATTTAGCTAAAGATGTTTTACCTACTCCCGGTGGACCTACAAAACATATTATAGGACTTACTTTATTTTTAGTATTTTTAGATACTGCAATATATTCCAATATTCTTTCTTTTACCTTAAATAAGCCATAATGTGATTCATTCAAAGATTCTTCTATTTTTTCTAAATTATAGTTATCTTTAGTATTTTTATACCAGGGTAAATTCATTAACCAATCAATATAATTTCTAACTACAGTAAGTTCTGGGGAAGATGATGGAGTCATTTCATATCTTTTTATTTCATCTTCTAATCTTTTTCTAATATTGTTAGGTATAACCATTTTATCTAAATTTTCTTTTAATTTAACAACATCGTCATCTTTTAAGTCAAATTCTCCAAGTTCTTCTTTAATTAATTTTAATTTTTCTTTTAATACATAATCTTTTTGACTTTGTTCAAGTCTTACTTTAAGTTCATCTTCTAAAGTATTCTCTAATCTTATTGTTTCTATCTCTTTATTTAAAGTTTCAATAATTGCACGAACTCTATTCATTGGATTAATCATTGTTACATACTTTAATTTATTTGAATAATCTATTGGTAATTCATCTACTATAATATCGGTTATTCTGCTTAAATTATTTATTCCTTCAATTCTACCCATAACATTATTACTCATATAACTAGATAATTCAATATATAATTCTAAATTTCTAAGTAATATTCTTTTTAATGCTAAAGCTTCACTTGAATCATAATCATATTCTTTGGTAGGAATAACAAAAGCTTCAAAATTATTATTTTCATTTTCTACATAATTTAATACTTCAACCCTATCAATACCTACTAATACTACTCTTACAATACCATTAGGTAATTCTATCTTAGATTTAATTTTACCTAATATGGCAACCTTAGGTAATTCTCTAAGCGTTGGATTTACTTCAAGAGGGTCAGATAAATTAACAAGCAATAAATAAGAATCATGATAAGATTCAGAAGTATTTAAAATTAACTTATCTGTTTCACTAGTAAATTCTAATCTTAACTCATTATATGGTAATAATGTTTGATCTTTTAAAAACATAACAGGTAAATTAGTTTCTACCATAATATCCCTCCATATAAAAATGATTTATCTTATTAATTAGTAACAACATTAATAAAATAAATCACTTCCTTTTCTGATTACTTATTCTATCATAATTCCATTTAATATCAAGTAAATTTGACATATTTTTTACATATTTTTATTACCTTTTTTTACCAAAAAAAATTTATGATTTAATATTTAATTTTTTTATTTACTTTTACTTATCTATATGATAAAATATTACTAATTAAATATTTCCTCAAAGAAAAGATAGTACTATATGATTACTATCTATTTTTATTTGTTTCATAATTTAATATACTAGCCATATAAATACATGCCGTTTCCATACGAAATACTAAACTACCTAGTGATACTAAATTATAATTATTTTCTTTTAAATAATTTTCTTCCTTTAAAGTAAGACCACCTTCTGGCCCAATTACAAAAGATACACTATTATAATTATTATTTGATAGATAATTACTAATTATATTATCTTTTTCACTAACAGAGCAACATAACTTTAAATCTGCTTCAATATTTATAATATCTTTAAAATTAATTACATTAGTAACGATAGGAATAGTATTTCTTTTAGATTGTTCACTTGCTTCTTTACATATAGTATTCCATCTAATTAATTTCTTGTCTTCTTTTTTTGTATCTAATTTAACTATACTTCTTTCCATATTAACAGGTATTATTTTACTTACACCAAGTTCAGTTAACTTTTGTAATACTAAATCCATCTTTTGTTCCTTAACTAAACCTATTATAGCAATTATTTCTTTTGGTAATTCTTTATCTTCATTAATAACTGCATCAATATGTAATTCTAAGTTATTATCTAAATTACATAAATAAGTTTTCTTATCATATACTACTTCAACTTTATCATTTTCCTTCATACGCATTACATTTTTAATATGATGCATATCTGAATTAGATAAAGTTATTTTATTTTCTTCTATATTTTTAGCAAAATATCTTTGCATTAGTAATAACTCCTTAGTAACATACTAGCTAATACTTTAGATAATTCACCATTAGTTAAATTATATATTTTATCTTGAATTACTTTTACTATTGTATATTCATCAATTTTATTATTTTTTAAATATAAAAATTCTATATCTCCAATATTTAGTTCCTTAATAACTTTAAACTCTCTATTATCAGTTAAAGTTATTATATCATTAGTTTCATATTTCATCTTGATCTACCCCTATCATTATTCTTTTTAACACCAATTATTTTAGTATCATCTTTAATACATTTTTTTAATTGTAAAAGCATTAGTCTTAATTCATCTTCCAATGTTGGTTCTTCTTCAAAAGGCATAATTTCATCTTTATCATCAATACTAGATTTGTATGAAGATAAATCTATAATATTATCTTTCTTTATTTCTCCTTGTATATTACCAGTATCAAAAAAATCCTTTTCCCCAATTTCTTTGCCATTAATTCCTTCATTTATATGTCTAGTACTTATATATTTATTTCCCTTTTCATCTTTATATAAAGGTACTTTAAATTCTTTTATTTCCATAAATATGCATCTCCTTTATTTAATTTTATCATATTTTTTAATTATAGAAAAGAAAAATATAGAAATTTCTTTCTATATCCTTATTTGTTAATCAGAAAGTTTAGTAATAATAACTGCACCATTTGAAGTACTACTTACTTTAGTTCTAGTGCTTGGCCATGTAGATGTATCTCCTGAATAAACTGCACTATCTATTAAATAATAATTACTATTTAATAAACATCCTGATGGATATGCAGATGCAGTTGATTCGCTATAAGCATAACCTGAACCTGCTGACTGTCCAGTGTATGTAAGACCACTTGCATGTGATCCACCATACCAACCTCCACCACATCCATAATTCGCTTCACCATTTCCAAATGAATAGCCTCTATTATCATAACCTCTTGCATAGGCACCTGGATAGCTTGAATAATTTTTTTGATAAAGTCCTCCTTCACCACCACCAGCAACAATTACTCTGGCATATAAACTATCTTGTTTTATTCTTATATCAGAAGAACCACCACCAGCACCTTTCTCATTTTCATCTCCATCACTATATCTATCATAATAGCCTTTACTCGCTCCAACATTTCCTACGTGAATGTAAATATCTGTTATTTCATTCAATATTAATGTACCAATAGAATATCCACCATTACCTCCAGATATTCCACTTACTGTTTCACCACTTGCTCCATAGACTTCTAATTTATAGGTTCCTTTTCTCAAATCAAAAGTATAAGTGCCACTTGTAGTGTAATAGTCCTCCTCATATATATTTATTATTCTAGAATATTCATATGTATTACCTGTACCATCCTTAGCTATATAATTAATTGTATTTTTCCCCAATGGCATAGCAAATATATCTTCAATATCCGTTCCTTCAATCGAACAACTAGTATCTCCCGTTGCACAGGCAATAGTTACGCCTGCCATTAATTCTGCATTATAATTTCCACCTCTATTTATAGTAGTTTCATCTAAACCATAAATTATAGGTTTTTCACTATCAATATATGCTCTTGTTTGAGTTATTACAACTGCACCATTTGAAGTACTACTTACTTTAGTTCTAGTACTTGGCCATGTAGATGTATCTCCTGAATAAACTGCACTATCTATTAAATAATAATTACTATTTAATAAACATCCTGATGGATATGCAGATGCAGTTGATTCGCTATAAGCATAACCTGAACCTGCTGACTGTCCAGTGTATGTAAGACCACTTGCATGTGATCCACCATACCAACCTCCACCACATCCATAATTCGCTTCACCATTTCCAAATGAATAGCCTCTATTATCATAACCTCTTGCATAGGCACCTGGATAGCTTGAATAATTTTTTTGATAAAGTCCTCCTTCACCACCACCAGCAACAATTACTCTGGCATATAAACTATCTTGTTTTATTCTTATATCAGAAGAACCACCACCAGCACCTTTCTCATTTTCATCTCCATCACTATATCTATCATAATAGCCTTTACTCGCTCCAACATTTCCTACATGAACATAAATATTTGTCGATTCACTTAATGCTAGTGTTCCTACTGAATATCCGCCTTTACCACCAGATATTCTACTCGCTGTTTCACCACTCGCGCCATATACCTCTAATTTATATTCTCCCCTTCCTAGTGTTAGTTGACGTGTTCCAGATGATGTATATTCCCAACTTTTTGATATAGTTACTTTCCTAGGATATTTATATTTATTTCCATTTGATTCTTCAACAATATAGTAAATTGTATTGTCCCCAATTGGAAGTGATGATAAATCAGTTATTTCTGGTCCATTTAATGTACATGATATTCCAGTTGAACTGCAAGTAACAGATACACCTGCTAATAAATTATATGTATCCTTTCCAATATTAACTTCCAAGTCTGTTAGACCATTAACAACTGGAATATTATATTTAACTAAATTAGCTATTTTAGCGTATCCATTTCCTGAATGTCCTGTTTCTTTACCAGCAGTTATACTAGAAAAAGAAGAATTTCCAGCATATGTTGTAGCGTCAGTTAAATAATAACTTGAATTTAATTTGTTACCAGTTGGATAATTCGATGCAGTAGCTGAAGTATATACATAACCAGAGCCGCCACCAGTATAAGTACGATAATTAGTTGAATCACTTCTGTTTGTTCCAGAACTTCCTCCACCATACCAGCCACCTCCACCACCAGGAGATGCATATTTATAATTTGTAGAACTTGGATTAGCAGACGCACCTGTACCAAACGAACCGTTCGTTCCCGCACTAGTAGTAGTTGCACCATAACCTGCTGTTCCATAGCCAGCACTTGTTCCTCCACCATAATAACCAGAATTGTTATTTGATGAACCTGAACCTCCTCCTGCTACTATTACCCTCGCATATAAACTATCTTCACCAATTCTTATATCTGTAGCACCGCCACCACCAGTTACATATGATGTTGTACCACTATACGATACTGTTACAGCACTACCTCCCCCATTAAACCCACCAGCAGATGTACCACCAGTAGTTGAATTATATGTGGAACCTTGGCAGCCAACATATACATACACCTTTGTTGATGCACTTAATGTTAAAGTTCCTTCTGAATAACCACCTTTACCACCAATATATGTTGTATTATAATTTCCTCCCTGTGCGCCCCATACTTGCAAAACATAAGTATCTGCCGGTAATGTTTCTTCAACCTTTGCATTAGTACAAGAATAAGTCTTATTGAAAACATCACCATCAGTAGTTTTGTGTTTTTCTAACTCCTCAGGTGTAACTAAAAGTATTGGTGAAAAATTATTTGGTAAAATCTTTCTATTATTTCCTAACTTTAAGTCTTGCTCCAAACTTCCTTTTACGCCAATATACACAATTATTTTACTATTACTATTATTTTTTATTCCAGCAAGTAAAGTTACTGAAGAATTTGCTCTTAAAGCACCACTACTAGGATTACTATTCTTTTCAGTATATAATCCTATTTGTATATCATCACTATTACCTGATGCTATTTGATACCACGCACCATAATAAATACTATCATTATATGAATTAACTACATTAAGTTCAATTAATTTTGTTTCGTTTGGTTCAACTACCACTATTTCATACTCGGTTAACGATTTATTAATATCTAGAGTTGCAGTTATACCTACTACATCATTTATTGTAGTAGATGCAGTAAATAATGCATATGTTGTATATATTCCAAGTGATACTAATCCTAATACTATTAATAATAATAAATAACTTTCTCTTATTTTAAATTTACTCATAACTTCTTATACTCCTTTACACGACAAAAAAGTATAGACAAAAATTATCTATTACTAGATATTTTATCTATACTTTTATT
>ERZ779643.889-NODE-889-length-22784-cov-11.199613_pt1 | contig 22784 bp, 12 predicted proteins | sample MGYA00511564_ERZ779643 | MGnify/ENA primary metagenome ERZ779643 (study PRJEB29588, sample SAMEA2147114) | human gut metagenome | biome: human gut; feature: human-associated habitat; material: faeces | place: Denmark | collected 2008/2010 ... | reverse complement strand
AAGAAGTGTAGGTCGAACATCGGCAAGTTCGAAGTACTGCTCAGTTTTGAGAGAACCATTCTCTCAGACATATGGGCCTATAGCTCAGCTGGTTAGAGCGCACGCCTGATAAGCGTGAGGTCACTAGTTCAAGTCTAGTTAGGCCCACCATATTCTTACCTTATACCCGGCGACTACATCAAACGGACAAAGGGAAGAAAACAAAACAAAGCTCATCAAACAAGGCGAAGATTCCAAAAATCAGTACCCTGGAGACGATGAAGCCCATATGGGGGTGTAGCTCAGCTGGGAGAGCATCTGCCTTGCAAGCAGAGGGTCAGGAGTTCGATTCTCCTCATCTCCACCATTCCTGATTATCATCAGGAAGCCTGTTCTTTGAAAACTGTATAGAAGAAGGAAACGAAAGAAAGATATTTCACAAGAAATGTTTTTCCGACGTACCGAAGGAAATCTCAAAAAGACTTAATCGAAAGGTTAAGAAGCCAAGAAGGTCAAGGTGTGAATCTTACTAAGTTAAGATAGTAAGAGCATACGGCGGATGCCTTGGCGATATCTGCCGACGAAGGACGCGACAAGCTGCGATAAGTCACGGGGAGGTGCAAATGACCGTTGATCCGTGAATTTCCGAATGGAGCAATCCGGCTGTGGTTATGCACAGTCACCCATGCCTTTGAGTATGGGAGGGAACCGGGCGAACTGAAACATCTAAGTAGCCCGAGGAGAAGAAATCAAACGAGATACCCCAAGTAGCGGCGAGCGAACGGGGCAGAAGCCCAAACCGGAGAAGGAAACTTTTCCGGGGTTGAGGACCGTCAGACGATAAGGAAGCCCAGCCGAATCCCCTGGGAAGGGGAGCCGGAGAATGTGAAAGCCATGTAGGCGAAGGGCGGATAAGGACAGACGGCACCAGAGTACCGCGGGACACGAGAAACCCCGTGGGAAGCCGGGGGGACCACCCTCCAAGGCAAAACACAGATATCGACCGATAGCGCATAGTACCATGAGGGAAAGGTGAAAAGCACCCCGGGAGGGGAATGAAACAGAACCTGAAACCGTATGTTTACAAGCAGTCGGAGACCGCTTAATAATAAGGTCGACGGCGTGCCTATTGAAGAATGAACCGGCGAGTTATGAGGTCCAGCAAGGTTAAGCAGGAAATGCGGAGCCGAAGCGAAAGCGAGTCTTAATAGGGCGATAAGTTGGATTGCATAGACCCGAAACCACAGTGATCTACCCATGTCCAGGCTGAAACACAGGTAAAAATGTGCGGAGGGCCGAACCTATATCCGTTGAAAAGGGTTAGGATGAGGTGTGGGTAGGGGTGAAATTCCAATCGAACGTGGAGATAGCTGGTTCTCCCCGAAATAGCTTTAGGGCTAGCCTCGAGGAGAGATTGCAGGCGGTAGAGCACTGATCAGGAGAGGGACCTACCCGGTTACCAAACCCAGTCAAACTGCGAATGGCTGCAATTATACTCGGGAGTCAGACTACGACTTATAAGGGCCGTGGTCAAAAGGGAAACAGCCCAGATCATCAGCTAAGGTCCCAAATGCCGTGCTAAGTGGCGAAGGATGTGGCGTTTCATAAACAACCAGGATGTTGGCTCAGAAGCAGCCACCATTTAAAGAGTGCGTAATAGCTCACTGGTCGAGAGACGCTGCGCCGAAAATGTCCGGGGCTCAAGCACGGAACCGAAGCTATGGCATGACAGCGATGTCATGGGTAGGGGAGCGTTCTTATAAGGAAGAAGCATTACCGTAAGGAGATGTGGACATATAAGAAGTGAGAATGCCGGTATGAGTATCGAAAAGAAAGGTGAGAATCCTTTCCACCGAAAGCCCGAGGGTTCCTGAGCAACGATCGTCGACTCAGGGTAAGTCGGGACCTAAGCCGAGGCGGAGACGCATAGGCGATGGACAACAGGTTGAAATTCCTGTACCGGATGGAGTCATTTGAGCGAAGGAGCGACGCAGGAGGGCACATGATCGCGCGGCTGGAAGAGCGCGTCCAAGTGCGTATGCGTAGAGGGAGGCAAATCCCCCTTTACAGAAGCAGAGACATGATGGGGAGTTAAAGGAGACTTTGACGAACTCATGGATCCCACACTGCCAAGAAAAACTTCTAGCGAGACGAAATCCGCCCGTACCGTAAACCGACACAGGTAGGCGGGGAGAGAATCCTAAGGTGCGCGGGAAAACCCTCGTTAAGGAACTCGGCAAATTGCATCCGTAACTTCGGGAGAAGGATGACCCTGAGTAGGCGAAAGGGAGAAACCCCCGGAACAGAAAAGGGTGGCAGAAAAGAGGCCCAAGCAACTGTTTACCAAAAACACAGGTGCCTGCGAAAGCGAAAGCTGAAGTATAGGTGCTGACGCCTGCCCGGTGCTGGAAGGTTAAGGAGAGAGGTCAGCGAAAGCGAAGCTTTGAACTGAAGCCCCAGTGAACGGCGGCCGTAACTATAACGGTCCTAAGGTAGCGAAATTCCTTGTCGGGTAAGTTCCGACCCGCATGAAAGGCGTAATGATTTGGGCACTGTCTCAACGAGGGGCCCGGTGAAATTGAAATACCTGTGAAGATGCAGGTTACCCGCGACTGGACAGAAAGACCCCATGGAGCTTCACTGCAGCTTGAGATTGAATCCCGGTGACATATGCACAGGATAGGTGGGAGGCTAAGAAGTAATGCCTTTGGGTGTTACAGAGCCGATGTTGGGATACCACCCTTATGTTGCTGAGATTCTAACACGGAGACTAACAACCTCGTGGACCATCTCAGGCAGGCGGTTTGACTGGGGCGGTCGCCTCCTAAAATGTAACGGAGGCGCCCAAAGGTTCCCTCAGGCCGGACAGAAACCGGCCGAAGAGTGCAAAGGCAGAAGGGAGCTTGACTGCGAGACAGACAAGTCGAGCAGAGACGAAAGTCGGGCTTAGTGATCCGGTGGTACTGAGTGGAAAGGCCATCGCTCAACGGATAAAAGCTACCCTGGGGATAACAGGCTAATCTCTCCCAAGAGTTCATATCGACGGGGAGGTTTGGCACCTCGATGTCGGCTCATCACATCCTGGAGCTGGAGTAGGTTCCAAGGGTTGGGCTGTTCGCCCATTAAAGTGGTACGCGAGCTGGGTTCAAAACGTCGTGAGACAGTTTGGTTCATATCCATCGCGGGCGCAAGAAGTTTGAGGGAGGCTGCTCCTAGTACGAGAGGACCGGAGTGGACGGATCAACGGTGTACCAGTTGTCACGCCAGTGGCACGGCTGGAAAGCCGCATCCGGAAAGGATAAACGCTGAAAGCATCTAAGCGTGAAGCCCGTCCCGAGATGAGACTTCTCATCAGCAATGAGTAAGACCCCTTAAAGACGATGAGGTTGATAGGCTGTGAGTGGAAGTGGCGCAAGTCATGGAGCGACGCAGTACTAATAGGTCGAGGTCTTAGCTTAGATTTCACGAAAAGCACGACCAGAGGCGAGAGCCTTCGGGACTTCTTCTATGCAGTTTTGAGAGAACAGACTCTCAAAGATTCAGTGGCGATAGCTGTGAGGATACACCCGTACCCATGCCGAACACGGTAGTTAAGCTCACAAACGCCGAAAGTACTTGGCTGGAAGCGGCCCGGGAGGATAGGAAGCTGCTGATTAAGAAAGAAGCACTGACCGTATCGGTTGGTGCTTCTTTGCTTTGCCTGATTTTCCTGCATCCTATTTCTGCGGTCCTGTATCCCCATGCTTCAGCGAGATTTCTCCGCTCCTCTATCTTTGGGAGCGTTGTGGACATTCCCGATCCTATGCTTCCACCGGTCGAAATGACGGGGGGCGGGTCCTGTCTATCCTACTTTTACCAGTTTCATCATATTTGATTGCAGTTAGCATATAAATAGTACAAGTCAAAATGAGATTCCTTAAGGATATATGTTACGATGCTAGAAGGAGGACTCATTATGACCAAACAAAAGCAACACAACAAGCAATTCAAAGAAAACGCCGTCATCTATGTGAAGGAGCATCCGAACCTCACACAAAAACAGTGTGCAAAAAACTTGGTATCGGTCTCAGCGCCCTTGCCCGATGGATCAAACAGTACCGTGACACAGGCGGTGAAATGTCCTACCGGGGTTCCGGTAACTACGCTTCAGACGAACAGAAAGAGATTGCTCGTCTAAAACGGGAATTACGTGATACTCAGGACGCTCTTGATGTCCTAAAAAAAGATATCGGCATTCTGGGAAACGACTGACAACCGCTATCTATACGGAAGTGACTGCCAAGGTGGAGACCTCTCATGCAGATGGACGCCGTGTCTCCATCTCCGGAATGCTCAAACGACTCGGTGTCTCCCGCTCCGGTTACCGTGCTTTTCTTTGTCATAAATCCTCTGCTGGTGAGCAACGAAAAAACACGGTCAAGGACAAAATTCGGAAGATCTATGACGATTCCAGACAAAACTACGGTGTGCTTAAGATCACTCGAGAACTTCAGAAGGATGGAGAACGCATCTCTGAGCGTACCGTAGACAAATACATGAGGGAAATGGGACTGAAGGCACAGTGGATTCGTCCATGGACAACCACGACCAGAGACTCCGACTTCAGCAGCGAACTGCACAACATCCTTGATGAACAGTTTAACCCGGAACGCCCAAACGAGGTCTGGTGTTCCGATATCACATACATATGGACCTTGGATGGTTTTACCTATCGGACGAGCATCATGGATCTTTTTTCAAGGAGGATCATCGCCTGGATGCTCTCCGATTCTATGGAGGTGTCCTGCGTGATTGAGACGGTAAACATAGCCAAAACCACACGAAATATCACGCAGCCTCTGATCATACATTCTGACCGCGGAAGTCAGTATGTATCCAGAGCCTATCGGGAAGCCACTGAGAAGATGCAGCGCAGCTATTCTCATGCTGGCTATCCCTACGACAACGCCTGCATTGAAGCCTTTCATTCTCTGATCAAACGGGAGTGGATCAATCGCTTCCGTATTCAGGATCACCGGCAAGCGTATCGCCTTGTTTTTGAATATATCGAAACCTTCTATAATACAGTGAGGATCCACAGCCACTGCGGTTACATGTCTCCAAACGATTATGAGCGGCTATATCAACGCCTTCAGCAGGATGGAGAATAACCATTGTTTGCCGGTTAATGCAAGGAATATCTCATTTTAACTTGTGCTAAATCTTGACATAGGAGCAGACACCGGTCGAAATGACAGGGGGGTCCTTATTCCTTTGAATCCATTTCAGTACAATGTGTACACTACCCTTACCCCGTACCCGGCTACGCAGGGAAAGTGACTTCCTTACTCCGTCATATCGAGCGGTGGGCAAAGTCGGAGTGAGTGTGTACTTTCCAGACGGATGTAAACGAGAGTCGAGATATCTCTCAGAAAGATGACACTATCCGTCTTTCCATATAAAAACACTATATCCTCACGCTTATGAAGGATTTCTCCGCTACTCGACCTTTGGGAGCGTTGCGGCTATTCCCGCCCCTATGCTGACACCGGTCGAAATGACGGGGAAGGGTCTTTCGTTTTAATTCTTTCATAGTAGCATGACGCATACTTTACCTCGTCATATCGAGCGGAGGACTTTGCTGAATTGGGACTACACCATCCAGATGGATGTAAACAGGAGTCGAGATATCTCTCAGATAAATGATACTATCCTTCTAATCGGCATCTGAGGGGATTATGCTGTTCCTATCCCCTGTGCTTCCACCGGTTGAAATGATAGTGAAGGGGGAATGGTCTTTGCCCCGACAGGCAGATCAGAAGGTTTTTCCTGATTGGAAGAGGCGCATCATTTCATTTGTGAGGGAGTAGTCGTCGGGTTGGAGCCGGATGTCTTTTTTTTCTGCCCAGAAGGCCTCGGATAATTCGGAAGGGTCGATGGTGATGTCCGTGCTTCCATCCGCTTCACAGAAGAATCCGGCAAGGATGTCTCCTGCGATAGCCCAGGGCTGGGACTTGTAGTAGCGGATATTCTTCACGTGAATGCCCGTCTCTTCGAAGACTTCCCGCTTCACCGTTTCCTCTAGCGTCTCGCCGACTTCCGTGAATCCTGCAATCAATGCGCAGTAGGAGAAGGGGCGGTTGGTATAGCGGGTGAGGAGGAGTTTGCCTCCGTGGGTGACAGCGGCAATGATGGCGGGATTGAGTCGGGGATAGATGGTCCGTCCGCAGAAAGGACAGGTCAAGGCCCGCTCGGTACCGGAAGGAAGCGTGGGATGGCCGCAGCTTCCGCAAAAACGGTTTTCCCGCATCCAGCGCATGATCTGGTAGGCAGTCCAGATGAGAAAGAGCGAGGCGTCCGGCAGGTCCGGATGAGAGCGCAGTTCCCGCACGGGAATCATCCGGCTGTTTTCCGGAAGGAAAGAAGGTTCTTCTAGGGAAAGGAAGAAGGGGGTGCCGTCCAGGGAGAAGAGATAGGTCCAGGAAGAGGCGGGAAGGCCAGAGAAGGAGGGGAAGCGGAAAGGCTCCTGCAGAAGGAGAAGGCTGTCTCCCTGAAAATAGAGGATAGGGCTTTCTTTGCCCGGCTTTTGGTCCGGTTTATATTGGTTATCGAATGTATGAGGGAATATATCCTGTATCATGATACGCTCCTTTTATAGATTTCTTCTATTATCATAGAGAAAAGAAATTTATTTGTCGAGCTTTAGGGCGGAAACAAACCGACAGTCATAAAATGTGTCAAAATAAAGAATAAAAACAGTGACAGTCGGCATCGGAAGAGAGGAGACAATAATGGATGCGATTCAATGCTTGATTTCCAGACGAAGCGTGAGGGAGTACAAGGGTGTGCCTCTTTCCCGGCAGGATATAGAAAATGTGGTGGAAATATCACAGATGGCGTCGTGTTGGGAAAATACCCAGCCCATTCGGTATGTGACCGTGCTGGATAAAGAGCTGAAGGATAAGATTGCAGAGGAATGCACGAAAAAATTTCCATGGAATACGGAAAATATCCATGAAGCGCCGGCGCTTGTGATTCTGTGCGCGGTGAAAGGGTTATCCGGCTATGAGCCGGACGGTACGCCGTCGACCTCGAAAGGGACACACTGGCAGTCTTTTGATGCGGGCGTGGCAGCGGCTCATTTCTGTCTGGCGGCCAATGCGCTGGAACTGGGAACTCTCATTATGGGACGCTATGACGAAGGGAAGATTAAAGAAATTCTCCGTCTTCCGGATGAATATGATGTATCGGCTATCATCGCCATAGGGTATCCGGCAGTGATTCCGGCGGCCAATGAAAGAAAGCCGCTGAAGGAAGTGCTGGCATTCCTATGAAAGAAGAACCGATGACAGAACCCTCTTTTGCCTGCCTTCAGTGCGGAAAGACCTTTTCTTTCCATCGCCATGACAAGATCGACACGAGAAAGGATCCCTCCATGAAGGAGAAGGTCAGGAACGGAGAGGCCTTTGCCGTGACTTGTCCTTCCTGCGGCTGGCATACGCACATGGACTATTCCTTCCTGTACAGAGAAGAAGAATCCCATACGCTGATCTATTATGCCAATACAAAAGAAATCTACGAATCCGCCTACCGCTATATGACGGGCCGGACCAGGCCTGGTTGGGAATCTATCAGAGGATGGATCCGGAGGGTCGTGACAAGCCGGGAGGATCTGCTGGAAAAGCTCCTCATACTGGACGGGGGACTGGATGACCGGATCATTGAGATCATGAAGGGGCTTGCCTTCGTTTCAATGAAGCAGCATCAGCCTGATGCCGAAGCGGACACTGTGCTCTTCGATGAGGGAAGCGACGGGAACCATTATTTCCGGTTCAGCAAGGATGGGCGGGTGGAAGCGGCCTATGTCTTTGAGCGCCCGATGTATGAAAAGATTAAAAACGGCCTTGCACTTCTTCTTCCCAAACTCTCCGAGGGAGAAGTGGTCATCAATTCCCAGTGGGCGGCCGGAGCCATGAAAAAGATTCAGGGATTATAATAGATAACTCCCTGAAAAAGAGTATATCGACTCATGATCTGTTAGGGATCATTGAATAAGAGAATGTGACGGATGATTTAGTAGTTCACACGAAAAAAGAAAATCAATAAAGGAGGGATTGCTATGGGAGTACTATAAGATTTTACGGGAATTAAGGATATTTTGTATTTGAATGGAAAATATGATATTATGATAAGGAATTCAAAGTTATCAATATGTTGTTTGTGCAAAAATGTAGGTCAGGGAGGGGAATAAAATTTCATGAACAAGATTTACAAAGTCATTTGGAGCAAAGTGAAGGGATGCTATGTAGTGGCATCAGAGATTGCAAAAAGGAACGGGAAGAGCAGCACGGGAAGCAGTCATGTCCTTTTGGGAGCGGTGATGGCAGCAGCGCTGCTTACACCAGGTATGGGAATGAATGCCGAAGCAGCTCTTGTAATTAATAGCGACCATGGTGGTACCCTACATGTATATCCTTATTCGGGGGATGTGCGTTTGTATAATTATTACAATCCTGGAAACCATGAGGCACCAGATGGAAGTTCCAGTGAATCGGGGGGGGAACATCTGTACACAAAACATGTATTGTCAGGAATCAGTATAGGGGATACTGCAAATATTGTTGAAAAAAATAATTCTACCATGGCATCCGGCATTGCCATCGGGGATTACTCACAAGCTGTCGGCCGGTTCTCTCTGGGCCTTGGCGGCTATGCCCAGGCTACTGGGCATTCCAGCATGGCGATTGGCGGAGTGGCCAGAGCATCCGGGTTTAATTCTCTGGCTATGATGCGCCAGTCTGCTGCCAATGGTGATTTTTCTACAGCTATCGGAACTGTGGCAGATGCGGAAGGGAATGGCAGTTTTGCCATGGGATATTCCAGTACTGCTAAGGGAGATCAGTCCATTGCCATCGGGGCTGCTACACCGAAAAAAATCAATAATCCAGGTGTAACATCGGTTCCCCGTGCAGAATATGTGACGGAGGACAATACAGTAACAGAAGGAGCCCGGTCTATTGCTTTGGGTACCGGGGCTCGTACTGCCGCTGGTGCAGATGATTCCATGGCTTTCGGTGCTAATGCACGGACTTCCGGTGCCAATGCAGTGGCTATCGGGAATGCAGCTAAGGCACAGCAGGAGAATACTGTAGCGATTGGGAATCAGGCAGATGCTTCCGCTGCTTCTGCTTTTGCTATCGGCTCCGGCGCTAAGGGGACCGGAGAAAATGCCATGGCCCTTGGGGTAGGGGCTAATGCGGGAGCTAATGCACTGGCTATTGGACAGGGAACCAGCGCAAAAGCAACCGGGGTTGCATTAGGAACAGGCGCTGCAGCTGAAGAAAATGCAGCGGCAGTTGGTGCTAATTCGAAAGCCAAAGAGGATTCTCTGGCATTGGGAGCAGGAGCTACTTCCGAATCAGAAGGTTTTGCACTGGGCGCTTTCTCTCATGCAGAAACCAGCGGTATGGCTCTTGGAAAGGAATCTAACGCCGGTACAGGTGCTACCGCTATCGGGTTAAGTGCAAAGGCTACCGGTGAGAATGCTATTGTCATAGGTAAGAAGGCCCAGGCCACCGGTATGAATACCATTTCCATTGGTACTGGAAATATTGTTTCCGGGGAGGGTTCCGGCGCCATTGGTGATCCAACGACGGTCATCGGTCATGGGACATATACTTTAGGCAATGATAATGGCACGATTGTTGCCAATAATTCCGGCGTGTTCGGTAATAATAACACCATTACAGGTGCTATTGAAGGGGTCCGTGTTATTGGGAATAACAATACCGCTGCCGCAGGCAATGTTATGATCATGGGAAATGGGGCAAAAGCATCAGGAACTGATTCGATTTCCATCGGGAATGGCGCTGTAGCACAGGGAGAAGGTACGCAGGATGGAACAGGTTTGTCTAACAGTACAATCGCTATCGGTACCAGAGCTCAGGCTTTAGAGCAGGGGGACATCGTTATTGGCCGGGATGCCAAAGGGATTGCTTCAGACAAACATGGGAATACCGGATCCGGTGTGGTGGTAGTCGGTGCGGATGCAGCGGCGTACGGTGCCAGAGGTGATGTGGCGATCGGCGCTTCCGCGGAGACCAATGTAAAAATCAAACAAAGCGGCGGTGTGTCCAGTAATGACTATGCTCAAGGTGTAGCCATCGGCAGTACGGCTAAGACTTATGGTACCCAGTCGGTGGCTTTGGGATCGGATACACGGGCTATCGGAAATTCTTCCATTGCTATCGGAGGGGATGATATCGACAAGGCTCGTGGTGTATTGGAAGTCGCTGTGCCGCAGCTGGTATCGGGAAATGGGATCCAGAAAACCTTCAACAGAGAAATGGAAGCCAATCCGGATTTGCAGAATTTAGGGACAGCCGGACTGAATCCGGATGGGAAATATGCCAATACCGCCGCTATTGGAGATGCCACCACTTCCATTGGTATACTCAGTGAAGCCTATGGTACAGGATCCACTGCCATCGGCATCAATTCTCTGACTAAAGGAACGGCCAGCACAGGTATCGGTATCATGGCTCGCAGCTGGGGGACCAATTCTCTGGCTATGGGAAGCCAGGTAGGTGCTTATGGCAATCAATCCACCTCTATCGGAAACAGCAATATCGTGGGCGGAGATATGACGAATGGCGATATCTCCGGACTGAATTCCTCGGCGGTAGGTGCGGAAAATACGGTATATGGGAATAATTCTTATGCCTTTGGTGGATCCAATACCGTAGGCAGTGCCAATATTACTACAACGAATTCGGTTAATGGACATGATACAGATACAATTAACACAGTGAGCGGTGCGGTTCTCGGCAATCAGGCGGTAGCACTGGGATATCAGAACAGAGTGACTGCCGACAATGCCTATGCCATCGGTTCCGGAAACACATTGAGCGGGCAGAATGGCGTCATTATCGGGAAAGATAATACGGTTTCTGCTGCCAATTCCGGGGTTATCGGCAATAACAATGACAGCAGACATACAAATATTACCGTGGAGGATACCTATGCCATCGGGAATAATAATGGGACCATCAATGCAGTTCGTTCCAATGTATTTGGCAATAACAATGACCTGAGCAGTACCGGTGCAGAAGGAGCTCATATCGTAGGGAATGATAATAGTGTCACAGCACAGGGCGGCCAGGTATGGGGAAATTTCTCCAAGGCTACGGCAGCAGATGCTATTGTCATCGGCAGCAATGCTACGGCAGATCAGGCAAATTCCGTATCTCTCGGGTCTAATTCCACGACCCAGACAGTGACCAGCACAGCCAGTGCTGCTATGAATGGCGTAACCAAGAATTTTGCCGGAGGTACTGCAAGCGGTACTGTCAGCGTAGGTTCTTCTGATGTTTCCGGAGGAACGACCGGCCAGGGTCTTACCGGCTTTAAATGGGGATTGGATTTCTCTGGAGATACGGCATCCGGGGCAACAAATAAATTTAACCGTACTCTTGGCAGTGAAGTCAAAGTAGTCGGCGGAATGACGGCTAAAGCAAATTTGACAGATGGGAATATTGGAGTCGTTTCCAATGGGACCGATACGCTTGAAGTAAAGCTGTCTAAAGATCTTCATCTTGGGACGAATGGTTCAGTCAGTGCAGGAAACACAACGATTACTTCCGGAGGAATTACAACCAATGGAGGTATCAGGCTCACTAATAATGGGATTGGCGCAGGAAATCATGTGATTTCCAATGTGGCAAGCGGTGGAACGGTAGATAGTAATGCGGCTAATATCGGAGATCTGAAAAAAGCCAGTTCCTCTGTGGCCGCAGGGACAAATATCGCTTCCGTGGATGGTGCACCTTCTGCTTCCGGTACTGTATATACGGTCAATGCTAAAGGTGCAGCTGTAGCAGCCGGGACCAATACTCATGTATCCAAACAGGAAGATGCAGGCACCCATGTGACTACTTACACCGTAGCAGCAGATAAAACGACCGTGTCAGCCAAACCGGCAGGCACAGATGGGCTGGGAGTCGTTGTAACCGGAACACCGGCAACTGATGGTAACGGTGTGGTGACTACCGACTATGCAGTGGATCTCAATGCGGATACCAAGGCTGCCATCAATAACAGTGCTACCAATATTGCAAATAACAGCACCAACATCACAAAACTGCAGGGTGGTTTCACCGTCAGCAACGAAGCAGGCACCAAACAGGATATTGCTTTGGGCGGAGATGCAAAACAGAATATCCAGTTCAAAGGGGAAGCTGATAAGATTGACGTTTCTGTAGAACATGCAGCTGACGGTGCCACAGTCACTGTCAAAGCTGATCCAAATCTGGGACAGAACATTGACATCAGTAACAACAGCACGGTCAATAACCTGAAAGCAGGATTTGACCTGAAAGCAGGAAGCACGACTTCCAATGTGGCTCTTGGAGGAACGAAGCCCACCGTAGAATTTGCCACGGCAGATGATACCATGACCGTAGGCCTGGACGGAACGAAAGTCACCTATGGCATCGATAAAACAAAACTGGCACAGAATATCACCGGTGACATGATCAATAACATCAACAATGCCACGACGACACCGATTACTAATATCAGTGCCCAGTTTGGAGTGACAGCAGAATCTGGAAACCAGAAGACTGTCACCCTGAAGAAAGACACCACCCCCACCGTAAAATTTGAAGGGGACGGGAAATACATAACATCAGCCATGACCAATGATGGAGTGAAATACAGCATTGATGAAACACAGCTGAATGACACCATCAGCAACAACACCACCGTACAGAAGAATAAAACAGATATCACCAATATTAACAACACCATAGACAAAGGGCTCAGCTTCGGCGGAGACTCCGGTGCTGTCATCAATAAGAAACTGGGACAGCAGATGGATGTGAAAGGCGGAGCCACAGGTACTTTGAGCGATAACAATATCGGCGTCGTATCTGACGGTACTCAGCTGAATGTGAAATTAGCAAAGACAGTGACCGGGCTGGACAGTGTTACTGCGGGGACAGCTGTCATGGGCAAAGATGCTTCCGGGAAGAGCTATGTCACCGGCCTTGATAACAAAGACTGGGATGTCACCAATCCGACTGCAGTAAGCGGAAGAGCGGCAACGGAAGACCAGCTGAAGAAACTGAATGATACTCTTACCAGCACATCTGCAGCTAAGACGGACTACAGCCTGATTGCCAATCCGGAAGCAGGCAGCAACGGTGAATATAAGGTGACCAATAATCAGGTAGACCTGAAAGTCAAAGATGCTAATCATCCGGATGCAGCTGTTAAGACGGTTACAATCAAAGACATTGCCAGTGCAAGTGATGTGGAGAAACTGAATGACCGGGCTGTGAAGTATGACAAGAATACAGACGGTACGGTAAACAAGGATAAGGTTACTCTGGAAGGCGGTACTAATGGTACCCAGCTGTCCAACGTAGCCAGCGGTCTTGGTACTACTCCATTGAAGGATGCCGACGGCGATACGCTGAAAAATGCAGCCAACATCGGGGACCTTCAGAATGCGGTCAACAATACAGCCACAGAGCTGACTGACAAAGGTCTGAAATTCGGAGCCAACAGCGGCACAGCAGTGACCAATAAACTGGGAAGTCAGGTAACAGTGAAAGGCGCCGGAACAAAGGATGATACCCAGTACTCTGGAGATAACATCAAGACAAAGATCAGCCAGGATGGAGACGGCAATACTACTATTGATGTGATGATGGATAAGGACATCACCGCAGACAATGTAACCGTGGGCAAAGCTGGAACAGACGGCAAAGACGGACACATCGGAGTGAATGGTAAAGATGGAGTTTCTGGCGTAGGCATTGACGGCAAAGACGGGATCTCTGTAAAGGGAGATAAAGGTGAAGTCGGCATCAACGGTAATGATGGCATTTCCGTCAAAGGAAAAGATGGTAAAGATGGAGTCACCATCAAAGGCGAAGATGGTGTTGACGGAGTGGACAGACCAGAAGGCCATATCGGACTGAACGGTAAAGACGGGATGACCGATATCTGGACGAAACCGGGAGCACCGGGTCTTGATGGTGCAGATGGCACAACGATGACCCGTGTAGTTTACAAAGATCCGAAAGGCACAGAACATCAGGTAGCCACTTTGGATGACGGCATGAAGTACAGCGGTGATACCGGTACACAGCTGAAAATGAAGCTGAATACCAATGTCAATGTGAAAGGCGGAGTTACCGATGCCGATAAGCTGACAGAGGGAAACATCGGTGTCGTGGCAGACGATACAGATACGCTGAATATCAGACTGGCAAAGGAACTGAAAGGCCTCACCAGCGTAACCACTGGCAATACTATAATGAATAATTCCGGAGTAACGATTGCCAATACGGATCCGAAAAAGACAGTGAGCTTGACTGATGGCGGATTGAATAACGGCGGCAACAAGATTACCAATGTGGCAGACGGTGTTGACGGCAAGGATGCAGTCAACAAGGACCAGCTGGATGCAGTGAAAGCGGCTGCTACCACTAAGGTGGAAGAAGGCACCAACACCACCGTAACGGAATCTACCGACCCGGCAACACAGGCAAAGACCTATACCGTTGACCTGAAGCCGACCGTCACACTGGGAACCGATCCGGCAAAACAGGTTACCCTTGACGGAAACACTGGCACAGTGAAAGCAGGACAGGTGACAGTCAATGGAGCGACAGGCACAGTGAATAACCTGACCAATAGGACCTGGACACCCGGAAACATCACCAGCGGACAGGCCGCTACGGAAGACCAGCTGAAAGCCGCTACGGACAGCACAGCCACAGCACTGACCGATAAGGGCCTGAAATTCGGAGCCAACAGCGGCACAGCAGTGACCAATAAACTGGGAAGTCAGGTAACAGTGAAAGGCGCCGGAACAAAGGATGATACCCAGTACTCTGGAGATAACATCAAGACAAAGATCAGCCAGGATGGAGACGGCAATACTACTATTGATGTGATGATGGATAAGGACATCACCGCAGACAATGTAACCGTGGGCAAAGCTGGAACAGACGGCAAAGACGGACACATCGGAGTGAATGGTAAAGATGGAGTTTCTGGCGTAGGCATTGACGGCAAAGACGGGATCTCTGTAAAGGGAGATAAAGGTGAAGTCGGCATCAACGGTAATGATGGCATTTCCGTCAAAGGAAAAGATGGTAAAGATGGAGTCACCATCAAAGGCGAAGATGGTGTTGACGGAGTGGACAGACCAGAAGGCCATATCGGACTGAACGGTAAAGACGGGATGACCGATATCTGGACGAAACCGGGAGCACCGGGTCTTGATGGTGCAGATGGCACAACGATGACCCGTGTAGTTTACAAAGATCCGAAAGGCACAGAACATCAGGTAGCCACTTTGGATGACGGCATGAAGTACAGCGGTGATACCGGTACACAGCTGAAAATGAAGCTGAATACCAATGTCAATGTGAAAGGCGGAGTTACCGATGCCGATAAGCTGACAGAGGGAAACATCGGTGTCGTGGCAGACGATACAGATACGCTGAATATCAGACTGGCAAAGGAACTGAAAGGCCTCACCAGCGTAACCACTGGCAATACTATAATGAATAATTCCGGAGTAACGATTGCCAATACGGATCCGAAAAAGACAGTGAGCTTGACTGATGGCGGATTGAATAACGGCGGCAACAAGATTACCAATGTGGCAGACGGTGTTGACGGCAAGGATGCAGTCAACAAGGGCCAACTGGATAAAGCCATTGAAAGTGCAAAAACCACTGTTTCGGCGGGGACAAATATCAAAGTTGAACATACTGGTAATGGTCCTACAGATTACAAGGTCAGCCTGAACAAGGATGTCGATCTTGGAAACGATGGAAGCCTCAAGGTAGGTGATACCACTGTCAATAAAGATGGAGTCAAAGTTGGTGATAAAGTTACCGTTAACAAAGATGGGTTCAAAATCAAAGATGGACCCAGTGTGACTACTTCTGGTATTAATGCAGGCAACAAACAAATATCCAATGTAGCCAGTGGATCTGATGGAATTGATCCGAGTGGACATAAAACATACAATACAGATACCAATGGGGCTAATATTGGTGATATAAAGGATATTACTAAAGCAGCTACACAGGAACTGACCGATAAGGGCCTGAAATTTGGAGCCAACAGCGGCACAGCAATGACCAATAAACTGGGGAGTCAGGTGGATGTAGTCGGATCGGAGGCAAAAGCAGATCATGAATACAGTGCAGACAACCTGACTACAGAGGTATCCCAGGATAGCAGCGGTAAGACTACCATTACGGTGAAAATGGACAAAGCAATCACGGCGGACAATGTAACCGTGGGCAAAGCCGGAGCAGACGGCAAAGACGGTACCATCGGAGTGAACGGCAAAGACGGCTCCGCTGTGGTAATCAACGGCAAAGATGGTTCTATCGGTCTGAATGGCAAGGATGGAGCGAATGGCATGACCATCAAAGGTGCTGATGGAAAAGTCGGCGTAGATGGTAAAGACGGCACTACTCGTCTGGTCTATGAAACGAAAGACGGGGACAAGACCGTAGTTCATGAAGTCGCAACCATGGACGATGGCATGAAATATGCTGGTGATGATGGTCAGACAGATACAAACAAAGTTATTTCCAAGAAGCTGAATAACACCGTAGATATCATCGGCGGTGCGGACAGTACGAAGCTGACAGACAAGAACATCGGCGTTAACAACGTGGACGGAAAATTGAAGGTTCAACTTTCCAGTGATATCACCGGACTGAATAGTATTTCTACAAAGACTGTCAATGCTACAGAAAGCATGACCATTGGTTCCGGAAGCGGTGCTACCACCATCAAATCCTATAAGGAAGACGGTTCTAATGCCACCACTCTTGATGTGGGCGGTTCCAGGATTTCCAATGTGGCTCCCGGTGAGAAAGATACCGATGCAGCTACCGTGGGACAGTTGAATCAGAACAATGCGGCCATTGCCAACAGCATCAACAATCTGGGTGGAGAAATTCAGGATGTAGGTGCCAATGCGGCAGCTCTGGCCGGACTGAAGCCTATCCAGTATGATCCGCTGGAACCGACGCAGATCATGGCGGCTGTCGGGAACTATAGAAACAGTACTGCCGCTGCTGTCGGAGTGGCGCATTATACCAGAGAAGACCTCATGTTCCATGCCGGGGCTACGGTGGGAACAAAGCATAACATGTTTAATGCCGGAGTGACTTGGAAGTTCGGCCCTGCTTCCAGAAAAGCAGCTGTACCGGAACAGTACAAGGCAGGTCCTATCAGCGCATCCTATGTCATGCAGGATGAAGTCCGTGCTCTGAAAGCTGAAAATGATGCTCTCCGGAAGGATAATGAGCAGACAAAGGCCGCTCTCGAGGATGTACTGAAGAGACTGGCAGCACTGGAAACTAAGAAATAACAGCCGGTAAATAGAGAAATTGATAGCAGATGGACAGGGGGCGATGAAATTGATTTCCCCTGCTGTTTATCGGAAACCGGCGTTGCGCCGTTTGAACGGGAGGTAACAGAATGAAAAAGATAATAATGACAGCTCTGCTGGCGGGGCTGGTCATAAGCGCTTCTTCCTCATACGCCATTGCAGATCCCTTGGGAAATACGGGGAAAGTGGAAGAGGAGCCCATGGTGGCTGATCAGGAGTCTCTAACAGTGGAGGCTCCCAGCAAAGAGCTGCTTAGAAGAGCTGAGGAATTCGGACAATGGTATGGAAAGCGGTATAAGACGGAAGTGACAAAGCACGGGCGGTTATATACCGGACAAGGATATGCCCGGGAATTTTTCCTTGATCGTATGGATCTCCGTATGGAGTTTTACAGAGATTCACACCGTTGGACAAAGGACAGCTACGGATATAAAGTATTGCAGCAAGTAAGAAACGATGTGGCGGATCTTTTCGGCAAAGAAGGCGTTAAAAATGAAAAAGCAGCTTCTGACTTGGCTTATGACATCCTGAATGTGGAGAATAAAGATTTACAGAATGTGTCAAATCCCGATCTCCGAAGCTATGTGGATACCATGATTCTTTTTGCTATGGAAGAAACCATGAAAGAAAAGTAAAAGCAAGGCAAATAAAAAGACCCTTCGGGGTCTTTTTATTTGCCTGAAAGGGGCTGGAATGTACAGTCTGTCTACTGGTTTCGGTGCGAATGACGGGAGGGCGGATTTCTTTATTCTCCTGAGTCCATTTTCAGCACAATGTGTACTACACTTTCCCAGCGTAGTCGGGGACGAAGCGGAGGATGAATCACAACGGTGAAATCGTTCAATCGGGAAAGACAGAAAACAGTTTCCGTCATTTTGACCGATGGGAGCAAAGGAGTTAGAATACACGCAACGCTCCCAAAGTTCGAGGAGCGGAGAAATCTTTCAGAAAAATGAAAATGCAGTTATACTGTAAGGAAAGACCGTTAGCGTCCTTTCCCAGCGGAATCGTGGCAGGCAGCGAAACGGGATTTTATTTTTGAAGAAGATGGGAATTTTATGATAGTCAATACAGGCCAGCGTACGGATATCCCTGCTTTTTACAGTACCTGGTTCATGAATCGGATTAAAGCGGGCTTTGTTATGGTCAGGAACCCGTTCAATCCTCACCGGGTGACACGGTATTCGCTTCGGCCGGATGCAGTGGATGCCATCTGCTTTTGTACTAAAAATCCAAAGCCTATGATACCGAGACTTAAAGAACTTTATGACTTTCGGCAAGTCTGGCATGTGACCATTACGGCCTATGGGGAAGAGATAGAGCCTCATGTGCCGCCTATTAGTGAAGTCGTTGATTCTTTCCGGCGGTTATCCGATATAGTAGGATCGGATCATGTCTTCTGGCGCTACGACCCGATTTTTCTTTCTTCGACCTATATTTTGCAGAAACATCTGGATACCTTTGGCAGGATTGCGGAAGCTTTGCGAGGGTATACGAGTGGGTGCATTTTCAGCTTTATAGACCTGTACAGCAAAACGCTGCGCAACCGGGGCCAAAGGCCCCGTCAACCTTCCCCTCTGAACCCTATTCTTCCGCCATTTCTCTCAGTTTTTCTCTGTCCATAATCCCGATTTTCTTTCCTTTTCTGCGGATGATATTTTTTTCTTCCAGCAGGTGGAGTTTGCGGGACAGGGTTTCGGGGGTGGTGCCCAGGTAGGCGGAGAGGTCTTTCATTTTCATGGGGATTTCTACCGTGTCCTTTTCGTTTTCATTGGAAAGGGCGGTGAGGTAGGAGGCCAGTCTCGTTTCCACTTTTTCCATCATGAGGAAGCGGGTCTGGTTTTCTGTGTCCGCCATGCGCTGGGCGTTCATTTCCAGAAGTTTCAGGGCCAGGCTGGGGGTTTTCAGGAGGAGGGCGTTGAAGTCGGTTTTGCGGAGGAGGCAGGCGTCCGTTTCTTCCAGGGTGTCGATGTAAATGCTTTGGGCTCTGGCACCGAGGAGGGCATTGACCCCTTCGTAGCTGCCGGGGGTGAGGAGGCGGAGGAGCTGTTCTCTGCCGCTGCCGGAGAGCATGTACACTTTCATGGAGCCTTCTGCCACGATGATGAGGAGGGGGTCTTCGCCTGGCTGCCATACGGTTTCGCCTTTGCGGAAGTGGCGGTGGAGGATGAGGCTTTCTACCTGGTTCTGTTCCTCTTCGGTGAGGTGGTTGAAGAGGGGGACGATGGATACGCAGTGATGTTCTTTCATGGAAACCTTCTTTTTATAAAAATTTAGAAATTTTCGATTTCTTGACAGGTATCAAGGTTTTGGCGGCGGATTTTCTTTATACTATTGACAGATAAAGAAATGAGAGCTTACAGAGCTCAGATATAAAGAAAGGATGGTTCATATGATTAACACAATTCAGGAAGGCGTCGTTTTCAATCTGGCAGATAAGGCGGAATTTAAGGAAGGCGGTTTCCGTCCGCTGGTGATTGACAGCAATGATAAGGCGGAGCATGTGCTTATGGCGGTGGACGCGGGAGTGCTTATTCCTGACCATCAGGCGCCGGCGGATCTCATTTTCCAGGCTTTGGAAGGGGAGGCGGTTCTTCAGGTGGGAGGCATCGACCATCCGGTGAGGAAGGGGGATTTCCTGTTCATGAAGAAGGGAACCCTTCACCATCTGCAGGCGGTTACAAAGTTCAAGTTTTCCATGGTACGGATTTATTAATGATTTAGGAAAAGGCACCGGCTTTCTGCCGGTGTTTTTTTAGTGGGCGGGGAAATAGGGAAGGCGGCTGTCCTTTATCGGCGGGGGTTCGGGCGCCGCAGGGGGCAGTCCATACCCTCTGAATCTTTGAACCCTCACGCCGCAGGAGCCGTCAGCCTTTCTCTGCCCAGGCGGCTTTGCCGGCCTCATGGCTTCAGTCCATCCACCTGTTCTTTGATGCTGTCTATATTATTTTGAATCTCTTTGATGGTCTTCATGGGGCCTTCGCTGTTTCTGGCTTCCCGGAGATTCATGGCTTTTCCTGTTTCCTTATCCACCAGCTCGATGGTACCCAGGTGGAGGCGGCCGTCGATGATGTGGAAGGCGTCGGTGTGGATGATGCCGAAGCTGGTATCAATGGATACGTCGTAGAAATCCACCGCCCGCCAGCGGTTGTTGAAGGTGCCGGTGATGCCTTTGAAGGGGACCAGCATGTAGAAGCCGGGGCCTGAGGAGAAGCGGCCGAAGGCTATGAGATGTTTCTGGTTACCGTCGCAGTGGATTTCTCCGTCCAGCTTCACCAGACAGTAGAATCGGGGCTCATTGGAAGGAATGCGGCTGTCCAGGTCTTCGCCCTGAAGGTAGATGTCATAGGCCCGACTGTCTATATTGTAATTTCCCCGGGCGGTTACGGTGCCGCCGTAGACCCGGGCGGTTACATCAGAGAAAGTCACCTCTCCGCTGCTGTAATGGACATCTCCTTTGACATTTCTGAAGTCCAGGGCCGGGATATGGAGTTCCTTCATGGTCACTGTCCCGTCTGCTTCCATGCGGGCCAGGGGGCCGCTTCCCTGGGCAGTGAGGGTCATTTTGTCGTGAATGTCATCGCCCAGGCCCAGGGAGGCCGGGTCTACGCCGTTGGCCGTAAAGGTAATGAGGGAAGGAAGTCCTTTTTCCTTGAAATCGATTTCACAGGCGAGCTCCACGCCGTCACCTACGGCGGTTCCGCCGAAGGCGCCGGTGGTGAGGCTTAGTTTCGTAGTTCCTCTGGTATCGATGGTGCCCGTCATGTTTACGTGCTTTGCAATGTAGTGGCGCTGGCGGTAAAAAGCCTCCATACGGCCGTTATGAATGGTCAGCTTTACATGAAGGGGCCTGCCGTTCCTGTTGAAATTGGACACTTTGTCTTCCAGTGTTTTTTCCTCCTGCCGGTCTCCTTCCTTTGTATCGTTCTGTTTCACAAAGTCTACCTTCATGTCTTCGTCAAAGCGGACGGCGAAGACCGGGCGATTCAGAGTGATTTCTTCCAGGGTGGTAGAGACCATGTGCTTTCGGAGGACATCCCAGGGATTCACTTTCAGGGTGCCCGAGGGGACACGGAGAATGGGATTTCCCTCCGGGTCATCCCAGGAAAGGTTTTCGAAGGTCACGCCGCCGTGGATATTGGCGGTGATGGACTCCACCGTGATGGTGCCCCGGAGCATGTCCTGCTTTGTGACGGCATAGTTGAAAATGCGGGCGGCGCCGAAGCTGGCTATTTTGGCCAGAAGGAGGATGAGGCAGAAAAGGGTAAGAAGGATGGCTGCCAGGACCAGGGTATAGGAGCCCCACTGCCTTTCTCTGCGAAGTCTGGTCAGTTTTTCCTTCATAGGTGTCCTCCTTAATGGGTTTCCAGATATTTCCTGATTCTTTCTATCCGTTTGGGGGTATCAGGGTGGTCGTTCAGCAGGCTTTTAAAGAAGCCCGCATTTCCGCTGCCGTAAATGGATTCGATGTGCCAGAGCCCCATGGCCAGGCCCCGTCCCAGCCCCAGACGGCAGGCGTAGGCGTCGGCTTCATATTCCTCCTTCCTGCTTCCGAAACGGGAAATGAAGAGCATAGGTGTCTGGAGGAGGAAGGAAAGGATATTGTACTGGAGGCTGATGAAAAGGGCCATCAGGTTGATGAGGAGACCCAGGAAGGGAATCCATACGAGGAGACGGCAGATGAGGAAAATAGTGTTGTACACCAGAACGATGATCTGTCCGAACCAGGACATGCCTACGCAGAGCAGGCTGGCGCCGGTGTGGCCTCTCTGGATATGGCCCATTTCATGGGCCATGATGCCAAGGAGCTCCTCTTCAGGAAACTGGCGGAGCAGGGGCGCCATGACCACAATGCTTTTTCCAAGGGAAAAGGCATTGTATTCATTCCGAAGACCTACATAGAGGCGGTAGTCCGAAGGAACCAGATTTCCCCGCCGGCAGATGTTTTCAAGTCCTTCTTCCAGAAGGCGTCCGTCTTCGCCATAGGCCTTCCTCCCGCCTTCGGAATAGACAAAGAACCGCTCCATCATTCCCAGCCGCGCCAGGATGGCAGGAATGAGTACGGAAGCCAGAGTCAGCTTCACCAGAAGCGTGCCGTCATCGGTACCTGCCGGGGAGCCGCCCAGGTAGTAAAGAGACAGCATCACAGACCAGAAGGAAAAATCCATAATACAATTTACGATAAAGGTCAGGATAACTAGAATCACAGGGGTAATGGACATGGAGGGCCTCCTTTTCTACAGATTTCACTTGTATCATATCACGAATAAAAAACACGGTAAAATCGGATGGCGATTTCACCGTGTTTTGGATAGTGGGGAATGGGGATTGGGGCGTGAAGGTTCTAAAGTTTGACGGGGCTATCGCCCCGAGGGTTCTTAAGTTTGAC
>ERZ779643.884-NODE-884-length-22808-cov-2.091109_pt1 | contig 22808 bp, 17 predicted proteins | sample MGYA00511564_ERZ779643 | MGnify/ENA primary metagenome ERZ779643 (study PRJEB29588, sample SAMEA2147114) | human gut metagenome | biome: human gut; feature: human-associated habitat; material: faeces | place: Denmark | collected 2008/2010 ... | reverse complement strand
TTGCACAGCAAAATATAGGGGAGGTGGCACGCAGTGACGGAGGGGTTGAAAACGACATCAATCAGTTTATATCGGATATATCCCTTTCCTTCTGCCGTGTCCTGTGGCATTACGGGGAGTTGCAAAACAGCATAGGGATAAAAGGTTACTTTTCAATCCTCTCCCCCTGTGTTTCCGTTAGGGAATATAGGGGGAGTGCCCGTAGGGCGAGGGGGTTGGAAAGATGGCATATAGTATTTTTGTAGTATTACTCCCTCTGTCACTACGTGCCACTTTGCCTATATTTTACATGGCAAAACGCAGGGGGAGAAGGGCGGGCTTTTCACTTTATGGTTGTGCAAAAGGGCAATTCCCTTAGATTTCCTACTGAGCCGATATTCTCACTGATTATCGACCTCGCTTGTAATAGTAAGAAAACCGACAAGTAAAGTTGAGAGACTCTATGAAAACACTATCTTTTCGGGCAGTTTCAGAAAAAATAAAAGTGCTATATTGATGGGCAATAATTCCCTGTTTTGGGAAACTTTCTTGATAAAATAATTCTAAAAGTTTTCCAAAACAGGAAACTTTTGTGTGTAGATTTGTTGTTTTCTTGGAAAGAATTTATGTACCTTTACACTCGCATTTCGGTTCGGTTGTCGCTGTGAGGCACAATCGATAAAAAGGGAATCGGGTGAGAATCCCGGACAGTCCCGCTGCTGTAATTCCTGCAAAAGTCCGTTGACACAGGCCACTGATAAAGAATCTGTTTCTGAATATCGGGAAGGCGTTTTCGGATTGGGAAAAGTCAGAAGACCTGCCGAAGTGGGAGAGAAGCAAATGAACGTTCGAGGAGGCGTTCGCAGTATCGAATCTTTAATAACAATCAGCATGGACTATGCATGTATTACCATTACGAAACGTGATGGATCCAAAGAGAACTTCTCGATTGAGAAAATCGAGCGGGCTATCGCTAAGGCTTATCGTGCCGACGGTATGAACGACGACGAGACCTCTATTAAACAAGTTACGGCCGAGGTTGCCGCTGCCATCGATAGGGAGAATATCTCGGTAGAAGAGATTCAGGATTTGGTAGAGCGCAAATTGATGATGCGCAATCCCTCGGTAGCGAAGAAATTTATCATTTATCGGGAGTGGCGTACCAAAGAACGTGAAAAGCGCACATCGATGAAGCAGGTGATGGACGGTATCGTGGCGGTCGAGAAGAACGACGTAAACCTGAGCAATGCCAATATGTCGTCTCATACACCGGCAGGGCAAATGATGACATTCGCCTCGGAGGTCACGAAAGATTATGCCTATAAATATTTGGTCGGGGTTCGTTATGGACGGGCACACCGGGAAGGCGACATACACATTCACGACCTCGATTACTATCCCACCAAGACGACCACTTGCGTACAATATGATTTGGAGGACATCTTCAACCGGGGATTCCATACCAAAAACGGTACGGTGCGTACGCCGCAGTCCATACAGAGTTATGCCACGTTGGCCACCATCGTTTTCCAGACCAACCAAAATGAGCAACACGGCGGGCAATCCATTCCGGCTTTCGACCATTTTATGGCGCCGGGCGTCTTGAAGAGTTTCCGCAAGCACCTCGAAAACGGGGTGGGCTTTATTTGTCGTTTGCACGGAATGGAAGATATGCCGGCGTTGAAAGATTTGTTTCGGGAAGAAATCGTTTCGATCGATATGACCGAAGAACAGAAAGCCGCTTTGGGCGAGCGTTTGAAAGAGATAGGGGTGAACGTTTCTGTTGCCGAACTCGATACCGCTTGGCGACAAAGTTACGAAATGACTCGTAAAGATACGCATCAAGCTATGGAGGGGTTGGTTCACAATCTCAATACCATGCACTCTCGTGGAGGTAATCAAGTGGTGTTCAGTTCGATAAATTATGGGACGGACACTTCGGCCGAAGGCCGTATGGTCATGCGGGAGTTGCTTTCGGCGACTGTCGAGGGGCTTGGTAGCGGTGAAGTCCCGGTATTCCCCATACAGATATTTAAGGTAAAAGATGGTGTCTCTTACACCGATGAGGATTACGATGCCGCAATGGCCGATTTCGAGGGAGCGATGGCGGGAAAAATCAAATTCAAGGCGCCTAATTTCGACCTGTTGCTCGAAGCCTGTCGCACGACTTCTACTTCGCTCTTCCCCAATTTCCTCTTTTTAGATACCGAATACAACAAAAACGACCTTTGGAAAGCCGATGATCCCGACCGTTTCCGTTACGAAGTGGCGACGATGGGATGCCGTACGAGGGTCTTCGAGAATTTACACGGCATTAAAAGTTCGTGGGGACGGGGTAATCTCTCCTTTACTTCGATGAATATGCCCCGGTTGGCAATCGAGGCCCGGCGGGAGGCTGAGGAGTTGCATCCCGACGGCGACAAGCATGCTATTCGTCGGGAAGCCCGTATTCTATTTTTGGAGAAAGTGCGCAGTGTGGCATCGATGATTGCCGAGCAACTCTACGAGCGTTATGAATACCAGCGCAAAGCGCTTGCCCGTCAGTTCCCGTTTATGATGGGTAACGACGTTTGGAAAGGTGGTGGTAAGTTACAACCCAACGACGAGGTGGGCGATGTCATCGATAGCGGGACATTGGGTATCGGGTTCATCGGCGGGCACAATGCGATGTGTGCTATTTACGGCGAAGGCCATGCTCATAACCAAGAGGCATGGAACACACTCTATGATGCCATACGGGTGATGAACAATGTTGTCGAGGAGTACAAGACCCGCTACAATCTCAATTACTCGGTTTTGGCTACTCCGGCCGAAGGGCTTTCGGGACGTTTCACTCGTATGGACCGCAAACGTTACGGTGTTATTCCGGGCGTGACCGATCGGGACTACTACGTAAATTCGTTCCATATCGATGTGAAAGAACCGGTGGGTATTGTAGAGAAAATCAAGAAAGAAGCCCCTTTTCATGCTATCACGAAAGGTGGGCACATTACCTATGTCGAGCTCGACGGCGAAGCGAAAAAGAATGTCTCTGTCATTCTCAAAATCGTGAAAGTGATGCACGACGAAGGAATCGGTTACGGGTCGATCAACCACCCGGTAGATACCTGTCGTTCGTGCGGTTACCGAGGTGTCATCTATACGCAATGTCCGGTTTGCAAGAGTGAGAATATATCGCGCATGCGACGAATTACGGGTTACCTCACCGGAAGCCTCGAATCGTGGAATTCCGCTAAGCAGGCCGAAGAGCGCGACCGTGTGAAACACAAATAATGGAACCGCTTCACATCATCAATGTTTACCCCGAGACTATCTCCGACGGTTTCGGGGTACGCTATGCCATCTATCTGGCCGGTTGTACCCATCATTGCCGGGGATGCCACAATCCCGGCAGTTGGAGTCCGGTGGCCGGCGAGCCGCTCACGGAGCTTATTCTCTCCCGTATCGTCGCCGAGATAAACGACAATCCCATTCTCGATGGAATCACCATTTCGGGCGGCGACCCTTTCTACAACCCTTTTGCGTTGTTAGCTCTGCTCCGTCGCCTCAAAGAGGAAACTCACAAAAACGTCTGGTGTTACACCGGCTATACCTACGAGTCCCTGTTAAAAGACGAGACCCGCCGTCCCTGTCTCGACTATATCGACACCCTTGTCGATGGTCCGTTCGTCCAATCGCTCTTTGATCCGGCTCTCTCTTTTCGGGGCAGCAGTAATCAACGGATATTGCATTTGTCGAAATACCGGTAGAGTTTTCCGAGGTTTTATTGTTTTTGACTTGTGGAAATCATATTTTTGTATCGTTTGTGTGATAATAAACGATAATTATGAATGCCCTGACTAACCTGAAATGCACATTGGCTCTCTCTGCCGGATTTTGCTCCTCATTTGCGAATGCACAAAAACAGCCCCATATTATATTGATTATGACCGACCAACAGCGGGGCGATGCTGTGGGGTGTATGGGAAATGAGTTTGTCATTACCCCTCATTTGGACAAACTTGCCAACGAAGGAACTTTGTTCATGAATGCCTATTCGTCTTGTCCCAGCAGCACACCTGCCCGTGCCGGATTGTTGACCGGAATGTCGCCGTGGCATCACGGAATGTTAGGATATGGACGGGTAGCGCCGAAGTATGAGTACGAGATGCCTCAAATGTTGAAAGATGCCGGTTATTACACCTTTGGTATCGGGAAAATGCATTGGTATCCCCAGCGGGTGAAACACGGATTTGACGGAACGTTGTTAGATGAGAGCGGTCGCAGGCAAGACCCCCATTTTACCAGTGATTATCGACAGTGGTTTCAAGTGCAAGCTCCCGGGAAGAACCCCGATGCAACAGGTATTTGGTGGAATGATCACGGTGCTGGGGTTTACAAATTAGATGAAAAACTACATCCCACGTACTGGACCGGCGAAATGGCTTGCAATCTCATCAGCCATTATGACCCCGAGAGTCGTCCTTTGTTCCTCAAAGTGTCTTTTGCCCGTCCTCACAGTCCGTATGATCCGCCGCAACGTTTTCTGGATATGTATGATAACGTCGATGTTCCCGACCCGGCGATAGGGGATTGGTGCGGTAGATACGCAAAGCAGTTGAATCCCGAAGAGGCTGCCTCGGATGCCCCTTACGGAAATTTCGGTAATGAATATGTCCGTAATTCCAAGCGACACTATTATGCCAATATTACTTTTATTGACGAACAAATAGGGCGTATCGTTCAAGCATTGAAAGACAAAGGTATGTATGACAATGCTCTCATCTTTTTCGTATCGGATCACGGCGATATGATGGGCGACCACTATCATTGGAGAAAGACTTATCCCTATGAGGGTTCGGTTCATGTTCCCTGTATCGCGAAGTGGCCGGCAAGTGTTGGTGTAGTTGCGGAGAAAATAGATAATCCGGTGGAATTGCGCGATGTTTTACCTACCTTCTTGGATATAGCCGGGGCAACCGTTCCTGCCGATATGGACGGATGCCCCCTTTTACCGCTTGCCAAAGGAACCGATACCGGGTGGCGAGAATATATCGATTTGGAACATGCCACTTGTTATAGTCGTGACAACTACTGGTGTGCGTTGACCGATGGGAAAATAAAGTATGTATGGCGTTTTTACACGGGGCAGGAAGAATTGTTTGACCTTGTCGCAGATCCGCAGGAACTCCACAATGCCGTTAACGATAAAGAGTACAAGGAACGGTTGGAAAAGCTGCGTGCCCGAATGATACGTCACCTCGGTGAACGAGGAGAAGAATTCGTGAAAGACGGGCGGTTGGTCGTTCGCAAAAAGAAAATGCTATACAGTCCTCATTATCCGAAAGAATGATTTTCAATTCCTTCTCGGTGTTTTGCAATAGCGAAATATAGGGTGAGAGGTTTAAAACATTTTCAAACTCCTCCCTTGCCGTGCCCCGTAGTATTACGGGGTACTATGTTAGCCATATAGAGGAGACACCGAAGAAACAATAGTTTCTAAGGAGAAGGGTTGAAAAAGATCATTTGGTTGTAGAGTTCAATCCCTTCGCCCTGCGGGCACTCCCCCTATCTCATCTACGATGAGTCGAGGGAGAGGATTGAAAGTATCACATTAACAGTTTTTACTCCTTCGGAGCTTTATGGGGATTCACCTCCTCCCCTGTGTTTTGCACAGCAAAATATAGGGGAGGTGTCCGAAGGACGGAGGGGTTGAAAACGCCATCTCATTAGTTGGGTTATGGGATATTTATCCTCCACCCCTTGCCTTGTGGGTATTCTCCTTATATCGCCATATTGCGATGCAGAGTAAAGTGTAGGTATTACTACCGGTAATCCGATGCTAATGAAAATGCAGAATATCTCGATTTACATGCTGCCGTTTCAAATAGACTGGCCTTACTTATTTACAAGAAACCTGTTTTTCAGCCAATTGCGAACAGGCAAATCATAGAGTTTCAAACAAGCGTGTGCCACACCGACAGACAAGATAAACGTCGATACAGAGACAAATACGTGCGCTCCCATAGATGCATCGGGATTGTGTGTCACCCACGCCATCTGCATATAGGCAAAGGGATAATGGGTAATATAGAGCGGATAGGAGATTTCGCCCAGATAATTGCATACGGCCACACTGTGTTTTCCCTTTACCTCGCTGCCGGCTCCCATCGCCACGATAACGGGGAACAAAAGGAGTATACATGCCGCATCATAGATACCGTTTTGCCAAGCATCGGTTTCGCCTCCGATACGAGGCATTACCAAAGCTGCGACGACAAGTAACGAACACCACCAGAAGCCGGCCTTTACCCGAATAAGTTTCCCTATACGAAACAGCAATAATCCTCCGAAGAACGGATAAAGCACCCGAACGATACCGATATAGACCTGTTCGGGGGTAATACTCCAACCTCCGATAACGGTATAAGCCGTAATGTCTCGATGGGCAAGTAACCCGAACACATCGAGGTTAAGTGTCAAATCGAGCGTCAAAAACGCCGCAAAGGAAACAAAACAAACCAATGCGATTTTGGAGAACCTACGGACGACCAAAGCATAAAGAATATTCGCCAGATATTCCCACATGAGCGACCAAGTAGGCCCATTGAGCGGATTGGTCTCTTGCCAGCCTCGTATATCCCAACTGGTAAGCGCCGGTATCATCGTACAGGCAAGCAGAAACATGAGCAGTACCTGCCACCATGCAGTTTGGTCTATAAGAGGGAAACGTTCGCAATTACCGAAATAGAACAGCAATGCGCCTATTGCCGACCCCATGATTACCATAGGGTGCAACCGGATTAAACGGCGTTTGAAAAAAGCCAGAGTGGACATCTTTCCCCATCGATTGTCATAAGCATATCCGATCACGAAACCAGAAAGTACAAAGAAGAAATCGACGGCAAGATAGCCGTGGTTCAATATTTGATAAGCAGGACCTTTGGAATAAGTTTCAAACAAATGAAAGGCGACGACAATCACGGCAGCCACTCCTCGCAATCCGTCGAGAATAGCATAACGTGGTTTTTCGGACATAACCGCATCGGTGATTTTCTCCATGATATTATGCTGTTTTTTACGGGTACAAAAGTAGGACTCTTATTTTGATTGATATTTGCATATAGTTCGAAACTTTTGATTTATATTTACATTTTGTATAAAACAGTCCCAGATGGAATCCAAATATTATCACTTGACAGGAGGTACGCATTCTTTTCTCGTATTACACGATTTGCTAAACCCGTCCGAGGAGTTTCCTATTCATACACAATCAGACTGGGAACTTATCTACATTATCAGAGGTTGTGGCACATTCGTTATCGGCGACCAATCGCAACCTTTCACGAAAGATGAAATCTTTTTAATACCGCCCGACATGTTGCACGGTTGGATATTCGACAACAATCCCGGCAATGTGGTAGAGGACATTTGTCTGCTTTTCAGGAAAAACCTGTTTAAAGAACTCTCGATTACATTACCCGAAATAGGGCCGCTCGGACATCTCGACGGCCGGCAACACACGGCCTTTCAGTTACGAGGCGATTTATTGAAAAATGTGAGGCATGAAATGCAGGAAATAATAAAAGCCGACTCGCTCGGACAATTATCGGGAGTGATACGGATACTCGGACATTTGGCTCTTTCCGACGAGATGAATCCGACAGGAATCAATCGCCCGTTAAAGAAACGAGACAAAAAGATACAACAGATAGAGATTTATGTTTCCTTGCATTATAATCACGATATCCCTATCGACGAAATCGCTTCCCTCGTACATATGAACCGTTCTTCGTTCTGTGTCTTTTTCAAACGAATGAAAGGAGTATCGTTTACGAATTATCTCAATACCTACCGTATGGATATAGCCTGCCGCCTGTTGTCGACGACGGACAAATCGGTCTCCGAGATAGCGTACGGCGTAGGATTTAATAATCTATCTCATTTTTGCCGGACATTTCTGAAATACAAAGAAGTCTCGCCTACGAAATACAGGAACCGCATGGGGCATGGCCACTCGGACATAACCACGACTCCGGCATAATATTCCAAAGAAAACTACGGGTCATCAAACAAAAGGCGACCGCAATTTTGCGGTCGCCCCGAATTCATCTTTCAACAACAGAATTTACTTTTTTACATTCTTCTTTTCACAGCAAGGAGCCTTAGCCTTATCGCATTTGGCTTGTTTGCAGCAATCGGCCTTGTCGTTGCATTTTGCCTTAGAGTCGCAACAAGGAGCCGTCGTTTTACAATCTTTGCATTTGCAATCGGTACATTTACACTCTTTCTTACAATCGGCTTTGCCTTTTTTGCAACATTCCGTTTGGGTCTTACTACCGGTAGTAGTTTGAGCCACAGCCGGCAAGGCTATCATCGAAGCAGCGGCGATACACGCCATAACAAGAAACTTCTTCATAATTACTTTATTTTTAATAGGTGACTACTTTACAAAATAGAAAGCCAGCAAGGTTGTCCTATATCTCGGCATAGTCTATTTCATATTATTTTACAACGCAAATATAGTATAAGGAGATTACCGAAAAACCCAATGAATCTTATTTTTACCAAAAATCCTGTGAATAAAATCTATAAATAGAATAAAAATCATATCGATTACTATCGTCCTGCCTATCCGTGTGCCACGGAAGTCGTGAGTAAAAGACAAATCGTATTTCTGAATCGACGAAAAACCGTTATCCATATTACTATTGCCAATGCGTTCGACTTTAATTTGCCTCGGCTATTTCCGATTTTCGGTAAAAAAGAGTATCTTCGTCATTCAATTATATACAGACAAACCGCATAAGAAAAGATGGACGAATGGTTGTCACGTACCCGGCTACTGTTTGGCGATGAACCGATAAAGCGATTGCAAAATGCCCACGTCCTTGTCGTGGGGGTGGGTGGTGTAGGGGCTTATGCCGCCGAAATGGTCGTGCGAGCCGGTATAGGAGCTTTGACGATTATCGACGGAGACACCGTGTCCGAGAGCAATCTGAACCGACAATTGGTCGCTTTGCACAGTACATTGGGAAAACCCAAAGTCGAGGTATTGAAAGAACGGTTTCTCGATATAAATCCCGATTTGAAGCTAACGGCACAGCATCGTTTCATCGAAGAGGAAGATATTCCTGCTTTGTTGGAGGGCGGCGAAATAGATTTTGTCATCGATGCCATCGACACGCTGGCGCCGAAGGTAGCTTTGATCGCCTATTGCCTGCGGCATAAAATCAAAATTGTTTCATCGATGGGTGCAGGCGGACGCAAAGACCCGTCGGCCATACGGATAGCCGACATAGCCGATACCTACCATTGCGCTTTGGCAAAAGCGGTGAGATTGCGATTGCGGAAAGAGGGTATCTCCAAAGGTCTGAAAACGGTATTCTCCACCGAGCAGCCCGATCGTAACGCCGTCGTGGTCGTGGAAGGAGAACGTAACAAAAAATCGACCGTCGGGACAATTTCTTATCTGCCGGCAATCTTCGGGTGTTATCTGGCGGGGCATGTCATTAGAAAACTAACAGAAGTATGATAGAGATAAAAAACATACACAAGAGCTATGGTTCTTTGGAGGTACTGAAAGGTATCGACGCCGTGATCGAACAGGGCGAAATCGTCTCCATCGTGGGGGCGAGCGGAGCCGGCAAAACAACCTTGTTGCAGATCGTGGGAACGCTCGACAAGCCCGATTGCGGGGAAATCTTATACGACGGCAGGCGGGTGGATAACCTCCCCGATAGGGAAATGGCGCGTTTCAGAAACGGTAACATCGGATTCGTATTCCAGTCTTATAACCTGCTTCCGAAGACTACTTCGATCGAGAATGTCGAGCTTCCGTTGATGTATAATCCGGCGGTTTCGGCTAAGGAACGGGAAAGACGGGCGATAGAAGCGCTCGATTCGGTAGGGTTACATGACCGGTTGTATCATAAGTCGAATCAGATGTCCGGAGGACAGCAGCAACGGGTGGCTATAGCCCGGGCGTTGGTGAACGATCCGGTATTGATTTTGGCCGATGAGGCTACGGGAAACCTGGATACCCGTACTTCTTTCGAGATTCTGACGTTGTTTCAGGAATTGTATGCCCGGGGGAGGACTATTGTTTTTGTCACCCATAATCCCGAATTATCGGCGTATAGCAGCCGGACTATCGTGTTGAAGGATGGGCGGGTGATTCAGGATACCCGGAATGAAAAGATTGCTTCGGCTAAAGAGACGCTGGCCGCTTTACCGAAGAATGAGGATTAATTAAATCGAAATACAATGAATTTTGCGAATTTATTCAGGATTGCTTTGCGGGCCCTGGGGAATAATAAGATGCGGGGATTTCTGACGATGTTGGGGATCATTATCGGTGTCGCTTCGGTGATTACCATGCTGGCTATCGGTCAGGGATCTAAGCGGAGTATCCGTGCTCAGATCGCGGAGATGGGTTCTAATATGATCATGATTCATCCGGGTGCGGATATGCGGGGAGGGGTACGGCAAGATCCGGCTGCCATGCAAAGTCTGAAACTGGACGATTATCAGGCGATTGTCGATGAAACCCGTTATGTTTCGGCTTGTTCGCCATCGGTGAGTAGCAGTGGACAAGCGATCTACGGATCCAATAATTATCCGACCAGTATCTATGGGATAAATCCGGATTATCTTGAAATTCGTAAATATACCCTGGCGGAAGGGGATATGTTTACGGAGGAGGATATTCTCGGATCGGCGAAAGTCTGTGTCGTCGGGAAAACGATCGTGGATAATCTGTTTACCAATGGGGAAAATCCGGTGGGGCAAATTATCCGCTTCGGAAAAATACCTTTCCGTATTATCGGAGTCCTGACATCGAAAGGTTATAATACAATGGGGATGGACCAGGATGATCTTATCTTAGCACCTTATACAACCGTCCAGAAACGTATCCTGGCCATCACCCATTTACAAAGTATATTCTGTTCGGCGCTTTCTGAAGATCAGACCGAACTGGCAGAAGAGGAGATTGCGAGTATCCTGCGCAGGAATCACAGGCTGAAAGAATCGGATGACGATGATTTTAACATCCGTTCCCAACAAGAACTGAGCTCGATGATGAATTCCACAACGGACATGATGACGATGTTGTTGGCGTGTATTGCGGGGATCTCTTTACTGGTCGGCGGTATCGGGATTATGAACATCATGTATGTGTCGGTAACCGAACGTACCCGGGAAATCGGACTGAGAATGTCTATCGGAGCGAAGGGGCGGGATATTCTGGCCCAGTTCCTGATCGAGGCGATTCTGATCAGTGTGACCGGTGGATTGATCGGTGTGGTGTTCGGTATCGGAGCCTCGTGGGTGGTCAAGTTGGTTGCGGGATGGCCGGTATATGTGCAACTGTATTCTGTCGTACTGTCATTTGTGGTCTGTACGGTGACGGGAATCTTCTTCGGTTGGTATCCGGCACAGAAAGCTTCTAATCTCGATCCGATCGAAGCGATCCGGTATGAGTAGTTTATTTACCGGTTGATCCGGTAAATAAACAAATAAATCTTTATCTTTGTAATATGAGTGACAAGAATAAAATTTTAAAGTTTCTGATCCAGGTGATCGGCTGGGGATTGGTATTCGGCTTCCCTCTTTTTTTCACCTGGAAAGAGGGAAATCCGATGACCTGGGTTAAATTTCTGGGGTATGTCGGTGTTCCCATCGCTTTTATTACTGTATTTTATGCCAATTATTTTATTTTTATCGATCGCTTGTTGTTCCGGAAAAGGTTATTGGTATTTATTATTGTCAATTTATTCCTTTTTGTGTTGCTGAGCTTATGTTTACATGGATGGCAGGAGTATTATTTTATTCATTTTGTCAATGAGGGACCGAGGCATTCGAGACCTTTTCCTCCACGGAGTGTTTTTATTATCCGGGATGGAGTGATGATGGCTTTGGTGGCGGCTCTGAGTGTCGCTATCCGGATGACCGAAAACTGGTATATCCTCGAACAAGAAAAAAAAGAATTGGAAAATGCCCGTTCCGAAGCGGAATTGCAGAATCTGAAAAGCCAGCTGAACCCTCATTTCCTGTTCAATACCCTCAATAATATTTATTCCCTGATCGCTATCGATCCTGACCGGGCCCAGTTTGCCGTCCATGATCTGAGCCGGCTGTTGCGGCATGTGCTGTATGAAGACAATCAGAAATTCGTATCGCTCGATCATGAATTGAATTTCATGAAGAGTTATATCGAGTTGATGAGTCTGAGGTTGTCGGGAAATGTAGAGTTGAAGGTCGATTTGCCGGACGATGGGAAAGGTGTGCTGGTCGCTCCGTTGTTGTTTATCACTTTGATCGAAAACGCTTTTAAACACGGAGTGAGCCCCACGGAGCCTTCTTTTATTCATATCCGTTTCAATTGGTTGGAAAATTCAGGAATCTGCTGTTATATTGAAAACAGTTATTTTCCCAAGAAAGAAACCGACCGGAGCGGATCGGGGATCGGACTGGAAAATTTAAAAAAACGACTGGATTTATTGTATCCCGGAAAATATGATTTGCGGACAGAACGGGAGGGAAACAAATTTGTCGCTCAATTAAAGATCGGAAGTTGAAACGGATGGAACTGAATTGTTTGATAGTCGATGATGAGCCTTTGGCTTTGGATTTGATGGAGAGTTACGTCAAGCGGACACCTTTTTTGAAATTGGTTGCCCGTTGTTCGAATGCGTTGGAGGTGTTGGAGGTGTTACGCGAAGAAGCGGTGGATCTGATCTTCCTCGATATCCAGATGCCTGAACTGAATGGGTTGGAATTGTCCCGGGTTTTGGATAAACAGATCAAAGTGATTTTTACAACCGCCTTCGAACAGTATGCTTTGGAAGGTTTCCGGGTGGATGCGCTGGACTATTTATTGAAGCCGGTCAGCTATCCTGAATTTTTAAAGGCTGCTAACAAGGCTTTGAATTGGTTTGAGAAAAACCGTGAAATGCAGGGGGACAGTCTGGAAGAGGATTGTATTTTTGTGAAATCGGACTATAAACTGGTCAAGGTCGAACTGGCTAAAATTTGTTATATCGAGGGTTTGAAGGATTATGTAAAAATATACCTCGAAGGGGTGACTTCGCCTATCGTTTCTCTTATCAGTATGAAATCCCTCGAAGAGATGTTGCCGGCTTCTTTTTGCCGGGTACACCGTTCTTTTATCGTCAATCTGAATCGGATCACTGTCATCGAGCGAAACCGGATCGTTTTCGGAAAGACTTATATTCCGATAGCAGATTCCTCGAAAGATAAATTTATGGAATTCCTCAATAAGCGGACGATCAAGTGAACGGAATTAGGGTTTAAATGCTAATTTTGTGGCCAAATTACGTGGTTTATGTCACACTTACCTACATTAATTACGGATCTGGCTCTTATACTGGCTTCAGCCGGATTGATGACCCTGATATTCAAGCGTCTGAAACAACCGTCGGTATTAGGGTATATCGTGGCCGGTATTCTTGCCGGACCGCATATCACGTTAACCCCGACGGTTATCGACAGCGGAAATATTCAGACCTGGGCAGATATCGGGGTGGTATTCCTGTTGTTTGCTTTGGGATTGGAATTCAGTTTTAAAAAGTTAATGAAGGTAGGAGGTCCTGCTATCATCGCTGCTCTGACTATCATTGTGGGTATGGTGGTTTTGGGTTTTATCGTCGGGATAGCGATGGGATGGAAACAGATGGACAGTATCTTTCTGGGAGGTATGCTGGCCATGTCGTCGACTTCGATTATCTATAAGGCTTTCGAGGATTTGGGGTTGCGGACACAACGTTTTACGGGGCTGGTGTTCGGAATTTTAGTCATCGAGGACCTGGTCGCTATCGTCTTGATGGTGATGCTTTCTACGATGGCTGTCAGTAAGAATTTCGAAGGGATGGAAATGGTGTATAGTATCGGGAAACTCTTGTTCTTTTTGCTGTTGTGGTTCCTGACCGGGATTTATATTATTCCTACTTTTTTCAGGCGTACCCGTTTGCTGATGGGCGACGAGACCTTGCTGATCGTCTCTCTCGGTTTGTGTTTCCTGATGGTAGTGTTCGCTACAGCCGTCGGTTTCTCTTCTGCTTTGGGGGCTTTCGTGATGGGGTCTATTCTGGCCGAGACGATCGAAGCGGAAAAGATTGAACGTCTGGTGAAACCGGTGAAAGATTTGTTTGCCGCGATATTCTTTGTTTCAGTGGGGATGATGGTCGATCCGGGGATGATCGCCCAATATATCTGGCCGATTGTGATTATTACGCTTACCGTTTTGGTCGGACAGTCGGTATTCGGTACCCTGGGAGTGGTATTGGCCGGTCAACCGCTGAAGACGGCTTTGCAGTCGGGATTTTGTCTGACGCAGATCGGGGAGTTCGCTTTTATTATTGCCGGTCTGGGTATGACGATGCAGGTGACCAGTAACTTTTTATATCCGATTGTGATCGCTGTAGCCGTCATAACGACATTTCTGACTCCTTATATGATCCGGGCTGCCGAGCCGGCTTATCCTTATGTCGAAAAACATTTGCCACGGAAATGGAAGCGTTTTATCGAGCATTATACTTCCGGTACCCGGGTGGTCAATCATGAAAGTAACTGGAAGCGTTTACTGACCTCGCTGATCCGGATAATGGTAATTTATTCGGTGATCATCATCGCTATTCTGATTCTCTCGTTTCAATTTCTGGTGCCCTTGATCCGGGGATCGCTGCCCGGTTTTTGGGGAGGGTTGTTGTGTGCCGTTCTGATTTTGTTATTGATCGCACCTTTTTTGCGGGCTATCGTAGCCAAGAAAAACCATTCGGCCGAATTTCAGTCTTTGTGGAACGATGGTTATTTCAGCCGGGCTTATTTGGTGTCGCTGGTCATATTCCGTTTCGTGATAGCGATATTGTATGTCATGGTAGTGATTGTGTCGCTTTTTAAAGCTTCTATCGCTTTGTTACTGGGAGTGGCTTGCGTGTTGGTGGCCGGGATGTTTTATTCCCGTTACCTGAAAAAGCAGTCTATCCAGATCGAACGGCATTTTTTGCGGAATTTCCGGGTAAGAGAGGTGTATGCCCGGCATGCCGGAACACAGGTGCCTCCGAAATTTGCCGGGCATCTGCTGTCACGGGATTTACATATGGCCGATTTTATAATTCCGTCCGAATCGTTGTGGGCCGGATATACGTTGGCCGATCTGGCTTTGGGAAGTCGCTTCGGGGTGATGGTCGTCGCTGTTTTCAGGGGACAGAGTTGTATCAATATTCCGGGTGGTAAAGAACGCTTGTTTCCACAAGACCGGGTGCAGGTGATCGGTAGTGACGAGCAGCTGGAACGTTTTGGGAATAAACTGCAGTCCATGACCTTGCCACCGATGGATTCAGACCTGACACAGAGCGAAGTATGCCTGAAACAGTTTGTGGTCACCGAAGATTCTCCTTTTAACGGGAAGAGTATCCGGGATTCCGGAATCCGGGACAAACACAAATGTGTCGTAGTGGGTGTGGAACGGGGAACGGCCTCGTTAAGAAATCCGGATGCCGATACGGTGTTCGAAGCCGGCGATCTGGTTTGGGTAGTGGGGGAGGAAATGAATGTATACGAACTGATCCATTAATCCGCTTTCCGGTCGGTCCGCCATAAGAAAAAGAGGGCGATCAGTGTGGCCATCAGGTCGGCGAAGGGGATGGCCAGCCAGATGCCTGTCAGTCCCCACCAGTGTGAAAACAGTCCCAGGGCCGGGATCAGAAATAAGAATTGACGGGAAATATTCATGGTGATGGCTTTAGGTGCCTGCCGGATCGACTGGAAATAACTGGTGACGATCAGTTGAAACCCTAACAGGGGCATGGCGAGAAAAGTATACCGCAGCCCCTCTTCGCTGAGTTGTAGCAGCGTCGGATCGGAAGTAAAGGCTTTGACCAACCAGGGAGCGAATGCTTCGCCGATTATAAAGCCGCAACAGGCGATCAGACTTCCCGTGCGGATGGCTTTCCGCAGGATATGGAGCGTCATCTGCCGATGGCCCGCTGCATAAAAATAACCGATGACAGACTGCATGCCCTGGCATATTCCCATGAGCAACATAGAGACCTGGATGGAATAACTACTGATGATCCCGAAGGCTCCGATAGCGTAATCTCCTCCGTTGTTTTCCAGATAACGGTTCATAATGATATTCACCATACCTGTGGTGATGTTCATGATAAAAGCGGCCATACCGATTCCGACGATGGAAACTAAGATCGGAAACCGGGGAGAGAAACATTTACTTTGGAGTTTCAGGATATTGGACGGACTTCTGAAATGACGGATCACCAATACTGAGCTGATGCACATAGATAGGGCTGTTGCAATGGCTGCTCCTTCAATGCCCAGGCCGAAACCGAAAATGAAGATCGGGTCCAGGATAATATTGGCAATCACTCCCGCGAAGACGATGGTCATCGATTTGCGGGAAAAACCGGAGGCACGGATGGCATGGCAATAGGTGAAATTCAGATTCGTCAGCAAGCTGGCCGGGATCAGAATAGACATGTATTTACGGGCATAGGGGATAGTTTGCCCGCTTCCTCCGAAGATATCCAGGATAAAGTCCAGATGATACAGGGAGTAAACGATCAGAATCGTAGATAACAGGATATTCAATACAGTGGCATTTCCCAGGATACGGCAGGCCAGGGAACGGTTGCCTAAAGAAATCGAAGTGGAAATGCGGGCAGCAGCTCCGACTCCGGTCAGGGTGCCGACGGTACTCAACAAAGAAACACAAGGAAGCGTCAGGGCCAGTCCGCAGATAGCCAAAGCGCCGGCTCCCTGCCCGATGAATATCCGGTCGACTATGTTGTACAAGGCCATGACCACCATGTTGAACATAGCCGGGTAAACATAGCTCCTGAAGAACTTGCGGATGCTTTGTTTTTCTTCGGTATAATTGGGAAACAGATCTGCCAAGATAGATTTCGTATGATTAAGTCCACAAAAGTAGTGTAAATTCCATAAAATGTCATACATTTATCTACAAACTGATTATTCTCTCTGCAAGTCCTTGAGCCTTTGGAAAAAATGTCAGGTTTTCATCGGTTCCGTTTGGAGAAATGGTAACTAATGTTATTTTTGTAAAAGAAAAATCAACATTTTATTCTATGACTTACGATTACGCACATCTCATTTGTTTTTCTCCGACTCATTCTTCTCATATGATTGGTGAGACCGTTTTGCAAGGTCTGGGAACCGGGCACGTTTCGGAAACCGATCTGACTTATGAAAAACCGGAGGAAAACCTCACGATTCATTCCGGAATCACGGTGATTGTCGTTCCGGTATATGGGGGACGTATCGCAGAAACAGCTTTGGAGCGGATGGAAGGCATTTACGGACAGGATTCACCTGCCGTTGCGGTGGTCGTTTATGGTAACCGGGATTACGACGATGCTTTGCTGGAATTGAGGGATTGGTGTGTGGCTCATGGGTTTGTGCCTGTTGCCGGCGCTGCTTTTATCGGTGAACATTCTTATAGCAGCCCCGACCGGCCGATAGCCGGAGGAAGGCCGGATAATCCGGATTTACAGAAAGCGCGGGCTTTCGGTGAGCAAGTAGGGCGGTTATTGAACCGTTTTCAGACTTTGGATGAAGTGGCCCCTATCGTGGTAAAAGGAAATTTCCCCTATAAAGTAAAAGGTCCCAAAACCCCTCAGACTCCTGAGACGGTAGCTGAATTATGCACGCAATGCGGATTTTGTATCGGGATTTGTCCGGTGCAGGCTATTCGTTTGGAAGAAGAGATCGTCAGCGATGCCGGGCGTTGTATAAAGTGTTGTGCGTGTGTAAAGCAATGTCCTAATGAGGCGCGTTTGTTCGAGACTCCTTATACCGATCTGTTGTTTAAGAATTTCAGTACCCGACGGGAACCGGAAATATTTCTATGACATGAAACGTTTTTTATTCTGGCTGGTGGTAAGTTGTTGTATCGTCGGATTCACAGCTTCGGACAATCCGGATTTTTTTACCCGGGTCGTTCACAACTTTATGGTTTTACGACAGGCCAGAATGCAGGAAAAGGTTTGGTTGCATACCGACCGCCCATCTTATCATGCCGGAGATACGATCCGGTTCCGGGCTTTTCTGGTCGATGCGGCTACCCACCGGCCTTCTCCTTATAGCCGTTTCGTGTATGTCGATCTGGTCAACCGCCGGGATTCGGTGCTTAAAAAGGTGAAGCTGGCCTTGATCGATTCTGTTTTTGCCGGCTATTTAAAGGTACCGGAGGATATTCGTCAGGGGGAATATTTTTTGCGGAGTTATTCTTACTGGATGCAGAATCTGGGGGAAGACTATATTTATAAAAAGAGAATCCATTTAATCAATCCGTCGGATTCGAAGGTGTTGACCGGAGTCACTTACCAGGAAGAGCAAGGAGAAAAATATTATGGCAATGCGCGATAAAATTGAGCACGCGATCCAGAATCAGCCGTGCACCGTAAAAGATCTGAAAAATAAGTTCGGCGGGGATCGCGGCGCAGACCGCAAGGTGATGGAGGCTGTGGACCAGCTGGTGCACGAGGCTGTCATCTGCCAGCGGCAGGGCGTGTTCTTCACCGTGCGCAGCGGCCGTGCCGATAAGGCGCTGCTGTGCAAGGTGGTAAAGCTGGGCAAAAACTTTGCCTTCGTCATGCTGGAGGACGGCACCAGCGATATCTTTATCCCCGGCCGGTTCACCCGCGGCGCAATGCCCGGCGACAAGGTGCTGGTGGAAAAGTTTGCACACCCCCGGGTAGAGGGCAGTGATGAAGGCGAGATCCTTGCTGTTCTGGAAGAGAAAAATTCTCTGGTGGGCACCATGCACCGCATGGAGGGCCGCCTGAAGTTTGTGCCGGACGATTGCCCCGCCATCTCCATGCAGGTCATGCGGGACTGCGAAGGCAGCGCCAAGGACGGCGACAAGGTGGCAGTGGAGATTTTGCTGCGCGGCAACCGTCAGGAGGATCACCGCGTAGGCGTTGCCATGCGCTTTGGCAGCTGCGACGAGGCCAAGCGCTGCGCAAAGGCACTGCTCTACGCACAGGATATCCGCAACCGCTTCCCGGACAAGGTGCGGGACGAGGCCAAAAAACTGGACAACGCCGAGGTATCCGCTGCGGACTGCGAGGGCCGCATGGATCTGCGCGCCCTGCCCATCTTCACCATCGACAGCGCCGAGACCAAGGACATCGACGATGCTATTAGTCTGACCAAGACCTCGGACGGCGGCTTTGAGCTGGGCGTGCACATTGCGGATGTTTCCAACTACGTCAAGCCCGGCTCCGAGCTGGACAACGAGGCCTTTAACCGCGCTACCAGCGTCTACTATGCCGATCAGGTGGTGCCCATGCTGCCCAAGCAGCTGTCCAACGGCATTTGCAGCCTGAACGAGGGCGTGCTGCGGCTGGCTTTCTCCTGCCTGATGCGGCTGGATAAGGACGGCAACCTGACCGACTACCGCTTTGTCAAGTCCGTCATTCGCAGCCGGGTCAAGGGCGTGTATTCCGAGATCAATGCACTGCTGGCCGGTAGCACCGATGACGAATTGACCGGCAAGTACCACGAGGTACTGGCACAGCTGCCCGCCATGAAGGAGCTGTACGGCCACCGTGCCCGCCTGCGCAAGGAGCGCGGCTGCATGGATATCGAGAGCGGCGAGGTAAAGCTGATCCTGGACGAGGACGGCCACTGCATCGACGTGAAAAAGCGCACCTCCGGCGAGAGCGAGGCCATGATCGAGGAGTTCATGCTGCTGGCCAACCAGTGCGCTGCCCACTTTGCCCGCGTGAAGCAGATCCCCTTTGTGTATCGTGTGCACGAGGAGCCCAACGCCGAAAAGCTGGAGCGCTTGCACGGGTTGCTGCAGGCCTGCGGCGTTAACGACCACTTTGCCAAGGATGTGCCCACCCCCAAGGAGCTGAGCGCCATTCTGGAGGGTGTGCGCGGCGGCCCGTATGAGCAGATCATCAATACCGGTATGCTGCGCTGCATGTCCAAGGCTGTGTACGAGGAAAAACCAAAGGGACACTACGGTCTGGTGTTGCAGGACTATGCCCACTTCACCAGCCCCATCCGCCGCTACCCGGACTTGGCCATCCACCGCATCATGACCGCCCAGCTCAAGGGCATGGATAAGGATACCATGGTGCTGCGCTACAGCGACTTTGCCGAGAAGGCAAGCAAGCAGTCCAGTGAGCGCGAGATCATTGCAATGCAGATCGAGCGCAAGGCTGAGGACTGCTACAAGGCCGAGTATGCCCGCCGCCATCTGGGCGAGTGCTACGAGGGCCGCATCTCCGGCGTGACCCAGCGCGGCCTGTTCATTGAACTGGAAAACGGTGTGGAGGGCTTTGTGCCCGCTTCCAGCCTGACCGCTACCGGCACCATGCTTACCGAGGGCGTGCGCCTTTCCGACCCCGTTTCCGGCAAGAACTGGAATCTGGGCGATACCATGATGATCACCATCGTGCGTTCCGACGTCAATCTGGGCAAGATCGATTTTGAAGTTGCTCCGGCAAACGCAAAATAAGCTGTTTTTCCACGGTTTTCATCTTTTCCAAGGATTGCGACCGCACCGGTCTGCGCCAGTGCCTCCACGATCAGCACCCCCGGCATCACCGGTTCTTCCGGAAAATGTCCTGCAAAAAAAGGTTCATTGAAACTGACGCATTTCTTCGCCACTGCACGGACACCATACTCAATTTCTTCTACCGAATCAATGAGCAGCATTGGCTGTCTGTGTGGCAGGATTTCCATGATCTGACTAATGTTTAATACTGACATCGCTGCCTCCTTATCTGCAGCCATTGATATCTTTGTCCGATACAATGGTATATTTTTTTAATAGAATACTTGCATTATGGCCGCCAAATCCAAGGGAATTGCTCAGTGCATACTGCACCTCCATCGAAACCGGTTCTTTGCAATAATCGAGATCCAGTTCCTCATCCGGCACTTTATAGCCAACTGTGGCATGAATGTAGTCTTCCTCAATCTCTTTCACACAAGTGATAAACTCGATCGCTCCGGCAGCTCCCAGCATATGTCCGACCATGGATTTTGTGGAATTGACCTTCATTTCACCGGCATGCGCACCAAATGCAAGTTTGATTGCGCGCGTCTCAAAGAGATCGTTATGGTGCGTGGATGTTCCATGTGCATTGATGTAACCAACCTCATCCACTGCGATTCCTGCATCCTGAACAGCATTTAACATAGCTCTTGCTGCGCCGCTGCCATCTTCTGCCGGAGATGTGATATGATACGCATCCGAAGAACATCCATAACCCACAACCTCTGCATATATCTTTGCGCCACGGCGTTTTGCATGCTCTAATTCCTCTAACACGACCACCGCTGCGCCCTCTCCCATGACAAAGCCGCTGCGTTCTTTATCAAACGGAATGGAACATCTCTTCGGATCGGTTTCTGCTGTGAGTGCTGTGAGTGACGTAAAACCAGCGATTGCGGTCGGACAGATACTTCCCTCGGTTCCCCCGGAAACCATAATGTCTGCCTCACCATACTGAATGGCACGGAAAGCATCTCCGATCGTATTCGTTCCTGTGGCACAGGCTGTCACAACATTGATACTTTTTCCTTTTAATCCAAAATGAATGGAAACATTTCCTGCTGCCATATTGGAGATCATCATGGGAACGAATAAGGGTCCCACTCTCCCCGGTCCTTTTTCTGTCAGCCTTGTATGTTCGCGCTCGATCGCCTGAAGGCTTCCCACGCCGCTTCCAATGGCACAGCCTGCCATATACGGATCTTCCTGATCCATTTCAAGCCCGGCATCCTCAATTGCCTCCTTCGCTGCCGCCACGGCATACTGGCTGAATAGTTCCATGCGCCTTGCTTCTTTTGCATCCATATAATTTTTTGCATCAAACTCTTTTACTTCTGCTGCAAGCTTACATTTATAATTAGTGGTGTCGAATTTTGTAATTTCAGAAAACCCGGTTTTCTGTGCTTTTACATTCTGCCAGAATTCATCCACACTCAGTCCGATCGGTGTGACTGCTCCCATTCCCGTTACCACTACGCGTCTTTTTGCCATATTGTTCTCCTCATGATATATATTCTTTACATGTGCATGCCGCCGTCCACGGAGATCACCTGTCCGGTGATATAATCTGCCAGATCCGATGCTAAAAATGCAGCCACACCGGCCACATCTGACACCTGCCCTGTCCGCTGAAGCGGAATCTGTTTTTTTACCGCTTCCCTGGCAGCCTCCGGCATCGCCTCTGTCATCTCTGTCTCGATAAATCCGGGTGCCACTGCATTGCATGTGATTCCTCTCGACGCAAGCTCCCTTGCCACACTTTTGGTAAGACCGATCACTCCGGCTTTGCTTGCACTGTAATTTGCCTGTCCTGCATTCCCCATGACACCGGAAACAGAAGAAATGTTAATGATCTTACCGGATTTCTGTTTCAGGAAATAACGCGAAGCATGGCGGATCGTATGGAATGCACCTTTCAGATTCGTATCAAGGACCCTGTCAAAATCTTCCTCACTCATTTTCATGATCAGTCCATCTCTTGTGATTCCTGCATTATTGACCAGAATATCCAGGTGTCCATAGTTGTTTATGATCATTTCCATCATTTTTCCGCAGGCATCAAAATCAGAAACATCACATTGTACAGGTGCTGCCATTCCACCCTGTTTTATGATTTCTTTTACAGTCTGTTCTGCTGCTTCCGGCGAACTGTTATAATTGACAATGACAAACGCTCCACATGATGCCAGTGTCTTTGCAATCTCTTTTCCGATTCCGCGGCCGGCTCCTGTGACAAGTGCCACTTTATTTTTCTTCTTTAAATTTATAATCTGTAATT
>ERZ779643.883-NODE-883-length-22819-cov-4.499209_pt1 | contig 22819 bp, 19 predicted proteins | sample MGYA00511564_ERZ779643 | MGnify/ENA primary metagenome ERZ779643 (study PRJEB29588, sample SAMEA2147114) | human gut metagenome | biome: human gut; feature: human-associated habitat; material: faeces | place: Denmark | collected 2008/2010 ... | reverse complement strand
TGGCTTAACACATTGCCCTCTCAAGGCAACATTCATGGATTCGAATTCCATACAGACTACCAATGAGTTTATTACTTGGGTTTTTACTCAAGTTTTTTTCTTTTCTAGTATATAATTCATCATTAAGTCATAAATATATACTAAGTGAGGTCAATATGAACAAACAAAATCTATGGTTTATTACCCTATTTAGTATTATCTTAGTCTTAAGTATCTATTATATCAGTATGCCTTCTAATATCTTAGAAGAATATAATAATAGTAATACTAATACTAATGAAACAAATAATTCTAAAGAAACAGTATCCACTGTTAATGAAGAAACATCTTTAGTAGCTTTAAGAGTAGCAGCTGATGAAGAACTTCTAACGAAATTAACTAATCTTCAAAATACTATTACTGATAAAGAAAAAACCGTTATGGAGAAAAATAATGCCTATGAAGAATTAATGACTCTTAATGAAAATAAAGGTTTAGAAGAAAATATAGAATCTAAATTAAAAGAAAAATTTTCTTATGATTCCTTTGTTAAGATTAATAAAGATCAAATAAATATTGTTATCTCTAGTACTAAACATGACAAAATGATTGCTAATAGTATTATTAAAGAAGTCCAAAGTATGTTTGACACTAAGAAGTATATAACCGTAAAATTTCAATAAGAGTTTACTAATTAATAAATACTCATAGAATACTATTAGGTGGTATATATGAGTTTATTAACTAAAAGAGAAAAAGAAATATTTATCCTTCTATTAGAAACTAAATCCACTAAAGAAATAGCTAGTATCTTAAGAATAAGTGAAAAAACCGTTCGCAATCATATTTCTAATGTCATTCAAAAACTAGGAGTTTCTAGTAGAAGCAGTGCTATCATTGAACTACTTAAATTAAAAGAAATTACTCTTTAAAGACCAAACGAGGTCTTTTTTGTTTAAAAATTTATATTCCTGTTTCTCGGAACTTTCCTTATAAAAAAACTACTCCCTACCAAGTAAAGCTTAAAAAAGAACTACTTATCAGTATTTTTCTACTTATAAGTAATTCTTAACATCATTAACTAACTTTACAACGGACATTCCACATTCTTCTAAAAGTTCGGAAGCCTTAAAGTCAGTATGAAACTTTTTAGTTATCCCATAATTAAGGACTTTAATATTACTATTAGCAAAATAACTAGCAACATTAACGCCATATCCCCCTTGCAATTCACCATCTTCCAAAGTCATAATCACTTGATGGTCTTTCTTTAAGCTATCTAAAGTATCATAATCCAAATCACTAACATTCAAAGCATTTATAACTGTGATATCTTTATTCAACTTTTCCCTTAAATTTTTTCTCACTGCTAAGGCCATCTCTAACATAGGTCCAACTGCAATTATAGCAACTTTTTCACCTTGACAAACAATTCTATTCTTTAAAATATTTTCAATTTCATCATTTTCAACTTCACACCAGAAAGCTGGGACTCTAATACCAACGGGATGATTACTCTTCGTAGTAGCAAACTCTAAAGACTTTTTATATTCTAAGACAGTTGCTGGCGCCAAATAAGTAAAATTAGGAATATGACTAAATTCTTGAATATCACACATAGCAATATGCGTATCACTATTCATTCCATATACTCCCGGTTTAATAACTAAAATTGTCGCTGGATTATCATTTAAACATAAATCATGACTAACTTGATCATATACTCTTTGTAAAAAAGGAGCAAAAGTTCCAAAAACCGGAGTTCCCCCATTTTTAGCAATACCACTAATCATGCCAACTGCATTTTCTTCAGCAATTCCAACATCAATAAATTGTCCTCTTTTAATATACTCCTCTCTAACACCTTTAACAAATCCCATACTACTAGGAGTTGCCGCACTCAAAACTACTGCTTGGGGATTGTTATCTAATAGTTCTTTTAAACTATTAAAAACCGTGTTATCCAAAAGCACTGGATTAATTAAAGTTCCATCTATAACATTAAAAGGACCACCACTATGCCAAGCTTCCCTATTTTCTTCAGCATACTTTAAACCTTTTCCCTTAATTGTATGAATATGTAAAACGACAGGATGATTAATACCTTTCACCGAATTAAATAATTCTACTAACTTTCCTATATCATGACCATCATCTAAATAATGATATTCTAATCCCAAGGACTTAAAGAAATTGTTATTAGAAACCCCCTTCATCATTCTAAGTTCTTTTAAATTCTTATAAAGGCCGCCATGATTTTCCGCAATACTTTGGTCATTATCATTAACAATAATAATCAAGTTATTAAGATACTCCCCCGCATAATCTAAGGCCTCTAAAGCTTCACCCCCAGATAAAGAGCCATCTCCGATTACAGCTATAATATTTTCTTTAGTCTTTTTTAAATCTCTAGCCACCGCTAGTCCTAAAGCTAGGGATACACTAGTCGAAGTATGACCAACTTTAAAGAAATCATGTTTACTCTCCAAAGGATTAGTATAACCCGTTACTTCATAAAATTTATCATCATCAAGATAAGCTTCTTTACGTCCAGTTAAAATTTTATGCGGATAACATTGATGAGAAACATCAAAAACAATTTTATCTTCTGGCGAATTAAAGACATAGTGAAGCGCCACCGTCATTTCGACCATACCTAAATTAGGTCCTTTATGCCCACCAATCTTACTAACTCGATTGATAACTGCCGCTCTTACTTCATCGGCTAAAGGCTGTAATTCCTCTACTTTTAATTTTTTTATATCTTCTGGTCCATTAATTTTTTCTAAATACATTTAATACACTCCTTTTATTCTTTTCTATTATCTTATACTACTTTTTTTAATTTAGAAAATTCATAACTAAATCAATTATAACTTTTTTCTCTTTCGGATTAGACTCAGCAATAAGTAAAGTTAGAGCGGCTAAAGTATTATTATCAATAACTTGTTTATTTTCTTTATATAGAAGGTCATAATAATTCAGAAAATAGATAAACAAAGTTGCCGCAATTCTTTTATTGCCGTCAATGAAAACATGGTTTTTAACAATCATATATAAAAAGTTAGCAGCCTTTTCTTCAATACTTTTATAAACATCTTCGCCATCAAAGGTTTGATAAATATTGCCGATTATTGATTGTAAGCCTTTATTTCTTTCAATAGCAAAGATATCACTTTCTTCATTGAATCTTAATTTTTTAATTACTTCTATACAGTCTTCATATCTTATTTGTTTATGACTACTATTTCCCTTTGGTTTTAGTAAATTTCGATGGTCATAATCATCTAAAAGGTCAAGAGCTTTAGAATAGGTAGCAATCACTTTTAGAATTTCTTTAGCATCGACATTTTCTAAATTTTCATTTGTTCTATTAGCAATATCTATTAATTTCACAGTCTTTTCTAAATAATCTAACCTTTTTTGATTTATGACATAACCCTTAATTAAATAGTCTTTTAATATTTTATTAGCCCATTTTCTAAAAACGATACCATTTTGAGATTTTACTCGATAACCAATCGAAATAATCATATCAAGATTATAATAATCAACTTGATATGTTTTCCCATCTTTTGCAGTTGTCGCAAATTTTGCGACAACTGAATTATCAAGTTCTTCTTTTAAGGCATTATTAATATGTTTGCCTATAGTTTTAATATCCCTATCAAATAATATTGATAGCTGTTCACGATTTAGCCAAACGGTTTCATCTTTCACATTAACTTCTAATTTTACATTTTGATTTTCAAATAATATTATTTCATTTTTCATATTAACCTCCTATTTTTTGTTTTAATTTATTATAATCTTCGTCTTTTACCGGTTCACACACTCATTTGCGGTATTTTCTTCCAGCACTTCGATGGTGATAGACTAAGCCAAGAATTTTTATAAGCCCCATACCAATGTTTATCATTAGCTTGAATAGTAATTACACTATCCGTTTTTAAAAAAAAATTGTCTCTTTAACCTCTTCTTGATACCAACCATAGCCAGAACATTTCCTTGTATTAGTTAAAGGGTTCAAATAACTATTTCTACTAAAACCACTAGCATAAGCATCATTAAAAATTTTTAATCCAAAAACATTCTCTTTTGTAAATTTTTTTATTTATTAATCTTCTTAATTTTAAGATTTCCTCTTCATTATACCCATTTTTAAGTATTACAAACTATCTTAAAAATTTTATTATATCAGCTCTAATTTTTTTAATTATTCTCCTTCATCGAAGTTATTTTCTCAGCTAATCTTTTTATAAAGAATACCTGACTTGAATTGATATATTCCAAAGCTTCTTCTAAAGTAAACCATTTAATTTTGTCCATCTCGGGAAAAGCCTGGATCTTACCTGATTTAATTGGCCATTCTAACTCAAAAGTATTACTTTTAAAATTAGAAATATCCCCATCAAAACAGCTTTCAAACATAATAACTAATTTATTATTAGATACTTTTTTACTTGCTAAGTAGTTAATCGGTTTATCTAAAAGCAAATTTGTTTCTTCACCAACTTCTCTTTTCGCTGTCACAAGAACCTTTTCTCCCGGTTCACTTATTCCTTTTTGAATAGACCAAGCTCCTTTATCTTTTTTATCCCAATAAGGTCCCCCAAAATGAGTTAGTAAAACATAATATTTTGTCCCCTCTTTTTTCCATAAAATGACACCAGCACTTCTTTTCATCTTATTTCACCAAATCTTTCTTTTTCCTAATCTTTATAAACTTCTTTTAAAAAATTGAAAACTGCCACGCCTTTGGCCCACGGCATAAAAGACAACATAAGTCATATCAATAAAAACTTGATGTACAAGCAAAAAATTTCATTTCTAAAAATATAGCCTTTAATCTTATATAACAAGAAAAAGCAGTGAATAATAGGCCAAGACAAGCCCCAATAATTATTCTATTTTTCTGACTTAAATCTTTCATAAATAAATCCCTAACACGCTAGTTTTTAGTAATAATATTTTTCGCCTTCCATATTACCATAATATACTCCGTAATATGTCTTGCCGCAATCATCAATTATTTTTTCACAACCATAAGTATAAGCTGATATTCCATTAGCATTAAAGTAATCCCAAGCTTCTTGATGGTCACCATTTTTTACGCAAGTATCTTTATCTTCATAAAAATAGGTATACTTATTCTTAAATTTCTTTGGTGTACATTTAACTTCTTCTTGTTTTGGCTCTTCTTTCGGAGTTTCTTCCTTTTTAGGTTCTTCTTTTACTTCTTCCGTCTTATTAGCCGGTTTAGTCGTTTCTTCTTTTTTATTATCTTTACTACTTGTATTTTTATTACTCTCTGCCTTATTAGTCTGATTTTTATTGGTATCAGTACCATTAGTATCAGTAGAAGTACCACCACTTTCATTAGTAGTCTCATCAGTATTATTATTATCTTTATTATCTAAAGTTGGCTCATTAAGTTTCGTTGATTTTAAAGACTTATCTTCCATAATCTCAATCCCTATATAGCCAAGAGATTTATCATTTTGCATCACCAAAAGACGATGATTGCCTGCTTCTAAATTCTTTTCTTTTAAAACCTCATTTAATCCTTCTAAATAATACTTATCATCTTTCTTTAAGAGTTTAAACTCTCCTAGATAAACAGGTTCTGAAAAAACCCATACCTTTACCTCATCTGATGTTAATATTTTTTCTAAAGATGTTAATTCTATATTCTTATCCTCATCAATAAATGTCTTTATCTCTAAAGAATCATTTAAAATATCTTGAAGTTTAGTAGTTTCTTTGTTATCATCTTTTTTTACCATAGTAAATCCAATTAAGCAAGCTAAAACAATTACCAAAATAACCCCTGTTATAATTAAAATTATTCTCTTCTTTTCCTTATCCATATAAATACACTCTCTTTCATTAACAAGATACCACAAGAAAATTTTAATAACAATATTTTTTTGGGTATTTTTACTGTGATTAATTAATAAAAATGTCTCTACTTTTTTATTCAATTATTAGCATTTGTCTTTGAAATCTCCACACTTGGAAAACACTATTCATTGCAAGCGTTAAACTTGACAATGAGTAAATCGTGTGTTAAAGTAGGGAATACAAAAATTTAAAGGGGGAAATTATATGAATATAAATGCTAGTATAAATAAAAGTATACCTACTAATGCACCAGTAATTTTATATTATGAAGATTTAGTAAATAACGTCCAAGATCAAGAAAAAATGTTACAAATTTTAAATAAAACTTTTCAAAATTACAACAATTTTATCCGTTACCAATCTCAAATTCTATTTGGCCTCGAATTTAATATGGCTATTGCCATTGTTACCGACTTTAATACCTTACAACGTCGAATTGAGATTTCCGAACACGCTTTTTATGAAAGCATTAAAAGAGATTTAAATTTAAATTTAAAGATGGAAAAATACAACTCTGATGCGGAATATAGAAAGGCTTTAACAGAAGAAGCCTTGTTAAAACTTAAAATATTAAAAAAGTTAAAGACTCCGGCCGATTTACAAAAGAAATTTCCAGCACTATATAGAGGATATTTATATTATGTAAAAGAATATTATACCCTTAAGAAAAACACTATCGATCCTCTAACTAAATTAGATCCAATTTCTAGAAGTTATAAAATAGCCAGTTTAAATAAAAACATTCATGAAAGTAATCCTTATTTTTATGATATTACAATCCTGGATTTAATAAAATATGTTAATTCTTTTAATATTAAAGTATATATAAATGATTGTATTACCGCGATAAATAATATTCTTAAATATCAAGATAAAATAATTAATTATATTCATAGTAACCCTATTGATTTTAGTACTTTAAGTGATGATGATACCGATACTTTAGAATTTTATTTTGCCTATTGTAATTTAAAGCAGGCAAAAAGTGTTGATCCAGCCTCTAAACAGAATTATTTATACTATGTTTCTAACTATTTTAAAGAACATAAAGATTATATGAATAGTGATATATCCCTAGTCGTAGGAGCCAGTGATGGCAAGATTATGCAAAGGGGAACTTTTAGCACTGTTAATTACAATATTAGTGAAGGGAAAGTAATAACCCCTAAGATCTTATATGAAATGTATCGAGATATATTAATCGAAAATCCCGATTTAAAAGTAATCGATTTTTCTCATTTTGATTTTACTGGGATGAATTTAGATGAAGTATCTCAATTTATGCAAGGTTATTTAAAAGATTTACAAGTTAACTGGGAACTTTTACCACCAGATGATAAAACATTTGAAAAAGATATTATTGAACATATTACTACTTCTACAAAAGATTTAAATACTGAGACAAAAGAACAACATCAAAAAAAATTATTAGAGCTTTTTATGGCGAAAAAAAGTTTGTATGATGCTTCTAATCCTATTTTTAGAATTAAAGGGAAGAAAACTTTTGACGGCTATGTAGGTTATGTTTATCCTAATGGTCGCGTTGTCTTAGATAAATTTTATGATAAACAAACTGATTCTTTGCTTGCTGATGGTCATGCTGTTTATGCTATGAATATTGAAGAGTTCTATGAACTAAGTAAATTAAGTAAATCAGAACTTATTAAAAGTAAATTATGTAAAAGATATATTCATAAGGGCGACTGGGCAAAAAAGGTTATTGAAAATGAAATTAAGTTAAAAACAGCTATTTCTCCTACCGTTAAAGTAAGAAATTTAGTAAAAAAGGATAGCCCTTCTAATAAATAGATGGTTATTCTTTTTTGGATGCATAAAAAATCTTTTGCTGTTGTTTAGTTCTAGCTAAAAATCAACTTGATTAATGAGTGGAGAATAAGGGTGAAAATTTTTGTTCCAAGTTGAATCTTATAAATTATTTAATATTATCAATAAAAATAACCACAAATTAGCAAAAAACACATTTTAGGACTAGTCAAAACCACTTTTTTATGGTATAAATTATCTGTATGAGTTTAGTTTTGATATGTTCTTTCAGAAATAATAATCTGAAAGAGAACATTCAAAACAAAAGATATACCTAGAAATAGGTATATTTTTTTGTCTCAAAATAATTATAACTAATGAAAAAAAGACTACGTATCCATCACCTATAGTTTTAAAACTATCCTGCGATGATTATATGGTTTGAAACAAAATTCTACCAATTTAAGAAATTTAACAAACCTAAATACTAACTATCCCAAAACCAATCTCATCTCAACATATTAATCCCATTTGGGGGCAAATATTAATTATTCATAAATGTAATTTTCTTGTCATTTCTTTATCTTCGTGATAAGAATTTCTAAAAAACTCTAATAATTCTTCAACTTCTTCTTTCTTATAATCACAAAGGTCAGCTATTTCTTGCTCACTATATTCTTTATCTACTCTACCATATTTTAATAAAAGCATATAAATATAATCATCATTAAGACTTATATTTATTCTATTAAGAAGATAATTATTCTTAAGATACATAATAATCCCTAAATTATATAATTCTCTATTTCTTTTTAACATATTAGTTATCTTATTATAAACTAAATTATTTATCTTTGCCTTCGTATTTTGCTCTAGAAAATGATAATCTTCTTTTGTATCTCCTTCTTTAGTAAATCTAAGTCCAAGTAGTCTCTTATCTTCTAAAGATAATGCCTCTATTACTGTTATTACTTCTTCTTTACTATAATAATCTAACTTATCTAAGAGATTATTATTAACTCTACTAATACTTAACCCTTTCTTTAGAAGTCTACTCATCTTCCCATAAATTAACCTTTCTAGAGCCTTACTCTCTTCTTTACCTAGATGATACTCCTCTTTAGGATATAAATCTTCCTTATACTTAAGTCCTAATAAATCTTTTTCTTTTTTAGTTAAATTACTAACTACTAAAAGAACATCCTTCTTTTGATACTCTCTAAAAATTTCATAAATACTCTTAATATGTTTTTCTTTAAAATCATTATTCTTTAAATACTTAATAAAGACTAAATATTTTTTAAGTAAAGGATATATTACTTCTCTAAACTCATTATCTTCTAAGATTTTGTCCTTATCTTGATAATACTTTTTACTTAAATCCATAACTTTTTTCTGGTATCTACTAGGTAACCATAATATAGCCTCTCTTACTAGATGTCTTTCTTCTAGCGAAAATAATCCTTCTATAGCCATTCTTTTCTTCTCTAGTTTTTGTTTTTTAAGTATACTAGGAAGCATCTGTCTTAAAATATAGCTTAATCTCTTAGTGCTTTCTTGATCTATCTTATTAGAAATATAATATCCCTCTTTAGTATACCTAAGATTAATTAAATCTCTATCACTCTTAGTTAAACTACTAAGTCCTAGATCTACTTCTTCTTTAGTATAATCTTTGTATCTTAAATATAAATTCTTCTTTTCTTTAAGACTTTCTACTTCAAATTTATATTCTACATAATAAGATAAACTAATCACACTAATATTTATATCTTTAAGATGTTCCTTCTTTAGATTATCTCTATATCTATAAAGACCACTACCAAGTAAATAAAAACACTTATTCTCCTTAATTAATCGGTCTGTAAGACTACTCTTAAGAATAATTTCCTCTTCTTTAAGAAACTTTAAGACTTTAGTTAAACCCTCTAAAAAGGTTTTATAATCACTTATATTAATGAATATACTATTAAAATAATTGCTTAATACCTCATAAGAATTATCCCTTAACTCTTCTTTTAAAAGTTTCTTATATAAGAATCTTAAATTATTCAAAAGACAAATCTTAAACTCCAAATTATCATTTTCTTGAAGTTCTTGAATACTCATTAAGATACCCTTCTTAACAAGATTAGTATAATCTTTCCCATTAATCTTTAAGAAACTATACTCTCTTTTAACCCCTTCAATAAGATTAAAATAAGTCTTATAAATATCTTGATAATCAAAACTATATTTGTCCATCTTCTTTCTTCTCCAATCTTAAAACCTTATCTTTCTTATCATACATCTTAAGAATATCTTCTATTAAAACTATATCCATATCTAGTAAGATACTTATCTCCATCCTTGAATAACAGTATCCATTAATATACCCTTTTTCCATTAAAATAACCATTAAGACTTTATTATCTAAAAAAGCATTTAATTCTTTTAAATAATTATTCTCCAAAATATATCTAGCTACTTCAATTCTCTTAAAAATATACTTATCCCTATTTGCTTTAGTTTTAAAAGCCTCTAACCGATTTCTAAAAACTCCTGAGAAGAAAATATAAACCTTCTGTTTAGTCTTACTATCTAACGCATAAAAACTCTGCTTAAGATTATACTCTTCATCATATCTTAAATTAAATAACGCTCTTTCTTTAAAACTCAAGTCTTCTACAACATTTAAAATCTCTTCTTTTGAATAATTATTATATTTATAAAATAAGTCATTTAGATAACTATTTCTCTTATGAAAATTACATAAAATCATTTCCATCTTACCAACTATTTTATATATCTTTTGTTTAACCTCTTCATCTAAATAAATAAACTCTTCTTTAAAATTATAATTATCATCATATCTTAGTCTTAAGAGTTCTTTTTCTTCAGAACTTAAACTATTAATCACCTGAAGAATTTCATTCTCTGGATACTCTTTAAATCTTAAGAAAAGCCCCAACTTCTTCACATATTTATCTTTATTAGCTAGTAATCTAGGAATTTTCCTATAAATAAGATTTTTATATTTACTAAGTTCACTATTTTCTAAAGGAATCTTACCTTTCTTTTTCTTTAAAGCACTATCATATCCTAAGAATACTAAATTTCTTTCTTCTAAAGATAACCCATCTATAACCAGCATTATCTCATCCTTAGAATAATTCTTATATAAAGCTAATAAATCGTTTCTTTGATTATCCTCACCCTTTAGAAGGACCCCAATTCTCTTCTCTATTTTATCTATCTCTTTTAAAACTTTCTTTTCTAAATAACGAGCCTCACTCTTCAAATTATACTCACTATCATACTTAAGTCTTAAAAGTTTTCTTTCTTCTTGGGATAACTCATTTATACAACAAATAATCTTCTCTTTAGAATATTTATTATACTGAAATAATAAATTTATACCTTTCTTATAAACCTTACTATTTCCTAAGATTCTTTGCAACTTAAAATAGATTACTTCACTTAAAATCTCTCTATCTTTAAATTCCCCATTTTTGTTAAATTCTAAATTTCTATAGTATTTAATAAGTACTTGACAATCACTATCTAAAAGAAACTTTATTCCCTCCATTATCTCTTCTTTAGTATGATTATCATAAATAAGATTTAAATCTCTAAAAAAGTCTTCCTTCAACATCTTATCATTAATAAGTCTTGGAATCTTTACCGTTACTAAGTATTCAACTTTTCTTTTGACACTACTACTTTCATTCTTAAAACTCTCTAGGACATTAAAATTACTATCATACTTCTTATATAATAAATCCCTTTCTAAAGAACTTAAACTCATAATTGCTAGTCTTACTTCTTCTTTCGAATACTCTTTTAAACTAATATAAAGATTAGAATTATATAACTTAATACTTCTTCCCTCTTTAAGACTTCTTTTAATCTTATTATATACTAAAGAATCTATTCTCTTCTTTGTATTTTTATCTAAAAGTACTGCCTCACATCTATACTCATAATTCTTAGTATATCTTAATAATAATAATTCTTTTTCTCTAGGATCTAATGTTCTTAAAACTCTATCTACTTCTTCTTTTTGGTAGTCTCCTAATAAATCGTATAAACTCTTACCCTTACCAATCTTAAAATTTTCTTTATCTTTAGTAATTTTATATTCCTTAAGCAACTCCCCCACCAAAGGATAAATACTATTAAAAAAGACTTTATTATCTTCTACTGTATAATTATTATCTTGACTACTAAGAAACCTCTCTCTTTGAAAGATAATCTCTTTATAATTATCACTTAATAAAGACACAATCTCATCAATAAGATAAGCTTTATATTCATAGAATAAATCATATATCGAAGACGTATTAATTATATGAACATTCTCTAACTTCCTAGGAAGTAATACTATCAAAAGATACTCACTATCTAAATAATCCTTTCTCGTTAAGAGATTCTTATCAATAAAATACCCATTCTTATCATATAAACGTCTAATTAAATTCTGATATTCTAAAGAAAGACTATTTATCACGAGATCAATCTCTTCTTTTGAATATTTTTCAAAATACTGATATAAATTTATGGCCATATAATCCCCCATGTATTTTAGTATTTTACCTCTCTAAAGAATGTTTAGCAAGTAATTTTATCTTCTAAAAGACTTCTTTTCTTCTCTATATAAATATGTCCTTTCTTCATATTTTTGATTTTTTATATAATACTTATCATTAGGTATCACTAATTCCTTTAAAGCCTTTAAAGTATCATCATCTAAGGTCTCATAATTCTTAAATAAAGCTTTAATATCAGAGTTATCATAATCTCCTAATAAAGGATTATATAAAGAAATATTTCCCATCACTGTTATTCCTAAACTTTTAAATATTTTACTCAGACTAACTAAAGAGGCATATTGATATTCATTAATTACTTTAGGAATCTCTATTACGACACTTCTTAGATTAATCTCATTAATAAGTGTTAATACTATAAAGTTTAATCCTCTCCCATAGATAATATCATTAAGCTGTTTATCCCTCTTATAGCCTAATTTTTCTAAAGAAACATTATAAATGCCCGCTAATACTTCATCTAAAGTCTCTCCATGACTCCCAAGACCATCCACCATCTCTTTAGAATTATCAAGTCCAGGAATATTATAAACTCCGATTGTCTGTTTAGGAGTAATAAGTATAAGACTTCCTAATCCTTCAGGAACACTCATTCCCTTTTTTATATAATAAGCATTCTCTTCTCTATAAAATTCATTTATATCTAATTGTTTAAGCTCCATATTACCATCCTCTTTTAATAAATAATGCTCTCTATCTTAAGTTAAATTATTCTTTAACCTGACTCTTAAAGCATAATACTTATATTTCTCACCGGTAGCCAAATCTTAACACTATTTTAATCATTTGTCCAGCCCTAAATTTAAAAAAAAGAAAATAAAAAAGAAAAGCAAAACTACTCTTCCCTAAATTTCTTCATAATTCTTAACGTATTAATAATAGTAAGTAAAGTAACCCCTGTATCAGCAAATACTGCTAACCACATATTAGCATACCCCAAAGTACTTAATAACAATATTAAAACTTTAACACTCATCGCAAAGATTAAATTCTCTTTAATAATTTTCTTCGTATATTTAGAAATATCTATCGCTAAAGGTATCCTATCTAAATCATCACTCATTAAAACAATATCACTAGCTTCTATCGCAGCATCACTACCAACACCACCCATCGAAATACCTATATCCGCTCTTTTTAAGACTGGGGCATCATTAATTCCATCCCCAACAAAGATCGTTATCTTATTCTTATTAATATCCTCTAAAGCCTTAAACTTATCTTGAGGTAACATTTCATATTTAATTTCATCAATTCCCAGAGTATGTCCTATTTCTAAAGCAACTTTTTTCTTATCTCCTGTAAACATATAAGTCTTAAAATTATTGTTCTTTAAGTACTTAATAGTCTCTTTAGCTCCCGCTTTAATCCCATCATTTATTAAAACTGATGCTACATGTTTACCATTAATATTCAAATGTAAATCCGTATCTATCTTACATCCACATAACTTACTATTGCCAATTAAAATATCCATATCATCTAATTTAAAACTAATCCCATTCCCACTAATCTCTTTGAAATCTTTGATATCTTTTGTATCTACTTTATCCTTTTTTAGATTTACTATGGACTTAGCAATAGGATGATTCGATAAAGACTCTCCTTTTCTTAAGATTTCTATTACTTTATCTTTAGAATAATCCTTATCTAAGACCTCTAACCCTTCAACTTGAAAACTCCCACTCGTTAAAGTACCCGTCTTATCAAATATTATATTATTTCCATTACTTAGATTATCTAAATAATTACTCCCTTTTACTAGGATACCCTTTTTACTAGCAACTCCTATTCCTGTAAAATAAGATAATGGCACCGATATTGCAATCGCACAAGGACAAGAAATAACTAAGAAAGTTAAACTACGATAAAGACTAGTTTTAAAGGAAATCTTAAAGACCAAAGGTAGTAATACAGTAATAAGAATAGCCAAAATAATAATAATCGGGGTATAGATTTTACTAAACTTAGCCACGCTAGTCTCCGTTTTAGTCTTCTTATCCGTCGCTCTCTCTAATAAATCTAGAATCTTACTAACTGTAGAATTAGAAAAAATACTAGTAGCCCTCACTTCTAAGACATCTCCCATATTAATACTCCCTGATAATACTTCATCTTGAGGATTTACCTTAACTCCTTCACTTTCTCCTGTTAATGCCGAAGTATCAAGAATACTACTTCCTTTAATAATAACCCCATCTACCGGAACTTTTTCCCCCTTTTTAACAACTAATACATCATCAAGTTTAACCTCCTCCACTGGAATCTTAACAGTATTTTCACCCTCTATTAGATTAGCATATGGTTCTTTAATATCTAATAAATCTTTAATCGACTTTCTGGAATTATTAATAGCCTTCTCTTCTAAGATTTTACCAATCGTATAAAGAGTAATAACCATCATTCCCTCTAAGACTTCTCCAATAAATAAAGCCCCTAAACAAGATATCATAATCAAAAGATTTTCATTAATCCCCTTACCCTTCTTTAACATCTTATAAGCATTAATACTAGTCTTATAAAGAAGTAAACTATAAGAAATAACATATAAAATAATTTTTATAATTCTAGGAATTGGTAAAAAGTAACCAAGGAGTCCTACTAAAAGAGCTATAATTAAAGTCCCCAGATGATACTCTTTAGAATCATTATCTTCTTCATTCAAAGAAACATAAGCCTCCGGTTCAATCCCCTTAATAATAGAATTCAACTCTTCTAAAGAATAATCCTTATCCGATTCATAAGAAATTCTACAAGTATTAAAATTAACCACTGCTTCTTTAAAATCATCACGCTCATTTAGCATCTCTTCTATTTCTCTAGCACAATTAGCACAATCTAAATTGTTAATCTTATATTTATATTTTTTCATTAGTCTTCTCCTTTTAATTTATGGTCTATGTGTTCTATTCCTATTTCGTATAATTTAGTTATATGAAAATCATCTAAACGGTAATACACTTCTTTGCCTTCTCTTCTAAAATTTACTATACCGGCATTTCTTAAAATAGCTAGTTGATGCGAAATAGATGACTTTGTCATATTTAAGACATTAGCAATATCACAAACACACATTTCATTCTTATCTAAAACCCACAAAATCTTGGTTCTTGTTAAATCCCCCAGTAATTTAAAGACTTGGGAAAGGCGCTCTAACTCCTCTTTAGACGGTTTATTTTCTAAAGCTATTTTTACCATTTCTTTATGAATAACATTACAGTCACAGACATTGACATTTTCCATTTAATACCTCACTAGCTGAATATTCATTCAACCATCACAGTTTTATTATAGTTGAATATTTATTCAACTGTCAAGACTAAAAAAAGTAAAATTAAATAGCCTTACTAATTTTTCTATAAGCCTTATCCCGAATTTTTTCTTTTCTTAATATTATGATTATTAAAGATTTACTGAAGTTTCTTTTTAATATTTGCTGCCATAATAATTAATAATCTTACTTACGATAAATTCAGTCGTACTGCTAACACTAATCTGATTATCCCTAGTACTATTGTTAGTTATAATCCCATAATCATCTTTGGTATCATAACCATAATACAAAGTATAAGTACCATCTTCTAAGTTTTTACTACTAATTATGATGGTTTTAAAACTTTTTGGAGCCACAAAACTTAACAATAATTAGTTTATCTCTATTTAAATAGAACTTACTATTCTTACTCATTATTAAATATAATAAGTCCAAAGAAAATACAATACTAAATCCCGTTATTAACAAGATATATTTAGTTTTTAAACCATGCTTACTATTAAAGTCTTTATTATTCATTATAGGTGGTTCTATACTTTCTATTTGTCTATCAGAAGTCATTTCCTTACTACTAGTTTCCTTCTTAGCAAGTATTATAGTTCCTATGATACCTCCTAAAGACACTATAAGTATTATAATTAATATTATCTTCTTTAATCTTTTCTTCATTTCTTAAAATTCCTTTCTCTAAAACTAATAATAAATTATAAAGATTAAATGAATATTAAAAAGCCATACTTTTCATATGACTTTAAAATACAAGTTATGGGGCCAATGATTAAGAGAATGAGTAATATGGCCCCATAACTTAATTAGTTTCTACAATAAACGGATCATTTGAAGTACCTGTTCCTCCAGATATTCTTACATCAGCTTTCAAATTTATTACAGGGCGGGCACCATAATTGTCGGTAACCCAAGTCCAAGGACGAAGATAGCCAGCATTATTCAAAGTCCAATCACTAGCATGGCTGCTTGCTGCATCAGAGTACGAAGGGGACATTGTCCAGTAATCATGTGTAGAATAAACCCACGATAATTTATTTATATGTCTACTATCCATACCAGCAAATACTAATTCATCATAAGTAATTAAGCCAACCGGATAAGTTAAAGACTTATTACCTATACTAGAATCAGTAGTTGTATATAAGTCTCTAGATGATTCTGGGCAAGTAAATTGTGCTGTTTTATTAACATGTCTTCCATATGCTCCAAAATAACTATGGACATTATTATTTATACCATCACCACTATGCAAAGTCCGGTCACCACAGAATCCTACAGAAGTTGTAACTTTATCACTATAGCCTTTATCAACAATATTAGTTTTATACCAACTATCTAAAGTTGTTTTTATAGATGAATCATTAGTATTTGTATGCACTTCAGCAAATGTTGTTCCATCTGGATTGCCATACATATATCCGACATAAGTTGGATCATTATATAAACTATTAAATTGATAAGTTTCATTATTTATTGATTGTTTTACACCAGATGCATTCTTTTCGGTTCCATCATAAATGAGTCTTATGGAACCATCACCATTAATTCTTATTATTTGCCAATAGAATCCAGCAAATTGAACAATATTATTTTTAACATTACCACGATAATAGTAGGTTGTACCATAATCATCAGTTCCCTGATATAAACCTTTATCAAATTTATCAGTTTCTAATTCTGTTTCAGTTAAAGTAGTAGCACTTAACTTATAAGTAATACTATCATAGGAAACTCCATTCCATTCTATTGGCCCAGTAGTCTTTGTAGCGCCTGTTACTTGGTATATAGTTGTATCTTCATCAGAAGAAGATGTTGCTAACTTTTGATTAGCTTGATCATAATAAATACTTTCTGATTGGAAATAATATTTAGTATCACCAGAATAATCTAAAGTAGTTGGATCAACGTATATTTGATTACTTAAAGAATATCTAGCAGTATCGCTATTAAATGTTTTCGTTTTAAATAAACGTAATTTTGTATCATTTAAAGTTAAATCACTAGCTTGAGTTGTTTTATCACCAGTACCAATATCTTTATTATAGGTTTCAATAACACTTTGGGCTGGTTTAACAACAGTTATGGCTATTGCACTACCTGTTTTTTCAATCCACTTAATAACTGGTGCAGTATTAGTAACATCAACTTCTTGTTTAGCAGCAATCTTAGTCTTAGCAATGTCAGGTGTTGTTTGGTATTCATTGGCTAATATTGCATCGTGTAAAGTATCGTAGCCCGCATCTTTCGAATTCCAACTAGAGGGAGTTGCTACTACTACTATTTTAGACGCAAAATACTTATTCATTGATTCGATATCCTCAACATCTTTATCCATCCAAAATCTAACTGTATAATCAGCAGAATCATTATATGCTAAAGTACCTTTCGTTAAAATTCTTGACTCCGTACTATTTGCTATTACTGTATTCGTTGCCTCATAAGTTGAAAGTAATTTAATCTCTTCATTATTTACTAAAACATCCAAATACTTACTATTTAACGTTGTACCTTCTAACATTTCCATATTAACCGTATAGCTTGCTAACATATCACAAGTATTAGTAATTGTAAAACTATAAGGAGTTAGTTTTCTACCCTCTTCATCACTAATTGGATACATGTTGCTTAAATTAATGGCTTCACTTTCATTAGAAAATTCTAATTTAAAACATTTACTTCCAGCTACATTGTTATTATCTTGTTTTTTAGATAACAAATAATAACCAAAAGATATACCAATACTAATTAAACATATTAAACTTATAGCGCCTATTATTCTACTGACTCTTCTATTTCCAGAAACATTTTTCATAAATTACCTCATAATCTTATTATTAACAAAACATAAAAATAAATACTAAGTATCGTCCCTAACCTGAACCCAAAATGACAAATACCTATATTTTCCTATTCATAGTGTATATAACACTATGAAAATATACGGTGAATACTGGCTTGAAGGACAATTTGACTACAATAGTTGACTACAATCAAGGCTAAAATTTAACAATTCAAAAAGGCCGCAAAGCCTTATAAATACAGGGATTATGAGCCTTTTTTTGACTAGAAATTTGACCATAAAAAGCCTTAATTTAATCTTTAAAACCCACTAAATATATGATAAAATAGGCTTATAAGTTAAAAATAGATACCGAAAAAACGTATTCATAGAGTTATATACTCTATGAAAATTCACCTAAAAAAGAAGTATGTCCATTCTATGAAATTTTATTCATAAAATGAATATACTTCTTTTATTAATCTTTTTAAGACCTACTTACTACTAGTAATCTTCTATTCAAAGAATTACTTTTACCAACATTGCCAATATTTTTTTTACTTTCTAAAACTGATAATAATTCATCTATTTCTATATCAATATCTTCAATAGCTTCTAAAATCGTATAATCTCTTAAATTCTCCATTTGTTGATATAACATCTTTTTTATTTTAATGTCATCTTCAATTTGTCTTAGTATTTTCTGTTCTTCCAAACTATAAAATCTAACTAGTGTTCCCATAAATATTCCTCTATTATAATATATGCTTTTACTTAAAATAATCTATATCAATAAGAGGATAAATATCTATTCCTACTTCTTCATAAGGATGTACTTTCTTTATAACCTCAATCAACCCCTTAACTTTATCTATATCACAAGTTACTTCTATTTTATCTTCTAGAGAACGTTCTAAAACCCCTTTACTCCCTTTAAAAGGATTAGCCTTATCATTAGGTCTAAATGTACAGTGACACTCAGTAATATTCATACATTCACTATAATTACCTTGAATACCACATTCATACTCTCCCATGGCTTTCCTTAAGACTTCAGTATACTCTCTTGGAACCATCACACATAATTTAACATTTTTAACTTCTATTTGCATTTTAATCTCTTTTCTATATCTTTTATTATACTACTATTATCAAGTTTTAAACTCTTTATTACTTCTTCTTTTTTCCCTTGTTTAATAAATTCATCTGGTATAGCATAATCATAGAATATATTATTATAATGATGCTCTAATAAATACTTAGCAATCTCACTTCCTAAAGAACCAATTCTTACTACTTCTTCATAGATAAATACTGGCTTATTTTGTTTAGATATCTCTTTTAAAATTCTCTTATCCATTGGTTTAATAAACCTCGCATTAACTACTCTTAAATAAATATTCTTCTTCTTTAAGAATTCCCTTATCTCTAAAGCTCTATTATAAAAGTCTCCATAACTAATTAAGTACCCATCACAACTTTCTTTCTCTTGATAATCACTAATCTCCCATTTACCTATCTCTAAAAGTTTATAACTACTTTCTATAAAATCTATCCTCTCTTTAGAATACCTAATTGCTACCGGACTTTCTACTCTAAAAGCCGTATATAACATATCTCCTGCCATCTTACTATCACTAGGAGCCATAATAATCATATTAGGAATATTATTAAGTAAAGAAACATCATATATTCCTTGATGCGTCTCCCCATCTTCCCCGACAATTCCTGCTCTATCAATACCAATAACAACATGACCATTCATTCTGCCAATATCTTGAGCTACCTCATCATAACCCCTCTGTAAGAACGTTGAATATATGGAGACAAAAGGTTTTAACCCTTCTAAAGAAACCGCATTAGCCAAAACCAAAGCATGCTCTTCAGCAATCCCCACATCAATAAAACGATCAGGATATAAGTTTTTAAAACTATTTAGTTTACTCCCATTAGCCATTGCGGGTGTTATCGCCATAATCTTCTTATCTTCTTTAGCTAACTTAATCAAATGTCTTGTCATAACATCACTCCAAGAAACTTTCCCATCATTTACCTTTTTAAACTCTCCAGTTTTAATATCAAAAGGACCTACTCCATGCCAAAGACCTACTTTATCATCTTCAGCATACTTATATCCTTTTCCTTTCTTGGTAATTACATGTAATAAGACGGGTTGCGTCTCTTTCTTAGCCATCTTTAAATACTTATCTAACTCCCTAAAATCATGCCCATTAATCGGACCATAATAATTAAGTCCTAACTCTTCAAATAAATACCCCTCTTTCATATACATCTTCTTAAAAGACTCTTTTAGTCCCTTAACAATCTTATATAAATACTTTCCTAAGAATTTACTCTTATTTAAAACATACTTCGTATCTTGCATCGTCTTATGATATTTACTAGTACTTCTAATCTTATCTAAAGTATTATGTAATGCCCCTACATTCTTAGAAATACTCATCTCATTATCATTAAGAATTACTATTAATCTCGTATTAGCATCTCCAATATGATTTAAAGCTTCAAAAGATAACCCATTTCCAATCGAACCATCCCCAATAAGGGCAATAACATAATTATTTAGATGTTTCTTATCTCTAGAAAGAGCAAATCCTAAAGCTGCTGATAAACTAGTAGAAGAATGTCCCGCTTCATAATTATCATACTTAGATTCACTCCTCTTTTGAAATCCAGATAATCCCTTAAACTGTCTTAAAGTATTAAAATATTTCCCTCGACCCGTAAGTATCTTATGAACATAAGCTTGATGTCCTACATCAAAGATAATCTTATCTTCTGGGAAATTAAAATTCCTATGAAGCGCTATTGTAAGTTCTACTACTCCTAGATTAGAAGATAAATGTCCACCCGTCTTACTAATATTCTCTATTAAGAATTCTCTTATCTCTTTACTTAAACCCTCTAACTCATCATAATCTAAGTCCTTTAAAAACTTAGAATCTTTAATATTCTCTATTTCCATAATCCCACTTCCAAGTTGTATATCTATAATATCAAAGAAAAAGACTACTTACTAGTCTAATCTAAGTAAAATCCTCCTTAAGCCATAAAAAATATGGTATGCAAATTTTCTAATTTACACACCATATTATTGAAAATGTCATCTTTAAAATTTCAAAGTATACGGATTCGAACTTTCGCCTGTCCCTTTATCTAGCAAGATATTAGATTTCAGAAAAAGCGCCGGACGCACATCAAAAGGATAGCGAGCACTGTTGCGGTAAACCCCGCCGTCCGAGCTCACATAGAACACATTGCGAGCATTAGCCGAATGAGGCGTCAATGTCAATGGACTTCTTCTGCTTGCATCTAATAAATAGTCATTTCCGCTACAATCACTAAGTTCATGCCAATTATTAAGTCCTTTTGCTAGACAAGCTGCTCTATCTTCAGTTGTTCCTCCACTTGTAGCATAACCATAGTCACTTGGATACATTAAGCCGATTTTGCCTGTCCAAGTAGTTGCGTGACCACTATATACACCACCCCCTCTTTCTGCTTCATAAAACTCACTTGGTGTTACACCATAATAATCTTCTGGATACATTGAACTTCCACCTAAATCCCAAACGACTTCTTCAATAGCATTTCTGGTTATATCATTTTTTAAACCAGTTGAGGTGAAATCTACTTCAGTACAACTAAATGAGGCCCCACTTGCAACCCAAGCAGGTTCACACCCTTTGGTACCATTATAATAAGAACCCATTTTACTATATAATTGTTGACTTCCTAAGGAGATTATATCACTAGAATTAGTATATCCTGATTTTAAATAATTAGTGGGATTTAACATCATCATTAACTGAGAATCAGTCCAGTCATTCGAACCATACTCATCAGTAGATGTTCCCACAGAATCCTTACAATCCCAAGAATAGTCACCTAAAGAATCAGCTCTTATTATCTTAACTAGATTTTCTTTTGAGCCATCTCCCTTAGTTACATTATTAAATACCCCAATAATACGCCATAATTCACAAGTATCAGCTGTTGGATTAGCATAATCACTACAATTAAAATAAACATAATTATTTGGATCTGCTCCAATATATCTTATATTATTATCTGGATCATCTGTTGCAAACATACTAGGATTATTACTCATTGCGGTAGTCACTTTTTCAGAAACAGATACAATTTTATTAAAATACACATTACATTTAGTTCTCTTAGTTAGATTAGTTAATACTATTCCCCAGGAATCATTATCCCAACTAGCTGAAGCATCATTATCACAGACTATCTTATCTACTATATAGCCATCATTCTTACCAGGAATACTCTTAGAATATTCTCCATCTATATAAGCTCCAATTACCACATCACCAGAGATAAAATCACCAACCGTTGTTCTTACTACTTCTTTCTCTTTAAAGATACTAAACTTCGAATAAGCAAAATATATTCCCATTAATAATACTAATATACAAGGTATTCCTATATATAAGTATCTCTTATACTTCTTAAATTTTAATTTCTTTAAATACTTATCTT
>ERZ779643.862-NODE-862-length-23264-cov-44.037529_pt1 | contig 23264 bp, 14 predicted proteins | sample MGYA00511564_ERZ779643 | MGnify/ENA primary metagenome ERZ779643 (study PRJEB29588, sample SAMEA2147114) | human gut metagenome | biome: human gut; feature: human-associated habitat; material: faeces | place: Denmark | collected 2008/2010 ... | reverse complement strand
CCTGACGAGCCTGATCCTGCAACTTCTCCTGAACAGCCTCACGCTTCTCCTTACGATACTTAGCACCCTTCTTGTTCTGGCTCTTGCTAGTCAAACGGGCAAGAGTCTCCTTAACCTGGCGTGCTACAGCCTCGTCATCCACCTCTATCTGGCGCTGGTTGCTGCGGCTGTTATTTCCCTTGTTATTGTTATTATTATTGTTATTATTATTTCTGTTCTTGTTTCTATTCTTCTTGTTGCCACCATTATTGCCTTTATTCTGGCCATTACCGCCGTCGCCATTATTATTCTTTGCTTCGGCATTGATGTCAACACGCTCTTTGTTAATACGAACACGCTTTTTACGCTCGCTGTGCTGCTGAGCCAACTTTTCCTCACGTTCCTTACGGCGCTCCTCCTTGGACTTCTTCTTAGGACGAGTGCTCTGATTCAAAGAAGAAAGATCAATCTTACCTAACACCTTAGGTTCGTTAGAAGACATTTTCTTTTCACTTTTCAAAGTAAAGACACTAGACCCCCCTAAAGCCGCAGCAGTCTGATCCTGCTGAGCCTTGTTATCTACCTTAGAAGGCTGATTGTCCCCCTTGTGCTGTGCAGCATTCTGCTGATTGTGGCTATTCTGCTGCCCCTTAGATTCATGCGATTTCGCCTGTTGTGTTTTTTGCTGATTCTCCTGTTTCATATTTTGTTTATGTTGAGAGACATGCTGTTGTCTCTTCTCATCCTTATTTTCAGCCTTTACTATCTCTTTATTAGGCACAGGACTGACGGCAGCAGTCTCTTGCTTATGCGCCTCTGGCTTATCAGCAACAGACTGTACTGCAGATTTCTTACCGAGACTATCCAAGTCGATCTTGCCCAGCGGCTTATACTGCTGTCTGCCCGACTCCAATACATTCTCGGAACGATTGTCCTTCTGCTCTGGCGCACGTTTCTTATCCTTTATTTTTTTTGTAAAGAGTTTCTCTGCCTGATCACGAACTTCCTTATCTTTGCTAAAGGCATCATTCAATGCCTGATACTGCTCATCGCTGATTTTGAAGCTCGGTTCAGCCTTCACCTCTCCCAGTTCTTTTCTATTTTCAAGGAAATCAACTGCCGTTTGAAGACCTATATTTAATTCACGTAGTGCTTTATTTAATCTGATGCTCATATATATTTATTTATCTCCTATTTAATTTAATTAGATTCCCAGCAAGCACTAGCAAGCTAGGGAATTATTGTTCGAATTCAGTACGCAACACCTTGAGGACGTTGTCAACAGTCTCTTCCTCCAAGTCTGCCTTCTCAATCAACAAGTTGCGTGGAGCATTGAGTACTTGCTTAGCTGTATCGAGACCAATGCCCTTGATAGCATCAATCACCCACTGATCAATCTCATCAGAGAATTCATCCAAGTAGATATCCTCGTCAGCTTCATTCTCATCGACTTCGCGGAAAACATCAATAGTATACTCTGTCAGCATAGAAGCCAACTTGATGTTCATACCGCCACGACCAATAGCCTTGCTCACCTGATCAGGCTTCAAGAATACCTCAGCCTTCTTGTTCTCATCATCGATGTTTACTGAAGTAATGGCTGCTGGAGCCAAAGCACGCTGAATGAACAGCTTGGCATTGTCTGTATAATTAACAACATCCAGATTCTCATTGTTCAATTCACGTACGATACCGTGAACACGGCTACCCTTCACACCAACACAAGCTCCTACCGGGTCGATACGCTCATCAAAGCTTTCAACAGCAATCTTAGCGCGTTCTCCTGGAAGGCGAGCAATACGACGGATAGCGATCAAGCCCTCAGCAATCTCAGGAACTTCAGCCTCCAACAAACGCTGCAAGAAAGCAGGAGCAGTACGGCTCAAGATAATCTTAGGATTATTATTATCATTATCAACGCGGTCGATGACAGCACGAACGGTTTCACCCTTACGATAAAGATCGCCAGGAATCTGCTCTGTCTTAGGCAAAATAAGTTCATTATTCTCATCGTCTACGATAAGTACCTCACGCTTCCAAACCTGGTAAACCTCACCAGAAATGATCTGTCCTACACGATCCTTGTACTTATTGAAAAGAGAATCGTGTTCCAACTCAAGAATCTTAGAAGCCAAAGTCTGGCGAAGAGTCAAGATAGCACGGCGACCAAACTTATTGAAATCAACCTTCTCACTTACATCCTCACCTACCTCGTAGTCAGGTTCAATCTTGCGCGCCTCAGTAAGTGTAATTTCCTTATTTTCGTCCTCTACTTCACCGTCAGCAACAACAACACGATTGCGATAAATCTCGAAATCACCCTTATCAGGGTTAACGATAACATCGAAATTCTCATCACTACCGAAAATCTTAGCAAGAACGTTGCGGAAACTTTCCTCCAACACACTTACCAATGTAGTACGGTCGATATTCTTGGTTTCTTTAAACTCGCGGAATGTATCAATCATACTCGCTGTAATTTCCTGATCTTTTTTAGCCATAGCTTATTTAAAACTGATTAAATATTTTGTATACTTTACTTTATCCATCTGATAAACGTGGTCAACCTCCTGCTTAACAGGACGTTTTTTACCTTCAACCTTTACCTTTTCCTCTACGCCTACTGTGAAATCATTTCCGTCCACAGCTTTCAAGATGCCCTTTACTTTGACGCCATCTGCATCAAGCACCTCTACCTCCTTACCAACGAAGTTGATATATTGCTGTGGAACCTTGAATGGTTGACCAAGACCTGCAGAACCAACTTCCAGTTCATAATCTTCCTCATCACGACTCAAGCGTTCCTCAATATATCTACTGAGGGCAACACAATCCTCAATCCACACACCATCAGCATGGTCTATCTCTACCACGATGCGATTGTCCGGACTGATTTCAACGCTAACCAAGAAATATTCCTTATCTTGGAGCCATTCTTCAACTAATTTTTTAACGACGTTTTTATCAATCATAAATACCTTATTAAAATAAAATGAGGAACTCATTCGAGCCCCTCATTCCACTGAACGTTTGCAAAATTACGAATATTTTCGAAATTCTCCAAAGTTTTTTCTGTTTTTTATTCATAACCTGCGCATTTTTAATTGATTGTGCAGGTTTTTATACTTATTTTTTCATAGGATGCAGTATTTTTTCATATTCTTCCGGTGATTGAAGCAACTTAATTGCAGCCTTCACCTGCTTATCGTAACGTAAAGAATTCTGGATGGCACCAGCCTGAAAATAGTAAGCAGCCACTATCTCATTTTCCAAAAGCTGCTTGATATATGCCTTGTTATAATCCAAGTCTTTTGCCACATTGTGACTCAGCTTTTTCTTCAATGCTTCAAACTCGGGCTTGGCATCATCGTAATAGCCCTCAAACTTAGCCAGTTTCTCCAAATCCTTCAGATACTTTTCCGTCTCACGGTCGTACTTAAAATCTGCCTTCAATACACGAGCCTTAAACTCATCATAATCAGCATCGGTAAGAGCAAAGTCTTTAGCTGGTGCAATGGTAGGATGCTTGGCAATATAATCTACCTCATAATTGAGCATCACCTCGTTGCTATCACGGGCACCAGCCAGATAAAATGCAATATTAGGCAACGAATCCGGCTTCACTTCCACATCAGGCTTAACGCCACCACCGTCACGCACCTTTCTGCCTCCGGCGGTATAAAAAACCTTGGTAAGAGAATCAGGAACGTGCTCCACATAACCGCCCTTAGCATGCTTGTAGTTGAGCGCCTGCACACATCTGCCACTAGGAATGTAATACTTAGCAGTGGTCAACTTCATCTGACCATTATATGGCAAATCCATGGTTGACTGTACCAATCCCTTTCCATACGTGCGCGTACCTAATATAACTGCACGATCATAGTCCTGCAAGCTACCACTCATGATTTCACTGGAACTCGCCGTACTGTTGCTTACCAACACAACCATTGGCATCAGAGAGTCAACAGGTTCAACCTTGGTCTTATATACATTATTGGAACGCTGCAACTTACCCTTCATCTCCAACACAGTCTTTCCCTTCGGCAAGAACATATTGATAATATTCACAGCCTCACTTACAGAACCACCTCCATTGGTACGAAGGTCAAATATAAGGCTCTTGGCACCCTGCTTCTTCAAATCGATGAAGGCACGGCGCACATCCTTGGCGCAATTATCAGTAAAGGAATTGAAGTTGATATAACCGATACCCCCCTCCAACATACCGTAATAAGGAATGAACGGCATCTGGATGGTACGGCGAGTAACCTTTACCTTGAAAATCTTGCCTGTACTTGGTCGCTTTACCTTCAATATGAAAGAAGTACCAGGATCACCACGAAGATGGTCGCTCACATAACTCACATCCTTATCGGTCATACTCTCATCATCGATACTCAAGATAATATCCCCCTTCTTCAATCCTGCCTCAGCAGCCGGCATATTCTCATAAGGTTCGCTGATACAGACACGCTGTAACTGAAAGTTATAGCGTATCACAGCACCCACACCCGCATATTTACCGGTGAGCATATTTTTCAACTCATTGACTTTCGATTCCGGATAGTATGTGGTATAAGGATCAAGACTTCCCAACATCGCCTTGACACCATTGCCCACCACTTCTTCCGCATCGAGCGTATCCACGTACATCAAGTCAAGATTCTTATAAATGGCATTGAATATATCCATGTTCTTCGCCACTTTAAAATCGTGATCCTTATCTATTTGTGCATAAGTTGGCGCTGCAAGGAGCACCATAAGCAATGAAATCAATAGTTTTTTCATCATTATTTTATTGTATTATATATTCGCCCACAAAATTACTCATTTCTTCTTGAAAACCGCCATCTTTGATGCAAAAAGTAGTGAAAACTGCTCAAAAATGCACTTTTTTAAGAAAAAAATAAAAAAAGTTAGAGAAAAATTTGGTTGAATGAAGAAAAGTTAGTACTTTTGCACACGCAAATAAGGAACGTTATGTTCTTGATGCAAAAAACGCTTCAATAGCTCAGTTGGTTAGAGCACCTGACTGTTAATCAGGGGGTCGTTGGTTCAAGCCCATCTTGAAGCGCAACAAAGAGTTTAAGCCCAGCTTCTAACTCTGATTGTATTTTCGATTTGCTTCAATAGCTCAGTTGGTTAGAGCACCTGACTGTTAATCAGGGGGTCGTTGGTTCAAGCCCATCTTGAAGCGCAAAAGATAAAGTCTTGCAAGTCAACTACTTGCAAGGCTCTTTTGTTTTTATACATTTCAAAGTTGCACCCTATTTGCACCCATAATTCATAGACCTCCATTTCACTTGCCCCATTGCAGAATCTTCAACATGCAATTCTGCAAAATCAGAGGATTTGCACCCAATATTTATAGTCAGTTCTCTCTTTTGCACCCATTGCAGAATCCTTGAGCATATAACTCTACAAAATTGTAGAGTATTATAAGGGTTGTCAAGTATCAAAGTTGACAAGTTGAAAATCACTAAGAACTTTCAACCGTCAACAAGAAACTTCATTTTCAAAATGTCTTATCTCGAAAAAGATAAATTCTGAGGATCCTGAATAATCTTTGCCACCTTCTCATTGAATAAAGCCATAATATCTTCATATGAAACTTTAATAAACTTATAGTTCTTATGATTGCGAATTTTATCATCAATAGTCTTTACAGGCTTCAAACGAGAATTCATATATTCATCAATTGTGCGATTATAAAAAGGATGCTGTGGGTCTGTTATTATATACTTTCCATGAACATCACCATACCCTCCTGGTATTGCAAAAGATTGTGTTTGGATTTTGCTAACAAATAACCGTAAGGTAGAGAATATATCGTCAATACCATCTTCATCAGAATCTAATGAATAGTACAAAGCATCCAACATAGGTACAAATGCGCCAAAAGCAGTACAAACATCTTGACCCGAAAAATAATTAATATAAGAAAAACACATATTAAGCCCTTCCTCTATACGACCCTTTTGCTTATCTAATGCACCCATTTGATTTCTAATCATTTGTTGAAGTTTTGCATTATCATGAGCCAACTTAATATTTTCTTCTTTTTGCTTTTGAAGTTCACCTCTAAATTCAACAACACTAAATATCTGATATCCCATAACCAAAGTAACAATGATACCGACAGCAGAAAGTACTATTCCTAAAAACGTCTCATTGCCAACTTCACAGGGAAACACTCTAAATAAAGAAAAACCTAATGATATGACACACAACAGTGTCAATAATAACATCCAATATTTACATTTACTATCCATATGCATTTATTCTTTAGAATCTCTTTTGATAAAAGTAAATCTTGTCTTCAAACATGGACGAAGGGAAAGATCGTAGGTTCCCATCTGGAAGTAGTTACGACTATCCTTGCTTGGATTCAAGTTCTGATAAAAATGAAGACCACGACCAAGGGTGATGTCCCAATCATTACTAGTGCGGATGTAACGGTCATGAGAGTTTTCATCAAATTCATATTCAAATGTCATTATGTTGCCATCCATATCTGCCAGGGTTTCCTTGATACCACTCAAACTATCTTTTATATAAGATGACTCTTCTACCGTATCGCCGAGTTTTGTAATCAACTTAAAAACTTTACAGTCACCTATCTTTACCAATAATTCGATGAATCGAACCAAATTGGTTACCTGATAACCATGTGACAAGTAAGGTTCTTCGAGCATAACCACCTTTGCCCCCTTCAGATAGTCAGCAAACAAGTCATCATAACCATAACCTATATCGCCATATTGCACATCAATTGTCTTCTCTTTAGGAGAATCATCTTCAACAATTAGAGGTTTCATCATAGGACGATCCTCCATAACCTTTGAAGGTGCATTCTCAAAAGGCATTTCATCATAAGCTTCGGTCAAAACTGCCACTTCAGGATCTTTACGAGGATTCTGGGTTGCCTTGCTATACTTACTTTCCGGACAATATACTATAATTTTCTTTCCATCCCTATTTATATATGACATATTGATACGAGCGTATTCCTCATCAGGCTTACGCTTATTCAATTGTTCCTTCACACGACGACGACCTTCTATCGCATATTCCACTATTTCATCGAACTCCTCATCAGTTGGTTGACCTGTCGGGAATAACAACTTGATAAAGCCAGATATCGTTTTTTGTAAGGCACGGTTATCACGGCCTTCAATATTATCACCCTTCTTCAAACGGGCATTGACTACCCCCACGTAGTCACTATCATGCACAAATAAGTAATGAAGTGCCTCTGACATATAATCCGTGATCAATCCAAAACCGTTATTATAAGCACTGTCATCAATCTTCGGTATCTCCCACCCTGGAATATAGTTGTAGATACGATCGATTACAGCGAGATCGAAAGCTTCAGGCAAAGTAACCAGCAAATCTTTATCATAATTATTAACTATCTGCTGGATATTCAAGTCAAAGTTACCAACAAAAGAGAAACTGGCATAGCCTGTCACTTCCCTACCACGCGAGAAACGACCATTAGCCATATAATCTTTCATGATTTGCACGGTATCGGCATCCTTGATTTTCATCTTGGCAACCTCATCAAAGGCGACATTATCCCAATAACCAACAGCACCCACTTGCTTGCGTTGATTATTATATAGTAATGTGGCAGTTGAAGCCTGTCCACCAGACAACAAAGTAGAATAAGGAGAGAACTCCGAATAAAAATAGCTCTTACCGGTACTTCTGCCTCCCAACTCAATGCTATTATAATTACTTTGAACCAATGGCAGGAAGCGGGAGAGAATATGAAATTTCAATCTTCTACCATTTTTATCGCTATTCAGCTGACGTGATCTTTCTGAAAGCCAATCAGGATTGATGCCAATACTACGAATCAGAACATCCATCCACTCATCAGTAGTAAATTGCTCACGACCACGAAAGAACTTTTCTGCATCAAAATGGGCAATTTGGATAGGGCGCAAATCTTCGATGAAGAAGGCATAGTCATCCTCCTCCACTTCATTATATGCCAAAGTTATCTCTGCCCAGATGCCACTCTCGAGCAATTTTTCGTTTTCCTGATAGAAACAAGGATTGATGGCAATACGCTTGGAGGCAAAGTTCTCCATCTCAGCCCAGTAACGCTTTTCCCGCTCCACATATTTCACATGAATCTTATCAATGAATTTATGGCGTTTTTTCTGCTCCACGATTGCCTGTGCCTTGTTAGATTCATCTGGTCGAACATAGCATTTTTCTATAGTTTGCAGCACAGCTTTCTTTCCTTCCTCTATTTCTTCGGGATCCTCACTGGCACAATAACGTGACAGCAGGAACTCCAAGACAAAGGAAGGAACGTTCACAGCACGTTTAATATCATGCAGCAGGTCCTTGCGAACCACCTTTCCTGGGAAAGCATGGTTAAGTTTCATATCTAAAGCATCCATTTACAAATCATTTTCAAAGTTCAACTTCAATGTAGAGAGCGTAGCATAGGTATCGGCATCCAACGCAGACACAACAATACTGTCACCCCCATATTCTTCATCTATAACTATCGGCTGACGGTATTGAGTAACACCTGAAGGTATTTGTGCTGTCTGCGTAACATCATCATAGAATTTGCCACTCGGTGCGCCTATTGCATGGCCTTCGCCATCAGCCACTATTAATTTTATATTTACTCCATCTGCAAACAAATCATCCTGATGGATATTAATATCAATCAACGGACGGCAAGTATAAACTGTACCAGACGTATTCCCCTTATACTTTAATTCCACGCTGTATTTCTGCTTTTTCTGCTTATTCTGCAACTGCACAGTTATCACAGGTACCACATTTTCCTGGAGCGACAAGCCTTCATGGTAAAACACTTCACCTTTTCTAAACACTGTAAAGTTCTTGGCATAACATAGTTTCATAACCTCTGCATCCAGTCCCAGTTCTTCAGGAGTAAAGGATAAGGTGTCCTCGCTGTCATTCAGATTACCTACCAACAAGCGACTTTCTTCCAGCGAGACATCACTACCCATAGGTTTATCTATCAAATTACCCACATGGAAACTTGACTGCACCATAAATCCATGGTCAGCAACAAAGACAGCCATATCAAAGCCTTTTTGCTTGCAGGCATTCAAGGTACGCGCCAAACGCACCAACACCTTATCCATCACGGCAAGCCCACTCAACTTGATTTCTTCTCCAGCAGTATCCATATCCTGACTTCTTATAACCAACAATTGTACATTGTCTTCTATAGCAGACATATCGAAATTTTCCAAGCGCACATCTTGCGTTACTACATGGGTTTTCTGCTGCAAATAATCCAGTCGGTCATCAGGCGTTATAATCACTCTGCCATCTACAGAAGGTTGCAGTTTTCCATTTTGTTCCACAATTTTCACATGTCCCAAATGAGCAGCCATACCAAATCGAGTAACAGAAGGCAGGAAAGACAACTTAGCCCCTATCTTTACTTGCTCTGGTTCTTTGCGCATCATACTATCAGCAAAACATTTGCCCATCTCATAGCGAAAAGCATCCACAAAAAACAAAGCCACCCGCTTACCTTCTTTCAAGGCAGGATATACAATATCTATACATCCCTGGTTTCGCAGTTGCTCATGATTCTTGATTTCCCCGGCACGCATCTGATACTCCTTGACACTACGCTCAGCAAAGTCTGCATACAAGCCTTCTACATATTGTGTCATTGTCTTTACTGCAGCAGGAAGAGAGACTACTTCCTGGCTATCAGTCAAATATCTACGGTAAGCTTTATCAGCTTCCTGACCACTGCCAACATACCATTCCACCAAATCCTGGATATCTCCATCGCTCTTTACTCCCCGATTCACACAATCAGCGATTTGCAAGGCATAACCAGCCAACTTCCAAAACGTTGACACCTCAGAATCTTCCTGATACCAAACGTCTTCGATATTCTTTTTGAGCAACTTATGAGCCTCTCCTAACTTACCCTCTTTGAGATAAGCTACGAAACGTTCGTATTCCACCTTATTTTCAAAAGCAAATGTCACGCGGTCACCCAAATGTTTGGACTTCGCAAACAAATCAGCAAGTTGGAAAGCATCCGCCGTTTTACGTGCCATTCTTACATAAATCTCACGCAAGTCGCTTCTGCGACGCAGATGGTCACACACCGAATAGATCTTATCCTTGATTTCAACCGGTGCCATAGCAACCGTCTTCAAGCTATCAGGCAAAGCCGAAGGCAAATCGAAAACGAACTCACTAAACAGCAAATACATCCATAGTTTCTGCTGAATATCCTGAAGTGAGATACCGTTACTATCAAGCCCCGGATATTGAATCTCCGCAAAACGAGCCCATTCGGGTAACCATGCCATATCCGAAGAAAACGCTTGAGCCAACAAGCCCACCGTCATCTCAACAAAGCTCTTGCCACCAGTCAATTGTTCCAAAGCAGGATAAGCCGCTCCATCAAGCAAGGCATTAATCATATTGAAAGATGTAGTTCCACTCGCAAACAGGCGTTCAATCTCGTCTTTCTTGGTAGGCAAAAACGACTGACAGATGTACTTATAGTCATCTTGTGGGCCTACAGGAAACATTGCCGCTGCATTTTTGAAAGCACTATAAGGCTCCTCTACCCACTGACGGTCGGTAGTTGGTTGAGGCATCTGGCGATAGATAATCATACGCAAATCATTATTCTCTGCCAGTTCACCACACCAAAAACGAGACGCAGCCAGCCGAGCATGCAGTAAGCCCTTGGTTGTGTCTATCACCTTCACTCCTTTTTCCTCAGCTAGAGGCAAAACACTATGATAAAGCGCATTACGGTCGTAGATGACGAGCACAGGCTTCTCTGCACTCATCTTCCCCAACCAGTGGTCTATGATATATCCCTGTATGTCCATCTTCTTGAATTTTATTTGTATCCATTTAAACTTTCGCTCGTAAATTCGCTCGTAATTTCGCTCGTAATTTCGCTCGTAACTACAAGCAATTTAAGAGCGACGCAATTCTTGATTTTCAAGCACTTACAATCAAGAACAAAACTTTTTCGCTCTTAAACTGCTCGTAAATCGCTCTTAATTTTCCTCCCTTACGAGCGACCACTTGGAATAATTACCCACAGTTTCATTCTCTATCAGCTTTCTCTTTCGCAAATTAGTCAATATGTTTCCAATCTTTGACTTCTTCTGCTTATCATCCAACTGATCAGAGACTACATTCCATAGTAAAGAATCAATCTCTGTACGTGATAATTTGCCATGCTCTTTTAGAGTACTAAGCAACAAACTCTCACAAGATTTCACTTCAAGACCTTTATGCTTAGAATACTCCACCTTCGTACCCGTATTCTGTGCCAACTGTTTAGCAACAAACAACCGTGGCTTACGCCCCTCGATAAGATGCTTCTTTCTCAACATAGCAATGGCATTATCATTTGGAAGGATGCCCTTTTGTACCTGATCCAGCAAAACAGCTTCAGTCAAATTTATATTAGAGTTTTCCAACAACATAATGCTATACTTCTCATCCAAAACAGTACCTGGCAAATGCATCACGACACGAGAATCATTCGATCCTTTATAATCAGGCATTGGCAGATACCGCTCCTTCTGTCGCAAAAACATATTGTGGATACCATAGCCTTTTGAATCTACCATCTTCACGTTATCCATTGCCTTTGCCAAGAATGGATTGCGATAACGCTTAGGTGTTTTTTGTCCGGTAATGTACTCTTCATAATCACCTTCATAGAAACCACCGGCATTTTCAAAAGTCAGCTTATCATTGTCTTCTATAACCAGAATACGCTCATTGCATACATAATCTTGATGCAAAATGCAATTATGCATGCCCTCAAGAATACTACGGGTGTCATATTTAAGCACTTCCGCTGGTATCATAGAATTATGCGGATATATCTTGAAACGATAATTACGAATACACCCCAAGACATCCGTAGTTGCCTTAATAAATGGTATTGTAAAAATATCACCGAATGTTTCTTTATCTTGATAACACTTCCACACTATCTGTGCTATGTGTCCCAGTTTATGAGCTTTTTCTCTCTTGCCCACAAGCAACAATGCTGTACGTGTTATCATTCCATCTTGTGTCAAGTTTGCCCTATCAAGGAAAACGGAATCCGCCCAATTATCTACATCTGCGGAAAATTGGGGAAATCGTTCTTTAAATCCTTTTCTTGCAATCATTATTGCCTCGGGATCAAGGTCTTCGAGTGTAGCATCCTCTACTATCTGTGCCGACCAGTCGATTTGCGAAGTATATATCTGGCGCATCCAGTCAACATATGGAGTAAGGTCTGTCACATGGCTGTCCACTCTGATATAAGGCTTCTGCTTATAAGTGGTTGGCTCATTAACAGCAGCAGGTATTTTGAACAGCACTACACGCTGTTTCCCTTCATACATGAACTCTATGATGGAGAAATTCACTTTAGGAACAACCATTCTTCTCAGGTACAGTTCCAAAGCCTCATTACCTACTGCCTTCACTTTTGCACAATCAAAGGTGGTTCCTTTTATTTCAAGCGTTTCATCATCCACCCCAAAATACAGATAGGCAAAATCCTGATGATCAAGGCATGCACCATTCGATAAGGCTGAAATGTATCGTCCCAGCTTATCTACTTCCTGATAATTGGATTTGAACTCCAAATATCTACATTCCTTTCCTATTTTGGCAATCTGCTCATTGAGCTGACTGGTATATTTCTGATTCACATCCATATTCTATTCTGTTTTTGATGTCTTTAAAATGGTAACATAGGTTGGGTAGGTTCATTGCCTTCACCTTTCTTCTTTCTTGCCTTCTTTTCCTTCGGCTTGTTCTCACAGATGTGTTCCAAGCCGTGGGTCAGCGCCATGCACCAGTCTTTCTTCGCCTTTTGGGTTACTCGGGCTGGATACATGCTCATGGCAAGGTGGCTCCAGTCGTAGTCGCCTTTTTCCAGCAGTTCCATGTTCTTCTCGCATTCCACTCGCCATGGGCGGCTGGCTGCAAGATGGAGCAATGGGGCGGCTGTCACCGGCACTCCGTCATCATGGTTAGGCACATAGCCTGCGGCAAGGATGCGGTTCAGCTCGTCCATCATGCCTTCCACCTGTTCCTGCTCGGCACGAATCTGTGACTCCTGTGTCTTGTCGTGGGCTGCAAGGGCGGCATTCAGACGAGTGCGCAACTGTTCCTGCTGTTCACGCAGACGGATGATAAGCTGCGGCAAGGTGTTCTTGCTGAGCTTTGGATAATACACCCAGTAGTCCACGGTGCCGTCTTCCGAGGCAAGAAGCCAGTAGATAGGTGCCTTGCGGCGACTCTTGGTATAGCGTTTGAAGTGATAGTCAAAGAACCCGGTAGGCGATGCGAGGTAGGCTTGCAGACTCTTGCAGCCTATCAGCTGGCAGAGTTCATACTCCATATCATCGGCACGGTCAGCCCAGAGGTAGTGCATCACCTCTCTTACATGGCTTGCCAGACAGAGAGAGGAGTCGCTATTGTTAGTCAAGATACCATCCGTAGGTACGTCGAGTTGAGCAGGGCAAGCAGCCTCGCCCTGACTGACCACTGGCATAAATGGCAGAGCATCAAACACATCGCCAAACTCAGGAATAGCCTGTTCGCCCTTGGCGTATGCCGTGTTCCATCTGCCGAAAGCCATACCCACCAATTCCATCACGATTTCCTGTGCCAACACCTTCTTGTCTATCACGTTCTGGCAGCTGGCTCCGTCAATGGAGAGCAGTTCCTCGTATGGGCGGCGATTCTTATAGTCGTTGAGCGTCTGTCGGAACTCGCTATCTTTATCGATGTCAGCCAAATCCATCCATAGGTCATCGTTCTCCTTCACCAGTTCTGTATAGCGTTTATAGTCAGCGGTCAGTTTCTGCTGCATCTTGTCTAAGGCTGCTTCTATACCATCTGTCAAATCCATCTGTGCAAGCAGACCATGATATTCCAAATTGGTCTCGTCCAAACTGAACCACTTACGCTTGATATCAATGATGGCGTTGACGATACGCTCGATGTCGGACTGGCGAATGGCGTAGTCGGGCATGGGAAGGAGGTTGACGTTGCCGCTTATCTTGTGCTGGCCAGTGTATAAGTTTATTGAATATTGGGATAATATAGAATTTGTAAAGCTCAACATTGTTTTACTTAGAATGTTTGAGCTAAGTGGAATTGCTTGTCCTTCTCGTGAAAACAAATATCCCTTTTTAAGAATATGTGTATCCAAGAATTCACCTCGTTTTCCATATCCGACACCTCCTATTTTATGCAATATAGGATTACGATAGCTAAAATCTTCATCTGCTTCTAAAATAGGTATATTCCAAAATGTAAAATCATTATAGACAGAATAAAACATTGTAAAACTTCCTCCATTATAGTAATGACAAAAGTTGTACGGAATAACTATCTCATAAAATTTTCTCAAATAGATTCCTGCTGGAATATGATGTCCTTCTTTTGCGGGCAGATTTTTCTCCTTGATATTTTTATTTTTGAATAGTTTTAAAATATTTACATCAAAATCATATCCAATCACCGTATTCGGCAGATTATCAAACTCCACCGACCTAGCAAAATACGTCCACTTCGCCTCTTCCCCTCTATTACAAGTTCTTATCAACACAGAGAGATTTTCATCCTTTTCCTCTGGATTCACGTCCTGTACATTCATAAACACACCCTCCACATTCGAGCAGAGTTTATTCAGTACCAACGTAGAAGTCTCTACACTCGCATCCAGCACGCCCCAACCTGTATCAGCACATGCCGTGATAAAGCCACAAAGGTTACGACGCCGGAAAGCCTCATAGCTCGACTTGATCATTACCGTACGGTCGAAGATTGCTCCCAATTTGCCATCATCATCCAGCATTTCCTGCATACGATCGAAGAAAGCGCAAACCAAGTTCTTGCTCCAAGCAGGATAGTTGTCATTCATATACTGACTGGTATGCTCACTACCCTCTCCGAACGGTGGGTTCATGACGATGCAATCGAATCGTTTCTGGCACAATTCGATAAATGCAAAGCCACGGGTGGCATCTTCAGAAAAGAGCGCATTTTCGTAACCTTCTTCCTCGCTTAATCGGGAAGAAAGCTCTTGCAACGCAGTTTGCAGACGCTCTGCGATTTCCTCAAAAAACTCATCCTTATGGTGGCGCAACTCTGTACGAGCCTCATTGGCAGCCGCAATCTCAGCACGGCGCTCCTCAGAATCAAAGATATTGGCATTACGGTTTTGGTTCACCTTGCTCCAGTTCTTGCGCAGGTATTCGATATCATCGCTGATTTCCTTTTCCATCTTAAAGAGCAGACCAGCCTCGCCCACATATTTCATCTTGTTCCAAATGGTGGTAAGCAGGCGCTGCATCGGCTTGTCAAACTCATCCATCAAACCTTTGAGCAGACGCTTATTGCCAGGCATAGCCTCCGCCAACACCAAATTGCTTCGGGTTATCAAAGGACGCTCGGCTGCATCAAGATTCATCTGGCTATAACTCTTCTGCGCACGGAGCCAAAGGCTGAGAGCGGCAATCTGCAAGGCACGAGGATCTATCTCGCAACCATAGATATTATTCTCCAATATCAGCTTAGGCACCTCACGACGGAAACTCTCACGGGTATGTACCTCACGATATTCCTGAAGCAACGAAGGCTGATGATCCCAGGCATCCATATAGATATACTCATATACCTCGTAGAGATAAAGACCAAAGTGCATGGAACCACAGGTAGGATCAAGCGAAAGAATCTCGGTAGGCTCCTTCAGCTTGCGCTCTTCCAATGGCTCACCAGGGCGACGGATCATATATCGGCATTGCTCCTCACCGATGTAGCTCTCACCACGGGTCATCTCATACCAGATACGACCCAAGGAATTGTCGGTAAGGAATCGCACCACATATTCAGGCGTAAAGAACTGGTTGCGCACCGCCATCTCACGGCTATTGCGAGGCTTGTTGCTCGCTTCGCGCATCTTTCTGCGCTCCTCCAAGGAATTGTAATCCTGGAACATCCATCCCAAGGTTTCGTCCTCTTTCCAGAAATTCACGGTCACAGCATTCTGCTCGTCAAACCAGGCAGAAAGCTGACTGTCGTTAATGAGTTCCAGGAGCTTCATCAATGTACTCTCATCTGGGAAAAGAAGACCGAATGGTGAAAAACGGTCGAAAACTGCCGGCAGTTCGATGCTCAGTTCATCGAACACGCTCAATAGATAACAGCGGTAACGCTCATAACGGCTTGCACCCACACTTTGGGCAATACTATCATAAGCCATGAATCCTGCCGACTCATAGCCCCCACGAATACTCTCCATAATCAAGTCACGCTCCTCGCACATGCGAAGAGCGCAAAAACGGTTGAGCTGGGTAAAAGCCTGTTCAGCCACCAGCTGACCTACAGCCTGTCGTTCCTTGTCGGAATCAGAATCCGTATCAGGCAGAGCAGCCATCAGATGCTGCAAGCGGTCGCGCAGCATACGGGCCGTATGCACAATGTCAGTATCCTGACTTGGCAACTGCTCCACACCAATGGTATGGCCATCCGCCCAGATGCCATACCACTGCTGCAACATTTCCGTTACATTCTGCATCAGCAGGTTCTTGGCCGCCGAAACAAAACGCTCTATTATCTTCTTTCCATTTTGAGAAATCATATATACTTTCTATCTTACTTGTAAGTTCAAACCTAAAAAATAAATTCAACAGGCGAATTATCATCCACTTTCCCCAGCAGTTGCGTGAGCTGGTCGATAACAGCCTGCAAATCAGCACGCGACGTAATTCTTGCCTTTATACGGAGACGTGTAGGCGTATAGGAAGGAGAATTCACCGTAGTAGTTGTTTCCTCAGAAACGGCAGGCGCATTGGATTCCGCCATAGCTTTCACCCGGTTTTCGATGCTATTCACCGTACCCTGAGGCAAATAGAACGCCGAATAGGTGTTTACCATATCACGCAAATTATCAATGCTGTCGCCCCGTCGCTCTATGCTCAATTCACCCAGCAGAATATCTATCTGCTCACGCTGGTTATCCTTGAGGCTTTCCATCTCTTTCAGTGCCAAGATCTGTTCACGGCTCTCTTTGAGCTGTTTGTTGCTCTGCGTCTGGAACTCGATACAAGCCTGCTGGAGATAGGCATCCAACTGACTGCTCAAATCAGTAATGTCCGATACGATGCCAGGCACATCAGGATTAGCCACATAGCCATTATACATCTGGCGCACATCATTCACCTGTTTGCGGAATTCGGCAAGCTGTTCCAGCGGAGTCAGTTTTTCAGCCTCATCCATCAGCTTCTCCATGTGAAGGAAACGCTCTACGAATGCCGACTGTTCGTTGCTCTTCACAATTTCCATCGCATAACGGAACGCCTTCTCACATTCCTTGTCCTTGCCCAACAAGTAAGCAGCCTCTCCGCCCTCACTCTCCAAGATACGATTGCCATAGACAATTGCCTTGTTCAGCTGATGCAATCCTGCCAAATGCAGATGTTCGAAGTGAGGCACCAGTTTAGTCCACTTAGGCATCAGATACTTGATACGTTTGTTGGCAGCCTGCGCTATCTGATCCTTGACAGGAGCTGTGCGGGGAGCCCCCAATACGCCCATCAGTATCTTTGCCGCATTCAGCAGTTCTGGAACCGTTAAAGTTCCATCTGTATTGAGAGAAATACTTATCTTTCCAAAAGCATTGTTATTGCCCATGGCAGCCACTGCCGACTCACCAAACACGGTGATGTCCTTGCCCGATACACGAAGCTGTATGCTTCCAGCCTTCAGCATCAGGGCAACCAGATAGCGGATGGTATCCTTTGCCCAGCCATACGGAATGCTTTCGAAATGGGTCATCAGTTCCTGTCCCGTAGCCTCAGAACGAGACGCCACGAAATCCTTTATCTCCATCAAAGCCGGATGAGCGGCATCTATCGTTCCGTCATTTTTCTTGATGATCTTGAACGGATTGAGCGAATCGGGAATGGTGGTAACATCACCAAACGAAGCAAGCTTGTTCACGCAATCGCTCTTCATATTGGCAGAAGCCAACGGATATTTCTCAAACACCTTTTCGGCAATGCCCTTCAAGGCAACCGTCTTGTAGGTATCAGCATTCACCTGCTGTGGAGAGCCACGGAAGATGATTTCGCTGTTGGCCTGCGCCTCTCGGAGCGCACGGAGCAACTGCAGTTTCTTCTCCCCTGCCATATCACCCTGTGCACGGAGATAAGCCTGTATCTCCTTGTTGGTCTCGTTCTGATGGCGGTCGCGGATGTTCTGGCATTTCACAATCTCCTGCAGCAGAGCCTCCTTGTCTTTATTAAGCGTACAGAGCCAATAGAGGGTACGCATATTTTCCTGTCGGGTACTCTCAGTAAGCAACTGCTGGCGAGTCTCCTCAAAATGCGCACCATTGACAAAACGCACGTTCATCTTCAAACTAGTTGTGTTATAGATGGTGTAAGAACGGTTGCGTTCTGTCAGTTCCACACCTGCGGTGATTGTCTTGCTCGCATACACATTCACGGCAGGAGCAGGAGTCAGCAAGTCTTTCAGCATATCCTGCATTACCTCGGCTTTCTCTACTTCACGAGGCACAATCTTACCACGTTCCTCACGGATGCCCAAGATGGCATTGGTCATAAACTGGTATTTGCCTTCCACCTCCTGCAAGGTGAGCTCGTTGGAACCCGAAATCTCGTCAATAATCTCACGCACACGGTTGCGGTCGAGCGTTTCGCTCACTTTGTTGTTCAACAACGCACAGATATTGTCGAAAGACAGGTTGAAGTCGTCAAGCAACTGCATCACGGCGATGGTCTTACAGATGCGCACAGCCAGTTCGTTGCCAGTGTACATACGTACTGCCTTATCTGCAGCCAGGACGATTTCCTTGGCAGAGTTCTTCTGCATATCAGATGACAACACATCATAGAAGTATTCCGGCCCCGCCAGCTGTCCGATGGTAGCATCAGCCAAGTGATTGTCCACCAAGATGTCTCGTATCAATCGGATAACCGAACGGAGACCTACACCACCCGTGCGGCTTGCCAGCTTCTGCAAGAGCGAAAGCAGGATATCGATATGCACCGGGAGGAACGGATAGAGGTCGGCAAACGACTGCTCTGTAAGCACCTGATTATAGATGCTACGCTGCTGCACAGCCAAATGGGTATTATTCTTCAAGATGCCTTCGTTTTGATTGAAGAGCTTAACCAAGAATTCCTTGCCCTCCTGCGACTTGCCCAGCAGACGCTTGGTGATAATTTCCTTGATGTCGTTAGCCTCAATATCCACCTTGATAGGGAAACGGTCGTTCAAACGGAATAACTCATTGGAATTAAGTTGCGCCTGACGATTGTCCTCCGTAAGAGTCTGCTGTGCAGTAGCAATCACCCACACATTTCCACGGAACTCATCCTTGAAAATCTGCATCATACCCTGCACATTCAGGATCAGCTCTACATTGGAAGCCACATACTGTCCTACCTCATCCAAGACAAAGATTACCTTATCCTTTCCCGTTTTTTCCTTGATCAGCTGATAAAGACGCTTGAAACGTTCCTTCTCGTTCAAGGCGCTATTCATCTTGATGTTCTTGAAGCTAGCGCTATCAGGGAAATAGGCAGGCAAGAGCCTTGGCGCAAGACTTGCCGCAATCATATTCGCAGCCAAGTCGTTGCACTGTTCCACTTCCCAGTCCTTGTGCTTCTCTTCCTTCACGATGCGGCAGAATTCCTCATATTTTCCCTCGCTGTGAAGCATATCTACGAAGCACATCACCTTCTGGTCGGTACACTTGGTGATGTTCAACTGTTTCAAAGTCTCATAATACACAATATCACTGACCATTGAAATATTGCCGGCAACCGACTGAGTACTGAGGTCAATCATCACAACCAGCGGATTATGGCGATTGATGATGGCATGGTGCAAGGCTGTGATAGTTGTATCATGAATGCGACTCAACAACTTATCACCAAAAGTAACGCCATCAATCATCAGGCTCTTATCAAACGACAAGCCCAGATATTTGGCAAAGGAACTCTTACCAGAACCATAGAAGCCTGAGACCCAGATACCAATCTCCTTACTTGAATTATCAAAAGCCGACTGTAAATCGAGAAGCACGTCCTCATAGTTCTTGTGCAGTTTGTCCGTAACGACATACTCCCGAATTTCATGGTCCAAATCTTCCGTGGTATTGGCACCAAAGGTGACAACACTCTCTATCTTACGGTTGAGCTGTTTGGAAGGATCGAATAATTCCTGTATCTTATGCATAACTGATTATCTTTAGAAGTTAATGGAACGGTAATTTCCGTCCTGGTTATAAATGCCGAGGAAAGAACGGGCAGTGCCTTGCGTTTCTCCCGGATAAAGCACCAACATTGGAATCTGAATCTGGTTGTAGATATTGTTCTCTACAGCGCCAATCATATAGAAAGGATGAAGCATCTCCACATCCCGGATAACCAAGAGCGGATTTTCTTCTTCAGCCAACAGTTGGTCTTGCTTCTCCAACAGAGCTTTCTCTATATACCTGTCGTTCACAATGGCCTGTTTGATGCTATTATAGAGTTCTGGCTCTTCCACATCGGGGTCGATCCAAATATCCAGATAGTCATTCGTATTGATAAACCTATCAATGACTAGCCCCATAGAAAACTCATGGGCATGAAATCCCATGTATTCCGCCTTTGGTTTCAGAAACGAGTCAATCAATCCTCTAACCACGAAGGCATCCTCGGGCTGATATACCATATACACAATAGGGCTGTAGCCAGTAGGCGACAACTTGCTTGGCGACTTCAGGTAATCCAAAGCCCTTTCTATCTTATTCTCATAATGTAGCATCAATAAATTCCTCCATTGTTTGATAGTTCCACGAAATGGTGAGCAATTCGCCCGAGCACTGGGCAATATAGCCACCCTTGATATTCATATCCATGATGCGATCCCGCAAAGTGTATTTGTCCAACCCAAACAACTGCCAATCCTCATGATTCCAAATTGCCATATCTGAAAGACCAGCGAAATGAAGTTCATGCATTAAGTAGAGCAATACAAAATTAGAGATTTCATAAGGTAAGATATCTCCATTGCGAGCCACAAAACCAAAATCCACCAACACAGCCTTTATATAAGAAGCCTGTCGTTTTTGTATGCTTTCTCCCCACTTCGCCTTTCCTTCATCTACAATGCCCTTAATAAACATAGTGATTCTATCACGTTCCAACTTTTGTGTCTGATTCACACGCAAAACATTCAATTCATTCACTATAAAATCATACATAACGGCATTCTCTCTTGCACAGTAAAGCATCAATAACTGTTTAAACTGAGATAACAGCAAACCTTTTTTTCGGATGGCACCCAACCACAACATTACATGAGGTTCATGCTTCATGAAGCGAGGATAGAATACCAATTTGACGATGTCCATGCTACGCATGTCAGAACATCTACTAAGCAAGTTTTGCTCATGTACACATTGGGCGAGAGATTCCCTTGTCGTATGCTCATCACATACGGACAACAACGTAAGTGTTTCCTCTATCAGTCCACACCCCTTCGCCAATGCAATCGTATATTTCGTATTCCTTGTCATTGCATATATGGGAATGATTTGACATTCTCCTGAAACGAATATCTATAATGAGAGGCACACAGACGCAAGAGATTGTCGATTTCATCTTGCCGATAAGCTCCAATAGGAACAGTTGTAAAGCAATGGTCTGTCGCAATTGTATCCATACTCTGCAGATAAGCATCCGCATCGTCACCAAGACTTGCAACATCCATTTTTTCTTTTTTCAGATAGTCCATGATCATCCTTTCTACCTGTGCCGGCAGCTTAAAGAGATAAAAGACGCCACCCAAGAACATACCATGAGCTTTGCGCATTAGTTCCATCACTAGATTATAATAGGCGATATTACCAGATTTTGGGAAAATGTAATTCATCATCTCAGATGCGCCACTTTGATCTACGTCTTCCCAAAATCCAGCTTTCACGCCAGCCTTATATACAGCCATGCGCATTTTGATTATATCATAGATATTCTGTTCTGTCATGTTAGTTGTTTTTGATAATTATCACTTTTTCATTGGCAGAAGGATTGCTGGAATTCAGCAAGTCCTTGATGTCCACACCGAGCAATTCGGCAACCTTTCTTAAGGTCACCAAATCAGGTTGAGAAGAATTTGTACACCACTTGGAAACTGTTGCAGGGTCTTTGCCCAATTGTTCAGCCAGCCATTTATTAGTCTTCTTCTTCTCAACCAAGACTACTTTTATGCGATTTATATCCTTCATCGTTTTCTTTTTTATTGCGTTAAACGCAAATATAAGGATTTTATTTGAAATAACACTTCTTTATCCGCATATTATAGGAAAGTTTAACGATTTGCCTACTGTAACCACTTTTTATAAGCCATAAATAGTATAAATGACTAAAGTTTAACTGTACCTATGAAAAAAGATATAAAAGCATAGTCGTACAACCAAGAGAGGTACAGTCGTACAACTAAAAGGCATATAGTCGTACAACTAAGAGGTATATGATCGTACGACTAAGAGGTGTACACTCGTACAACTAAGCAGGTTGTAGTTGTACAATTAGAAGGTGTTGCCACTAGGCTCGGCAGAGCTGCTTACTGCAGTCAGCAGACGTGCTGACTAGGCTCAGCACGTCTGCTGAGCCTAGCGGCAACATTCAAGAAGCTATATGCTAGCACCCCAGAAGTTATATACTCAAACCTCAGAAGTTATATACTTGCACCACAAAAGAAGCATACACGCCCTACGCAAAGGCAGCGTTTTTGTTTCCTTAAGGGAAAATCTTTGTTCCCTTAAGGGAAACTGCATGTTTCATTAAGGAAACCGTTTCATAGGGTTCTGACAAAAAAACGGGTGCATTCCGCTTTTTGACGAAATGCACCCATCTATATATAATAATGTGTCTAATACTCAGATTATTCTACATCATTGTTGTGATCCAAAGAGTCATTGAACTCCTTAGGAGCCTGCTCATCATTACGATGCTCGTAACGACGTGGCTGACGAGCTGGACGCTCACCACGACCCTCATGACGATCATCACGACGACCGCGATGCTCACCGCGCTCAGGACGTGGACGACGCTCACGCTCTACGTAACCCTCAGGCTTCTCCATCAACACACGGTGAGAGAGCTTGTACTTGCCAGTCTTAGGATCAATCTCCATCAACTTCACCTTGATCTTGTCGCCTTCCTTGATGCCAGCCTCTTCAA
>ERZ779643.859-NODE-859-length-23341-cov-2.791119_pt1 | contig 23341 bp, 18 predicted proteins | sample MGYA00511564_ERZ779643 | MGnify/ENA primary metagenome ERZ779643 (study PRJEB29588, sample SAMEA2147114) | human gut metagenome | biome: human gut; feature: human-associated habitat; material: faeces | place: Denmark | collected 2008/2010 ... | reverse complement strand
AAATCCCCTGCATCGAGCGCAACGCGGTTGCCGCAATGCGTGCCATAAACGCCGTATCCCTTGCAAACTTCCTCACCACATCCCGTCAAATCTCTTTCGACGCGGTTGTCGAAACCATGTATCAAACGGGCAAGGACATCAACGTTCGCTATCGCGAAACGTCGGGCGGAGGTCTTGCAAAGAGTTACAACCACTCTCGTTTGCGCCACGCAAAACGCTACAAAAAGAAATAATTTTATTTCATTAATATCTCACGAAACCGCGTATCTAACGCGGTTTTTATATACAAAAAGCGGTTTGTATTTCACAACAAACCGCTTTTAAATCTCCTTATTCGCTTTGAGGTGAAAAACGCCTCTCCGCTTAACATTCGCTTTGCATAGACGTAAAAAATCCACCGAAGAGTCGGTGAATTTTTATATAAAACTAAACAATTTTAATACGAAGTATTAACCATCGTTTTTTCAGTCGAACACTTTGATATCCGACTTTGACGAATACGTTTTCCATTGCGGTTTGCCCTTGACGTTTGGATTGCTCGTCTTTGCAAACTCCGCAAATCTGTCCACCATCTCGTCGGACAAGGCGTAATCTTGCTCCGTAAACGGTCTCAACGATTTCGGAAGCGAACCGAGAGCATACCAAAGGTCGCAGGAATGAAAGGACGCATTGTCGGGCGGAAGCAATCTCGTAAGCGAAAAGACGTAGCAAGGCACGCCCTTTCTCTTTTGCTTGCGCGCATACGCTCTTGCCATATGGTTGAGCACGGGCGGCAACAAGTCTTTCTTGACCGTTCCGAATACGATAGGAACGTCGGTGACGTATTTTGCGTCCTTGACCAAATCGCCGTCTATGACGGGTTTTGTGCACAAAGCTTTGCCGATTGCGTGCTTCGTTTTCCAAGTCGTCCAAACCTGCTCCGTGGGCATTGACTTAAACTCGTCGAAGGATTTTGCTCCGCTTGCTTTGACGACTTTTTTCCAGTATCTCGTATTTGACTTCGAAAGCGGCAAGATCGCTCCTCTTTTTCCGCCGCCCGAAAGCATAATTGCGCCTTTGACTTTGCCTTTGAGCTTGTCCGAGCATATAAGCGTTTGTATGCTCATTGCGCCTGCGCTCTGTCCCATAAGCGTGATATTGTCGGGATTTCCTCCGAAGCTCGCTATATTTTGTCTAACCCACTCGATTGCGGTATATTGGTCGTAAAGTCCGAGGTTGCCGCCGCAGTGCTCGTTGTCGGCAAAAAATCCGAACACGTTCAAGCGGTAGTTTATCGCAACGAAAATCACTCCGCGTTTAGTGTACGCCGAGCCGTCGAATTGCATTTCGTTTATGCTTCCGCCGGTGAAACTTCCGCCGTGTATGAACACTATAACCGGGCAATCGTGTGCGTCGGACGGGACGTGTATATCCAAAATCAAGCAATCTTCACTGTATTTGAAGCTCTTGCCCTTGCGAAATTCCTGATAATAGAATCTGTGTTCCTCGTTCCAGTACGCGCGCATTTGCGGACAGCACACGCCTTGCTCCAAAGCGATTTGCTCCGTGTCGTATTTTGTGATAAGCACCGGCTTTTCAAAGCGTTTTGCCGTTGCGTACTTTACACCTCTGAAACTTGCGCCGTAGTCCGTTACGCAACCCACTATGCTTCCGCAAGGTGTAATTACGGTTTTCGTTTGCATACTCTCTCCTTTGATAAATTATGCTTTATCAGCCAAACGAGCCGAAAACTATCTTTCGGCTCGCAAGACAAACTTTTTTTAGTTTTCGGATTTGTCGTCCTCAACCTCGTCGGACGTAGCGTTTTCGCTCTCGCTTGCTTCCTCTTCGACTTGCTCGACGGATTCGCCGAGAGATTCGATTCCTTCAACGTTGTCGATTGCGATTGAATTGCTTTCGTATTGACATTTGAGGTGCGCCTCTTTTGCAACTTGCAATTCCGCAACTTTCTTCTTTGAAAGCGGATACCACACGAGCAATACGATTGCCATAAGTCCGAACAACACGGCAGGGATTATGGTTGCCAAATCGTACATGGTGTTGAGGTTTTCAAGGGTTTGTTTCGCGCCTTTTGCGGTGTTGTAGTTCATGCCCAGCAATGCGCCGTTGACCGCGACTGCGCTGATAACCTGACCTATCTTTCTGAAAAACATAAAGAACGCGTATGCCGTGCCGTCGTCGCGTCTGCCCGTCTTGATTTCGATGTCGTCGATTGCGTCGGTTGCCATAGACCAGACTTGAAGCACGATAAACGTCATTCCGCATCCGCTCACGAAGCAGAGCAGCAAGAACAAGTACATTCTGACGTTGAGGTCGATGCCGCGCAACGCAAACATCAAAAGGTTTGCTGCCGCCGCGATAATCATACCAACGCCGCAGATTTCTTTCTTGCCGAATTTGCGCACCATTTTTGGCGTAAGGAACATGAAAATCGCCATAGGCGCATAGGTGCAAATCATGGATACGATGTTCATCCAGTTTGCTCCGAACAAGTCGTCAAACAGGTAAAGATAGAAACTTTGCGTAAACATTTGCCCCGCAAGAAGCAACATACTCGCAACGCTGACCGCAAGGAACGCTCTGTTTGAAAAGAGGTTTTTGATTATGGTTTTCGATTCGCCTTTTTGCTTGGGCTTGGAAGTTGCAACGACCCTTTCTTTGTTGAAAGCAAACGCCATTACGAGCATTGCAAGGCAAACAAGCGACAACACAACGACGCCGATGATAACGGGCAAATATTGCATATCCGTGAGGATTTTGCCGTTTTCGCCGACTGCGTAGATTATGCCGTCTTTCTCTTGCGTCGCACCCGTCCAGCTCGAATCCGCAACGCGCTTTGCGTATGCGAAGGAGGAAATCAAAATGACGGGCGTACCGCCGATGCCCGCACCGATTGAACGGAACACCGAAAGTTTTGTGCGCTCTTTCTCGTCTGTGGTAACCACGGACGCAAGACCGCCGTAAGGAATTTGAAGCATGGTGTAGCTCATGCCGAACATGATGTAAGTCACGGTTGCGTAAATGCAAGTGCCTACGGGGTTTACGTCATAAGTGAGTCCCGGCCACTTGACAAACATCAATATAGACGACGCGACAAGCGGAATTGCCGCCCACAAGAACCAAGGACGATATCTGCCCCATTTCGTAAGTTTGACGCTGTCGCAAATTCTGCCCATAATGGGATCGTTGATTGCGTCCCAAATACGCGCGCCGATAAACATCAACATGATAAACAGCGGTTGAAGATGGAAAATATCGGTGTAGAACTTTTGAAGCAACGACGTTACAAGGCCGAACACCAAGCAGCAAGCCGTATCGCCCATTGCATAGCCGATGTAGTCTTTTGTTTTGAGTCCGCTCGTGCGCGAAATGAAACTCTGCTCTGTCGCTTGCGCGACGTTTTGCGTATCGCTCATAATAACTCCCTTTTGCAAATTTATTGCGATTTTGTTTTATTTTTTAATTCTCGACGCAAGGCGTTTTGACGCCTATGCCGCATTTATCTTTTTGCACTCTCTTCTTCTTTGCGCTTTTCAAGCTCTTGCACAAACAAATCCTCGTCGAACGGAATTTGCACTTCTTTGTGCGTCCAGCTTGCAAGGTGAATTGCGTTTGAGAAGGTCAAACCGATTATACCCTGTTCGCCGGGAGCCATAAACTTGTCCGTCTTTTTGAGAAGATAGTCGGTGTAGTTTTTGATGATACCCACGTGTTGCGGCGGATACTTGGTTATATTGAGTTTGTGGCAAATTCCGCGATAGGTGTGAACTTTCGTTTTGGGTTTGCCCATAAACACTGTGTTGTGCTCTGAAAAAGCAGGTTCGAGTTCCGCATTTTCGGTGAATACAAGTTTGCCGTTTTCAATGACGATCTTGCCGCCTTCGCCCGTGATTTCAAGTCTATTCGTGCCGGGTGCGTCGTGCGTCGAGGTTATAAACACGCCCGTTGCGCCGTTTGCAAACTTGCAATACGCCGTGACGTCGTTTTCGACGCTGATGTCGCGTCCCACCGTCGATGCGGTTGCCGTTACGCTCACCGGAAGCCCTGCAAGCCAGGTGAACAAATCCAGTTGGTGAGGACATTGATTGAGCAACACGCCGCCGCCTTCTCCCCACCACGTACCGCGCCAGCCGCCTTGTGCGTAGTATGCGCGCGGACGATACCAATCGGTGATTATCCAAACGATTCTGGTGAGTTTGCCCAAACGGCCGCTGTCGATAAGCTCTTTTGCCTTGATGTAAAGAGGATTCGTGCGTTGGTTGAACATCATGCCGAAAAGAAGTTCGGGATGCTTTTTCGCCTCCTCGTTCATCTCTTTGACTTGCTTTGTGTAAACGCCTGCGGGCTTGTCGCAAAGCACGTTGAGCCCCGCTTTCATCGCGTCCGTTGCGATTTGCGGATGGAAATAGTGCGGAGTTTCAACCATAACGACGTCGATAAGTCCAGATTCGAACATATCCTGATAGTTGTCGAAAACCTTGACTCCTTTGAGGTTCTCCTCTGCGTACTTGCGTCTTTCAGGGGATATATCGCACACCGCGGTGAGCTTTGCGCCCTTGACGAGAGAGGAGAGTTTCGTAAATATCTTTGTATAGAACGTGCCTTGTTTGCCTATGCCGACAATGCCGTATCTGACTTGTTTTTTGTCCATTATTTCACCTCTGCGAGCAGTTTTTTGAGATTTTGATATTGCCACAAGAACACTCGTTTTCTAGACGCGCAAGCAAAATAGCATCTGTGCATCTTCTTGTCGATGAGTCTGAACGCTTTAAAATAGTCCTTCATCGCAAATTTCACAAACGGCACAAAGTACACCACGGGTTTCATAACCGCGTATTTGAAAGTGTGCGGTTCAAGCGTCATAAAGCCTTGGTATCCGCGCTCTTTCAAGCTCTTCAAAATGTAGGTGTAGCAACCCTCGCCCGTTCCGACAGGGACTTCCACTTTGTACTCGGAGCAATCTTTTATATGGTAATATACGACGTAATCTTTGAGCATATCGAACGCCTCTTTGGAATTGACGTCGCATTGCACGTAGTTGCTTGCGTCGAAGCACAAAACGAAATCTTCGTCGTTTATCGCATTGTAAATTTCAAGCACTCTTTGAGGCACGTCGCCGTACACTTTCTTCTCGTTCTCGTGCAAAAGTTTTACACCGCTGCCCTTGACGATAGCAAGCATTTCTTTGAGCCTTGCAATGACTTTCTCGGAGCAATCTTTTGGATCTTTGTCGCCGTAGAAGAACGAGAAAACGCGGATGTATTTGCATTCCATAAGTTGTGCGATTTTGACAAGCTCGGCAAGTTGTTTCTTTTGTTTTGCAAAGCCTTCTTCGTCGTCGATGCCGACTTTTCCTATCGGCGAACCGATTGAAGAAAAGCGCACGTTTTCTTTTTTGAGAACGGGATAAATCTTTTTCTTAAACTCTTCGAAAGTGTAGTCGGCAATGTTTTTGCCGTCCACGTTTCTAGGGCACATATAAGTTTCGCCAAGTTCGTGCAAAACGCCGATTTGGGTACTTAATTTGTTGCTAATCTCATCATAAAACCCCGATATTGTAATTTGCTGCATAAATTTATACCTTTTTGTATTCTATTGTTTATGAGTGCAAACTCCCTTAACGTTGCACTCTTCCGCTTGCGTTTCCTCTTGCAAGATTGAGCACTTCTTCTTTTGAAACCATGTTGTAATCGCCCTCGACGGAGTGCTTCAAACAACTTGCCGCCACGGCAAATTCGATTGCGTCCTGCGCGCCGAAATCATTTGTAAGCGCATAAATAAGTCCTGCGCCGAAACTGTCGCCGCCGCCCACTCTGTCCACGATATGCATATGATATTTTTTGCCGAAAAACGCACGATTCGCAACGTACAGCATGCCCGACCAGTTGTTGTCGCTTGCGCTCAAACTCTCGCGCAAAGTGATTGCAACCGCTTTGAATCCGAATCTATCGGTGAGTTGTTTTGCAACCGAAACGTAACCTTCTTCGTTGAGCTTGCCGCTTTCGACGTCGGTGTTTTCCGCCTCGATGCCGAACACGTCTTTTGCGTCCTCTTCGTTTGCGATGCACACGTCTACATGTTTAAGCACGTCGCTCATAACAGCGCACGCCTTTTCACTCGTCCAAAGTTTCTTTCTGAAATTGAGGTCGCAAGACACGGTGAGCCCGTTGTCCTTTGCTGCCTTGACCGCTTCGAGAGTGATTTTCGCCATATTGTCGGACAGTGCCGGCGTTATGCCCGTAAAGTGAAACCAATCCGCGCCCGAAAAGATGTCGTCCCAATCGAAATCATCCTCGCTCGCCGTTGCGATTGCGGAGTACTTTCTGTCGTAAATGACTTTGCTGGGGCGTTGACTTGCGCCCTTTTCGCAATAATAAATGCCCACTCTATCGCCGCCGCGAACGATTTTCGAAGTATCGACGCCGTATTTTCTCAACGAATTTACCGCGCTTTGCCCTATCTCGTGCGTGGGGAGTTTGGTCACGAAGCATGCGTCCGCACCGAAATTTGCAAGCGATACGGCAACGTTTGCCTCCGCACCGCCGAAAGTCGCTTCGAGCTTGTCGCTTTGCACAAAACGCAGATAGTTCTCGGGTTGCAAACGCAACATCAATTCACCGAAAGTTACAACTCGCATATCTTCACAATCTCCTTGCAGTTATTGACTATATCGCCTTTCATCATAAACGAGCCGCCGACTGCGTACACCTTGTCGAAATCGAGATATTCTTTGAGGTTGGCAAGGTCGACGCCGCCCGTCGGAATGAATTTGATTTGAGGAAACGGCGCGGCAAGAGCCTTCATCGCTTTAAGTCCGCCATACACGCCGGCAGGGAAAAACTTGACTATATTAAGTCCGTAAGAGAGTGCACGCATAATCTCGGTGGGCGTTACGCAACCGGGATAATACGGCACGTCGTTTGCAATGCAGTAGCGCGCCACTTCGTCTGAAAAACCGGGTGAAACGATAAACTTCGCGCCCGCTTCGACCGCGCTTTTCGCCTGCTCTTCGTTTATAACCGTGCCTGCGCCTATATTCATATCCGCAAACTCTTTTACGCCTATTGCAATCGCTTCTTTCGCACAAGCGGTGCGGAACGTGATTTCGGCGCAGTTTATGCCGCCCTCTCTGAGTTTGGACAGCGTTGCGACGGTGTCGTTTGCGTCGTTAATCACGACGACGGGAATAACTTGTTTCATATCACACCCCGCTGTATGCCGAAAAGCCGCCGTCCACGGGGATAACCGTGCCCGTAACGAAGCCGCTCGCTTTGTCGTCGGCAAGCCACAACAAACAACCGATAAGGTCGCTTATCTCGCCAAACTTTTTCATAGGCGTTGCGTTCAAAATCTTGCCAGTTCTCGCCGTCGGCGTGCCGTCTGCGTTGAACAAAAGCGTTCTGTTTTGATTGGTCACGAAAAAGCCCGGCGCAATTGCGTTGCAACGAATTTTGCAAGGCGCAAAATGCACCGCAAGCCACTCTGTGAAGTTGGAAATGCCTGCCTTCGCCGCGCTGTACGCAGGGATTTTGGTGAGAGGTCGGAATGCGTTCATCGACGAGATATTGATGACGTTTCCGCCCGTCTTTACCATGTCTTTGACAAACACTTGCGAGACCAAGAATGCAGACGTAATGTTGAGGTCGAACACAAATTTGAGTCCGCTCTCGTCAAGTGCGAAAAAGTCCTTTGCGCCTTCGAGGTCGGGCGTCATGGTTTCGTTGTCGGTGGTTGCTTTGGGATTGTTTCCGCCGGCTCCGTTTATGAGAAAGTTGACTTTGCCGAACTTGTATTCGATTTCGTTTTTCGCGCGGAAAATATCCGCTTTGTCAAGACAGTTGCACTTGACGGCGTATGCGTTTTCGCCTATCTCGTCCGCAACTTTTTTGGCAGCGTCGTAGTTGATGTCCAAAAGCGCGACTTTTGCGCCGCACTCGGCGAGCGCGCGAGCAAACTCGGAGCAAATAACTCCGCCCGCTCCCGTGATTGCCACGATTTTGTCGCTTAAATCCACTTTGAATGGTACGCTCATATCTATATCTCCTTTTTAAGTCCTTATATCGTTTATATAGTTATTTTCTATTCATATCCTTTTCAACCGCTTCGAAAAGTCCCGAAAGATAGCACGCCCCCATAGCTCTGTCAAACAGTCCGTAGCCGGGTTTTGCGTCCTCTCCCCACACGTTTCTGCCGTGGTCGGGGCGCACGTAACCGTCAAATCCGCCCTCTACGAGAGCTTTGACAATTCCGTACACGTCCACGTTTCCACAATTCGTCTGGTGTCCGTTTTCGTAAAAATTGATTTCACCGTCGTATTTGAGCTGACGAAGGTGCGCAAAGTATATTCGATTTGCATATTTCTTCGCCATTTTCGGAAGGTCGTTGAATCTTCCCGCACCCAAACTTCCCGTGCAGAACGTGATGCCGTTGTGCATATTCGGCACTGCCGCAAACAAGTTGTCGTAATCCTCTTCCTTGCAAATGATTCTGGGAAGTCCGAACATATCCCACGGCGGATCGTCGGGATGTATCGCCATATTTACGCCCGCCTCGTCGCACGCAGGCATGATCGCTTTCAAGAAATACACGAGATTGTCAAACAACTTTTGATGCGTCATACCCTCGTATTCTTTCAAAAGCGCGTTCAATTCGTCTTGACCATAACTCTCGTCCCAACCCGGCAAATGCAGATTTTTAGGATCGAGCGCAAGCAGTTTTTCATGGTCGTAGGCAAGCGACGTTGCGCCGTCTTTATGCTTGAAATACAAATCCGTGCGCAACCAGTCGAACACGGGCATAAAGTTGTAGCAAATGCACTTTACGCCCACCTTGCCGCAGTTGATGATATTCTGCTTGTACGCCTCGATATATTTATCTCTCGACGGCTTTCCGAGCTTGATGTCCTCGTGCACGGGCACGGACTCGATAACTTCCATTTCAAGTCCGGCGTCGTTTGAAAGTCGTTTGAGCCTTTCAAGTTTTTCTACGTCCCAAACCTCGCCCACGGGCGTATCGTAAACCGCAGTCACCACACCGCTCATGCCTTGAATTTGCTTGATGTAATTTAGCGGTATGCAATCTTTTTCGCCATACCAGCGAAACGTCATTTTCATAAACCGAGAGCCTCCTTGACGTTGTTGTAAGCAATATCTTTTGCAAGCGCAATCGCGCTCTTTTCATCGTATTCGCCCTTGTCGACCTTGTCTGCGACAAACGACGCAAGTATTCTTCTGAAAAAGTCGAAACGCACGTACGAACTGAACGATCTGCTGTCCGTAAGCATACCGAGATTCGTACCCAAAACCGCGTATTCCGACACGGTTTCGAGTTGCCTGTTTATGCCTGACACGGTATCGTTAAACCACCACGCCGCACCGACAAGCACGTTCGGAAAAGCACCAGAAATCGCACAAACGGCTCTTAAACATGCATCGTTGAGAGGATAAAGTACGATTTTGGGCAATCCGCCGAGTTTTGCGTTCATTTTGTCAAGCAACTTTGCAAGCGCGTCAGTAGCGACGAAATCTCTGAAAACGTCAAAACCGCTGTCTTTGCCGATTGCACGCAAAGCGTCGGAATTTATATTGCGGAACGTGCCAAAATGAAGTTGCAACACAATGCCCCTTTCATAGCACTTTTTAATCAACCATTCAAGATTTTCGGTGTCATCGAAGTTGTCGAATCCGTGGTCTGCGATTTTGCAACCTTTTGAAACGAAATAGTCTAATCTTTCTTCTAGCGTCGTTTTGTCCGCGCCTTCGGAAAAACATCTGTCGGGACGGAAGGTCGGGCGCACTTTAACGCCGTTTATATCGCCGTGATTGTGCAAATCCGAAAACGGATCGTCCGTCGTCGCAATATATTCCACGCCAAATTTTTCAAGCAATTTTTGCACGCTCAAATCTTTCAAAACGGCGTTTGCTTTTTTATAAATATCTTCCGCGCTGTCCTTGTTCAACGGTTCGGTTATTCCGAAAATTTGCACGAGTTCCATATGCGTCCAATAGTAAAGCGGATTGCCTATAAGTTTGGGCATAATCTCGGCATATTTCAAAAATTTCTCTTTGTACGAGCGATTGCCGGTGATATAACTCTCGTCAACGCCGCAAAGACGCATCGCGCGCCATTTGTAATGGTCTCCCGAAAGCCACAATTCGCCTATATCCGAAAAATGCTTGTCGCATTTGATTTCTTCTTCGTTGAGATGACAATGATAATCGATTATGGGCAACTTTGAAATAGCGTCGTAGATTTTTTGCGCCGTATCGCCCGAAAGCAAAAGTTTATCGTCAAAAAAGCTCATCTTCCACACTCCTTATTATCATAATTTTATCACTCAACTTTTGCATAGTAAACCCCGATTATTGCTTTTTTACTTGCAAAAATTGCTGTTTTGATTATATTATATACTTATGAAAATCGACAAATACGAAAATCAACAAATGAGCACGACCACTTTTGAGGTGCATCACAAAAAGGACAAGGATTTCAAAACCGTCGAAATGCACTCGCACGACTTTTCCGAAGTCTATTTTTTTCTGCAAGGCTCGGCAACGTACATCATCGAAGACTGCAAATACGCCTTGCGCCCCGGCGACGTGCTTATTATACCGCCAAACAAGCTCCACCAACTCGACATAAAGGACTCCGCCGAAACTTACGAGCGTTTCGTTTTGTGGCTGAATCAACGCTATTTAAAGAGTATTTCGACCGCCAAAACCGACCTCAACACTTGCTTTTTGCAAGCGTCAGCCCACAATGCCTTTTTGGTACGTAACGGCGTAATTTCGGACAAAATCCGCCACAGTTTAGACGCTGTTGCCCACTCACAAGATGACGCTTTCGGCTCGGACGTAGAAAACGAAGAGCGCATAAAAGCGTTGCTCGTGATTTTGGGGCAATACTTCTTGCAAAATGCCGACGATTTCGCATTTTACGGCAAAAACAACCCGTGCGTAACAAAAGCTATAGACTACATAAGCGAGCATATCACCGAGGATTTGTCCCTGGATACCATTGCTTCCGCACTTTTTGTGGACAAATACTATTTTGCGCACGTTTTCAAAGAAAACACCAACACTTCCCCTCACCGTTATATCCTCAAAAAACGCCTTGTGCTTTCAAAACAGTTTATCGAACAAGGCTACCCCATCACCGAGGTTTCCATCAAATGCGGATTTTCCGATTACACGCACTTTTTCCGCGCCTTCAAAAACGAATACGGCATCACCCCGAAGCAGTTTTACGCCTCGATAAATCTTCAATAATAACCATTAATTTTATGCGGATATTTAAAACTCTAAAACATTATATAACTTTGCCAAACAGATGAAATACAAAAAAACACTCCTCTAAAGACAACCCTAGTTTACACGTAGCACATGAGTTGGCAAGCGAGGGGCGTTGACGTAGTATTGCCGTTTGGCAAAGTCAAATGAGAACTTCTTGTCCGTTGCTTCTGTATGCAGCCAGCACCTGCCTTACACAAGCCGAGCCTTCTTTTGCGTCAATCCAAAACTTTTCGCCGCGAGCGACGCAATCGTAAAAATCTTTGATAAGTTTTTCGTGGCCGTTGCCGTATGAAATCTTGCCGTAGCCCTTCATACAATGCTCGATGTCGGCGACTTTGCCGTTGACAAGCACTTCGTCGGGATAAAGCGTGATTATGTCGCCACCGGAAATAAAGCGTATCTCGATAGGCAAATCGCTTTTTGCGGTGTTGGTCGCAAAAAACTCGAAGTCAGTGTCGCCCTTAAACATTGCGATCACAGTGTCCTCGGCTTCAATTATGCCTTTGAGCGAATAGTTGTACGTGTTGGCGCAAACGCTCTTTGGCGCACCACATATCCATTGCATGAGGTCGAGAGTGTGAATGGCTTGATTTATCATCACACCACCGCCCTCGGTTGCGAGTTTTCCGCGCCATGCGCCCGTGCGATAATACTCTTCGTCGCGATGCCAAGATACGTTGCCGAACGCAAAATCGACTTTTTTGCCTTCAAGCAGCTGCTTCACGAAACGGCTTGAATTGTTGTATCTGTTTTGCAAGCACACGCCGAGCATTGCTTTCGACTTGCTCTCTGCCTCGACGATTCGTCCGATGTCCTCTTCTTTTATGCATAACGGCTTTTCGCAAAGCACGTTCACACCCTTTTCAAGCGCGTAAATCACCATGTCCGCATGCAAATAATGCGGTGTGCAAATATGCACGACGTCGATATCCTCGCAATCCAGCATCTTTTTATAATCGGAATACTTTTTCACACCGTCGAACTTGTCAAGCACGCTTTCGTCAACGTCGCACAACGCAACGATATCGGCGTCTTGACTTTTCAAAACGTCGTAATGTACTTTGCCTATGACACCAAGTCCGATAATTGCCGATTTCATACTCAAATCTCGCTTTACTTATTTTCTATACTCCCCACAGACAACTTCTGCGCCGTCGGTTGTATAAAAAAATGAACCACGGGTATACCGCGGTTCACTGGTGGAGATAAGGGGATTCGAACCCCTGGCCTTCGCATTGCGAACGCGACGCTCTACCAACTGAGCCATATCCCCGATTCGCAAATTCATTTGCTTTGCTATTATATCACATTATCTGCTTTTGGCAATAATTTTTTGGCAATTTGTTCCGCAGATTTTTTTGCCGCCACTTTATCCGCCTCTTTTCACATCTTAATCGGCTGCGGTGTAAAATACGATGTGTGTTTTGAAAACAAAATATCAGCAACACGAAACGAATACTAGGCAATCGTTTTTACTCTTAAATCGTATGAAAAAAGGCGAACTAGCCGTGCTATCCGCCTTAAATCTTATTGACGCTTTTTTTTATCAAACACGATATGTGTTTTAGGTTTTGTCTATCTATCCTCTCTGAAATAGGAAACGCCAAGTGCCGCCGGCGGTTGAGTTTCACGCTTGTTTATCATGCTTGTGATAATGAGCACGACGATTGTGACGATGTACGGAAGCAGCTTAATAAACTCTTTCATTGCCATACTCGACACAGAGAAGAAACTCGGCACAAAGTAGAGGATACTGAACAAAATCGAGCCGAGAATGCCCCAACTCGGTTTCCACACCGAGAAAATGACAAGAGCGACAGCGAGCCAACCGTACGACTCAATTGTGAGTGCAATGTTGCCGATACTGCCGCCGTTGCTGTCCATAATGTAGAACAAACCGCCGAGTGCCGATATTGCGCAACCTATAATAGTTGAAACGTATCTATATTTTGTGACGTTTATACCTGCGGCGTCCGCGGTTGCAGGGTTTTCGCCGACAGCGCGGAGAGTCAATCCAGTCCTAGTCTTTTTGAGCACAATCGTGACGATGATTGCAAGAATCAAGGCAAGATACACAAGCGTGCCATAGGAGAAGAACAGCTGGGTAAACCAGTTGTCATTGGCACACGGGAACGTCTTGATGAAATGCGTTGCCGCATCGCTGAACCCGGTATTGTCCATGTTGCCAAGCACAAATTTATTCAATCCGACGCCGAACGTGGTGATTGTCAAACCCACGACGTTTTGGTTGCATCTTAATGTAACCGTGAAGATACTGAACAACAACCCTGCAAGTCCGCCAAACAGCAAGGTTGTTAAAATCGGGATAAACACTGCAAGAAAACCGTTCATTTGGCTAACGTCCGCAAGGGATTTGAGATACCAAAGCTCGCCCAAACTTCCGCCGATTGCGCCGATACACATAACGCCGGGAGTGCCGAGGTTGAGGTGTCCGCCCTTTTGGGTTATGGTTTCGCCGGTAGAGCCGTAAAGGAAAATTGCACTGAATCTAATTGAATTTCTTAACAACGTGAGAAACATCAATCATTTACCTCCTTTTCGGAATTGTCCGCAACGATATCGTTATTTGTGGCTTTATCGTCCGTGATGTCGTTCATTTCGACTTGTTTATTTGAGTTGTCGTCGCAAAGCTTGCATTGAGCATCGGTGCAATCGTTTTGTTGATTGCTTGAATTATCGCTCTCGTCCTTGTCTTTTTTTCTCTTGAGTTTTGCCGCCAAAGCAGGGCCGAGTTTGATATTGTAATTGACAAAAAACTCGCTTGCTATAACCACAAAGAAGAACACGCCCGTTATGATTTCGGGAAAAGCCGTGCCGAAACCGAAACTCGAACCTGCGTACGCCGCGCCAATGTTGAAAAATTGCACAAGCAACGAAGTAAGCACCATTGCAATTGGGTTTAGTCCGCCGAGCCACGCAACGAGGATAGCCGTAAAGCCCATACCGCCTGCGGTGTTGGTGGAGATTGTGTAAGACGTGCCGGCAACGAGCAGCCAACCTGCAATGCCGGACAAAGCACCCGAAAGAAGCATCGTTCTGATGATGACCTTGGGGACGCTTATGCCGATATATTTTGCCGTGTTCTGGCTCTCGCCAACGACGGACAATTCATAACCGTGTTTGCTGAATTTTAGATATATCGAAACGACAATCGTGATTATCGCAATGATAATAATATTCAAAATATAGTTATAACCGCCGATTTTTGGGAATCTGCCATATTTAAGCACGCCTAAAACTTGCGAACCGCTCGTAACCCACACTGCAATGCAAATGGATATAAGCCCTGTGGCAATATAGTTCATCATCAACGTAAAGAGCGTTTCGTTGGTGTTCCATTTTGCTTTGAACAACGCGGGAATGACCGCCCACACCGCACCGCCAAGAATCGCCATTATCAGCATAAGAATAATGAGAAGCGAATTGTCGACTTTTCCGCCGAGATACTTTATCATGACGACGCTCATCAATCCTCCCATAAGCACCTGACCTTCCGCACCGATGTTCCAAAACTTCATTCTGAAAGCAGGCGTAAGCGCAAGCGCAATGAGCAAAAGAATTGCGGAGTTTTGCAAGAGTTTTATAAATCTCGTTACAGTCCCGAAGTTGCCGGCAAACAGTTTTTGTATAAATGCACCGAAAGTGCCGGGTTTCAAAATACTGCTTGCAATCGCACTAACGATGAGAGCAACGACAACCGCCCCCACCCTCACAAGCCATGCTTGCCACTTTGGAGTGTCCGTGCGTTTTGCGATATGGATGAAGGAGTTGTGCATAAGTTTATTCAACATTGTCGTCTGCCTCCTGTTTTTCGTCCTCGTGTTTTGTCATAAGCAAACCGAGTTGTTCTTTTATTGCACTTCTGCCGTCCACGATGCCTGACACTTTGCCACCGCAAAGCACCATGATTCTGTCGCAAAGCTCGATGAGCACATCGAGGTCCTCGCCGACGAATATAACAGCCACGCCTTTCTCTTTTTGCTCGTTGAGAAGGTTGTAAATCATATACGACGAGTTGATGTCCAAGCCTCTTACGGGATACGCCGCCATAAGCACGGTGGGCGATGCGGCGATTTCGCGTCCGACAAGCACCTTTTGCACGTTTCCGCCCGACAAACGTCTGACGGGAGTGTGTGTGCTGGGAGTAGCGACTTCGAGATCGTGTACTATTGTTTCCGCGAGATTTTTCGGCTTTTTCCTATCAAGGAAAAACGGAATGCCCTTTCTATACGAACGCAGCATCATATTGTCAACAAGGTCCATATTGCCCACAAGCCCCATGCCTAGTCTGTCTTCGGGGACAAATGAAAGTCTGACGCCGAGTTCTCTGATTTGCACGGGTGTTTTGGAGCGCAAATCCACTTTTTCGTTGTTTTTCGACGGATCGAAATAAAATATTTCGCCATCGTTGAGTTTTTGAAGTCCGGCAATCGCTTCGAGCAATTCTTTCTGACCGCTTCCTGCAATACCCGCAATTCCAAGGATCTCACCCGATTTTGCGGTAAAAGACACGTCGTCAAGCACTTTGACGCCATCGTGATTCACCGACGAAAGATGGTTTACGACGATTCTGTCTTCAACGTCGTGAGGATTTGTTCTGCCGATATTGAGATCGACTTTTTCTCCAACCATCATTTCGGTAAGCTCTTGCTCGCTCGTTTCAGAAGTATTGACGGTTGCGATGTGTTGTCCCTTGCGCAAAACCGCAACTCTGTCGCTTATCTCCATAACTTCGTTGAGTTTGTGCGTGATGATGATTATAGATTTTCCGTCCTCTCTCATCTTGCGCAAAACGTCGAACAGTTTTTTGATTTCCTGAGGCGTCAAAACGGCGGTAGGTTCGTCAAGGATAAGAATATCCGCGCCTCTGTAAAGCACTTTTATGATTTCAACAGTCTGTTTTTGGGAAACAGACATGTTGTATATTTTCTCGTTCAGATTGATTTCAAAGCCGTATTTGTCGGCAATTTTTTGCAATTTCGCGCCACGATTTTTCGCCAGCCAGCCGAATTTAATCGCTTTTGCGGCTTTAATAAACGGCAATGCCGCAATTTTCATTGCGGTTTGAAAATCCGATTGTTTTTTCGGAGCAGTCAAATACGACAACACTCCCGTATGCTCGTCGGGATTGTAAGCAGCAAACTCGGCATTGTTTTTTTCAGCACCTTCTCTAATGCGCTTCGCCTCTTCTTTGATTGAGAACGTTGGCTCTTTTTCGCCGAGAATGATATTATCCGTGGCTGTAAAAACATCGACAAGTTTGAAGTGTTGGTGTACCATGCCGATTTTATATTTATAAGCGTCTTTCGGAGAGAGAATGGTCACTTCTTCACCGTTGATAAAGATGTTGCCTTCGTCTTGTCGATAAATGCCTATGATCATATTCATAAGCGTGGTCTTACCGCTGCCGTTCTCGCCCAAAATCGACAATATTTCCCCTTGGCGCAGATCGAGATCGACATGATCGTTTGCAACGACCTTTGTGCCAAAACGCTTTGTTATGCCTTTCAACTGTAAAACGATGGGTTTGTCCATATTTTCCTTGTTTTTATATTTGTAATAAACTCGATTTGGCGGAGCAAACGCTCCGCCAAATCATTCGATACAAGTTGCAACCTAATTAGTTAAGAATCGTGATGCCGTCGATGTCGAGAGTAAAGTACGGAGCAGAACGGAATTTGGATTCCATAAGCACGCCGTCCTTAATAACTTCGGTGTCTGCAGAGAACGTACCGTCGTCGTCAACGTCTGCCATAAAGGAGGTCACTTCTTTGCCTCCAACAGTGAAAGACTTGGTGTCAAACACGTTGAGAGTGCCTGCTTTGAGTTTTGCAGCAACTTCGTCAAGTTTTGCTTTTGTTCCTGCTGCAGCTGCAGAGCCAAGTTCGAGAAGTTCGACAGAACCACTCTCAACAGTACCGGTCCAATCATAAGGAATCTTGGTGTTGTTGATTGTGCTTTCGACAATAAACTTGTAGTAAGGAGCCCAGTTGATTCTAGAACCGACGATATAAGTGCCTTTGCAATCTTTCTCGGTGCTGACGTTGTAAGTGACGTTGGGAATACCTTTTTCTTTGCATGCGGTAGGTGCGCCCATGGAGTCTGCGTGTTGGCTGATGAGTTTGCAGCCGCCTTCGATGAGAGCCTCTGCGGTTGTTTTCTCTGTTGCTTCGTTGTACCAACTGCCGGTGAACTTCACATCCATGGTTGCTGCGGGAACGACAGAGCGTACGCCGAGGAAGAAAGAGGTGTAACCGGATTTGACTTCTGCGTAGGGGAATGCGCCGACATAACCGATTTTTGCGTTTGCAGCAGAAACTTTGCTGCCGTCGCCGTTGCCGTAAAGCTCTGCAAGTTTCATGCCTGCCGCAACGCCTGCAAGGTATCTGCCTTCATAAATGGATGCAAATGCGTTGAAGTAGTTGCCGAGTTTTTCGGTGTGAGCTTTCGTGCCGGTTGCGTGGAAGAAACGCACGTTGGGGAATTCTTCAGCAGCTCTCATAAGGTGAGTTTCGTGTCCAAAAGAGTCACCGAAGATGATGTCGCAGCCCTCTTCAACGAGTTCGACTGCTGCGTCGTAGCACTTTGCATCTTCAGGGATGCCCGTTTTAATAACTAGCTGACTATCTTTCATCCCAAGATTCTTCACAGCTTCCTTCATTGCGTCAATGAAGTTTTTGTCGTAAGTAGATTTGTCGTCGTGCAAACAGATGAGACCGATTTTAATACCGTTTGTTTCCTCTTCAGGGTTGCAAGCAACCAAACCGATAACCAATGCGGTTACGAGAGCCAAGCAAAGCACAAGTGCCAATACTTTCTTTTTCATGCGTTTCTCCTTTAATTTTGCCATTTTGGCATTGTTGTTTAAATTTTATATTTACGCAAAGCGCAAATTTCAGTGTCTGAACGCGATATGACCGTCGTCGTCCATGCTGTCGATAAGAGCAAGGCTTTGAACGTTGATACCCTGCGCTCTCAAAGCGTCGCCGCCGCCCTGAAAACCTTTTTCGATTGCCACGGCGCATCCGACGAGCGTTGCTCCTGCTTGCTCCACAATGCTCATAAGTCCGTTTATTGCGGCACCGTTTGCAAGAAAGTCGTCAACGATAAGCACTCTGTCGTCTGCGGAGATAAAATCTTTCTCGACCATAATCACCTTTGTCACTTGGTGCGTAAAAGAATAAACCTCGGCGCAATAGCAGTCCGAGGATATGTTTATGGTCTTGCTTTTTTTAGCAAAAAGCACCGGAGCTTGCACATAGTGCGCCGCTGCGCATGCTATGGCTATCCCCGATGCCTCGATTGTCAGAATTTTGGTTATATTTTGTCCGCAAAAGAGCGCAGAAATTTCCTTGCCAATCTCGTCCAACAGTTGTTGATCAATAAGATGATTGAGAAATCCGCCGACCTTGAGGACGTTTCCGGGCTTAACCTTGCCGTCCCTCAGGATGCGCTCCTCCAAAATCTTCATAGCGCGCTCCTTTACCACAATATCTAGTGGTGTTTGCGAAATCCGTATTCCGCAGGTTGTGCGTTGCGATTTGGTTTGCTCTTGATGATACGGGCATTATATCCAAAACGCTTCGTCAATGTCAAACGAAAATCGACACTATTTTGCATTTTCATTAAAAATTTTTTTAACAATACACGAAGGGTATTTTTTTTGCCAGATAAACGACAAAACGCCGTTTTTGTCGATTGAAAAAATTTCGCGCACGCACACGTATATACACACGCGCGCGCTCCCAAATAATATGCCTCCGAAACGCTCGTTGTGTCGTTGCCCCGATTGCTTTTGCTTCGATTTGCAAAAAATTTACAATCACTGCTTTCAAAAATGCTTGACAGTGAGCATCAAGATAAATATAATGCAATTTCCGTTGATACATCTCATTATCGCGAGGCGCAAAACACAACTTATGACAACCGAAAACTTACATAATAAAACGTTCTCTCAAAGGATCAAAGACCTGTTCGGGCAAATTGACCTGACGCAAGGCTCGATAGTCAAAGTCTTGATCAAATTCACTCTGCCCATAATCGTGTCCTACCTGTTGCAGCAGCTCTACATTATCTCGGACGCGGCGATATGCGGACAGACTTTAAGTGCGGACGAGGTCGCGGGCGTCAACGACACTTCACCCCTCGTGTTCATATTCATGCAATTCGCGTTCGGTTGCACGGCAGGCTTTTGCGTGGTGCTTTCAAGCAAACTCGGAGCGCACGACGAGGACGGAGTGCGCAAGTCCTTTGCAACGCAGTTTATTCTTTGCTCGATTATCACGGTAGTTTTGACCATAGTATCCGTATTCTGCATAAAACCCATGCTTGCGTGGGTGAACGTCACCGAGCAAAATCCCGTAGTTTTTCAAGCGGCGTACACCTACTGTCTTGTGATTTTTCTAGGTATGGCGGCGCAACTGTTTTACAACTTTATCATCAGCATATTGCGAAGCATAGGCGACTCGTTCACGCCGCTTTTGTTTTTGGTCATATCGACGGTGATGAACATCGCTCTCGACCTACTGTTCATAAAGGTTTTCGGCTGGGGCGTTGCGGGAGCGGCAGGCGCAACCATTCTCACGCAAGTGCTTTGCACGGTTGCATGCTTTATCTACACCTTTGCAAAATACAAGTTTTTGCGCCTTAAAAAGCAAAATTTCAAGATTGCCTGGAAGGATATCTGGGCGCACGTAAAGCAAGGCATCCCTCTTGGACTTCAATTTTCCGTGCTTTCGATAGGGCTTATCGTCATGCTTTCGGAAACCATCAAATTCGACCTTTTGCCCGACGGACTTATGGTTGCGGGCAATCCGGCTCAAAACGGCGTTGGCGCGGCAAACAAACTCATCAACTTCGCAATGGCGCCTTTATCAGCTCTCGGCACCGCAATGGTGAGTTTCAACGCACAAAACCTCGGCGCAGGCGACACCGAGCGTGTGAAAAAAGGCACGAATCGAGCAATTTTGCTTGGATTTGCCCTCACCGTAATTTGTGCAGGCATAGGACTTTTGCTCACTATAAACGCCGCCTATCAACACGTCTTTTTGTCGGCGGACAAAATCAGCGAAAAATCGATATACTTCGGCAACACGTTCCTTTATATCGACTTGCCGTTGTTCTTCTTCCTCTCCACGCTTTTCGTACTCCGAAACGCCGTACAAGGCATAGGCAAATCGGGCTGGACGCTTGCCGCAGGCGCAGGCGAACTTATCGCGCGCGTACTGATATGCACCTTTCTTCCCCCTCTCGTCAACGGCGGGGCTACGAATGCGCTTGCAAGCAACGCCTCGTACGTCGCGCTCTGCTTCGGCGATCCGGGCGCATGGGTATTTGCCGTGGCGGTGCTTCTATATCCGTATATAAAGCACATAATCAAAAAGGATTATCGCTATGCGCTGGGGGACAGCGTCCAAACGCAAGAATACGCAATCGAGCACTCGCCAAAAGAATACGGCATTTCTCACGACGGCAAAGCGAATTGAGGTTTCAACGCTGCATTTTGACAAAACGGCGGTTTTTGCACTCAAAACGACTTAATAAACCCCGTATATCGTTAAAAACCGCAATAGAAAAGCAGGCGTAACGCCTGCTTTTATTTTTAAATCGTTTCGTATTTTTACGCTTGAACCGCTTGATTTCAAATTCTTCTCGTAGCTTTTTCGAGGAATTTTAAATCTTTTCCGTCAAGGTGCTTTCCTATGACTTTGCGCACTCTCGCGTGATATGAGTTGAGCCACTCTTTTTCGCCGTCGTCAAGCATATTCACATCGATTGCGTCGAGGTCGAAAGGCACGAGAGTGATTGTTTCGAACTCGCAGAAAGTGCCGTATTCCGTCTTTTCTTTTTCAACGCAAAGAATAAGATTTTCGTGTCTTATGCCAAACTTACCTTCCTCGTAAAATCCGGGTTCGTTTGACGTTATCATACCCGGCAAAACCGCATATTTTTGCGCGGACGCTCTCGGCGAAATGTTGTGCGGTCCTTCGTGGACGTTGAGCAAATATCCTACGCCGTGCCCCGTTCCGTGTTTGAAATCCATGCCGCATTTGTACATCGGAGCTCTTGCAATCATATCGAGATTTGCGCCCGTTGCGCCTTTGCGGAATACCGCTCTTGCAAGAGCGATATGCGATTTCAGCACGATTGTAAACGCTTCTTTTTCTTGTCTGCTCACCTTGCCCGTCGCAAAAGTACGGGTGATATCTGTTGTGCCGTAGCGATATTGCGCACCGCTGTCCACAAGCAACAGCCCCTTGTTTTCGACCTTTTTATCCGTTTCGGGAGTTGCCGAATAGTGCACGATTGCGCCGTTGGAGGCATATCCGCAAATGGTGTCGAAGCTCAAATCGAGGAAGTTTTTGCTCTCTCGTCTGAACGCTTCGAGCTTGTCCGCAAGCGAGATTTCGCTCATCTCCTCCTTGCCGACTCCCTCTTTGAGATAGCGCATAAATCTTACCATTGCCACGCCGTCCTCGACGTGCGCTTTTTTCATATTTCTTATCTCGACGGCGTTTTTGATAGCTTTGCGAACGGTCGTGGGGAAAACGTCCGTTTCTTTTGCATCGGCAATACGCGAAAAGAGTGCGTAATTTGTTTTTTCCTTGTCAATGAGCACCTTGTCCGAAATCTGCTCGACAACGCCGTAAACGTCTTGATAGGGCATCAAATTCACGCCGTTTTCTTCAAGGATTTTCTTGCCTTTTTCGTCGAGTTTTCTCTCGTCCATAAACAGCGTCGCGCCGTCCTTTGACACGATTGCGTACGCATAATTCACGGGGTTGTATTCTATGTCGCTTCCGCGCATGTTGAAAAGCCACGCAATGTCGTCGAGAGAGGACACAAGCGCGTATTCGCAACCTTGTTTTTCAACGTCTTTTTGCAAGTTTTCAATCTTGCTCTTTACGCTCTCGCCTGCCGCTTTATCGGGCAAAAACCATGCTTTTGTGGGTTCGACTTCGGGACGATTTGTCCAAATCTCGTCGATGATTTCGCCACAATCAACGATTTCGACGCCCTTCACCGCCTTTTTCAACGCCTCTACGAATTCAACAGTTGCCGTTGCGAAATCGAAAGCGATTTTGGGACTGTCCGACAGTTTTTTGACAAATTCGAAAATTGTCGGCACGCCCTCTTCTCCCGATTTCATAAGCGTCGTATCCGTGGTTTTAAGCTCTCTTGCCGCTTGAATGAAGTATCTTCCGTCCGTCCAGAGATACGCGCCGTCTTTCGTCACCAAAAGCGTGCCTGCGCTGCCGGTGAAACCGCTCAAAAACTCACGCGTTTTGAAGTGATCGACGATATATTCGCTGCCGTGATCGTCGCTTGTAAACACCAAGTAGGCGTCTATTCCGCTTTCCTGAACGTACTTTTGCAATTTGATGATGTCTTGTTTCATATTCAACCCGTATTCACGATTGCCGCAACAATCGTGCCTTTAAAGTGCGACGTTTTTATGCTCGCACTTCGCTTAAATCAATTGTTTTTTTGAAGCAACCCAGCCTTATTTAAGCAATTTTGCTTTATTTTCAAACAATTATAACACCATACTCGAAGTATGGCAATATTTTATGTCAAACAAAAATCCGTCTGTAATCCCGTTGTTTTGTCCCTTTCACTTTTTAAAAAAGGAAAACAACCCCTTCTTCACGTACGGTTTTTCCACGACTTCCGAGACGTTGTAGCCGTCTTTTTGAATTGCGTTTTTGACGATTTGAGCGTCAATGCTCTCGTCGCAGACAACCACCGTCTTGCCCTCGACGTGCGATGACGTCACTTTTTTGACGTTTGCCGCCTTGCGCACAGCGTCGTTGACGTGGCTTTCGCACATACCGCATTGCATGCCTTCCACTTTGAGGATAATTTCTTTCATATATGCCTCCGAAAACTTGATTTTTTAAGTTTTTTACGTCTCGCAAAGTTGATTGTAAGTCCTTTGTCGATTTTTCAAACTCACATCACGAAAAGTATATCACCGAGCGGCGAATTGTCAAGAAAATATGAAATATATTTCATATTGAATCGTTTTG